>ERZ808054.200-NODE-200-length-76904-cov-10.993947_pt1 | contig 76904 bp, 67 predicted proteins | sample MGYA00380201_ERZ808054 | MGnify/ENA primary metagenome ERZ808054 (study PRJEB31490, sample SAMN06133419) | mouse gut metagenome | isolation source: Z5_2 | host: mice | place: China: Chengdu | collected 2015-05 ... | reverse complement strand
AGCAATGTCATGCTAAATGAGTTGGACAAGGAATTAGAACGCAGAGGACATAGATTTGTCCGTTATGCCGATGACTGTATGATTTTCTGCAAGAGCAGGAAAAGCGCAGAAAGAACCTTGAAAAACATCATTCCGTTTATTGAAGGAAAACTATTTCTCAAAGTAAACCGGAAGAAAACAGAGGTGGCTCACATCAGCAGGGTCAAATACCTTGGTTACAGCTTTTACAAATACAAGGGGAAATGCAGATTTAGAGTTCAACCGAAGTCAGTTACAAAGATGAAGAATAAAATCAGGGAACTGACAGACAGAAACAATGGCATGAGCAATACGAAAAGAGAAGAGAAATATCAGCAATTCGTGCGGGGATGGATAAATTACTTCAAACTTGCAGACATGAAGAGTCTTCTCAAAGAAACGGATGAATGGGCAAGACGCAGAATCAGGGCGGTCTACTGGAAACAATGGAAGAAAATCAAAACAAAGTACCGAATGCTGAAAGCACTGGGAATGGAACATTGGAGGGCAAAAGAACTTGCATGTAGCAGAAAAGGTTACTGGCGTATGGCGCAAGTCCTAAACCAAATCTTTTCAAATAAAATAATAGCCAAGCTGGGATATACATCCATGCTTGACTATTATCTGGTAGTTTGTGAAAACTAAGGAACCGCCGTGTACGGAACCGTACGCACGGCGGTGTGAGAGGTCGGCTAATCAATTAATGATTAGCCTCCTACTCGATGACAAAAGATCCTTTTTATCTAAATTATTATTGGTAAAAATGATTAAAAAAAATCTATATGAATTGGTAAAAAAGGCAAAGTGCAAAAAAATGTGTAAAAAAGAGACATTTGTCCTATATAAAAAAAGAGACATATGTCATAATTTGCGTATAAACTGGTTTTTAAAATAAAGGAGGATATGTATTTATGAAGAAAAGATTAATTGCAATAACGCTTGCAGCTGTGATGACGCTTTCACTTGCTGCATGTGGATCCGGCGGTGGAGACAGCGCAGGGACAGAGGCAGCCCAGACGGGAGCAGAAACGCCTGAAACAGAAGCAGAGTCATCTGAAACAGGAGCGGAAGCAGTCGGCACAGATATGAATATAGCCATGATTACCGACTCAGGTGATATTACAGATCAAAGTTTCAATCAGACTACCTATGAGGCCTGTAAGAAATGGGCAGAGGAAAATGGAGCACAATTTACCTATTATAAACCCGACAGCGATTCCGATGAAGCTCGCAATGCCAGTGTAGACCAGGCTGTAGCAGGCGGAGCAAATGTCATCGTGATGCCGGGATATATGTTTGCAGCAGCAATCGTTGCGCAGTCTGATATGTATCCTGATGTTAAATTCGTGGCGTTGGATGTAGGAGAAGGCGATCTGTGTGAGAAGGGCGTGGGAGAAGGATATGACTATAATCCTGCAAATTGGGATGTAACAGAATATTATAATACAAATAATGTTTACTGCTGTACTTATCAGGAAGAGATTTCCGGTTATATGGCAGGATATGCAGCAGTAAAATTAGGATATAAGCATCTTGGATTTTTAGGAGGTATGTCTGTACCTGCAGTTACGCGTTTTGGATATGGTTATGTACAGGGAATTGATGCAGCGGCTAAAGAACTTGGAATTGAAGGAGATGTGCAGGTGGAATATGTATGCGGCGGTCAGTTCTATGGAGACGCTGACATTACGGCTGCTATGGACACTTGGTATGGTACAAAGGGTGTTGAAGTTGTATTTGCATGCGGCGGCGGTATCTTTACATCGGCAGCGGAAGCAGCCGTAAAGGCTGGAGGGAAAGTGATCGGTGTGGATTCCGATCAGGCGCCTGTGATTGACCAGTATGCAGAGGGTTTGACAGTAACATCTGCCATGAAAGGACTTGCAGCAACCGTTAATACAGTTCTCACAGACATTAAAGATGGAAAGTGGAGTGAATACACAGGAAAGATCGACAATCTTGGTCTTGTTTCCGACAATCCTGAAGAAAACTTTGTTCAGCTTCCCATTGCAAATACACAGTGGGGAGATGGATTTACGGAGGATGATTATCGAGCTCTTGTAAAAGCAATCCACAGCGGTGAAGTTACAATTTCTAATGATATTACGGCAATGCCGGCAACAGCAGTCGCAGTTACAGACTATGGCAGTGTAAAATAATGAATATGATTTGACGGCAAAGGGGGTGGGTGATGATCCTGCCCCTTTTACCTTACTTAGAAAGAGTATTTTTTAAGAGCGAGGAGAGGAGGTATGTAAAAAATGGCGGAATATGCAATTGAAATGCTGAATATAACCAAAAGATTTCCGGGAATCATAGCAAATGACAGTATTACGCTGCAATTGAAAAAGGGAGAGATTCATGCCTTATTGGGAGAAAACGGTGCAGGAAAATCAACGCTGATGAGTGTGCTTTTCGGATTATACCAGCCGGAGGAAGGGGAAATCCATAAGGACGGAAAAAGGGTTACAATCAACGATCCAAACGATGCCAATGCGCTGGGAATAGGGATGGTTCATCAGCATTTTAAGTTAGTGGAGTGCTTTAGCGTGCTTGACAACATTATTTTGGGAGTGGAGACCACCAAGGGGGGATTTCTTCAAAAGGAGGAGGCAAAGAAAAAGGTCATTGCATTGTCAGAAAAATACGGACTATATGTGGATCCGGACGCATTGATAGAGGATATTACGGTCGGGATGCAACAGAGGACAGAGATTTTGAAGATGCTTTACCGTGACAATGAGATTCTCATTTTTGATGAACCTACGGCAGTATTGACGCCTCAGGAGATTCAAGAATTGATGGCAATTATGAAAAATCTGGCGGCAGAGGGGAAGAGCATCTTATTTATTACGCACAAACTTGGAGAGATTATGCAGGTAGCAGACCGATGCAGCGTTCTCAGAAAGGGAAAATATATCGGGACAGTGGACGTCAAGGATACGACGCCGGAAAAGCTTTCGGCAATGATGGTTGGACGCGATGTAAACTTTGTGGTAGAGAAAAAGCCTGCAAAGTCTGGAGATGTAGTGCTTGAGATTAAAGGAATGAGCGTTGCATCGAAGAGACACAAAAACAACGCTGTAAACGAGGTATTCTTAAAGGTACATAGAGGTGAAATTGTCTGTATTGCGGGGATTGATGGCAATGGACAGACGGAATTTGTATATGGGCTTTCTGGCTTGGAACCTTTGAAGAGTGGAACAATTATCATGAATGGCACTGATATTACCCACATGCAGATTCGCAGGCGTCTTGTTTCAGGGATGAGCCATATCCCTGAGGACAGGCATAAGCATGGGCTCGTTCTGGACTACACCTTGGAAGATAATATTGTCCTTCAACGATATTTTGAACCCCGCTTTACAAATAAGTTTGGATTTTTAAAACGAAGAGAAATCAGGGAATACGCAAACGGTCTAATCGGACAGTATGATATCCGGTCAGGACAAGGGGCAGTCACAAAAGCCCGTTCCATGTCCGGCGGTAATCAGCAGAAGGCGATTATTGCCAGGGAAATTGATAAAAATCCGGAGCTTTTGATTGCCGTTCAGCCAACGAGAGGGTTAGATGTGGGGGCAATTGAATATATTCATAAACAGCTGGTAGCACAGCGGGATGCAGGAAAGGGTGTTCTGCTTGTCAGTTTGGAACTGGACGAGGTCATGAACGTATCGGACAGGATTTTGGTCATGTATGAGGGAGAAATTGTAGGAGAATTTGATCCAAAGAAAGTCACGGTTGAGGAGTTAGGTCTTTACATGGCTGGTTCTAAGAGAAAGGAGGCGGGAAAACATGAATGAAAAGTCCACAAAAAAAGAGAGTATTTTAAGAAATAACGGATTTCAGACGATTCTTGCTTCAGTGCTCTGCATTCTGCTTGGTCTCCTGGTAGGTTACATAGTGCTCCTGATCATCAATCCTGCAGGCGCCGGCAAAGCGATTCTGGCGATTGTAAAGAACTTTCTTTATTATCCCAGCGCTGCTGCCGCAAAGAAATATTTTGGAACGACACTGGTAAAAGCCTCTGCACTTTTGATGTGTTCCTTGTCGGTACTGTTTGCCTATAAGGTGGGATTGTTTAATATCGGTTCGGCTGGACAGTATGTGGTGGGGGCAGGCGCGTGCCTGTATTTTGGAGTGAAGCTGGGTCTGCCCTGGTATGTATGTTTAATAGCGGCAGTTTTTATGGCGGCAATTGTGGGCGGCATTTCAGGGGCGCTTAAGGCATATTTCAATGTAAATGAAGTTATATCCTGTATCATGCTGAACTGGATTAGCCTTTACTGTGTGAATATGCTGCTTACGCAGATAAAAGAACAGTCTACGCCTTATACAAGGGCGCTGTCCAGCACCAATAAGAGTGCGCTGATGCCTACCCTGGGACTTGACCAGATGTTTTCCGGCAATGAATTTGTTACCATCGGCGTTCCCCTTGCAGTCCTCATGGCTGTTCTCGTGTGGGTAGTCCTGGAAAAGACGAAGTTTGGTTATGAGCTTAAAGCGACAGGTTTCAATAAGCATGCGGCGAAGTACTGCGGTATGCGTGAAAAAAGAAACATTATATTGACTATGATGATTGCCGGCGGGCTTGCCGGTTTTGGCGCCGGTATTTTTTATCTTACGGGAATTGAGCAGTGGATGGTTCAGCAGACCAGCGTTCCCGCGATGGGATTTAACGGGATTGCGGCGGCATTTTTAGGTGGGCTTCATCCTGTGGGAACGATTTTTTCATCCTATTTTATCCAACATATTACAAGTGGAGGAACCTATGTGGATAAGACTATGTATTGTACGCAGATTTCGGATTTGATTTCTGCATTCATCATTTATCTATGTGGTTTTGTTCTTTTCTTTAAAATTTGGCTGAATAGATTTTTAGATAAAAGAGATGAAAAACGAGCTGCAAAGGAACAGAAAGGAGGCGAAGCATAATGTTGTTGCTGATTCAATATACATTAATATTTGCTTCTGTTCTGGTGCTTGTTGCACTTGGCGGATGCTTTTCGGAGCACAGCGGCGTCATCAACATCGGATTGGAAGGAATCATGGTTATGGGGGCTTTGGGAGGTGCGCTTATGATGAAATACCTTCCTGCCGGAATGGCAGCGCCTGTGATTATCGTGCTTGTCATATTGGCAAGCGCCCTTGCAGGAATGCTTTTTTCATTGCTTTTAGGAGTGGCGGCGGTATCCTTCAAGGCGGACCAGACACTGGTAGGGACTGCGCTTAATCTTTTAGGACCGGCAATCGCAGTTGTGCTGGTAAGAGCAATCAATACAGCGGAAAGTGTAGATAATGTTTCCTCGGCAGTCTCCTATGGACAGCCTAAAAAGGCATTTGTTGCTTATCTTGGTAAATTTGAATTTAATGTATGTATGCTGATTGCATTTCTTGTACTGATTGCTGCCTATATTGTACTATATAGGACAAAATTTGGTTTACGGCTTCGTGCCTGCGGCGAGCATCCTCAGGCAGCAGATTCTGTGGGAATCAATGTATATAAGATGCGCTATGCAGGAGTCCTTATTTCAGGAGCGCTGGGAGGTTTTGGAGGACTTGTATATATCACCGCAGGGGTGAGTGAATGGAAGTTTGAAAACGGTGTGGCAGGTTTTGGATTCCTGGCTTTGGCGGTTATGATTTTCGGACAGTGGAAACCGGTCAACATCGGACTTGCAGCGATTCTGTTCGGGTTATTTAGGGCGTTGTCTAATGTCTATACGGGATTTGATGCGCTGGTTGCGCTAAAACTCCCCAGTACACTGTACAATATGCTTCCGTATATTATTTCTCTGATTGTTCTTATTTTTGTTTCAAAGAAATCGAGAGCGCCGAAGGCGGAAGGAATCCCCTATGATAAAGGACAGCGTTAGATAAAGAAAGTAAAAAGGGCAGCCAGATAAGGCGGGCTGCCCTAAGAGAGAAAGGAAGGTTTGGGATGAAGAATTATTCTGAGGATGCCAGTAGACAATATCATATACAGGTGGCACAGGGCGAAGTTGGAAGATATGTGATTATGCCGGGGGATCCGAAGCGCTGCATGAAGATTGCACAGTATTTTGAAGATCCGGTTTTGATTGCAGATAACAGAGAGTATATCACTTATACGGGAACACTGGACGGAGTGAGAGTCAGTGTGACCTCAACGGGAATAGGAGGACCGTCTGCGTCGATTGCAATGGAAGAATTGTATCGATGTGGCGCAGACACTTTTATCCGCATCGGAACTTGCGGCGGGATGCAGACTCAGGTAAAAAGCGGAGATGTGGTAGTTGCCACGGGCGCCATTCGTATGGAAGGGACCAGCAGGGAATATGCACCCATAGAATTTCCGGCAGTACCGGATTTAATAGTCACAAATGCGCTGGCAGATGCTGCAAAAATGAAAGGTTATCCTTCCCATGCAGGTGTGGTGCAGTGTAAAGATGCATTTTATGGGCAGCATGAGCCGGAGACAAAACCGGTAAGTTATGAACTGATGAATAAATGGGAAGCCTGGAAGAGATTGGGGTGCCTTGCTTCGGAGATGGAATCGGCGGCGCTGTTCGTGGTGGCAAATTATCTTCGTGTCAGGGCGGGGGCGTGTTTCCTTGTGGTTGCCAACCAGGAAAGAGAAAAACTGGGAATGGAAAATCCGGTGGTGCACGACACCGATCGGGCGATTCAGGTAGCGGTAGAAGCCATCCGCATATTGATTCGCAAAGATCAGGAAAAAGAATAGGAGAACAGTAAATGAATGTGAAGGAAATATTACAGCATGTAGATCATACCTTGCTGCAGCAGACGGCAACGTGGGAGGAAATTAAGCAGCTCTGTGATGATGCTATTCAGTATCAGACGGCATCCGTATGTATTCCTCCGGCTTATGTAAAGCAGGCAAGTGAATATGTACTGGGGAAAATGGCAGTTTGTACCGTAATAGGTTTTCCCAACGGATATATGACTACGAAAACAAAAGAGTTTGAGACGAAGGACGCCATTGCAAACGGCGCTGACGAAATTGATATGGTCATCAATGTGGGATGGCTGAAGGATAAAAAGTATGATCTGGTGGAAGAGGAGATTCGTATTTTAAAGGCGGCGTGCAAAGACAAGATTCTGAAGGTCATCATCGAGACTTGCCTTCTTACGGATGAGGCGAAAAGAAAGATGTGCGAGATTATCACGAAAGCCGGAGCCGATTATATTAAGACCTCCACAGGATTTGCAGGCGGCGGTGCGACTTTTGAGGATATCAAACTGTTTGCGGCAAATGTAGGGGAAGGGGTAAAAATTAAGGCGGCAGGAGGCATCTCGTCCATGGAGGATGCGGAGCAATTCCTTTCTTTGGGGGCAGACCGTCTGGGAACCAGCCGGATCATTAAAATCGTGAAGAAGGAAGAGGCATCCGGTTATTAAGTTTTCTGTAAAGAAAAGCGGAACAGAGAAAGATGTAAATGAGGTGAAAGTGAAATGAATGAATATAAGAGAATCTTTATTGTGGTTCTTGATTCCCTTGGCATTGGAGCTATGCCGGATTCAACGAAGTTTGGAGATGACGGCGTGGACACTTTTGGGCATATTTTGGAAGAGATGGGCACTTTGGAGATTCCTAATCTTGCAAAGCTGGGGATGCTCAATCTTCATACTGCAGGGAACATGAAAGCAGTTGAGGCGCCTATAGGGCGCTATATGCGCCTTGGTGAGGCGAGCAATGGGAAGGATACCATGACAGGGCATTGGGAGATGATGGGAATCAAGACCCAAAAGCCTTTTAAGACCTTCACAGATACCGGATTTCCTTCAGAGCTGATTGAAGAACTGGAGAGGCAGTGTGGGAAAAAGGTGATAGGAAATAAGAGCGCCAGTGGCACGGAAATCATAGAGGAACTTGGCGAGGAGGAAATCAATACAGGGGCAATGATTGTATACACATCGGCGGATTCTGTGCTCCAGATTTGCGGAAATGAGGAAACCTTTGACCTTGAAAATCTATATCGCTGTTGTGAAATTGCAAGAGAAATCACTATGAAGGATGAGTGGAGAGTGGGGCGTGTCATTGCACGACCTTATGTTGGGAAAAAGAAAGGTGAATTTAAACGGACCAGCAACCGCCATGATTATGCCTTAAAACCCACTGGAACAACAGTTCTTAATGCGCTTAAGGATGCAGGACTGGATGTGATCGGTGTAGGAAAGATCAATGATATTTTTTGCGGGGAGGGAATCACGCAGACCTTCCATTCAGAGAGTTCCGTTCATGGAATGGAACAGACCATTGAATTATGCAAAAAGGATTTTCATGGTTTATGCTTCGTCAATCTGGTGGATTTTGACGCTCTTTGGGGACATCGCAGAAATGTGGAAGGATATGCCGGGGAAATAGAGAAGTTTGATCGGAATCTGGGAGTTATGCTCAAGGAACTGCGAGAGGATGATCTCCTGATTCTGACGGCAGACCACGGAAACGATCCAACTTATACAGGAACGGATCATACAAGAGAGTATGTGCCTTTCCTAGCATATGCAAAAAAGATGGAAGGCGGCAGAGCACTGGAGAATGAAAGTACATTTGCGGTAATAGGTGCATCGGTGGCAGAAAACTTTGGTGTAAGGATGCCGAAGGGAACCATCGGCAGTTCTATTTTGAACAAACTGATATAATGACAAGGACGGGAACCGTTAAGAAGAGATGCTACGCAGGAAAGGAGGACAATTCGTGAAAAATAGGATTTTGTATGATGAATTGCCATTTCTGAAGGACGTGGAGAGAGAAAGGCAGGAGCAGTTTGAAGAATATTTTAAGAGTGCGCCGCTGTGGCTGATGGATGCATTTCAGACGGAAGAATTAGAAAAGGGAACTATCTTTGTGAGGGAGGGAGAACCGGCGGATGCGGTGTACTTTGTGGTGAAGGGAATCGTGGAAGCTGTGGATTACCGTATTTACGGGCAGCCCTATGATTATATGCAGTTCGACAAGGTTTATGCTTTTGGTGGAATGGAATTTATTATGGATATGGATTGCTATAATACTACCCTTCGGACGCTGACGGATTGTACGGTGGTGAAGATTTCCAGAGCAAAATTTGAAAAATGGATGTTTACAGACATCAGGGCGATGAAGCATGAGGCAAAGCAGGTGGGGGAATATCTGCTGAAGGAGGGAAGAAACAGCAGACTTTTTCTCTTTCTGCAGGGAGCTGACAGGCTGGCGCTTTTACTACTTGAACGTTATGAGAGGTACAGCAAAAACGGTCTTTTGCTTCTTAAAGGGAATCGTCAGAATCTGGCAGATGAAACGGGACTGTGTATCAAGAGCATCAGTAGAGGTGTAAAAAAGTTCATAGAAGATGGGCTTATTACGAAAGAGGGAAATCAGATTATGGTTGATAAAAAGCAATATGAATGCTTAAAGAAAATGGTTTCCATGAAAATTGATTTGGGATGAAGAGAAGGGAAGGTACAAAGGAATGGGATATCGGTATCTGGACATGGAGAATTATAAGAGAAAGGCGCATTTTGATTATTTCAGCAGCTTGGCCTATCCATACTGCGGCATAACAGTAAATGTGGATATTACAGATTTACTCAAAAAGATAAAGAAAGGGCGTCTGCCCTTTTTCTTTACGATCTGTTATTGTGTGTCTAAAGCGGCAAACAGTGTTGCTGAATTCAGGCAGAGGATTGTTGACGGCAGAATTATTGAGTTTGACAGATGCAAAGCTTCTTATACAGTGGCATTGGAAGATGAGACATTTTGCTATTGCGAGTTGGAGGATAACATGCCGTTTTTGGAGTATCTTGCGTATGCCGCCCGAATGCAGGAGAACGCAAAGCAGAAGCATACAATTGATGAAGAGGAAGATGAAGTATATGAAAAGTTCTTTGTATCTACGTTGCCGTGGGTTTCGTATACAGCGCTTGTTCAGGCTGTCCCAATTCCAGCAGACAGCAATCCAAGGATAACATGGGGAAAATATTTTGAGCAGGGGGACAGGGTTCTATTGCCAGTGTCGGTTTTATGTCATCATGCACTGGTTGACGGGGTACATCTGGCTCGTTTTTACGAATTGCTGGAAGAGCAGTTTTCGCTGCTGATAAATGATAACAGCTGTTGATTTAACAGGATTCTCTCACTTAAACGAATAGACTGCATAAGATAGATATAGCAGTGATTATGATGGTAAATGGGAGAATAAGTATGGCAAATCAAAAATTGGAGACATTGCTGAACCTTGCACTTGAGATGGAGGAAGCACAGAGACAGAAGTCCGGTCAACTGGGGGTAGGATTCTTAGAAGAAACAGGTACATGGGAGTTGATTGTAAAGTATAATGGGGATTTGGGCAGGCTTCGGAGCAATGTGATTCGCGTGGAGGAACTAATTGCAGGGTATGCAATTGTGACCATACCGGAGGGGCTGATTGAAACATTTTCCCAGCTGGATGAAGTGGAATATGTGGAAAAGCCCAAAAGGCTTTATTTTTCTACTTTGCAGGGAAGGCAGGCTTCCTGTATCTTTCCGGTTTCTGCAAGGGATCCTTATTTGACGGGAAAAGGCGTTTTAGTCGCCGTGATTGATTCTGGAATCGACTTTGAAAGTCCGGAGTTCAGAGATGCACAGGGAAATACAAGGATTCAATTTTTGTGGGATCAGACGTTAAATGCAGAACAAGTCAATAACCAGCTGCCGGAAGGGAACGAGGAATTTGCCGGGGCGGCGGCTCCGCCAGATGGATTTGAAATGGGAGTAGAATTTTCAAAGTACCGAATCGATGCGGCGCTGCGGAGCCGTTCGCCCCAAAGCATTGTGCCCAGTATAGACAGCTCAGGACACGGAACGGCGGTTGCTGCCATAGCGGCAGCAGGAGGAATGCTTTCAGAGGGGCAATATCAGGGAGTGGCACCGGAGAGTGAACTTCTGATTGTAAAGATGGGAACGCCCAGACCGGATTCTTTTCCAAAGACGACAGAATTGATGCGTGCCATGACATATGCAGTCAAAAAGGCGGTGGAGCTGGGCAAGCCTCTCGCCGTTAACTTAAGTTTTGGTAATACCTACGGTTCTCATGATGGGACTTCGCTGGTAGAGCGTTTTCTTGACAATGCTGCAGAAATCGGAAGATGCGTTACCTGCGTGGGAAGCGGCAATGAGGGAGCGGCAGGGGGGCATGTAGCCGGCAGTTTCGGGATGAACAGCCGCCCTTCAGAAGGTCGGCGGGTGGAACTTAGTGTGGGAAACTATCAGACCACGGTCAATGTCCAGCTTTGGAAGGAATATGTGGATATTTTAGGGATAGGGCTGACTTCACCTGGGGGCGAGGAAACAACGGTTGATATGCAGATGCAGGGGGGAAGAAGCGTGACGCTGGAGGACACGCAGATTCTCATTTACGTAGGAGAGCCCTCTCCGTATTCTGTAAATCAGGAAATCTATTTCGATTTTCTTCCGGTAAACAGATATGTGAATCAGGGAATATGGACGATCCATATCTATCCGGTCAAGACAGTGACAGGGAACTACGATTTATATCTGCCAAGTAGTGTGGTGCTGAACGCCGGCACCCGTTTTTTTGCGCCCACGCCGGTGAAGACACTGACGATTCCCTCCACTGCCTCAAAGGTCATAACGGTGGGGGCGTATGATGCTGGCTTTGAAGCCTATGCAGACTTTTCGGGAAGAGGATATCCCCTTGTGAGCATTCCGGGGGAAAGAGTCTCTCAGGGAGATGTGAAACCTGATATCGCTGCGCCTGGAACCAATATAAACACCGTAGGTCCTAATAATACTTTTGTGCAAGTGTCCGGGACTTCCTTTGCAACGCCCTTTGTGACCGGAAGCGCAGCACTTATGATGGAATGGGGGATCGTGAGGGGGAATGATCCGTTTTTGTATGATGCTGTTATAATTGGACTAAGAAGAAAATCCTGTAAAACAGGGGATTCTGCTTAGTCCATTTTCATTTCAGCGGGTTTTCAACGCCCGGATTTTGTGTAACGTTACGAACAGGCAGGAGGACGCTTCTGCAAAATGTTCCTGATTTTAAGAAAGGACAAGCCATAAAAAAGGAGGGGTGTTTAGAGATTACAATTAGCTAATTGTATCATGAGGAATGACAGAACTATATAGTGCGCCCGGTAATAGTGAATAACCATTACCGGGCAGAGGTCAATTATGGCCTGCATGGCACATGAACATAAAGATAGTTTTTATAAATTTAAATTGGTAAAGGAGAAGATTATGGAACAGGTTTACAGGATTGGCATTGACCATGGGTACGGAAATATCAAGACCGCCCACCACATTTTTGAATCCGGCGTGATCGAAAGGGAGAGGGCATCGGAACTGGCAGGGATGACCGTAGAGTTTGAAGGAAAATTTTATGAAATCGGCTCTACCCACAAAGAGTACCAGATGGATAAGGTATGGGATGAAGATTATTACATCCTGACACTGGCAGCTCTGGCGAAGGAATTAAAGGGAAGGGGATTATGCAATGCTTCTGTTATTCTGGCAGTGGGACTTCCCATCAAATGGCTGGGGGAACAGGGCGAGGGTTTTCGGAAATATCTTTTGAAAAATAAGGAAGTGACATTCCGGTGCAATGACACCCGGTATCATGTAAAGATTGAGGATGTGGAAGTCTATGCACAGGGTTTTGCGGCAGTAGCGGCAGATTTATCCAATTATCAGGGATTTAATATCGTTGCGGATATCGGCAACGGTACAATGAATGTTATTTTTATCATTGACGGGAAGCCGGATTCCAGCCGCTATTATACGGAGCGTTTCGGGGTGGAATGCTGTGTGATCGAGATGCGGAGCGAACTGACGAACAAGGTACATACCGTTGTGGATGACTGTATTGTAAAGAAAGTGCTGAAAGACGGTGCTGCGGATATCGGGGAGAAATACCTGAAAGCGATAGCAGAGTGTGCGTCAGACTATACCGATAAGATCATGCGGAAGCTGCGTGAGTATGGCTACAATGAAGAACTGGCAAAACTCCATTTCCTAGGCGGTGGTGCAATGCTGATGAAGCATTTCGCAAAGCTGGATCAGAATAAAGTGCACTTCATTGAGGATATCCACGCCAACGCCAAGGGCTATGAATATCTTTCAAACCAGAGGCGGCTGCGGAACATCAGGCGTGGATGAGGGAGCCTGTGAAAAATAAATTTTCACAGATGAATTTGTACTGATATCCAAATTCACGGACTGGGCAAGAATGGAGGATTGCTATGGGGAAGAGACAGGCAATAAAAAACATCAAGCGCGTTTCCTGCCGGTTTGATATGGATGTGCCGGAGGAGCGGCGGGCATGGCAGATTTTACAGGGCAGCTACCAGGAGCCGCCGGACGGGAAGAAGCAGGACTACACCAGCATTATTGCAAAGGCAATGACCGGATATTATGACCGGGGAGGGGAAACCAGCCTTACCCATGAGGAACTTCTGGCAAAGGTGCAGGAGAGCATCCGGAGGGAGGCGGAAGGGATAAAGAAAAGTCTGGCACAGACACCATTCCCAATGATGTATCCCTATATGCAAGTACTGTCACCGGGGATGCAGAATGCGGCTGCAGTACAGCAGGACAGGCAGGAGCAGACAGGAATACAGCAGGGTGAAGAGATAATAAATGAAGCTGCCCTTGACTTTATGGACAGCTTCATGGGCGGATAGAAAGCCGCTGCGGCCATTCCATGTCATACAAATAGAAAATTGAATAAAAGTAACCTAAAGGACATTCCATCATGTGCAAGGTGAGTGTCCTTTTTTCATGCAGATTTTTAGGGAGAGGAAAAATATATGGAACTGAATGAAATGGAGAAACGGATGCTGTACCAGACGGAAGGGAGCGTGCGTTATGTCATCCTGCACGAACTGCTAATGGCTTCACGGTATGCTAAAGACCCGGACAGGCGGAGGGCAGCGGACAGCCTCATGGAAAAGCTGCGCCCTCTGACAGATAAGGAGTGCATGGGGATTGTAAATGATATCCGGAAAAATTACCGCCTGCCCCAAGGGGGAAGGACTGTCGGGGAATTGATAGCGGAGGCAAGGCAGAAATCTGGTGCGGAGCAGTTAAAGGGGCATGACATTATGGCGCTGGAGCGTTTTGATCCGGAGGTGCGCCACATGGTTGTCTTTGAGGTGCTTTCAGGCGATTCTTTTGTAGGCGACAAAGGAGACCGGATGCGCCTGTTCCTGACGGATGCCGGATACCGGAAATTTCAGGAGCGGCAGGAAAAAGGGGAAATAAAGATACAGGAGCATTTGAAGGTTGCGCCGGATGGGTATCTGTACCATGACCACAGCAATGACAGGGATTATACCCGTTAGTATGAGGATTTGGAAAGGAGATTTTGATTATGGCTGTATTTCGTGTAGAAAAGACGAAAGACTTTACCGTTATGAGCAACTATCATCTGCGTGACGTGGAACTGTCGTTGAAGGCAAAGGGGCTGTTATCCCTGATGCTTTCCCTGCCGGAGGATTGGGATTATACAACGAAAGGGCTTGCCTGTATCTGCAAAGACGGTGTAGATTCCATCACCAGTGCCTTAAAGGAACTGGAGAACCATGGGTATCTCACCAGACAGCGCACCCGCTATGAGAACGGGCGGCTTGGGGACATCACCTATACGATACATGAGAAACCAGTGGGGCAGGAAACAAAGGAAAATAAAGAATTACCTAAGCCGGAAAAACCTGAACGGGAAAATCCAAGACAGGCAAATCCTGAACAGGGGGAACTTAAACAGGAGAAACCCGCACAATTAAATACTGAATTATCAAATACTGACGGATTAAATATTAATCAATCAATCTATCAGGAAGAATCAGGAGCAGCGCAAAGTCAGGACGGGATTGATAAGATTGACAGGATGGAGCTTGCAGACGCATACCGTGAAATTATCCGTGAGAATATCGAGTACAGTATCCTTGCAGAGCGTCATGGGAAACAGCGGATGGATGAAACAGTGGAGCTGATGCTGGAAGTAGTTTTGGCAAAACGCCCCTATATCCGCATTGCCGGTGACGATTTCCCAAGGGAGGTTGTAAGGAGCCGGTTCTTAAAGATCAATTCCAGCCATGTGGAGTATGTTTTCGGCTGTATCGACAGCAACACAACGAAGGTGGGGAACATCAAGGCATACCTGATGACTGCGCTGTACAACGCCCCGGCGACCATGGACAGCTATTACCGTGCCGAGGTCAACCACGATCTGTATGGCACATGAACGGGCAAAAAGCGTAGTGCAGGAAATTGTTTTTCCAAAAAATAAATAAGCGGAGGTAACATTGAACGAATATCGGATGAATGATGTGGACATACAGGAGTTCCTGCATTCATTCAGGGGCGGAAGCGGAAAGCTGCCATCAGATTTTGACCAGCTAAAGACAGAAGGGCATTACCTGATCCATTGGGATTCAGAGAGGGCTTTCTGCCTGAAAGAACGGGAGATATATTTAAAAAACACCATAGAGAACCTTCTTGCAAGGTCGGTCTGCTTTTTCTCTGATATGCCCGTATCCTTTGCAGTCCATGTGAAGGCATCCGGCAGGGCAGACATTGAAGTGCTTGATAACCGCAAACTGTCTGCGGAGATTAAGGAGAAACAGGTAAAGGGAAAATCCATCGCTGTTACCTATACGGACGGAACAATAGACAAAGGACCGCTGAAAACGGAGAAATATATCAAAGGGCCTTTCGGGGAGAAAGTGAACACCATCCATTATGCCTGCGTGGCAGACACCCTTTTGTCGCTGCGGAGGGAAGTCTATTCCGCTTCCTATGAGGCAGTAAATGAGCGTTCGCTTTCAGCGGCAGTCAGGGAAATCTACAGGAAGAGGGAACGCACACTTCCCGTAAAACCGCCGGGAATTTTACGGAGCGTGATGGAAGATTTGAAGCTGCTTCTTTCAATCAGGCAGACCAGATATTTACATGGATTACCGGATGAAGAACGGATTGCCCGGTTTAAGGAGCTGATGAAGAAAGAAGATTACATACGGATATCCCCGGAACTGGCGGCAAAGGCGAAGAGATTCAGGCTGCCAAGATACGCCCTGCAAAAAGGCGGTGAAGTCAGTTATATCCATGACGTACAGAGCAGGGAGAAAAATCCATTGTATCTGATGAAAAAAGACTGGCTGAAAATGCTGGACATTCTTACCAATGAAAAGCCGGTATACTGCACAAGGGAACTGCTTGTAGCCATGAAGATGGAGGCAAAGCAGGAAGCGTCCACAGCAAAGACAGAAAAAGATGCGGAAGTCTTTTATTCCATAGACAGCAAACTTTCCTGCTTTCTGGAAGAGGTAGACAGGCATAACCTGTCGCATATATTGAAAGGGCAGACAAAGGCATGGACGCTGCCGGAATTTATCTCACCGGATGAAAGGAAAGTATTGTCCAGACTATATCATTTCCCCGATAGGGAAGTGATGGTGGTGGCTGAACGAAATTTCCATTATCCCGGAGCAATGGCAAGGTAGGCTGGTGGGAAGTGCGGCGAGAAGCCGACACCCCCAAATACTTCCGCCTGGCTGTAACCCACCGGGGAGGGTGGGCGGTGTCAAGGATTTTCGGCTAGGGCTAAAATACTTGACACCGCACGCACTCCCCGGTACACTGGCCGGCAGCGGAGTATTTTGGAAAGGAAAAAAGCGTCAGAATGGCGTCAAAAATGAAAAATTCTACATCAACTGGCGTCAAAAAAGGGCATTTGGGCGTAACGGATGTGAAAATTGACAGTCAAGTGCTGTCACAAAAAAATGGAGAAATTTAACTGGCGTCAATTTAATGCAGATTGGCGTCACAAAAAAAGAAACTGGCGTCAAAAACAGCCGGATTGGCGTCATGGAAAAATGAACTGGCGTCAAATCAAGGATATTTGGCGCTATTACCATAAATTTAGCGGAAATAAGGGGGTTCGGGGTACTCCCCGACAAGATTTGCATTTCGTGCCCACGAAATGCGTATCTTGCGGCGTTCCATAGAACGCCCTCTCCCCCAAAGGAAAGGAGAATCGGATGGCAAGACCGAAAGGCGAAAACGTGATACGGAAGCATTTTAAATTGACGGAAGAGACAGCAAGGCTGTTAGCAGAGCGTTCCAAAGCGGAAAATATGAACGAATCGGAATATATCCGCCACCTGCTTTTGAACCAATCAGAAAATCCAAGGAATAAGGAACTGGAAGTAGAAATAATGCGTTTGCGTAATGAGATAAATAAGATTGGTGTGAATGTGAACCAAATAGTGAGAAATAATAATTCACATATATATAACGAAAATGATAGGGAAAATTTGAAGAAAGATATTTCACAAATAAAAGATTTGATGAGAATGTGTAGAGATATGTTTTTGAAAATGTAGAATATTATAGAGTATCCTATAATGCACAATAGTTCCGCATATCAACACAAATGAGTAGTGTGGCATAAAAATACAAAATATGGTACAATATTTCTAATTTATATATCAAAACTTATTCAATGTTAAAATTGTATGGTAATGGGATAAAGAGAAAATTATGACAATTCAAGAAAAACTAATAGATAATAAACCAAGAGAAACAAGTGGATCAAGATCGGCCAATCGATTTGATTATCAAAAAGATTGGGCATTATGTAAGGCGTTAGAGCTTCAATTGGAAGAAGATAATTATGTTATTGTTTTAGACTTTCATGATGATATTTTGATTCTGGATTCGGATATTTCGCCTGATAAGATAGGATTTTATCAAATAAAAAGTAAAAGATCAGGGGTTTGGACAAAGGCCGCTTTAATCAAACGTGAAACTGATAAAATGTCTATATTGGGGAAATTGCTATACAATTATAAGATTTTTGGAGATTTTGATATAAGTCTAAACTTAGTTAGTAATGCAACTTTTGACATGAAACTGGCGGATAAAACAAAAAGTACAGAAAAAATTTCCATTTCCTTGGAGGAGTTAGATGAGAAAGAGAAGGTTGGTATTTTTAAGAAAGTAGAAGAAGAGTTGAACGTAAATTTAAAAGATAAAGCCAATCTTACATATCTTAGAGTAACGGAACTGGGAGCAAGCGGACATGATACCTATACTAAAGGGAAATTAGTAGAATTTTTTTCAAAATATGAGAATGGAAAATATGATATAAATGCAAATGCTGCTTATGGTATTTTATTTTCGGAGTTTAAAAAGAAAAATGATTATGAATGGGAAGTTGGCAGTTTTGAGGAGATACTAAAATATAAAGCTGTCACAAGAGCCGATTTCGAAAAATTAATTAATTTACTGATAAAAAGTAGCAAGCAATATACAGAGTGGAAAGATGTTGAGCAGGAATTGTCGTCAAATGGTATTGGATTTAAAGAAATATCCAGAATAAAAAAGAAGTGGGTAGATTACGAATTGCAAAGATTAGATGCAAGTAATGAAATTGTACAGGAATTGCAAAATGATATCTGTAAATTAATAAATGACGAAGAAGATGCAGCTTATATAAAGATGATGTATTCGATATTTAGTAAATACTCTTTAAATAAAGGGTATCCATATAAAATTATTGGTATAGATGACGCATATGTTAAGGCTGCAATTTTATTAGAATTAAAATCATGGAGTCCTGATGATGAATAGCAAAGAAAGAGAAATTAAAAATTTTCAGAAACTAATAAGAAATTTGAGGAATAAAAACTATGAGAAAACTACTATTCAAGGAATTGATAATAATCTCCTTAGTGGAAAAAAGCGCAAGGAGAATAAATCTTGACGCTGATATTACAATAGTTACCAGTAGGCAAAATGACACAGGAAAGTCCTGTGTGATCAAAAGTTTATATTATGCATTGGGAGCTGAACCAATTAATTTCCACTTTGAATGGAAAAAGATACAGCCGATAACTATTCTCAAATTTGTAAAAGATGGCGTAGATTATTGTGTCATGAGAAAAGATCGAATTGTAGCATTGTTTGATGGAGAAATGAAATTGGTTCAGTCTTTTAACGGAACTGGTAAAGAATTAGCAGAATTTTATGTGAACTTTTTGGATTTTAAATTAAAATTGGTTCATTCTTCCAGCTTGGAAAGCCAGACACCTTTTCCGTCTTTTTATTTTTTGCCGTATTATATTGATCAAGATGCAGGGTGGAAGGCAAATTGGTGTTCATTTGAACGTTTGAGTGCATTTAAGAAATGGAGGAAAGATTTAGTTGAATATCATACGGGTATTAGACCAAATAAATATTATGAGGAGAAAGCTAAGAAAGCTATTTTGCAAGATCAGAAAAGTGATTTAGATAACGAACTGAAAGTGATTTCTAAGGTATATAATCGAACCATCAATGAAACAAAAGTGACTAATCTTGATGTCGATGTTAATATCTCTGATTTTAAAGCTGAAATCAATGAATTAGTTACATCTCTTTCAAGGTTATCAGAAAAAGAGGATAGATATAAAAGTAATCTCAATAAGTTATTTGATGAAAAAATTTTGATTGAACATCAAATAAATATTGCAACGAAAACGCAAAAAGAATTACGAAAAGATTTAGAATATGCAGAATTGCAACCAAAGGAAATTGTTTGTCCAACTTGTGGATGTGTTCATAAAAACTCAATAGAAGGGAGATTTTCGATTGCCCAGGATGAAGATCGCTGTTATCAGGTAATTTTAGAACTTCAAGAGAAACTATTTAGTATAAATAAGAAAATAGAAGCGGAAAAGGAGGGATTCAAAGACTATTCAGAAGAAAAAAATAATATTGAAACTATACTTGACAGAAAAAAGGAAAAGATAAAATTTCGGGATTATGTAGATTCAGTTGGAAAGAAAAGTTTTAATGTGAATTTGAAACGGGAAATGGCTCAAATCAGCATTAAAATTAATAAGTTACAAGAGCAATTAGATAGTATTGATAAGGAAATGGATATCTATAATAATCCAAAGCATAAGGACGGTATAATAAACTATTATATAGATAATATGAGAAAAAATTTGCATTCTCTGGATGTACAGAAATTAATGGAGACAGCGTATAAATCAATAAGTTGTCAAATTAAAGAAAGTGGCAGCGATTTATCAAGGGCGTTATTAGCATACTATTATGCAATATTGGATACAATGACTGCCTATTCGAGTACGATAGCATGTCCTATTGTCATTGATTCACCTTTACAGGATGAGCAAGACGAGCAGAATATTAAAAAAATATTAGAATTTATAAGGGATAAAAAGCCAAGTGAAATGCAGTTGATATTGGGATGTGTAGGCATGAATGGGTTAGAATTTAAAGACAACGCAGTTGTTTTGAATGGGGTTGAATTTAAAAATGCTAATTATTTATTCTTGGATAATAAGTATGCGGCATTGAGTAAGGAAGAATACCCTAAATTATTTGAAGAATTAAAATTATATATTGATATACTTATATTAGGTGAAGCAAATGATTCACTTATAGAAAAGGAATAAAATTGGGGGAAGTTTTAAAAAACAATGTGTTGAGGAGGTTTATATCGCAATCACAAAGATATCTTGCATCCACCAGACAGGAAAACGTTACATGGCAATGCACCTTGCAAACGCCATTTCCTACATCACAGACGAAGAGAAGACTCAGAGTTGCGCACTGGTGGGGAGCCATAACTGCAACGTTGATACCGCTTTACAGGAAATGATTTCTGTCAAGAGAAAGTATGGGAAGCTAGATAAACGGCAGGGCTACCAGTTTATCATATCTTTCAAAAAGCAGGAAGTAAGGCCTGAGACAGCCATGGAGATCACACAGAAGTTTGTGGAGAAATATTTTGGGGATGACTTCCAATGCCTCTACGCCACACATGATAATACGGAGTATGTTCATAGTCACATTCTTTTCAACAGCGTATCATGGCGCACCGGAAGAAAATATCGCTATGAGAAAGGGGATTGGGCGAAGGAAATCCAGCCCATTGTAAATGAACTTTGTAAGGAGTATGGCCTTTTCGTACAGGACATTGAGGTAGGAACGGAAGAAAAAACGCCAAAGAAATGGGATAAAACAAAACAGGGCATTTTCAAATGGAATCACCAGATCAGTTTGGATGTGGAGGATTCCATTTCTTTTGCCAACGGTTATGAGAATTTCCTGAAATTAATGGAACTGAAAGGGTATGAGATAAAACAGAAATCCGGCGAAGTCTATCTAAAACCTATGGGTGAAAAAAGGTTTATCCGGCTGACAGATATTTCAATCTATTATGCAAAAGAATACATAGACAGTCAGATTGAAAAAGGCGTTCAGCATAAGAGCCGTAAGACAGAAAACCGTACCCCAAGGATTGTCAGGTGCAGGAAGAATTACAAAAAGTATCTTCCGCCGACACAATACCAAAGGGCTTTCTTTGCAAAAATGTACCGCACCGGGCAGCTTAAGCGGAAACCATACAGCCAGATGTGGAGATATAAAGAAGAAGCTGCAAGATTTGAAAAATTACAGTCGCAGTACCTGTATCTTTGTAAGCATGGCATCCGCTCCGCAGGAGATTTAAAGGAGCGGGCGGATAGCCTTAATACACAGATGAAAAATTTGGATGAAGAAAGGCATCGGATATACAAATGGCGGTATCCACATAAGCCAGCCCTTGCGCTGCTTAAAATAATTGAAGAGAATGAGACACGTGCTTCCTATTACAGAAAGGGGAGCATTTTTTATGCGCCTTATTATGAAAAGTGGAAGGGAGCAGTGGAGGCTTTGGCTGAAAAGGGCTACACGGTCGGGCAATTTTTGGAGATAAAGGAGACTGTACAGAACCAGCTTGCATCAGTTGCAAAAAGAAAAAAAGAGATTAAGAAAGAGGAAAACTTGATAGACAGTATCCTCTATGGAGAGAGCCGGACGCAGGTGGTTGAGAGAATAATACCAGAGCCAGAAATACCAGAAATATCGGATATACCGAAGCAAAATACAAAGGAAGCAGATATTTCTGGAAAAGAGATTGAGCCGGAAAAGACACGGAAAGGGGGTGATGCAGAAAAAGAAGAATTTACGGAAATAGAAAATCCGGAAGCAGAAAATAAACCAGCCCAGACAGACATAGCGCATATGGAGAAACAGCCAGCCCAGAATGAAAAACGGGAACAGCCGGAACAGGCAAGATAAAAATAACGGAACAATCGGAAAGGAAATCAGATGGGAAAAAAATTAAGGGATATGACAAGGCAGGAACAGGCTGTCTATTTCAAATCCAAAGATTACTGTGGCGAAGAGCTTAAGGTTGTTATGGACGCAATCGGCTACGGTATCAGCGCGGATTATTTACAGCTTTTTGAAGATACAGCACTCCCGGCAGAGATTATGGAAAATATGTTCACCGCCATGAAGGAAGATTACGGAGTGGATTCGGTATCGTTTCTCTCCGCCATACATAAGGGGGAGAGCGGGAGGATCATACTGGAAGCCCTGAAATCAGGCGTGCCATTACAGGAATTAAAGGGAATCTTCCGGAATGATATGCTCCCGGTCGAACTGCGGGAAAAGATACTGCCCCTTATGCAGGACAGGGAGGCAATACCGGAGAAGATAGGGGAAAAGATGGAATTCATTACGGAAGCAGTGAAAGAACTGAAAGAAAGCCTTTTAAGGCAGGACAGCTTCATAGCGGATTTAAGGAAATCCATGGAGGAAAAGCAGGAAATTTTTTCAGCACTGCAAAAAGAAACGGAAGCAGAAGCGGAAGCCGGTGTGCCGGAGGATGCCTACTATCTGGAACTGGAAGAGCAGTTCCGGCAGGCAAGGGAAGATGCGGAGCGGCTTTTGGAAGAACGGGAGAATACGAATAGGAGATTGCAGGAGCTGGAAGGGGAAAATAAGAGTCTCCATGAACAGTTAATGGCACAGCAGTCTCTTGTAACAGAATTACAGGAGAAACAGATTAAATATGTGCAGGAGAGTAGAAATGTCCAGTGGAATCAGGAAACAGACAGCGATTATAGAACAAAAGCCAGTCAGGCAGTAAGAAACGTTGATTATCAGGAAGTAAGGGCAGTGAAAAGCGGAAGCAGAGAGAAACAAAATATATTCAGTTTTTTCCACTTTCCATTTACCCGGAAGAAACCGTGCCTGATGGAAAAATTAGCCGGGGAACTGGACGCAGGGCAGATAGCGGAGATACGCCTTGGCATTGAGGACGGCCTTGACGAAGGGCAGCTTATTTTACTTGCAACAGGCTCAATGGATGCAGAAAAAATCAGGGAACTCCGCATGACCATGAAAATCCTGAATGAAAGGGGGCAGGGAAAATGACAGGGGCGTTGCAGAAATTTATATACACATCAGAGGATTTTAAGGAGAAGAGCCGGAAGCTGGCACAGTCCGTAGAGATGAACAGTGCTATTTTAGCTGACAGCAGCACAGAAAATTCGGGGCAGAGAAACAGTATCTTAAGCAAACTCTGCCGGCAGGCGGCAGAGGCAAAAGCGGCAGGGAAAAATATGGAGGCGGCAATGCTGGCGCTGGAAAAGGAAATGGTGTCAGTGAAAGACCGCCAGTACCAGCGGCAGAAAGAAATGCGCCAGTCCAGGGGGCAGGAGAAGGGGGATAGCAGATGAGCAGTGAGATCACGGATGCGGTACAGGTCATCCGCATCCTCTTTGACGGTACGGAGCTTTTCCTGCGTGTCGCCGGTGTGGGGATAAAACCGGTAAAGCAGCTTGCAAAGCTTTCCATGGGGATCCTTGCAAGGGAAAAGATGGAAGGGAAGACTTCCATGAAAAACCTCCTAAAGCGTGGCGGGGATATGCACGTATTTAAGTTCCCGCAGGAGCAGCTTAAGAAGGTAGAGGCTATGGCGAAAAAATATGGAATCCTCTACTCCCTGCTCCCGGATTTTAATAAGGACGGTATGAGGGAGTTAGTTTTCCACGCAGAATCCTTTCCCCGTATGAATGCCCTGATCGAGAAGCTGAAAGCCGGGCAGACCATGGGGCTGGGGGAATATTTCCAGAACACTTCCGACAGGGACATTGATAAGTTTTTTGAGGAGACCCGGCAGGGCAGGACGGAGGGAAAGGAAATGCAGGGAAAAGAAACAATAGGACAGCAGAAAAATACAGGGGATAAAATGTATTCTGTTAGTAGCATAGGGAAAGAAAAAAAGCCGGAATGGATGGACACCGGGTATCTGAAGATGAAGGATATCGAAGCCCTCCCCTTAGACCAGCGGCTGGAAGTATTAAAACGTTACCAGTCCGGGGAGCATGACCCAATTACCATCACAGAAAAGTTAGTCACCAGAGAGACGGAAGACCATGTGGTGGTAAGGCTCCCAAGGCAGACAGGCAAATTTATCCATATCCCGAAGGAAGATTTCTTCTTCCCGGAGGGGAGCAGGACTGCGCTGGCATTTCTTAAGAAAAAAGGGGAAATGAAAATATATACGGAGCATGGGGAGGAGATGATGCGGATGACAGGTAATGAGATTTACCATGGATATTTTGACCAGGCCAACGCAAACATCCGCACCGCAATGGAGCATAAATCCGGCGAAAAGGAACGGGAAAACAGCAGAATGGAGAGAGACAGCCAGACGGATATAAAAGGAGCAGCAGGGCAGAGCCAGAGAAAAGGTGAAAAAAATATCCCGGCAAAGCACGAAAGGACAGCAGAAAAAGTAAAGACTGCAAAACAGATAAAACAGCCGGTGAAAGGCAGGTGAGCATTTGAAGAAATTTAACGTGTTTATCTGTCTTTTTTATGGGACAGTAATAGCAGGGTGTATTTATTTGGGATTTTTTCTCGGCAGCATCCTCTATCCGGGCATGACGCTTTCAACATTTGTCCCGGCGCTTAAGGGGCAGATGGAAAATCCGTTCAATATAAAAGTGACAGCCTGTACCCCCTACACCATGGCGGCAGTATTTTTTACAGCAGTCTTATATACCATGGTGCAGAAAACAAATAAGAAGAATTACCGTTTCGGGAAGGAGCACGGCTCGGCAAGGTGGGCAGAGGCGGCAATGCTGACAAAGCAGTTAGGGGATAAAAGCGGCTACCACCGCATCCTGTCACAAAACCTGCGCCTTTCCATGGATACCAGAAAGACCATGCGCAACAACAACATCTTCTGTATCGGCGGCTCCGGCGCAGGAAAAAGTATGTTCCTGATCAAATGTAACATCATGGAGATGCAGGGCAGTTTTGCCGCCACCGACCCCAAAGGGGAGCTTCTGGGGAGCGCAGGGAATTATCTAAAGGCAAACGGATACCAGATAAAGGTTTTCAACCTGATAAACCCCAAAGAAAGCAATAAATATAACCCGTTCTCCTATATCAGGACAGAGACGGACGTGCTAAAGCTGATCACAAACCTGATGAAAAATACCACGCCGAAAAAGAGCAGCAGCAGCGACCCGTTCTGGGAGAACTCGGAGAAGCTTTTCTTACAGGCATTATTTTATTATGTGTGGATGGAGATGCCGCCGGGCAGGAAAAATATCGTGTCGGTGCTGGAACTGCTGGCAGAAGCAAAGCGGGAGAAAGACGAACCCAGCAGGCTTGACCGCCGCATGGAGCTTCTTGCAAGGAGCAGCCCTTTAGGGGAGGGCCACCCGGCAGTGCGCCAGTACCGGAAGGTCATGGATGGTGCAGACAATACGGTAAAGAGCATCATCATCAGCGTAAACGCAAGGCTGGCCTTTCTGGAAAATGAAGCCATCAAGGAACTTCTGGAAACAGACGAGTTTCATTTCGGGGAGCTGGGCACGGGGAAGAACAGCGACAAAAAGACAAAGACAGCCTTGTTTATCGTCACGCCGGATTCCGATAAATCCTATGCGTTTCTGATCGGGATGCTTTATGAGCAGCTGATGCAGGAATTATATTTTCAGGCGGATACGAAGTATGGCGGCAGGCTTCCCATCCATGTGAGTATGTATTTAGATGAATTTTATAATACGCCGCTGCCGGATTCCTACCTGAACTTCCTGAGCACCATGCGGAGCAGGGAGATATCCAATGTGATCGTGGTGCAGAATATCGCCCAGATCAAGGAATTGTTCAAGGACGGATGGGAGACCATCCCCGGCAATGCCGACACCCTTGTTTACCTTGGCGGCAATGAGCAGTCCAGCCATAAGTTTATCAGCGAATTATTAGGGAAAAGCACCATAGATAAAAGAAGCAGCGGGGAAACCTTGGGGAAACGCGGCAGTTCCAGCAGGAATTACGATGTCCTTGGGCGTGAGCTGATGACGCCGGATGAGGTAAGGAAGCTGGACAATAAAAAGTGCATTGTCCTAATCAGGGGCTGTGACCCGGTCATAGATTTTAAGTTTAACACCTTCAGGCACCCCATGTTCATGCGGAGCGGTGACGGGGAAGGGAAGTGGTACACCCACAATCCGCAGGATAGAAAGAAGCTGGATATCATAGACAGGGAAACCGCAGAACGCCTGAAAAAAGAAGGCGGGCAGAATGTTATCATTACCACCATAACCGCAGAAGAACTGATAAGGCTTGGAAGTGCACCATCAGAAAAGTAGGGGATACAGATAAAATTAAGTAATTACCAGATTTCAGATAGATAGAAAACCAGCCCATAAAAGGTAACATTAAAAGCAGTTACCAGCCAGCCCGAAACAGGGCAGGACAGAAAAATCAGCCAGCCTGTGTAACAAAAACATAGCAGCCAATAACCAGATATTTTTATCAGAGAAAGGAAACAAACCATTATGAAAAGAGAAAACATAACCGTAACCACATTCAGTAAAAAAGGCAGATTAAAAAGGCATATCGTACCCATGGCGGCAGGCATTGTCACAGCCGCCTCCATTCTATCTATGCCCGTCCATGCCTCCGGGGTGTCGGAAGTCCTTAACCCCATCAATAACCTGAAGACGCTGGTGCTTTCCATTATCGGCGCGGTGGGCGTGATCATCCTTGCAAAGAACGTGATGGAATTCGCACAGGCATACCAGCAGCAGGATTCCTCCACCATGAACTCCGCCCTTAAGGGGATTGTGGCAGGGCTTATCATGGCGGCTATCTCCGCAGTGATGACCTTCCTCGGATTCTAAAAGGGGGCAGAAATTTATGGAGATATTTAAGTTAGGCGATAACATACTTGCCCTGCTGGAAACAGTGCTTGGCTTCTGGAATAACCAGATAAACCTTGTGTTTTCCCTGCTGGGGCAGTCGCCGGTCTCTTTTAAGGGCGGCGGCCCGTGGGCGGTGGTGGAGAACTTACAGCCTTTATTTGTAGGCGTGGGGAGCGGCCTTGTGGTGCTGTTCTTCGTGATAGGATTCTGTGCGGAGAGCGTGGACATCAAGAGCGAGTTCCGTCTGGAGGCAATGCTGCGTATGCTGATACGCCTTGGGATAGCGCAGTGGCTTGTGGCGAACAACCTGACGATATTAAAGGCATTTTTCAGCAGCATCGGGGCTATGGTAAGCCACCTTGGGAATACCGCCATGGCACAGGCCAGTATCGGGGCAGGGGAGGCGGAAATCATAGAAAATCTAGGCTTTGCAACAAGCCTTGTGTTCCTGATCCTGTCGGTGATCCTATCCCTTGTCATACTGGTATGCGGATTTTTCATCATCTACACGGTGTACTTCCGGTTCCTGAAAATCATGGTGATTGTGCCGCTTGCGGCGGTTGCCTTTTCCACCCTTGCAGGAAACCGGACGGTAAGCGCTACCTGCGTCAGGTATTTTAAGTATTTCCTGTCAGTGGTGATGGAAGCGGTGACAATGGCACTGGCAATCCTGATCTGCAACGCCTTTATCAGCGCAGGGCTCCCGTCCTTTACAGGGGGATATGCGGACTGGGCGCAGGTATTGATTTACCTTTGTGAGATTACCTTTACCATAGCTTTGACGGTAGGGGCATGTAAGGGCGCACAGTCGCTGACAGGCAGGGCGTTGGGATTGTGACCGGAATAGTAAAAATATGGCTGGGATGGAATCCCGTCATAGAGGAAACTGAAAAACAGAGAAGTCCGGGAACGGGGGATAATATTAAAGCGGCATAGAATCCAAAACTCCCGGCAGGAAGGAGAACAATTGATTATTGAGATAAATAAGGACATAGAAAAATATCAGGAGAGCGTGGCAATGGGACTTTCTGCAAAACAGCTTTTATATTCCGTCCTTGCCCTTGGCAGCGGATGCGCCATTGTATTTCTTCTGTATGAAAAGATCGGGCTGACCTTTAGCTGTTACGTGGCAGTGCCTATCGTCGCGCCTATTGCATTATGTGGTTTTTATTCCTACAATGGCATGGGATTTACGGAAGTGTTTACCCGGTACATGAAGAGCATTTTCAGGAATAAGGCGTTGGTTTTTAAATCCAGCGGCTACCGGGAAATGAAAGCCCATATCCGGGCGGAGGAAGAATCGGCAAAGAGGGCGGCGGTGAAAAGGGCAAAAGAGGAACGGAAGCAGATATGGAAGGAAAAAATCAGGCAGAAGATAAATGAAATGTTAAAAAAATCCAAACGCAAAACAGGACAGAAAGACAGGAAAAAACATGGACGGACGGATTGATTTTATGGCTATTTTCCCCCGTTTGTGCTATACTATAACCAACATCAGGAAAGGAGAGATTTCAGATGCTTGTAAGGGAAGATAAGGCATGGGATTATGCTGTAGGCATGATAAAGGTTGACGGTCTTGAGCCTACGCCGGAAATGAAAAGGCTGATCGAGAAGGAAAAGCGCGGCGAGATTACCATGGAGCAGGTAAGGGAGGCTTTGGACCAGAGATACAAGATGAAGCAGTAGGGAGGACGGCCTATGCGTGACCCATATTTTTATCCGGATACGGAAATCCTGAAAAACCGGCTCGGCATCATGGACGATGGGAAGCTCCGGGAAGCAGAGGCTGATTATGTTTCCTTAAACCTTGCAGAGATTGCAAGGGATGGCGCTGTCAGGGTATTTGACTTTGCTTCACTGTGCCGGATGCACTACAGGATTTTCAGGGATATATTTGAGTGGGCGGGAAAGCCGCGCATCATAAACATTGAAAAAGCGGAGAACGCCCTTAACGGTATTTCCATAGAGTATTCGGATGTATTTGACATAGAAAGGGATGCACAGTCCGTCCTTAAGGATATGAACCTTTATGGATGGAAGCAGGCTTCCTTTGATGAAACGGTCAGGAACTTTTCAGACTTTATGGCAAGGCTCTGGAAAGCGCACCCCTTCCGCGAGGGGAACACGAGGACGGTGGTCACTTTCTGCGCCATGTTTATTGAGGCGCAGGGGATTTATATTGACAGCGAATTGTTTAAGGACAACGCAAGGTACATGAGGGACGCACTGGTGGCGGCAAGCGCCATTTTCTCCGACCTTGGCGACAGGCGCAAACCGGAGTATCTTTACCGCATCGTTGAAGATGCGCTGGAAAGAGGGAAAGCGGTAGAAGAGGATGCGGTGCGGAGGATCAGGGAATCCGGGTATCCGGCAGGGGAGCAGCAGGTGCGGAAAGTCATCTTCTGGGACAGGAAGGAAAGAAGAGCCCATGAGCCGGACGAGATCAGGAACTTTTTCAGGAAGAAGGAACGGGAAGAGCCGGAACTGGAAAGATAATAAAATAGTTGGGATTCAGGCACACTTAAATACAGCTTTAGGTGTGTTTTTTCGTGGAAATTTTTTTAGCAGGATATTTCCATGCGCCATAACGCCAGCCTGAAATGGTCTATTTCACACAGAAGCGAAGATTACCGGAGAAGCGGAAGATATATAAACATACAAGAAGAAATCTTATCAGATGAAATATAGAAACAGTCAACCATCAGGCCCGGAAGGGAGTGCAAAAAGCCCCCTTGCCGGGTCTTTCTGCATATATGGGAATTGCCGGTAAAAGCAGCCCTTATACAATCCCCTTCCGGCATAAAAGGAAGGAGCAGACAGATTGAAGTTATTCCAGGACAAATTTTCTATCTACAAAAAGGCAGGGGAGCCTTTATACAAAACCCCGAAAAGCGTACAGGAGTGTATCGAGATTCTAAAGATCGCACCGGACGGTATCTTTGAAGTGGCGGGCAACCGATACAGCAAGAGCTACCTGTTCTCGGACGTGAATTACAATACCACCAGCGAAGCGGAGCAGGTAGGGATATTTGAAAGTTACTGTAAATTCCTGAACGCCATGGATGTGGAGTTCAAGATTACCATCAACAACAAGAACCGGAACATGAAAGCCCTTCGGGAAAAAGTGTTGTTCCAGAAAAAGAATGACGGGAACGATGCGGAGCGTGACTGCTACAACCAGATCATGGAGAAGAAGATTATGGAAGGGAAGCAGGGAATAGAGCAGGAGCGATACCTTACCGTCTCCGTTATCAGGAAGAATTATGAGGAAGCAAAGGCGGCGTTTGCCAGCCTTGAGGCGGTACTGCAGAAGGGCTTCGGGGAGCTGGGGAGCAGCCTTGTTGCCTTAAACGGTGTTGAACGCCTGCGTACCCTGCATGATTTTTACCGTATGGGGGAAGAGGAATATTTCTCTTTCGACTTTGAAGAGGCAGTAAGGGTAAGCAGGGACTACAAGGATGATATCTGCAACAGCATGTTAAAGTTTTACCCCACCTATATGCAGGATGAAAGGCGGTTCGCCAAGGCTCTTTTTATCAAGAAATACCCAAGTTCCCTGTCAGACAGGTTTCTGACGGAACTTGCAACCGTCCCGGCACATACTGTCATCAGCATTGACGTAGCGCCGATCCCAAAGGATGTGACCACAAGCACCTTGCAGAAAAAGTATATGGGCATCGAGAGCGACATCATCCGCCAGCAGAGGGTGCGGAACAAGAACAATGATTTCTCTTCTGATATTTCCTACAACAAGCGGACGGAGAAGCAGCAGATTGAAGAGATCATGGATGACGTGCGGGAAAATGACCAGCGGCTCTTCTATGTAGCGGTGACTATTATTATCAAGGCAGACACAAAGGAAGAACTGGAAGCCATTGAGGAAACCTTAGTGACGATTGGAAAGCGGAATTCCTGCCAGATAGAAGCGCATTATTTAAAGCAGAGGGAGGCGTTAAATACAGCCCTGCCCATCGGCGTGCGCCAGGTGGAGACCATGCGCACCCTGATGACGCAGTCCCTTGCGGTACTTATGCCCTTTAACGTGCAGGAACTCTACCTTCCGGGGAAGGGCGGCACTTACTATGGTGTGAATCAGGTCAGCAGGAACATTTTATTTGGAAACCGAAAAAGGCTGGTGAATGGCAACGGTTTTATCTTCGGCGTACCCGGCTCCGGCAAGTCCTTCTTTGCAAAGATGGAGATGGGGAACGTATTTCTTAATACGGATGACGACATCATTGTGATTGACCCCCAGCATGAATATTTCGGCATTGCGGAGCGGTTCGGCGGCCAGGTGGTGGTGCTTTCCACTTATACCGGAAACCATATCAACCCTATGGCACTGCCGGAGGATGTATCGGACATTCAGGGCATCATTGCGGAAAAAGGGGAATTCATGCTTGGCATCTGTGAGCAGTGCATGGGTGAGGTATTAAATTCCCGGCAGAAATCCATCATAGACCGCTGTGTGCGCCTGCTTTATCAGGAGGTTAAAGAGGAATGCATGAGGAACAGGGGGAAGCAGGAAGGGGAGAAAACAAAAACCCTATGGAAGCAGAAAACCCTGCATGATTATTATGATATCCTCATTTCACAGCCGGAGATGGAGGCAAAGGAGCTTGCCCTTTCGCTGGAACTGTTTATCGGCGGATCGCTGAATATCTTCGCCCATGAGACTAATGTAGATATTGACAACCGCTTTCTGGTCTATGGCATCCGGGATATGGGGAAGGAATTATCCGCCATCTCCATGCTGGTCATGATGGAGAATATCGGAAACCGTATCATGGAAAATGCAAAGCGTGGCAGGGCAACATGGCTCATCATAGATGAATTCCATGTGCTTCTTGATAAGGAGTATTCTGCAAAATATCTGTTCTCTTTATGGAAAAAGGTGCGGAAGCTGGGCGGTCTTTGCAGTGGCATCACCCAGAACGTGCTCGACATGTTACAGAATTATACCGCCACCACCATGCTTGCCAATTCGGAATTTGTGGCATTACTGCGGCAGGCTCCCACTGACCTTGAAAAGTTATCGGAAGTCATCAATATCAGCCCGGAGCAGCTTAAGTTTGTCCGGGGTGCACAGAGCGGCACGGGGATTTTGAAGCACGGGAACATGGTCGTGCCCATGGACATCACCGTCGAAAAGGACAGCCCCATCTATAAGCTGTTTTCCACCAACCCTTTTGAGGAAGAGAGAAGGGAGGCTGCCCGTGAAGAAAGACATTGAGAAGGCGCTTAAGGAATTCCTGATGGATGTGCGGACTACCGGAGAAGAGCGGAAGAAAGGAATCCCCATTATTTCATTTGTATATAAGGAAGAGGCAAAGGCAGTGCTGATAAAGGCGCTGCCTTTGCCTCTGGCGGATATCCAGCCGGAAAAAACAATTCCTGTTGGAAAAGAAATTTTATACCGGGCGGACTTTTTCAGGGAAGGGGAAGCGAAGGTATCATTCGGCATACTCCCTGCAATCAAAGAATCTGCCCCATTTTTAACGCTCCTTGAAAACGCATTAAAAAGCGGAGACCGGAAAGCAGGGTATCAGGGGCTTTGCAATTACCTGAAATTCCACAATGCCTTATGCGGACTGGAAGCCCTTGCGGAAGAGGAACTGTCGCTTATGGGACAGATACCGGAAAATACGGGAGAAACCCAAAAATCCGGAGAAAATGTAGCGCAGACAGGAAAAAGCAGGAAAGCAGAAGCACAAGACAGATATTCCCTTGCCAATACAGCGTATTACAGGGAAGTCCTCTTTTACGTGCAGACAGGCAGGGATATCCTGAACGCCTGTCCTGCCGGAACGCCCCTGCCGCCTTTCCCTAACCGCAGCGCATTCATGGCGAAGTGGTATCGGGAGAACGGGCAGGGAAGCCTATGAGGATAAAAAGGACGGACCAGAATTTCACAGTCCGGCAGAAAGCAGGCAGGAAAATCCATTATGCAGGGCAGGGGAAGGGACATACGGAAAACACTGCACATTTCTCCCCGGAAGAAAAGCAGGGTGCACTCCGGCAGAAGAACAATCCGGGGGCAGGTACAGGAATACAGGCAAAAGTGCAGGTGCAGATACAATCCGGTGCTGGCAGAGATGAAGGGAATCTTTTTGCAGATAAGACAGCGGAATCTTATCAGCAGGGGTATGGAAGCAGTACAGGCAGGAGTGGAAGTAAATTTGGTGATCCGGCTGTATTGGGAAATCTCCACGTGAAAAGGCCGCTGCAGGAATACCGGAAAGAATCTTTCCCGAATGAGAAACCGCCGGCAGGAAGCAGCCAGATAAGCCAGCGGCAGTATCAAGGGGAGCAGATACACAGGCCTTCCTCTTACCACGAAACTGCCATAAAGACGAAAAAGCTTGTTCTCCACCGGAAAACGGACACACCGCCCGGTATCGGCAGGACGGGGATTTTCAGCCGGAAAGAAAACAGGGGAAAAAGAGAAACAGTACAGGATGCAGGAGTATCAGGCACATTTAAGATACATAAGAGGAAATTGATCCAGACAAACCAGCCAGTAGGAGGGGCAGAGAATCCTTCCATGAAAGATACAGGAAATACGCCTCCTTCTAATGTATATGCACAGCCCTATGAAGAGAAAAGGGAAAGCCAGATATCCGGCTACAGGAGAGAAAAATATCTGAAATTCAGGGAAAGGGAGCACAAGGGAAAGGAAGCAGATGGAAAATCAGATGGTGGCAGAAAGACAGATACCGTAAAAACAGCAGGAGTGCCGGAATTACAGGAAATATGTATCAGAGAAATGCCGCCGCCCCAAATGCAGTATACAGCAGAAACGCCAGCTTCTTTACAGACACAGGGGAATGGGAATTCCCCTGCCAGTGCCGCCAGCCATCTCCGCAAAAGGGACGCCGCAGATTCCATCTGGAAGCGTGACGGGGAAATCCCCGGAAGGAAGCGGCAGGACATTTCCAGCAGGAAGAGCGGCAGGAAAGACCGGGGCAGTAAAAAGGATAAAAGCAGGGATAAACATACCAGAAAGGATAACAGCCATAAGGCCGGAGGGAAGAGCAGGAAGGACAGGGCAGCCGCACTCCGGCTGCTCTCCTATGCTTCGGATAAGTTTTCGATGGAAGAGCAGAAAGACAGCCTGTTAAAAGCGGCAGGGGATTTACTGGCTTTGAAAGTAAAGTCAGTAGCGGCAGATGCGTTCCTTTCCCTGGGGGCGGCTCTGCTCCCTGCCCTTATCCCGGCATTTATCATAGTTCTTGTTATCACTTTGCTGTTTAATTCCCCCTTCTCCATCCTGCTCCCGAAACTGTCAGAAGAGCCGGGAGTGGTGGAGGTTCTTACAGAATATACGGAGGATTTCAGGGAAGAAGTGCAGGAGGAGCTTGCCGATCCGGGCAGCGGGGATGAGACGGAACTTATTTATGAAGATTACGAAGGGGACGGTGAGCCGGACAACATGGCGGATATCCTCATGGTCTACATGGTAAGGCACGGTTTTGGCGATACCGCTACGGTGATGACACAAAAGAATAAAAGGCTTTTAAAAGATACCTTTGATGAAATGACTTCCCTGAATATCAGCTACCGCACGGAAAACAGGGAGCAGCCCTATGAGGAAGAGGATTTCTGGGGGAATGTCACCACAAAGACAGAAGAGGTGGAGGTAAAGGTCAGGGAAATCCGGGTCATGCTCCTTACCAGTGAGGATATCATAAGCACAGGCATATTTACGGAGGATGAAACAGAGATCCTGCGGTTTTTAATGTCGCCGGAAGTGCTGGAAAATATAGAAGGACTGACTGGCGGTTACGGAAGCCCCGGGGCAGGGAGCCTTTCACCGGAGGAAGCGGAACGCTTAAACCTTGGCGGTGACGTGGGTTCTCAGGCAGTAAAGAACGCCCTTGCAAGGCTTGGGAAGCCATACAGTCAGGCAAAGCGTGACAGCGGCGATTATTATGACTGCAGCTCCCTTACTTATTATGCTTATAAAGAGGCAGGTATCACACTTTCTTATCATGGCGCTAACACAGCTGCCTCACAGGGGCAGCTTTTATCTGACAGGGGATGTGAGGTTGCTTATGAGGATATCCAGCCGGGAGACCTGATCTTCTACAGCTTTACCAGAAATGGAAGATACCAGAATATTTCCCATGTGGCGGTCTATGCCGGGAACGGGTATCTGGTAGACGCATCTTCTTCCAAGGGGTGCGTTGTGTTCCGCCCGGTTTATTCTGTGGGAAAGATTGTCATGTGTGGCAGGCCGTCATGGCTGTAGAAAGGCAGGAAAAAATACAGGGCAATACAGCTAAAAAAACGGAAAGGGGGAGGCAGTGAAGGGTATCATCTGTACCAGGGAAATCTACCGTGAGATTGTACCGGAGATTATTAAAGATGAAGCGTCCTGGGGCAGCTTCCTGAAGTTTTCAGCAGTCCATTACAGGATGGGCTTTGAGAATGCCAGCCTGCTCTACGCCCAGAGACCGGATGCAAAAATGGTGGAGACCTACAGCGGCTGGCGGGAAAAGGGCAGGTATGTGCGCAAAGGCAGCAAGGGGATTGCCATTATCGATTCCAGCGGATACCGTCCCTATGTTGACCACGTGTTTGATATTTCCGACACCAACGGAAGGACACGCCCGGAGATTTGGAAGCTGGATAAGGATAACGAAAAAGAGATCCTTTCCCTGCTCCATGCAAGGTCAGGCAGTGTGCAGGGCTATGTAAGGGAAGCGGTTGAGGGTGAAATCTATGGGAAAGATAGGGATTATATTGAAAAGATCAGCGACTTATGCCGCTGCCATGATTCCCAGAACCCGGAACATATCTACGACATCACAAATGCAGTGATCCAGAGCGCACAATATATGGCGGCAGTGCGCATGGATACGGAGCCGCCGCCTGTCTCATCCCTGCTCCCTGTGCTTGCCACCGCCCCAAGGCTCATGGTGTACGGTCTTTGCGGTACCGCCCTGTCGGTGGCGGGGGAAGTGCTTAAGGGGATAGAGCAGGTTTTGGAAAAGAAAAAAGAGAAGCAGAGGGCGGCATCCGAAACAGAAATCGGGAGGGAGCAGGGAATTGGAAAACCGGACGGAAATACAGAAAAAGGAACTGCCGGGCAGGGCATATCAGCCCTCCGGCATCAGCCTTACCAGAACGCAGACACCCCTGAGCGGCAGGGCAATGGAAGCCATAAGGGAACTGAAAAGGCAGGATATGAACAGCTATCGCTATCTTTTGATGGAGGATATGCTGTATGCGGCTGCGGAAGGGCTTTGTAAAAAGCAGGGAGATATGGCGGAGCTTACAGCCGGGTATCTGGCGGAATTTTACAAAAGGGAGATGGCAGGGGCAAAAGAAAAATAACCTTTTTACCTGCAAAAGCGTAAAGGGTGTTAGAATCCGGCGGAGCCGGAAAACTGTTTCAGGGAATGACTGGAATCGTCAGAAAACCTGAAAAACATAAGAAAAGAAAATCCTTCAGGCGGAAAGTGCCAAAAATCAAAATAAGAGCGCAGAATATCCCAAAATGGGACAGCGCGGAAAGAGGCAGATATGAAGGAAAATAGTACAATGAACGTAACAGACGCAGCTAATACAGCCAATGCAAAAACAGGCAGTATGGATATCAAAGTAACCGTAACTCCTATGCAGAATCAGGAAGGCTGTCTTAAGGCAAACGCCTCAATTCTCTTTAACAATGTATTTAAAGTGACCGGAATCCGTATCGGCGTCTCCCAGAAGGGTAACGTCTTTGTTTCCATGCCGGATTATAAGACCGGAAAGCTGGACGATACCGGAAAAGATATTTATCAGGATATCGCCTACCCGGTAACAAGGCAGTTCCGGCAGGAACTTTATGATGAGGTTGTGAAGGAATTCCATGCGGTCATGGAGCAGGAAACACCGCAGGCAGGGGAGGAATAAATGGCGCAGATACAGCACAGTTTCAGCAGAAATGACGAGTACTATACCCCTGCCTATGCAGTCCGCCCTATCATAAATTATTTAAAGCCGGGGACAGTGATATGGTGTCCCTTTGACACGGAGGAAAGCCAGTATGTAAAAATCTTTACGGAAAATGGGTTTACCGTTATCCATGGGCACATACGGACAGGGCAGGACTTTTTACCGTCCCTGTGCCGGACTGCGACTATATCATCAGCAACCCGCTCTACAGCCGGAAAGGGGAAGTGGTCAAGCGGCTGTATGAGATCGGGAAGCCCTTCGCCATGCTCATCAATTTCCAGGGCATATTTGACAGCAAAGAACGGTTTAAGATGTTCAGGGAAAACAGGGTGGAAATGCTGTGGTTAAGCCCAAGGGTAAGCTACATAAGAGGGGACGGGAAGCCTGAAAAGCGTGCGCCCTTCCAGAGCGGCTATCTGTGCAGTGGGATTTGTGGGAGACAGCTGGAGTTTGTATATTTATCCTAGAAAACATAAGTGTGCTATAAATGTCACAGGCTCGTATAAAAAGATAAACTGCTTGGGAGGCATGGATTTTTGATGCCTTTCAGGTGGTTTTTAATAAGAATTTGGGATTGGAGAGGTATGCTGACGTAAGACAATAAATCAGGGAGTGCCGAGGATAGAGACAACCGGGAGGATACAATAGGGGTGATTCATTGATAAAGCGATTTTTTCCTGATATACTTTAGTAGGAAAAGTTTTGTTTGGGCAATACATTAGAATTAATCAGGAGTGATAAAATTGTTTCGATTGAAAAGTAAAATAGAAAATACGATTTCAGCTACCACATTTGAATGCCAAAGAGATAATCTTACTATCAGGGGAACGGAATACAGGCCTCAAGGCAAAAATCTTCCAATAGCCATTGTCAGTCATGGATTTATGGCATTTCAGGATACGGTGCGCCATTATGCAAAGAAACTGGCAGAACTCGGCTATGTTTCCTATTGCTTTGATTTTTGCGGAGGCTGCGTAGTGAAAGGGAAGAGTGACGGGAAAACAACGGAAATGTCTGTAATGACAGAAGTAAAAGATTTGGAAGCGGTTATTGATTATGCGAAAAACAGACAGTACAGCAATTCCCAAAAGATTGTGTTAATGGGGTGCAGTCAGGGAGGTTTCGTGTCAGCTATAGCAGCTTCCAGATTGAACATTCAGATATCAAAGCTGATTTTATTTTATCCTGCACTCTGCATTCCTGATGACGCAAGGGCAGGAAAAATGATGTTTGCAAAATTTGATCCGCATAACATTCCGGACATCATTCCATGCGGGCCTATGAAACTGGGGAAATGTTATGTGGAGGATGTCATCCATTTAGACCCTTATCAGGAAATTGGCGGTTTTCAGGGGGATATTTTAATTGTACATGGAACAAAAGATAAGATTGTGGATGTAAAATACGCAGAACAGGCGTATGTTGCGTATTCCGAGGAAACAAAGAGGAATAACCTGACACGATTAGTTTCCTTCTATGAGATTCAAAATGGCGCACATGGGTTTTCTAAAAAACATGATGCTATTTCGATTAATTATTTAGAACAATTTCTGGCCTGATGATGAGGACATTTTTATTTTCGCTAATCCCCAAAATGCTTTCGGTACTGCTTGGGGGTTAAGTGGTATTCATTAAAAAATAGTTTATAAAAATGAGTACGGTCAGAAAAGCCAAGGGTTTCAATAATGGAAGAAACTGTTTGGTCTGTATTTTTCAACATCCATGCGGCTTTTTTCATTACAAAAGAATTGCCATATTGAAAAATACTCATGCCGGTATATTTTTGTACGATACGGTTAATATAATTTCCTGAATAATTCAGTTGTGTAGAAAGTTCTGCACGACTGATTCTTCCGTCAGTCTGTTCCATTAAGCGTGTGATTTCTGAAAAAGTTTTACTTTCAGCAGGTGTTCCAAGGCTGATGGAATCTGTGATATAGTAATCTTTTGTATTCAGAAAATATAAAATGCGATAGATTAAAGCTTTAATCATCAAAGAAGTTCCAACTGTAGGGTTCAGTATGAGATTGGATATTTCATCAATTACTGAATAAATAGAGAGGTTTACGTTCTGGGTATTTGGTTGTGGCATGAAATCAATATAATTTTTTCGTGAGTATTCATCTGATTCAAATTCATCTCGGATAAATTGGCTTAAATCCGTATGTGTATGTTTCTTTTCAACTTGAAAAAAATTATCTTCTCCATTTTGGATAAGACTTACCAGGAAATCATAGTCCAATGAAATTTCAACAATGTAAAAATCTGATAGATATTCCTCTGTATGGCGAATATTTCTGTTTATCAGGGTACAACTGTCAGCAGTATATTTATGGCGGATATTTTCAATTCTTTTATATAATTCACCTTTCAAAACATAAATAAGTTCATAAGTATTTTGCTGATGCATGGGAGTGCCTAAAACTTTTTTCTCGAATTCCGGGCGGGACAGTATGGTACTCATATAAAAGTCTGGAGACAAGGCTGTCAGCCGAAAAGGGTTCTCATCATCAGCAATGTAATTTGTAAAAAACAGAGAAAAAGGCGCATTTGAATGACGGTATGTGGATTGGGAGAGAGTTAAAAAATTGTATGGGGAATCAAATTCATCAAAATTTGACACATCAATAATTCCGCTTTTTGTCATTTCATTTGTTGAGATACTGTAATAAGCCATTTTTCCTTTGCCCTCCTTCTTGTTCATGCCTTGATTGTAACATATATAATACAAAAATCAAGAAAAACCGTCTTTTTATCAGAATGAAAAGAGAAATAGTATGATGTACTATTTGATTACGATAAATTTACGCAGCAAAAGTAAGCTGGAGAAGGAGGAAGAAATGGGTAAAGCAGGTAAAAAGACAAATGATAATGTTTCATTTGGAAAGGCAGCAGTGTGGCAGACAAGGGCTATTGCATTAGGGGCAATTACAATTATTATTGGTTATTTTTCAATCTATTGTACAGATACACTTGGAATGAAAGCCAGCGTAGTGGGGGCATTGTTGATGGCAAGTAAAATTGCAGATGGCGTAACAGACCTTCTGGCAGGGTATTTGGTTGATAATACTCGCTCCAAGTGGGGGAAAGGCCGGCCTTATGAGATTTGTATTGTGTTAGCTTGGCTGGCTACAGTACTGCTGTTTGCGGTAAGTCCCTCATGGAGCAATGTTGTGAAATGCATATGGATTTTTGTGATGTATACATTGGTATTTTCTATTTTCAGTACTTTTCTAAATGCGGCTGAGGTTCCATACGCTATTCGTGCATTTGGAACAAAAGAAGCAGTGACGAAAGTTTCAGCAATGTCAGGGCTGCTTGTTACGATTGGCTGTATGGTAGTATCCATATCATTCCCAATCCTGATGGGAAAGCTTGCGACTTCGGGGAGCGGGTGGACAAAACTGGTATTGATATATGCAGTACCGTTGGCACTGATAGGAATTCTTCGTTTTGTTTTTGTAAAAGAGGAATATACGGACGTAGACAGTGATTCAGACCATGTAACCCTCAAGGATATGCTGGTGATGCTGAAATCCAATAAGTATGCGTGGTGTGTTGCCGGAACAAACGGTGTGCTGCAATTCGTATCAGGCTTGGGTGCAGCAACTTATTATTTCACATGGGTTGTTGGGGACATTGGCAAATACTCTGTTTTGCAGAGTGTATCTATTTTGGCACTGGTGGTAATGCTGTTTTTCCCGATGCTGATCAAAAAGAAATCAACTAATTTCCTGATCGGGGTAGGCGCTGTTCTGGGAATGGCAGGCTACGCATTAAATTTCTTTGCAGGAAGCAATATGCCGCTTCTGGTCATAGCTTTCTTATTGACAGGCATAGCGGTTCTCCCGGCATCGTATTTCCGTGGTGTCCTGATTATGGATATCGCAAAATATAACCAGTGGAAGGGACTCCCGACAATGGAGAGTACCACATCGGCGCTTTCTAACTTTTTCGGAAAAATATTTCAGGCATTAGGGGCATTTATGCTTGGTCTTATGCTGGATGCCGGAGGATATGACGGTACACTTGCCATGCAGCCGGATAGTGCAATGAACATGATTCGTATGCTCTACAGCCTGATTCCAATGGCTATTATGGCAGTGATGCTGGTATGTACTTTAGTATATAAATCGCTGGATAAGAAAATGCCGCAGATCGAAGCAGAATTGAGCGCAAAGAAACTGGAAGAGGCGTAAGGAGGAAAACCTATGTATACTGAAAAAACAATCTTTTCAGAATTACTTAAAAAGGAAGAAGTAACCTTATTCCTGCAGAAAATGGCACCGCATATATTAGAGCCGCAGGCCAGGGACTATATAGCGGGATTTACCATGGAACAGATAAAAGGAATCATGCCGCCGGAACAGCACGTTATATTAGAGGCTTTAATTGATGTGGCAAACGGAAAAGAACCGTCTGTCCAGCTTGTAGATCCGCATACAGTGCCTGCAACGATTAAGGTCGGGGTAATGTCAGAGGGATATAATATTGATGATATAGATGGGGCAGTATATATGCTGGATCATGACTTTTCAGGCTGTATTGTCATGCAGTTCAGTAAAAAAATGCGTGAAGACCAGACCGGGACTATTACATATTCAGGGGAGAAAATGAAATATGTATTGAAAAAAGTCCGGGCGGCAGGCGATGCCCAGATGCTTGGTGTATTTGTGAGGGATATCTGTACAGAGTATGATCATGAATATGTCCTGCATTTTGAGGGATTTGTAGATGAAGATGGTCTGATGATTGACCCCACAGATGTCAAATTTATAACGGATGCAAGGGCAGAATATAATCCGGATTATAGCGATAATGATAAGGTTGCATTACAGGCAGCACAGGAGGGGATAGTTCTTCTGAAAAATAAAGGGGTGCTGCCGCTTCAGGCAAAGGAAATATTTGTTCTGGGCGGCAGGGAATTCCGTATAACAGCAGTAGGCGCAGGGAAGATAAATCCACGTTACGTTGTAGGGCTTAATGAAGCCATGAAAGAAAACGGATTGGAGGTATCGCAGGACGCAGATACAGCATTAATGGTGATCAGCCGCCCTTCGGGAGAAAACTATGACAATAATGCCTGTAAGGGAGAGTTTTATTTAAGTGATGAAGAAGAGCAAAATATCATAGCCCTGAAAAATAAATATAAAAAAGTAATTGCAGTCATTAACAGCGGATATCCAATGGATGTCCGGTGGATAGATACCTATGATGTTGATGCGGTGATTTGGTGTGGTTTTTCAGGTATGTTTGGCGGAAGGGCATTGGTAGATATTTTGACTGGTAAAGTGAATCCGTCCGGAAAACTGCCGGATACATGGAGTAATGATTATTGGGATATTCCTGCCTCAAAAAATTTTTACCAGCCCAAAACACCTGAACAGGCGCTTGACGCAGATCATGATGTATGGGTAGACACTTGTTATGAAGAGGATATTTATGTTGGATATCGGTATTTTGAGACATTTCATAAAGCAGTGGCATATCCTTTTGGGTTCGGGCTGTCCTATACGAGTTTTAGCGTCAATGCAGAACTGCTGACCCATAGCATGGAGGAGGAAGAAATTGTATTTACAGTAGAAGTAGAAAATACCGGGCTTGCTGCAGGAAAAGAAGTGGTACAGGTATATGCACAGATACCGGATGGAGTATTAGAGCAGCCTGCAAAGCGGCTGATTGCATTTGATAAGACAGAACTGCTCCAGCCGGGAGAGAAGGGAAAAGTGGTCTTAGCTGTTCCTAAGAGCCATCTGACATCTTATGATGAAGGCTGTGCTTCGTGGATTTTAGAAGAAGGGAAATATCAGTTCTATGTTGGAACATCGGTTAAAGAGGTAAAACCGGCGGGAGAATTAGAGCTGACAGAAAGGGCTGTTTATAGAAAAACAGTGAACAGAGTACGCCCTGATATTGATTTTAAGAGGCTGTCAAAATATAGTGATGATTTCCCACAGGGTGTTCATTCCGGAATAAAGGAAAATGTTTATGAGTTATTACCTAAATGTACACGTATGCACATAGAAGAATGCAATGTGCCGGATATATCAGAAGCGGACGATTGGTCGGTTGAGGAGATGGCAAGGCTGTCTGTATGTGCATCGGCAGGATGGGGAATGCACCAAAAAGGGGAAGCGGGAAAAATATTCAGGATAGAGGGAAAAGATTTACCATATTATGCTTGTGCAGATGGCAACAGCGGAGTAAATGTAAACAGGAAAAATATCGGTATGCCCAGCAGCAATATGGTATGCGCCAGTTGGAATGTAAACCTTGCATATCAGGTGGGAAAAACAATCGCCAAAGAGGCAAAGGATAATGATATCCAAATGATTCTTGCCCCGGCTATGAACATACACAGGAATCCTCTGTGCGGCAGGCATCCGGAATATTTCAGCGAAGATCCGTTATTGGCAGGAATGATGGCGGGAAATCAATGCAGGGGTTTGGAAGAGGAAGGAATATCTGCCAGCGTAAAACATGTGGCATGTAATAACTCTGAAGCCAGTCGCAAAAGAAACCAGAGTATTGTTTCAGAAAGGGCATTGCGGGAAATATATCTGAAAGCGTTTGAAATTGCGCTTGAAATCCATAAGCCGGATTCTATTATGACAGGCTATAATGCGCTCAATGGCGTTTTTACAGCGGAAGACGAGGAACTGATTCAGGGAATATTCAGGGAAGAGTTTGGCTTTGACGGATTTGTAATGACGGATTGGAATAGTTATGATACTGCGGACATTCCGGCGGCGGTACAGGCTGGAAACTGCTGGATGACACCGGGGTCGGAGGATAATACCTATGTAGATAAAATTGTGGACGGTGTTAGAAAGGGAATCATTGATGAAAAAAGATTGCGGAACAATGTAAAGTATATGCTGAATGTAATCCGCAAACGGACATGATACCCAAATGGATGCAGTGCCAGGAAAGGAGTGAAGAGGTATGGAGATAAAGCAATCAACAATTTGCTTCGATTGTGAAACGGGGGAATATAAAGTAGAACAGATCAGTTTAAAGATGCAGCAGGAGGCAACGCTTGAAAAGCAGGTTGAGGAGCATGTGGTCGGCGTATATCCAACTTATGAGTTTCAGACGATAGAAGGGTTTGGCTGTGCTTTGACAGAATCAGCGTGTTATTTGTTAGCGCAGATGAATCCTGAAACGAGAAAAAAAGTGCTTTGCGGATGGTTCGGTGATTCCGGAATCAATGCAAGATTTGTGAGAATACATATTGATAGCTGTGATTATTCCCTAAGCCAGTATCAGGCAGTGGAAAATCCTTTAGAAGACCCCGAATTGGAATCTTTTACAATCAGGCGTGACAGGGAGTATATTATTCCGGTTATGAAAGAGGTTTTGGAATTGACCGGGCAAAAGCTTTCAGTGTTGCTTAGTCCATGGTCTCCTCCGGCACAGTGGAAAACACCGCCGGAACTGAGTCAGAATGATCTGAACCTTTATGGAGGTATGTTCGGTGAAGTGGATTTTTCTAAATCAGGCAGGTGCTTTGGAGGACGCTTGAAGGAAGAATATTATGGAAGCTGGGCAAAATATCTGGTCAAGTATGTACAGGCTTATTTGGATGAAGGTATTCCGGTGATGATGCTCTCCCTTCAGAACGAGGCAAATGCAGCAACTATGTGGGACAGCTGTCTATGGAGCGGCAGTCAGATAAAACGTTTCCTGCGGGATTACTTATATCCGCAGATGAAAGAAGCCGGATTGCTGGAAAAGGTTGGCCTTTATATATGGGATCATAACAAGGAACGTATGATTGAACACGTAGACGATATCATGGATGAAACAACCATGGATATGGTACAGGGGTTTGCGTATCACTGGTACAGTGGGGATCATTTTGAAGCGTTGTCTATGTTGCATCAAAAGTATCCGGATAAGATTTTGCTCCGTTCTGAGGGGTGCGGAATCCATCTGCCGGGCAGTGAGTTTGCCTATGAAATTCCGGATGAAATGCGTGGGCAGCTTTCAGAGGATATGCAAAAGAAGCTGGAAAGAAATCCAAATGAAATAGATTTTGAGGATGCAGTCCATTATGCGCATGATATGATTGGCGATATCAATCATGGGATGCAGCGCTGGATTGACTGGAGCATGATTATGGATAGGAAAGGCGGTCCGCGCCATGTTCCTTGTGGCTTCACAGCTCCGCTGATTGCAGAACCGGATGGCAGTTTTACGGAGATGATCAGCTTTGCTTATGTAAAGATGATTGCCCGGACGGTTAAACAGGGAGCTGTCCGCATAGGAACGAGCAGTTATGACAGTGATTTGGATGTGACAGCAGTGCGGAACATGGACGGAACGATAGGGGTTCTTTTATTAAATCGCAGTGATAGTGAGAGACAGGTTTTCATTCGCCTTGAGGGTAACTTGTGTTCAGTGGCATTGCCAGCCAATACGCTGTCTTCTCTGATTGCAGAGTAAGAACAGAAATGAATAGGGTGCGTGATGGCGCACCTTATTCTGTTAGCAAAGAATGGTATGGGGTTAAGATGAGAAAAATAGACTTTAATCAAAATTGGATGTTTTACAAAGGGAACTCAGCAAAAGAAAAAATAAGTATCCCCCATGACGCAATGCAGTATGAGAAACGGGCAGCAGACAATCCAAGTGGTGCGGCAGGAGCTTTTTTTACAGGCGGTATTTATTATTATGAGAAGAAAATAGAAAATGTTTCTGCCCTGCTTCATAAGCATTTGGAAATAGTCTTCGAGGGTGTTTATAAGGATGCAGAGGTGTATCTGGACGGGGAACTTCTGGCGGTACACGCATATGGGTATACGCCTTTTTCGGTTGTGCTTGATGGGAAGCTGGATGAAGCAAAAGAAAATATACTTTTGGTAAAGGTAAACAATCAGGATATGCCAAACAGCCGCTGGTATACGGGAAGCGGGATATACAGACCAGTTTCCCTGTATGTTTCAGAAAAGGAACATATTGCTTTGTATGGCATTAAAATAAAAACAGTGTCCATTCATCCGCCCAAAATAAAGGTTTCCGTAGAGCATAACGGGGAAGAATTAGAGATTGCTGTCAAGGATGGAGAAAACATATTGGCAGTTTCGGATAAAAACAATGGGGAAATTGAACTGCCATCTGCACAGCTTTGGGATGAGGATAACCCATATTTATATGACTGTCATGTGAAGCTTAAGAAAAATGGCAGCATTGTAGATGAAGCCAGTGAAAGATTTGGAATCAGGACAATAAGCTGGGATACAAAAGGATTTTATGTCAACGGGAAAAATACGCTCCTGCGGGGCGCATGTGTGCATCATGATAATGGAATCCTTGGGGCACGCAGTTATGCTGTATCGGAAGAAAGGCGGGTACGCATTTTAAAAGAGGCCGGCTATAACGCAATCCGCTCTTCCCACAATCCGGCATCGGAGGATATGCTCAGGGCTTGTGACAAATACGGAATCTACATGATGGATGAGACATGGGATGTCTGGTATAAGGCGAAAAATGCATATGACTACAGTAAAGATTTTTTGGAGCATTATCAGGAAGATGTCAGGGCAATGGTAGACAGGGATTATAACCATCCTTCGGTAATTATGTACTCTATTGCAAATGAAGTGTCAGAACCGGCACAGCCGAAAGGGCTGGAACTGGCAAAAGATATTATTGCTTCCATACATAAACTGGATGATACAAGGGCGGTAACAGGCGGGATGAATCTTATGATCATGAGCCGCAGTGCAGATGGAAATGACATCTATAAAGAGGGCGGAGGACGGAATGAAGAGGATGACAAAAAGGCATCTGAGATGAACAGCCTGATGTTTAACATTATGACATCCATGATTGGGAGCGGCATGAACAAGGCGGCTAACAGCAAAAAGGCAGACCAGATCACCACTCCGGTGTTAGATGCGCTTGATATTGCAGGCTACAACTATGCGTCCGGCAGATATCCGAAAGAAGGGGAAAAGCATCCGAACCGTATCGTTTTTGGAAGTGAAACGTTTCCGGGTGACATTGCAAAAAATTGGGCGATGGTAAAGAAGTATCCATACCTTATAGGTGATTTCATGTGGACGGGCTGGGATTATCTGGGAGAGGCTGGATCGGGGGCATGGGCATATACAGCCGATGCAAAAGGTTTTGAAAAACCTTATCCGTGGCTTCTTGCCGATATGGGAGCGATTGACATTCTTGGAAACCCCACAGGGGAATTGTACCTTGCACAGGCGGCGTGGGGAAAATTGAAGACACCGGTAATCGCGGTACGTCCTATAAACCATTCAGGCGATAAATTGCTGAAATCTGCATGGAGAGCAAGCAATGCATATCATAGCTGGGCATGGAAAGGCTGTGAAGGAAATCCGGCTGTCATAGAAGTATATGGAAACGGAGATAAGGCAGAACTTATTTTAAACGGAAAATCCCTTGGAAAGAAGCGGTTAAAAGAAGGCAAGGCAGTTTTTAAAACAAAATATGCTCCCGGCAAGATTCAGGCAAAAATTTATGATGCATCCGGGAAAGAGACTGGAGAGGATAAGCTCCTTTCGGCAGGCGGCAGTCTTCAGATAAAGCTGGTGCGTGAAGCGGATGCGGCAGTGGCAGGAGAGCCGGTTTATATTGACTTAAGTATCTGTGATGAAAACGGTATTGTTGAAAGAAACTGTGATAAAAAAATAAAGATTAGGGTTGAGGGAGGAAAACTTCTGGCATTTGGAAGCGCAAACCCACGAACGGAAGAAAACTATCTTTCAGGTGAATTTACAACTTATTACGGGAAAGCACAGATAATAGTCCTTAAGGAAAATGCAGGAGAAATTAAGGTTATAGCAGAGGGGGACGATTTAAAGACAGAATCAATCTATATATCGGTAAATGAGAAATGACAATCGGAGGGGAAAAGTGAAAAAGAAGAAAGTGATAAAAATAATAATAATTGTGGTTTTGGTCTTGATTCTGCTTTATGCCATTGGAATAGGGCTGTGGTTTGCAAATTATAAAGGCTATTTTAGTAAAGGCAATAAAAGTATTTATTCTGACAGCAAAGCAGCGGCATTGGATAATTCGCCACTGGAAGGAATGCATATTGCTTTTCTGGGTTCTTCTGTTACAGAAGGGGCTAGAAGCAAAGGAGTTTCATTTGTTGAATATATTTGCAAACGGAATAACTGTACATATGTAAAAGAAGCTGTTTCAGGCACAACGCTTGTTGATAATGGGGAAACTTCTTATGTTCAACGAATGCTGAATAACATAGACACTACAGAGAAGTTTGACTTATTTGTGTGTCAGCTTTCAACGAATGACGCTTCACAGAATCTTGCATTGGGAGAAATCAGTGCAGGTATGTCTTTGGAAGAATTTGATACATCCACGATTATAGGCGCTATGGAATATATCATTTGTTATGTCGGACAGACGTGGAATTGTCCTGTTGTATTTTACACAGGTACGAAATTTGACAATGAATTATATCCCCAGATGATTTCGGCATTAGGTAAATTGCAGGAAAAATGGGGTGTTGAAGTAATTGACATGTGGAATGGATTGGATGTGGATATAGAGAATTACAGTCTTTATATGGCAGATGATATTCATCCTACGCAGGCAGGATATTTGGAGTGGTGGACACCGTTTATGGAACAGCGGTTATATGAAATGGTAAAAGAATGATAAGGAGGCAAAAACTTATGGGAAACAAATTTTTAGTTGGAGCAGCTACTGCTGCACATCAGGTAGAGGGCAATAACATTCACAGTGATAACTGGGTAATGGAAAATCTGGAGCATTCCACATTTGCGGAGCGTTCCGGGGATGCGGTAGATCACTATAACAAATATGAGGAAGATATCAAAATGCTGGCATCTGCCGGATGCAATGCATACCGTTTCTCCATAGAGTGGGCAAGGATTGAGCCCAAAGAAGGGGTATATGATGAGAATGAAATCAACCATTACAGAAAAGTACTGGACTGCTGTGAAGAAAATCATATCACGCCAATTGTGACACTGCACCATTTTTCCAGCCCTGCATGGCTGATTGGGAAAGGCGGATGGGGTGATTCCTATGTGGAAGACGCATTTGCCAAATACACAGAGTACGTGGTTTCTAATATTGGCAGAAAATTACCGTATATATGCACCATTAATGAAGCAAATATGGGTTTCCAGCTACAAAAGGTAATTGAAGACATGATGAAATCCATGCAGAGGGAAGGAAATGTCCAAGTTGGTGTGAACATGGATATGAGCGCAATCATGGTAGGTCTGGAAGAGCAGGCAAACGCATTTGGCTGTGACAAAGAGCATATCAATACGTTTCTTGCAGCGAGAAGTCAGGAGCAGGAGCTTTTTGTGATGAGGGCACACCGGAAAGCGTATCAGGCAATCAAAAAAGTTTCCCCGGATACAAAAGTCGGACTTACTTTATCCTTGTTTGATTACCAGCCGGGAGAGGATGGCCAGGAAGAGGCGGCAAGGCTTTGGGGAGAAGATTTTGGCTTTTATCTTCCATATATCAAAGAAGATGATTTCTTGGGTGTCCAGAATTATTCCCGTAAGATAGTGACATCTGCGGGAGCATTGGAACCGGCAGAGGGCGCACCCCTGACACAGATGGGATATGAAGATTATCCGGCAGCAATCGGCCATGTATTGAGGAAGGTTGCAAAGGAGTTTAAAGGTGAACTTATGGTGACGGAAAATGGAATTGCTACCAGTGACGATAAAAGGCGCTGTGAGTTTATCAAGGAGGCATATGCAGTGGTAGAAAGCTGTGTGAAAGACGGATTGCCGGTAATCGGATATTGCCATTGGAGCCTTCTTGATAATTTTGAATGGCAGGCAGGCTTTGGGAAAACATTCGGACTGATTGCAGTTGACCGTTCCACACAAAAACGTACAGTAAAAGAGAGCCTGCAAGTGCTGGGAGCATTGGCAAGATAGGAGAGAAAGATATGTTAGTGACGTTAAAGGAAATTCTTAAGATTGCGGAAGAGAAAAAAATTGCAGTGGGTTCATTCAATACGCCTAATTTAGAAAGCCTTATGGCGGTAATTGGGGCAGCGGAGGAGTTAAAAGTTCCGGTGATTATCCAGTTTGCACAGTGCCATGAGCCATGGATACCGCTTTCAGTAATCGGACCGGTTATGGTGGAACATGCAAAAAAGGCATCTGTTCCGGTATGCGTACACCTTGACCATGGCGAGACACTGGAATATTTACAGCAGGCATTGGAGATAGGATTTACCGGGATTATGTATGACGGTTCTGTCCTGCCATATGAAGAAAATAGGGAAAATACAAAAAAAGCTGTTGCTATGGCAGCAAAAACAGGGGCAGGAGTAGAAGCGGAGCTTGGTTCTATGGGAAAGAGAGAATCCGGCGCAGGAGACGGAACAGGGGCAGAGGATGATACAAAGATCTATACCGATCCGGAGATGGCAAAGCAGTTTGTGGCAGATACCGGGATTGATGCGCTGGCATGTTCCTTTGGAACAACCCATGGAATCTACCTGACACAGCCAAGACTTGATTTTGATGTTGTAAAGCAGGTACGTGATAAGTGCAGTAATATCCCTGTTGTTATGCATGGCGGTTCGGGTGTAAGTAAAAAAGATTTCCATACAGGCATTAAAGCCGGAGTGCGAAAAGTAAATTACTTTACCTATATGGATAAGAGCGGCGGCAGCAGGGCAGCAGAATATATCAACGGGTTAGAGGAAAATGAGCCATGCTTTTTCTCTTCCATAATCATGGAGGCAGAAAAGGAAATGAAAGAAAACGTAAAAGAGGCAATGCGGACTTTTGCGTTGATGGATGAAGAATGAAAATTGGGAAAGGCAGGATAAAGATATGGCTAAAAAAATGACATTTGCACTTGCATTCTGTAACAGAGGGTTTATGCCCGGTGAACTGATTTACGGTGCAAGGGAGGATATGATTAAGGCGGTTACAGATGCAGGATATGATTATATTGCAATGGATGCGGAACTGACACGCTACGGTGGGATTGAGACAAGGGATGAAGGGCTGCTATATGCGAAATGGCTCAAAGACCATGAAGGGCAGTATGACGGAGTGATCTTCTCCATGCCAATCTTTGCAGATGAGAATGGGGCAATCACAGCTCTTCAGGACGCAGGGGTTCCCATTTTGATGCAGGCATACCCTGATGAAATCGGGAAGATGGATTTTGCCCACAGAAGGGATGCTTTTTGCGGAAAATTTTCTGTGACAGATGTGTTTACACAATATCAGGTGCCTTTTACGGTGTTAAAGCCCCATGTGGTTCATCCACTGTCAGATAAATTCAGGGAAAACTTAAGGGATTTTGCGGCAATCTGTCGTGTGGTTAATGGCATGAAACGTTGCAATATCGGCTGTATCGGTGCAAGGACAACCGCATTCAAGACGGTAAGGTTTGACGAGATTGCCATGCAGAAGCATGGGATCAATGTAGAATCCTTTGACTTGTCGGAGCTTGTATTCAAGGTTGGAAAGCTGTCAGACGATGATGAGGCTGTGGCTGCAAAAAAAGCTGCACTAGAGGCATATTCCGACTTTAGCGGTGTGACGGGAGAGAAGAAAAATACGTTATCCAAGATTGCAGTTGTGATTGATGAATATATCAAAGAGTATCATCTGGATGCAATCGCACTGCGGTGCTGGAATGAGATGGAAGAAATTCTGCGGGTATGCCCCTGTGTGCTGCTGTCTGAATTAAATGACAGGGGAATTACCGCATCCTGTGAGATTGATATGTGTTCAGCCATTACCATGCGTGCCATGGCATTGGCGAGTGAGGTTCCGACTACGGTATTGGACTGGAACAATAATTATGGTGATGATGAAAATAAGGTAATCTTATTCCACTGCGGACCGGTTCCCACTTCCCTTATGACGGATAAGGGCAAGGTTACAAGCCATAAGATGTTTGATAAGGATGATCCGGGAAGCGGATGCGGTACTTGTGAAGGAAGGATCAAGTCCGGAGATATTACAATTGCAAACTGCCAGACAAAGGACGGAAAGATTATTGTATATGCGTCAGAAGCCAGATTTACGGATGACCCGATTGAGGATGCTTACTTTGGCTGTGCGGGAGTATGTGAAATCCCTGATATGCAGGAGAAGATGATACGTCTGGCACGTGGAGGATTTAAACATCATACATCTGTTGGAATTGGACATATGAAGGAAGTGCTTAAGGAAGCGTTTACTACCTACCTTGGGTATGAATGGCAGGATATAGACTAATGTGAAGAGAATTTCTAAGCCTGCAAAATACGCAGACTAAGAAATTCTAAAGCTTCACATGGAAGAATGCCAAAAGCAGGCATTCTTCCTGATGGTTTAGAATGCTGGGAAGCGGCAATAGGGAGATAAAATGAAAATTGCAGGATTAGACATTGGGACAACGGGCTGTAAATGTACAGTTTTCGATGAAAAAGGGCAGATGCTTGGAAAAGCATATAGGAATTATCCGCTAAAGCGTGCTGTGAGCGGTCATGAAGTGGATGTTTCCGCCATTATGGATGGTGTGTATGCATGTTTGAAGGAAGCTGCCAAAGGATATCCGGACATTGCAGGAATCGGTATCACAAGTTTTGGTGAAACTTTTGTGATGACGGACAGCGAGGGGAAGCCGCTCCATACAGCTATGCTGTATACTGATCCGAGAGGCAGTGAAGAATGCCGGAAACTGTCGGAAGCTTTGGGGGAAAAGGAAATTGCGAAGATTACAGGGCTTCGTCCTCACGAAATGTACAGTATTTCCAAGATCATGTGGTTCAAAGAGCATGAACCGTCTTCATATGAGAAAGCAGAATATATTTTTCTGATGGAGGATTACGTGGTCTACCATCTGACCGGAAAACGTCAGATTGATTATTCCCTTGCCACAAGGACAATGGCATTTGATATCAGGAGCTTAAATTGGAGCAGGGAAATTTTTGATGCGGCAGGCATTGATATATCAAAAATGTCCGTTCCGGTGCAGACCGGAACGGATGCAGGAAGAATCACAAAGATAGTGGCAGAAAAGACAGGACTCGCAGAAGATGTACATATTGTGTCGGTCAGCCATGATCAGGTGGCTGCAGCAGTAGGGGCAGGAGTCTTTGATTCCTCTGTGGCAGTGGACGGGGCCGGTACGGTGGAGTGTCTCACACCAATCTATGACGAAATCCCGGATGTGGATATTATGTATCAAGGGTATTTTTCCATTGTGCCATATGTAGTGCCGGGAAAATACGCTGCCTATGCGTTTTCCTATACAGGCGGCGCTTTGATGCAGTGGTGTACCGAAAACCTTGCCAAAAAGGAAAAGGAGCAGGCAGAGGCAGAAGGAATTTCAGTGAATGAGTATCTGGAAAAAGAATATGCACATATCACAGCCGCTGCTCATACATCAGGGGACTTACCAAGTGGGCTGTTAGTGCTTCCGCACTTTGCCGGGGCAGCAACCCCGTATATGGATACCGGGGCAAAAGGAGCCATACTTGGGCTGACAACAGATACTTCCGTAGCGGAAATTTACCGTGGCTGTATGGAGGGAGTTGTGTACGAAATGTATCTGAACCTGAAAGCACTGGAAGGTTCAGGCATACATTTCCATAAACTTCATGCAACCGGGGGCGGCGCAGCTTCAAAGGAGTGGACACAGATGAAAGCGGATGTGCTTGGACTGCCGGTTACATCCCTTAAGACATCAGATGCGGGTACGGTAGGCTGTGCCATGCTGACAGGCATTGCCATTGGAGTATTTGCTGATCTGGAGGATGCGGCTTCCCATATGGTGGAGAAAACGCAGACTTATGAACCGAGATGGGAAATGCACGAAAAGTATATGGAAATTTACAAAAGATATGAGAAGCTTTATGAGGCAGTACGCCCTCTTGTGTAAAAAAGCAGATTGGAAAGGAGCGCGGTGATAAGAATGAACCCATATATTGGACACAGCACGCAGGTATCGGGTGTGGAAGAACACCGTTTTATAGGTGGGAAGGGCGATGGAATGCGCCTGTATCTTGTGAATAACGGAAAGGGGATGGAACTTACTGTTTTACCGGATCGCAATGGCGATATTTCGAGGCTCCGCTGTAATGGCATTAATCTAAGCTATATGTCACCCTGCGGATATGTAGCTCCGGCATATTATGATGCAACGGGTTCTAACTGGCTGTCATCTTTTACCGCAGGATTTTTGACAACATGTGGATTACAGTCGGTAGGAAGCCCATGCAGGGATGAAGGGGAAGAACTTCCCCTTCATGGTTCAATAGCCAATACCCCCTGTGAAAGAAGTTATTTTGAAGAAGATGAGGAAGAAATCCGATTGCATTTTCTGACAAAGGATGAAGTGATTTTTGGACGCAAGCTGTCGCTCCATCGTGTAATCAACGTATCAAAGACAGAAAATAAGTTCACGATCACAGACGGGATAGAAAATACAGGGGACAGGACAGAACCGGTAGAGATTTTATACCATATGAATATGGGGTATCCGCTTCTTGACGAAGACAGCATTGTCACCATTCCGGCACGTGAAGTATCCCCCAGAGATGACCATGCGGCGGAGGATATAGAGAACTGGATGCGTATGGAGAAGCCCACGAAAGGCTATCAGGAGAGATGTTATTATCACAAATTTGCAGACGAAAAAGGATTTGCGGGTATTTTCCAGCCTAAACTTGATATGGGATTGGAAATCAGCTTCAATGCAAAAGAACTGGACGGATTTGTGGAGTGGAAGATGATGGGGTTCAGGGACTATGTGCTTGGGCTTGAATGTGGAAACTGTTATCCGGATGGCAGAGATGTTATGAGAAGAATGGGGATGCTGAAATTTTTGGAGCCGGGAATGCGGAAAGCTTACCATGTGGCAGTGGAGATAAGGTCGGAACGACCATGTTAAAATGCAAAAAATAAAGGAGGAATCAGAAATGGAAGAAAAGAAATTAAGAGTTGTAGTAATTGGAACAGGAAATGTTGCAGGGGTTGCCATCCGCTGCCTGAAAGGCAGAAAGAACATGGAACTGGTAGGCGTCTGGGGGCATAAAGAGACTGCTCCCCAGCATATCGGGATGGATTCAGGGCTATTGGACTTGGATGAGCCGAACGGAATCATTATCACAGGGGATGAAGAGGAAATATTTGCATTAAAGCCTGATTGTGCTGTTATGGCAATCAATATCAGAAATCCCATGGCCATGGCAAAGGTAAATGGAGAATGGTATAAGAAATTCCTACAAAGGGGAATCAATGTGGTATCTCCTTCTGTCCCTGATTTAATATGGCCGAAGGGAGCATTTGATCAGGCATATGTGGAGGAAATCCGTAAGGCGGCGGAAGAAGGGAACGCATCTATTTTTATTAATGGACAGGAACCCGGATATGCAGAAAATCAGGCAATGCTGCTTGCAACCTGTTCCAACACGATTAAAACTTTGACAATACGTGAAATGTATAATTATTCCACTGCACCTGTCAGGGATGAAATGGCTCCTTCTTATGGGTTTGATGAAGCTCCGGAGTATCAATGTGCTTTGGAAAATCCTGATACGCAGATTTATATCTGGGGACTGACAATCAAAAACATTGCCAACAATCTGGGCTATGAAATTGAAGGATTCAACACCTCATTTGAAAAACGTGTTGCCACAGAACCGATTCCGGTAGGCTGGGGAACGATTGAGCCAGGCAAGGTTGCGGCTGTTTGGGTTCGTACTTGTGGAATCGTGGAAGGAAGGGAAGCGATTGTTATTGAACACATCAACAGAATGTCACAGGATATTGCGCCTGACTGGCCGCATACAGACAGGGTTGGCCAGATCAGCGTAAGGATTGAAGGTGATCCGAATCTTCAGGTTGATATGAATGTGAGTCTGCCGGAGCAGCCGGAAGAACTGTCTTATGAAGGATATGTATTTACAGCAATGCGTATTGTGAATGCAATCCCTCATGTATGCGCCGGAAAGCCGGGAATCCTGACAATCCATGATTTCCCGATGGCATTGCCGGATAATGCGTTCAGGAGCAAAGCAACACATATCGAACACAAAATCTGTAAGGCAAAATGATTTCTAAGATGCCGGGAAAAGATTAAAAATGTGAGACAAATAACCGTCAGAATCAAGATAATAACCTATGATTATGAGGAGTGTTTCCATTATGGGATAGCGGAGATTTTGCAGAATTTCCAGCCGGATGAAAGGATTATATCAATACAGGATATGAGGAATTTGGCTGGTCATGGAGCATATTCATGGTAGTTAAACTGTTTGGCTGTGCGGCAAAGGCATATGGGATTTTACATTGTTAATGAAAAGCAGGATCAGGGACAGAATCTCTGGTTCTGCTTTTAAGACGAATATTTTATGGATGTTTATACGGATTCAATGCTGCAAATGAGCAGTTTTGCAGTGAGAGGGGTATGATAAGACTGTTCGGATATAGGGCTTAAGTTTTGGCGGACAGGGCAGATATAGTATTTCCACGTATGAGTATCCTACAGATATGCAGGATAGCGAATGATTCCCCCATCCTATATACTGGAAATACAGGTATGATGCCTATGATGACATATGAACCGTTTTGGAGGATGATGAACGAAAGAAAGATATCCACATACAGCCTTGAAGTTGATTATGGCTTTAATAAAGCGTTTATCCACCGTTTGAAACATAATAAAAACATGAACCTGTCATCCATTGACTATATCTGTGATATATTTTCCTGTTCGGTAGAAGATGTGGTGGTACACATCAGGAAAGAGAGCGGTGTCGATAAAAATTTTCTTTGAGAGTGGGAATGGGTAGATGTGTGTAGTAAATTTTGGATTTGTGATAGGTGGCAGACTCCAGTGATATGGCTGCTGCTATTTTTATGTTTGCAGGCGAAGGGAACGTAATAAGGCATTTTTACATAGGGATGTAACTGGATGGACAACATATGTCAGAAAAGCGGGAGGTGAAAGTCTGAAAAGGCAACTGTTAATTTATCTTTTGGGGGAATCTAAAGCAGATGGAACGTTTTTCATGCGGAACATATTATGACAGGATCGGAAGAAATGTCAGAAAGATACGGATGAAAAAAGGGCTGACGCAGGAAAAGCTTGCAGAAAAGACGGAGCTTTCCCTGACGGTGATCCAGAAAGTAGAGACGGGGCAGAGCGGAGCGAGATTGGAAACACTGATCAGGATAGCATTTGTCCTTGGGGTTTCCCTTGATGTCCTGATGGATATGAAGGAGAAGGATGAGCAGCACAGGGACTGGCAGGAAGCAGTATATCTGCTGGTCAGGGATAAAACGGTGGGTGAGGTCAAGTTTGCCATGGCACTGGTTGAATCCATATTTAGATATAAGGATGAGTTTCTGGATTGAGCTGATGGCAGTTTACATAGGATAGAAGATGATTTTGTATTTATAACTGTGGTGGTTACAGGAGAAAAATCTTAAATTATGAGAGGCATCCAAAGAAATAGAAAATCTTTGGATGTCTTTTATTTTGCAGATTTTTGACGTAAATCTGCGGAATTTGAAGACAGACAGACGGACACCCACAAAGATGGGTAAGGATTGGCGAAAATACCCACTTTTATGAGTAAAAAAGTTTTGGAAAATATTTTATGCTAATTACAGGCTTTAAAACATGGTTTTTAGACTGCTTTTAAAGCCAGAGGCTTTCCGCCTGAATGTAGGAAACTTGACAACTGAATACCAGTATGCAGCGGCTATAAAAGGCATTCCCTTGATGAAGTTGCGCCGGACAACCAGCTTCGCCATGACCCGCCTGCCCCTTATGGGGTAAACCGAAGGACCGTAACAGGAGAAGGAAGGCGGCGAGCGGCATCCGGCGCGGGGCTTTCAGTGGCAGGAAGCCCTAAGGGAAGCCATAATGATACTTCTGCCCGGTGAGGGCAGCCGGAACAGCACGCCGGAGGACGGGCGGGGAGAGGGAAGCGTTCCCTGCTTCGGACTATGAAGAGATTTGGCCAGTCCGCCCTGCATACTCCCTGCCAGTAGGGGGCTGGGCAAATAAAAATCCCGTATGGGTACTGGCATTTTTATAAACAGAGAGCGGTAACGGATGGAAGTGGTTTCGGGTGCAAATTATTTCAGCCATTCCATGGAAGCGCATAAACAGCAGACGGTTATGTTTTTCCATGGGCTGGCTGGAAGGAGGTGGTAGGAAAAATAATGCGTAAGCACAGGGGCTCAGCCCCTGAGACTACGAGCAGGGCAGTCCGGGGAAAGAGAAATCCCTGGCTGTATTCCTGCCGGATATCAAAATAAAAAGGAAAGGAAGGAAAGATGGGAAGAAAAAGAAGATTTTCAAAGCTTTTACTGTTTGCCGCCATGCTCTCCACCATAGGGGCTGGAGTATTGGGAGGCGTTCCCCTGCCTGTAAAAGCGGCGGAGGTGGAAGAAACCTATACGGTCAATTTTGAACCCTATGAAGGGCAGTGCGGTACGGAGAGCGTTACCGTGCCGAAAGGGGAAAGCATTACCCTGCCGGATGCGTCCTATGAAGGGCATTACCTTGAAAGCTGGATACAGGTGGTCGAGAATGGAAATGTGCATGCTTTTCTGTCCGTAGGACCGGCCGGGAGCGAGTTTACACCGGAGCGGAGCCTGAACCTGTATGCCAACTGGAAGCCGGAACAACAGCAGAAACCGGGGCAGGGCATTACCGTAACCTATGAGGCAAGAATTGGGGATACCGGCTATGAAGGGCTGGAAGAAGCTTTTGCAAACGCACAGGCTGGTGATACCATCACAGTCCTTAAGGACTGCTGGGTATCTGCCACCCTTGAAGTCACTGCTGATAACATCACTTTAAAGAGTGAGGACGCCGAAAACCCGGTAACGGTCAGCAGGGAAGAAGGTTTTGCAGGAAAAAGCTACGGAATGAATACCGATACCGTACTGCTTGCGGTAAAGGGCGGCAGTTTGGCCACGCAGGATATCATCTTTGATGGCGGCGCGGTATTGGATACAGATTTCAATAATTCCGGCAGAGTCTGGAACAGCCCCCTTATCTACGTGGATGGCTCTTATGCCATGGGAAGCGGCACTATCCTACAGAATAATTATAATACGGACGGGGATGACGGAAGCAGCGGCGGCAGGACGCACCATACAGCCGGGGCTTTACATATTGAACAGGGCGGAAGCCTTACCATGGATGGCGGCATTATCCGGAACTGCTATACAGCCGGGGCTGGCGGCGGTATCCAGTCAGAGCGGGATTCCCATGTGTCGGCTTCTTCCGGTACAGTTACGAACTGTTATGCAGCATGGGGCGGCGGCATGTTCCTTGAAGGGGAAGCGGAACTTTCCGGTATGACCATTTCAGGAAACAGCGCAGGCTCTACCGGCGGCGGGATATACAGCAAGGCGCCCTGTATCATTACAGACACCCTGATCGAAGGGAATTATTCCGCTTATGATGGCGGCGGCATCTGCACCAAAACAGGACACCGTCCCAAGTTCATCCGGTGTACCTTTACCGGAAATATATCAGGAAGGGGCAGCGCAATCCAGACATTAGAGGGGGAGGGGACAGAACCCCTTGAGATACGGGACTGCACCTTTACCGGGAACCTTTCAGAGGAAAAAAGCTATGCGGGAGGCACGGTCTGCTACATGAACGAGACAGGCATTATCCTGTCAGGGAATATCGTCATGGAAGATAACCTTTCGGTGGGAGTGGAGCCTTGCGATATCCTCTATTTTTACAACACAGGCGCATCTGTCCTTCTCTATGAAGATTTCGAGAGCGATTCGACCTTCGTCCTTGGGGGATTCCCTGATGTGGTAAAGCCGGGCAGGGTGCTGGTGGATGGAACGCTGTACCATAAGGACGCAAGCCCGGAGCAGTTCCCATGGCACTGCCCGGATTACTGTACGGAAAAGCGGGGAGAAAACCTCTACCTTGCGGAAGTGCCGGAAACTTATTTTGTCAGCTATGATGCCAATAACAACCCTGAAGGGGCCAGTGATATGTGTTCCGACCCGGATAAGTACACCGGCGGGGACACGGTAACCATCATGGATCAGGAAGCGCTTTTCCCCCTTATGGGGAATATCGTAAGATTCGGTTATAACTTTGCCGGCTGGAACACAGAGCCGGACGGAAGCGGGACGGATTATGCACCGGGGCAGGAAATAAATCTGACAGATAATCTTTATCTCTATGCGAAATGGGAAGCAAAAGAGCCTGTCACCCTCACTTATATCTATAATGACGGGGAAGGGAGGACGGACAGCGCACAGGTGGTTCCCGGAGCCAATATCGCATTCCCTGACGCTTCACGAAAAGGCTACAGCTTTATGGGCTGGTATGAAGATGAAGCACTGACAGTATTTGCAGGGAACGCAGGGGAGAAGCATTACGCCCCTCAGAAAGACACTTCTTATTATGCCGCATGGGAAAAGACGGAAGCAACAGTTACTTTTGACGCAGACGGTGGGGAGATGGAAGGCGGGGATATTACTGCAAAGATAGGAGATACCATTACCCTTCCGGAATGCACGAAGGAAGATTATATTTTTACCGGCTGGTATGACGGGGATACCTGTATCGGACAGGCCGGGGAGGATTATACTGTCGCTGATGACGTTACCCTGAAAGCGCATTATGAGGAAAAAGAAACTGCCATTTGCACCATCACTTTTGATGCAGACGGTGGGAAGATGGAGGGCAGTACGGTTGTTGCCAAAGCAGGAGATACGGTCACGCTCCCGAATTGCACAAAGGAAGGTTATAAATTTACCGGCTGGTATGACGGGGATAGATTTATCGGAAAAGCAGGGGAAGAATACACGGTTTCTGCTGATGTTACCCTGAAAGCCCGTTATGAGAAGGAAAAAGAAGAGGAAAAGCCGGTCATCTGTACCGTTACTTTTGACACCGACGGTGGGGAGACTGTGCGGAAGAGCATCAGTACAGAAAAGGGAAGTGCAGTCATCCTTCCCCTCTGCAGCAAGACTGGACATGAATTTCTTGGCTGGTTCTTAGCTTCTGATGAAAATATCTGTGCCGGACAGGCTGGCGAGGAATTTACCGTACAGGGAGATATTACCCTGAAAGCACATTTTGAGAAAAAAGAAGCGGTGAAAGTTACTATTACTTTTGACGCAGACGGAGGAAAAGAAGTTAAGCCGATCAAGGCGGCGAAGGGGGATATTATCCGCTTGCCCAAGACCGAAAAGGAAGGTTACAGCTTCCTTGGCTGGTATACAGAGAAAGAGGGCGGCATCCTTCTTGGAATCCCCGGAAGTGAGATGAAAGCAGTTAAGGATATGACAGCCTACGCACTCTGGGAGAAGGAAGCGGAGAAAGATACGGATCATGACGCTGATCCCGAAACCTGTAAAGTGGCTTTCCATGCAGGAAAGGGAACGATTAAAGTAAAAGAGCTTACCATCATCAAGGACGGGAGCCTCTACCTTCCCCTGCCGGAGCGTGAAGGATATGATTTTACAGGCTGGTATCTGGATGACGGACTGACGCAGTTCGCAGGGGCATACCATGATACCTACCGCATTACAAGGGATACCGATTTCTACGCAAAGTGGGAGAAGTCAAAGGATAATGGCAGCAATAATGGAGATTCAGGAAACAGCGGAAATACAGGGGATGAAAATGGCGGTAACGCAGATAACGGTGATGATACGCAGGAGGGCGGTAATTCCGGCGAGACCTTAAATACTTACACTATCAAATATGATGCCAACGGTGGAAAGACGAAAAATGCATCTGTCAAAGTCGTAAAAGGCGGCAGTGTGAAGCTTCCGGCGGCAGAGCGTGAAGGTTATCTTTTCAAGGGCTGGTATACGGACAGGCAGGTATTTATCGGAACAGAAGGAGAAACCTATAAACCCGGCAGGAGCATCAGCCTCTATGCAAGGTGGGAGAAAGCAGAGAAAGACAATCAGAACAGTCAGGATGATAGTACAGGAAAGACCAACGATAAGGATAATAAAAATACTCCGGACAAAAATAAGAATACAGGCGGCACAGTCTCCGGCAATTCGGCGGGCAGCCCTTCAGATAAAAATACAGATACCAACAATGCGGCTACAAAAACGGAAGGAGGAAACGGTAATGATGGGAAAGGAAGTGAACCGGTCATCCAGACCGGCTATGCATCGCCTTTTACCCTTCTTGCTGCCCTTGGGCTGTGCGGCGCTGTTCTTATTGGCGCGTCAGTACTGGAAGCGAAGAAGGACGGGAAAAGCAGCCTGTGACGGGTGTGTATTATGACGGTACATCCTGCTGTATGGAACGCATCCGGATGACGGGGAGGCGGTAAAGGCCGGGCAGAAAGGAGCGTAACTATCGGAAACTATTCTATTATTTACGCCGATCCCCCATGGCGGTACGCCCGGAGTGGCATGCAGGGTGCAGCGGAGCGGCACTACCCCACAATGACGGTTGACGAGTTATGTGCGCTCCCGGTGGCAGATCTTGCCGCCCGAGACAGCGCACTTTTTCTGTGGGCTACTTTCCCCAAACTCCCAGAGGCTCTGCAGACCATTAAAGAGTGGGGATTTACTTATAAAAGCGTGGCGTTTGTGTGGCTGAAAAAGAACAAGAAAGCGGACAGCTGGTTTTACGGCCTGGGATGCTGGACAAGGGGGAACGCAGAAATCTGCCTGCTGGCCACAAGGGGGCATCCCAGCCGGCAGGCGGCGGATATTCACCAGCTTATCATTTCCCCCATAGAGGCCCACAGCAAAAAGCCGGACGAGGCACGGGAAAAGATTGTTGCCCTCATGGGCGACCTGCCCCGTGTGGAACTGTTCGCAAGGCAGGCCACGCCCGACTGGGATGTGTGGGGAAATGAAGTTGCAGGTACGCTCCCGGGCTTTGGGCAATAAGGGGAAAGGCAGTAAAGCGGTTGGGGGAATATCAGGCAATAACAGATGCCTGTATGTGGCTTAATACTGCCCTTGAGATTATGGCGGCGGATATTCAGCTTTTAGAAAGTGCTGGTATCTGCCGCTGTTTGTATCATAGAAGAAAGGAAGCGCATGGAAAAAATAAAAGGATTTATCGGCTGGCTTGGGGAGAAGCTTTTCCCCGGCCTGCCGGAAAAGAAAAGACAGCGGATTGCAGTACAGGTCATTGTGGGGATTTCCCTTGGAGTCATCTGTATGGTGGGAATGGGAATATTCCGCTATAGGGCAGTAAAGCAGCTTGAAAAATATCAGGCGATAGCGGATGCTTATGCGGAACTTGACATTATTTTAAAAGAGGGAAGGGAGCAGTCGCAGAAAGAAGCGGCGGCGGAACTGGAAGAATTCTTCTCTGAAATGGAAGCGGATGCGGAACGTTACCGGCAGGAATATGAAACAGAAATGCGTGAGCTGGGATTGGAAGCCTATGACTGGGATGCCTTATGCAGTGAAAATGAGGATACCAAAGGCTGGCTCTGCATCCCTGATACTTTAATTGATTTCCCTGTAGTGGGAACGGATGACAATGCCTTTTATCTATCCCATGATTTCTCCGGTGATAAGGATAAGGCCGGATGCCCTTTCATGGATAAGGATACGCAGGTGTGGGATTTCAACCGTGTCATCTACGGCCACAACATGGGTACTGGTTCAGAAGCCATGTTCTCCACCCTGCTGAAGTATGAGCAGGAAGATTATTTTAAGGATCATCCGATTATCTATTTCACGGATGCCTACGGGAGCGTTTCTGCTTATCAGGTGATGGCGGTAGTCAAGTACAGCATTGACGATCTGGACGAATGGGATTTCCGTACCAGAAACCATGAAGATATGGAAAGCTACAATGCGTGGATGGAGCAGCTGCAGGGAAGGGCATTATATTATGAAGAGCCTGACCATGCGCCCACCAGCATTATTACACTTTCTACCTGTGACAGGAGGGTGCATGGGAAGGACGGGAGATTTCTTGTAATAGCAGGGAAGTAACAGGATAACAGCTACAAAAGACGGTTCCAATAATCAGGTTGCCTGAATATACACATGAAAAAGTACATAATGGACAATCAGAAAATAATATAGTGGAATAAGGAAAACCGGGGGAACGGGAATGGTAGCTGTAGAATTGGAGGAATTGGAGAAAGTAGATATCCGGACGGTGGATGCCAGTACTCTGGCAGATATAGGGAAAATCAGAATTGATAGGACGTTGCCGAAGGAGGAACGTCTCCTTACATTTATAAGGGAAGTAAAGAATCCTTTTTGTTTTATTTGTAATGGTATGGTAGTCAAAACATCTTTTTCTGATACGGATGAAAACCTTGAAAGCAAGCTTGCGAAGCTATGTGCCAGGATGGCAGGGATTTAACGTAATTGTGAAAATGTTTAGCCTTTCTATGGACTATTTTTCTGCGGGATGATATAATAATTACGGACGAAGCAGAACCCCAAATAGAACAGGTTTGACAGCAAACAGGGCTATTTGAGGTGAACATATGGAGACAAATCTAAACACAAAAATTTATAATGCTGACCTTTATCTGCGCCTGTCTAAAGAGGATGGGGATAAAGAAGAGAGCGACAGCATTACGAATCAGAAAGAACTTATTTTAGACTATCTGAAATCCATGGAGGACATTAAAATCCACGAAATAAGGGTGGATGACGGTTACTCAGGGGTCAATTTCGATCGTCCAGCATTTCAGCAGATGTTAGAGGATATTAAGACAGGGAAAGTGGACTGCGTGATCACGAAAGACCTGTCACGTTTCGGCAGGAATCACATTGAGGTAGGGAAGTATCTGGAAAAGATATTTCCTTATCTGGGTGTCCGTTTTATTGCCATTAATGATAATTATGACAGCATCATGAGCGATACGCAGACGGACAATATCATCATACCATTTAAAAATCTGATTAACGACGCTTACTGTCGGGATATCAGCATTAAAATCAGGAGCAATCTTGAGGTCAAGAGAAAAAAAGGCGATTTTGTAGGTGCATTTGCCCCCTATGGCTACCGGAAATCGGAGGCGCATAAGAACAGGCTGGAAATAGACGAAGAAGCGGCGGAGACCGTCAGACGTATTTTCCGGATGTATCTACAGGGGAGCAGTGCCTACAGGATAGCCGAAGTGTTAAATGAGGAGGATATGCTTACCCCCATGGATTACAAGAAAGAGCGGGGGAGCGCTTTTTACACAGGATTCAAAAAAAACTTGAAAAGTAAATGGAGCCATGTGCATGTTTTACGGATATTGGGAAATCCGGTGTATATGGGAACTCTTATTCAGGGAAAAGACACCACGCCCAATTATAAGGTGAAGAAGAAAGTAAAAAAGGAAGAGGAAAAATGGTGCAGGGTGGAAAATGCCCATGAAGCCATTATTCCGGCCTCCGACTTCCAAAACGTGCAGGAGCTTTTGCAGATGGATACCAGAACCGGAACGGCACAGGAAAAGGTATATGGTTTATCAGGGGTGGTTCGATGCGGTGACTGCGGAGGAAATATGGTCAGAAAAACCGTTCCCTCCGGGCATAAGAAATTTATTTATTATGTATGCGGAAACCATAAGGCGGATAAAGCGGTATGTAGTTCTCACAGTATTAATGCGAAGAATCTGGAAGAAAGTGTCCTTCTGTTATTGAATAAGCAGATAGAAAGCATTGCGGATATGGATCATATTCTGGGGCAGATGGAGGAAATGCAGCGGCAGAGCGGGGAACTGGCAAAGAAAAACCGGCAGATTGTAAAAAAGAAAGAGGAAATCCAGAAATACTGTGGTTTACGGCTGGATTTGTATGAGGATTATAAGGACGGATTGATTACAAAGGAAGAATACAGGGAATTGAAGGAAACCTACGGAGAACGTATCCGGACTGCGGAGCAGGGGCTGGAAAAGCTGGAGGAAGGAATAGAGCTTCTTGTAGCCGGGCTTAGCCATACCTGTGGATGGATTAATGAATTTAAGCGGTTCGGGCATCTTGAAAGTTTGTCAAGGGAGGTAATTGTCTCCCTGATCGACAGGATATGTATTCATGAAAAGAAGACAGGGGAGCGTTATGCGAGGATAGAAGTCCGTTTTAAATATGCAGAAGAATTTGAGACCGCCTTAAGTCTGATAGAGGATATGTCTTTGGGCTGGGAAAAAACAACGGATGCCAGGCATCCTTATGTTAACAATAGTAAACGACAGAAATAATTGTCGTTTACTATAAAAGAAAAGAAGGAGGCCGGTTATGGCGAGAACAAGCAGGAAAAGTGAAAAGATTTCACCTCAAAATACAGTACCGATAATGAAAGCCGGATTATATTTACGTCTGTCAGATGAAGATAATGGAGGGAAGGGAAAGGATAGCATTCATAATCAGCTTGAACTACTGCTGGACTTTGCGGAAGGGCTTGAGAAGACAGAAATTGTGGAAACCTACACTGACAACGGACGGACAGGCACGGACTTTGACAGGCCGGAATGGGAACGAATGATGGAGGATATCAGGAAGCGGAAGATAAACTGTGTCATTGTAAAAGATTTGTCCAGATTCGGCAGGAACTATCTGGAAGCAGGGGATTATCTGGAAAAGGTATTCCCGTTTCTTGGGGTTCGGTTCATTTCGGTGAATGATCATTATGACAGTAAAGGCGAGATATTCAGGGAAAAAGAGTTAATAACGGAATTTAAAAACCTTGCAAACGATTATTATTCCAGAGATATATCAAAAAAGGTTATGTCGGCTTTCCGCACAAAAAAAGGACAGGGGCAGTTTATCGGGAATATGGCACCTTACGGATATATTTTAGAGGATAATCATTTCATAATTGACGAGACCGCCGCCGCTGTTGTCAGAAGAATTTTTTCTATGAAAATGCAGGGGGCAAGTTTTGCGGAGATAGCAAAGACACTGAATCAGGAGAATATCCCTTCTCCCAGCAGATATGCCGGGGAGCGTGGGGTTAAAAAATATAAAGATTGCAGCCATATCCTCTGGCAGCCCCAGGCGGTCAGCCGGATTCTGTATAATCCCACCTACGTGGGGGATATGGTGCAGGGGAAGAATAACCGCTCCATCTATTCAAAGCAAAAACAGGGCAAGCGTAAGGAAGAGGCATGGGAAATCAGAAAAGACAGCCATCCGGCAATTATAGAGAGGGAAATATTTCAAAAGGTACAGGAAGTAAAAGAAAAAAACAGTAAAACATGGAAAGACAGGCAGGGCGGGCCGGGCTATGAAAATATACTGGAAGGGATTTTGGTATGTGGCCATTGTCAGCATGTGATGAGAAGAAACAAAGATGTGAGAAAGGGAAGGGCACAATATTATTTTTACTGCGGTTCTGCCTACAATTATACCAAGACCGAATGCGATACATCATCCATTATTGATTACAAAATTTTTGATATGGTACTGCGGCAGATAAAGCTGCAGATTGATCTGGCAGTGGAAGTAAAATCTCTGACAGAGCAGATAAAAAAATCCAGTCATTACACGCTTTTGCTTAAGGAGAAAAAGAAAGCGAAGGAACAGGTAAAGGAAGAACTGGGAAGAACTATTTATTTAAAGACGAGTATCTACGAGGATTTGAAGCAGGGAATTTTGACAAAGGAGGAGTTTCTGACAGCAAAAGAAAAATACGCCCTGCGGATAACGAAGCTTGAAGAGGAACTTCATAAAAAGGAAACGGAACTGGAAGATTTTGAACAGTTTATTAATGGTTCCAACAGGTGGATCCAAACCTTTCTCCATTTTCAGGGAGAAGAGGAACTGACAAGGGAAATGGCAGTAGAACTGTTGGAAAAAGTGGAAGTGTTCGGGGATAAACGAATACATATCAGATTCAGGTTCAGAAATGAGTATGAGTATTTGATGAAGCAGTTGGAAACGGAAGATAAAGGACAGGGAGGAGCACATGAAAGAACAGTTTATAGCTGAATACTTAAGGCTTTCCATGGAGGATGGGGATGTAGTATCAGATAGCGACAAAGAAGAAAGCGACAGCATCCAGCACCAGCGGGAACTGATTAGCCGCTATTTGCATGAAGAAAACCTTTATCCGGATATGCAGACTTTGGAGTTTGTGGATGACGGATACAGCGGAACGAATTTTGAGAGACCGGCAGTGAGGCGGATGCTTTCCATGGTCAGGGAAGGGAAAATATGTTGCATTATCGTCAAAGATATTTCCCGGTTTGGTCGGAACTATCTGGAAGTGGGGGATTATCTGGAACAGATATTGCCCTTTATGGGTGTCAGGTTTATTGCGGTCGGGGATGGATATGACAGCAATGATTATGAGGGGACTACCGGAGGGATTGAGATTGCGTTCAGGAGCTTTCTTTATGATCTGTACAGCAAGGATTTATCTGTGAAGATGCGCTCTGCGTTGGAAGTCAGAAGAAAGCGAGGAGATTTTATCGGTCCAAGGCCGCCCTTTGGATATCGGTTTTCAGAGAATAAGAAGGTGTTGGCGGTGGATCAGGAAGCTGCGAAATATGTAAGGAGGATTTTTGAACTTGCATGTATGGGGTACAGTACGGGGAGGATTGCAGTAAAGCTAAACGAGGAAAAAATACCGACACCCGGACAGTATAAAAACCGTGGCAATCCGCAATACCATCTTCTGGATGGGGAGGGCTACTGGAACAGGAATATGGTTTTGAAGATACTGGAAAATAAGGTATATCTTGGAATGGTAGTGAATGGGAAGTACAGAGTAACAAAGGTAGGAGGCAGCCAGTTTAAGCGGGTGGCTGATGAAGAGCAGGTCTGTGTTTTCGGCAGGCATGAGGCAATCGTTACGGAGTGGGAATTTATGAAGGCATCGGAAGTAATCAAGTATCGTGGGTGCCAGAGGGGGAAGGAGCATAAAGGAAAGCAGGACAGCATACTGCTGGGGAAACTGCGGTGCGGGAATTGTAAAAGGAGCCTGAACAGGATTGTATGTACAAAGGTGCCGTGCTTTGTCTGTGGGAGGGCGAGATATGATAAGGGCAGTGGGTGCTTTAGTGGAAGAATAATGGAGCCAGAGGCAGAGGAAGTTGTTTTAAAATACATCAATCAGAGATTGGAGAAGCAATATAAAGAGCAGGAATGCAAAGGGATGGAATTGCCGGAACAGGACGGCGGTTCTTCTGAACAGAATATTGTGCAGAAAAAGAATAAAGGTGCTTTGCTGGAAAAGAAACTGGATGCTTTAAAAGTAGAAAAGCAGTATTTATATGAGCATTTCAAATTGAAGCAAGTTGATAGGGATTTGTATTTGAATAAGGTAGGGGAGTTGAGGGAAGAGGAACGGGTGATATGTGAAGAGATTCGGAGGGCGAAGGAAGAAAAGGATGGGGATAGAGAGGGGCAGGAAAATCAGAGTAGTTTTCAGAAAGTGGATGGTCTTACGAAAGAGATAGTGAAGCAGATGATAGATGTGATTTATGTGAATGAGGAAGGGGAGTTTGAGGTTATTTGGGAAAAATAATAGGCTTATTGTAATAAGAATTATTTATGTGAGAGAATTGTGTTAAATATTATGCTTTTAGTTGCCATTTACTTCCTTTTACAGTACAATATAACAATACTTGCTAAATTTTTTTGAGGGTTAAGGAGTTTAGAATGGGACAATTAAATGAATTTGTAATTTATGGTTTATGGGAAGAAAGAAATTACCAATTAAAATTTGAAGATGAAAAATTAGTGATAGTTGGAGAAAATGGCAGTGGGAAGACCACTGTATTGAGGATTTTCTATGATACTCTTACAGGTAAATGGGTACGATTATTGAGAGAAAATTTTAATAAAATAAAGATAAAAATTGATGGAGAGGAAAAAGTTTTTACAAAAGAGGATTTGGGTGAAGCAAGTTTATATGAAGCATCAGCTAAGCTGATGGAAGAATTACCAAGTTATGTAAGATATCGAACTGAATCATGGGATCAGACGGATTTTAATATAGATGGCTTGCTCGAAATGGTTCGAGAAATGGAATCCGCGGATGAATATCAAGAGTTAATAAGCAAGTTGGAGGGCAAAGTAGCAGATATACCGCAAAAGGTACGAGATATTAGTAAATGGCTTAAGGAAAATTTACCGTATAAAATACTCTATTATCCAACGTATAGACGTGTTGAAAGTAAAGCTGATATAGCAGGTATTAAAGTGCGAGGGTATGGCTCAACGAGAAGGAGAAGACATCAAAGTACAGAGAATTCAAATTTAGAGATAGCTTATAGTGGCATGAAAGATGTTGACGGGATTATTAAGATGAACTTAAAAGAAATTGAGCAAAAATATAATTTGACATCAGCAAAGCTAAATATGAGCTGTTTTAAAGGAATTTTATCGCAAGATTATGAGCAAACAGTTATGATATCTGATGCACAGGCAGACCCAGAATATATAGAGATGGTTTTTAACAGTTTTACTGGCATTACATTGCTTGAAGAGGAGGCATATCAAGTAAAAGATAAATTATTGGAGATATTGGCGAAAGATGCAACTTATAGTGAATATGATAAAATTGTAATTTACTATTATAATACATTAGCACAACGGTTTGACGAGTTAAAAAGAACGGAAGAGAAAATAGAAAGATTTTTCTATGCATGTAATCAATACCTCAATTATAAAAGGTTTGAGTATGACCCCAAAAGTTTTTCTTATTCAATAAAAGTAGAAAGTCGTAACGGAGAAAAAAGGGAAATGTCAATAGAGCAGTTATCTTCTGGAGAAAAACAAATAGTTGCACTATTTTGCTATTTATATTTATTAGATAATACACCACAAATGATTATTATAGATGAACCGGAATTATCACTTTCTGTGGATTGGCAGGAAAAGATCCTTGAAGATGTATTAAAGGGACCCATGTGCAGATCGTTAGTGGTTGCAACGCAATCGCCATTCGTTTATGATAATTCGTTACGAGCGTATGCCCATACTATTGAGGAATTTCTTGTACTGGAGTAAAAAAGATGAATATATTACAAATGCACCAAAGAGCAACTAAAAAGGCCAATATTTATTATCATAGGTTTTTGAATAAGTATAAGAAAAATGAAAAGAAGATATACGTTTTTTGCGAAGGTAACGAAGACTTTGGTTATTATGTACAGGCTATTAGTAAAACAAATCCAGATTTAATGATTGGGAAAGTTTTTGTTGAAGGGAAGGATAATGTTTTAGCATTGCATAGTTTTATTAATTGGAACATTTTTAATAAAAATCAATTGCTGTTTTTTGTAGATAGGGATATGTCATATTGGTTGGATGGAATAACTTATTATGATGAGAATATTTATATTACCGATCAATATTCATTTGAGAATGATGCTGTTACTGAGGATTTTTTCGTTAGTTGCCTTGAAGATTTATATGGATTTGCGAGTGCTAATGAAGAAGAGATGAATGTCATTAGACAACTTTATGTAGAAAAATGGAAAGCATTTGTTAATAACTCCAAGTATATTATGGCAGCTGTTGCAATAAGTTTGAAATCGACAGGACAACATTTGGCAAAGAACATTGAAAAAAACAAAATTATAAAGATTGAATCAGATACTGTATGGTCAGAGAAAATTGCTGGGAAAGATTTTTCAGACTATGTTGATGAGAAATTGGAAATTCATGAATCTTCTCGAACAGAAATGGATTTATTAATGAAACGATTTGATGCTGAAAAAGAATTTTATTCTATTAGGGGAAAATGGGCTATAACATTTTTTGTGAAATTATTGGAGTATGTTATGAATAACAGTAGAAGATATGTTTCATCATTGTATACTGGAACTATTAAAGAACCTAAGCGGTTATGTGAAATAACACCGGATAAGGCAATGGTTATTCTTGCACCACGCATGAAAATTGCCAAGACATTACAAGAATTTTGTAATGTACATATTTGGCAGTATTTAAAAATTTCAGTTGATAATGACATATAAAAGGAAAGTTAAATAATGGGAAAAGGTATAATTCTATTTAGCGGTGTGCACGGTGTTGGTAAAGGATATTTTATAAAAAAAAATATAAAGGACAATGATAATATCATATGTGTAAGTGCAAGTGAATTGATTCGACAATATCGAAATTCTGAAGATGCTGGGTACAAAAAAGTAAAAGATGTAGAAGGAAATCAAGAAATATTGTTAGCTGCTCTAAGACATATGGAAATGTCAGTAGATAAGAGTATTTTATTAGATGGACATTTATGTATTATTAATTCGAACAATGAAGTAGAAACGATTTCAGACTCATTTATTTCAAAGGCACAAATGAAAGGTGTTATCTTATTGCAGGAAGAAATTCCAATTATAGAGCAAAGGCAGAAAGTAAGAGATGGGTTAAGCCTTTCTGCCGAAATGATAAGAGAAATACAGTGTAAAGAAAAGTTATATGCGGAATTGCTATTCAAAAAGTATAAAATACCGTATGAGATTATATCAAGTGAATGTAGACGTGATCAATTTTTAAAAATAATTAATACGATGAAGGAGGGAGCGTGATGAATGCAAATATTTGCCATAAAACTTTTGCAGATATTAATATTGATGATATTTTTTTTCAGTCATTAAAAGAGGATTATCCAGAATTTGTTTCATGGTTTAAAAGAAAAAGCACTCAAGATGCTTTTGTCCAGTATGATGAGAATGGAAATATATCAGGTTTTTTATATTTAAAAATAGAAGAAAAAGTTGTAGAAGATGTCTGTCCTGTGATTAGAGCGGAGAAAATTTTAAAGGTTGGTACTTTTAAAATAAATGCTCATGGAACAAAAATGGGAGAACAGTTTGTCAAAATAATTATGGATTATGCAACTAATGAAGATGTGGATGTTTGTTATACAACTATTTTTCCTAAACATCAAAAATTGATTGCACTTGTAAAGTGTTTTGGTTTTGAGGAATATGGAGAAAAGGGAGATCCTTTAAATCCAGAAAAAGTATTCATAAAAAACATGAGAAAAATTGAGGGAGATATTAATCATAACTATCCTTTGATGAAAGTCAGCGGTGTAAAGAAGTATTTATTAAGTATTTATCCTAAATATCATTCGGTTATGTTTCCCGATTCAATTTTAACAACAGAGAATAAGAACATTATAACAGATATCTCATATACAAACTCAATTTATAAAATATATGTTTGTACAATGGGAGTTGATATATTGAAACATGGCGATATTATAATATTATATCGTACAGCTGAATATGGACGGAGTGCCGAATATTCTGCTGTAGCCACATCGATATGTGTGGTGGATAATGTAAAGGGACAAAGTGAATTTAACTCTTTTGATGAGTTCTATGATTATGCAAGTAGATATAGTGTTTTCAATAGGGAAGATTTACGTTATTGGTACAATAGGGGAGGATGTAAAGCTGTAAAAATGACATATAACATAGCGATGAAAAAGCGGATTGTACGTCATGATTTGATAGAAAAAGTAGGATTGAGTAGGCATGATTATTGGGGATTTTTGCAGGTAAACGATCAACAGTTTGCAAAAATTGTGCAGTTAAGTGAAATTAATTCTAATATTTTAATATGAACGTACGTTCTAAAAAGTCTTGAAATTATATATATAGTGTATTAAAATAATAAAAAACATAGGGAAGTGATAGTATGTGTGTTATTTTATTGTCGATTAATCCTCAGCATGTGGAGCGAATAATGAATGGGGATAAAATTTATGAATTTCGAAAGACTCAGTGCAAAAAAAAAGTAGATAAGATTGTAATATATTCTACTAGTCCGGTAATGAAAGTGGTTGGGGAAGCAGACGTTGCAGATATTCTCATTGATGATCCTCAAACTATTTGGAAAATAACTGAAAAAAAATCAGGGATTGAAAAGGACTTTTTTGATATGTATTATGCAGGTAAAAATCAGGCCATTGCTTATAAATTAAAACATATCATACAATATGATATTCCAAAGGATTTATGCGAATATGGAATTAAAACAGCGCCGCAATCTTTTTGTTATATGAATGTCTCTGTTTAATCCGATATTTGGAATATGCTTACATGTTAATAAATATACATAGTTAGAAGTTTAATAAAAAATGCTGTGGAGTGCTTGAGAAATATTACTTTACAGCATTTTCCTTTTATAAAGTGCAAGTAAATATTTACGCATATAAGTTTTGCATTTCAATAAAAATTTATTAGTCCTTACTTGACAGCAGCATATGGGGAGAAAGTGAAGGCGTATTTTAGGAGAGGGGCAAGAGAGCTTAGAGGGGAGAGTGTGTATCCGAATGATAAGGTGGGGTATGGGGCGCTTTGTGTGGAAAGTAGTATACCAATTTGATTTTTTGTTAGATAAAGGATTTGCTTACCTTTTGTAGAATAGATGAGGTAATTATATAATTTTAGAGTCAGGCGATACTTTACATTAAAAAGATGTGTGGTTTAATTATATATAGATGAAAACAATAAAAAAAGAGTTTTATTGAAATGTGTGTATAAGGAGGAGAAGGCTAATGAGCGCAGTATTAAAAAATGCATTAGATGATTATTATAAAACGATAAAAGGCGAGAGGGCTAATTATCAGGCATGTTATAAGAGTTTTTTGGAGTATTGTAATCAAGAATTAAAGTTGTATTCACTTGCTGACCTATCTGCAAATCTTACAAAGATAGATGTTGAACAGGCATGCAAATATTATTTTGAAACAAGCAAAAGGGCAACGTCTATTGAAGCGATTCAGAGGTTTTTAACGGCGATAGATCAATTTTCCAGCTATGCTAAGGAACGGGAAATAGAGTGGAGATATTTGAAGGAAGGTTGCAGAAATAAGCAGATAGTGCATGATATATGTTTAAGCTTAAATAATGAATTAAGTCAAAAAATATATTTACCATTTGATGAAGAGGAAAAAATTAAAATTGTAAAAGAGCAGATAGAACTTTTAAATAAAAACAACTTTTATCAATTTGGGCAATCGGTTATTTATCGTCTTCTTGTTACTTATGGATTTAAAGAAAAAATTATTATTAATATGAAGATAGAAGAGTTTAATGAGAAAGAGGGACAGTTATTGGTCGGTTGCGATGAGGAACAAAGAATATATGTAAAGCTAGAAACAGAGATATGGGGTGATTTAATAAAATATTGTGGAATGCATAAATATCCTGATAGGATATATTTGTTTACAAAAAGCAATGGCGAACAATTAACGCCTGATAGCTTTTTTCATACTTTAAAGAAAAAAATGAAAGAATTGGATATTCATAATTTTACACCTACCACCGTTGCTTTGCAAGGAGTTGCAAATTTGATTGAAAAAGGGTTGACTTTACAGGAAATAAAAATTCTTACAGGATTTGAAACACAAAAGATAGAAGATGTTTCAAGATATTTGCTGACAGATGAAGAAATTGAAAATGTGATTAATGAAAAATTGCAGAAAAAAGCGGAGAGTCGAGAAGATTAATTGAATACCCAATCAGGTTTGGTATAAATGCAATGCTCATAAGAAGATAAACGGGGAACAGATCTTTTTGGTTAGAATTTTCAAAAAATGCAAAAACATGAGGTGATGATTTGGAATTAATAAATTTTGATAACTTTGAACAGAATCAAAGAATGTATGGCGGTACAGCCGGAAGAAAAATGGGAATCACTTATGAAGGCAAAGAGTATCTTTTAAAATTTCCAGGGAATTTGAAAGAACAGCAGATGAAAAATATCAATTTGAGTTATTCTAATAGTCCTGTCTGTGAATATATTGGCTCAAAGATATACGAGATAGTCGGCTTGCCGGTTCATAATACAATTTTAGGAACCAGAAATAACAAAATAGTAGTAGCTTGTGAGGATTTTTTAGGAGAGGAAGACAGGCTGTATGAATTTGACAAAATAAAAGTTACTTTTGAACCACACTTTTTGGATTCAAATGGTAATGAAACAAATGGTGTCGGAGTAGACTTGTATGAAATCATGATGACAATACAGGAACATCCATTTTTGCAGGATATTCCAGGAGTAAAAGAACACTTCTGGAATATGTTCATAATGGATGCATTGATTGGAAATACAGATCGTAATAACAGTAATTGGGGAATTATTTTGAAAAAAGATGGGTTGAAGGAGATTGCACCAGTTTATGATAATGGCAATTGCTTAAATAGTAAATGGGATGATGAAAAGATGCGGATTGTAATGAATGATGCTGATAAAATGGAAGCGGAGGCGTATAAAGCACGCAGGTGTATATTTGAATTACATGGAAAACGGGTAAATCCGTATCATATAATAGAGAGCAGAGAATATTCAGAATGCTTAGAAGCTGTTTATAGATTGACACCCCAAATAGGTAATAATATGAATAGAATACAGGAAATGATAAGGGAGATACCAATATTGTCAGAAATCCAGAAGGAATTTTTTACGTCGATTGTTGAATACAGGTATGAAAAAGTATTGTAAGAATGTATGAAGAGTGAATGTGTACATTAGATTATGGGAAATCGTAAGGGGAGAGGTATAAATAATGTATGTTGATGAACAAATAATTTTAAGGGACAATCTGCCAGATGGACTGCAACGTGATTTTATAGAGTTACAGGAATATTATAATGCAGGTGATTGGTTTATGTTTGATACTGCTTTTGAAGCGATAGAAGCCAGTGTTAAGGCATATTATCTGGCAGGAAAAATTAGCAAAGAGGATTTGAACAGTATTTTTAGAAAATATGGTATTGCATAATGGTAGAAAAGCCCATAGGTAGATGTTGTTATTTTCTCTGATAATTTTTTATTCAGATAAACGCTTGATTGTAAAGTAGTCGAATTCGACCACAGCTTTGAAAGGTAAATTCTTTTATAGCCTGCCCGGGCACCTCAAATTTTTCAATTTAAAGTTTTTCGTAGAATTGGGAATGTTATCCACATCCATTGACCTCATTACTATAACTACTCTCTTTTTTGTGGATAAAATTTTCG
>ERZ808054.197-NODE-197-length-78151-cov-11.400095_pt1 | contig 78151 bp, 72 predicted proteins | sample MGYA00380201_ERZ808054 | MGnify/ENA primary metagenome ERZ808054 (study PRJEB31490, sample SAMN06133419) | mouse gut metagenome | isolation source: Z5_2 | host: mice | place: China: Chengdu | collected 2015-05 ... | reverse complement strand
TTTGGATGTTCTGAAGCACTGGAAATTAGAAAATGAATCAATCTCTGACGTCTACCACGAGAGCAATGGAGAAAAAAATGACAGAGCCTTTTATGTCGGCAAAAATTTTATCCTGAAGTTCTCTAAAAATTATGATGAAGTCAAAAACGCAATCGCGCTTTGTAATGCAGTAAAAGGCGCTGGTGTATGTATATCTTCCCCGGTCGAAACAACGGATGGGCGGGCATGCGTACAGGACGGCGAACTGTTTTTCTATGTAACCAGGCGAATCTCCGGCACACAAATGATTGCCCATGATTTTTATGAAGGAGACTATGCCGCAAAGGCAAGATTTGTCGGTGAAATCATCGGGCAGCTGCATCTCATTCTGTGTCAGGCTAAAACATCGGTGAATGACGTAAATTTATATGAATCCGTAAAGAATTGGGCACTGCCGAAATCAAAAGATATTCTGTCACTTTCGGAATCGTTTTGCCGAGGTTATTTGGATGGATTTGGAAAACTGTATGACAAGCTGCCCAAACAAATCATCCATCGTGATCCGAATCCGTCAAACATTATCGTGTCGCAGGACGAATGGGGTTTTATTGACTTTGAACTGTCGGAGAAAAACTTGCGTATTTATGATCCCTGCTATGCGGCTGTGGCAATTTTGAGTGAGAGCTTTGATGAAAAAGATCAAACTAAGTTATCAAAGTGGCTGGAAATTTACCGAAATATTCTTTGGGGTTATGACAGTGTAGTAAAACTTACCAAAGAGGAATGTGCTGCACTTCCTTATGTGGTCATGGCAGATCAGCTGGTTAGCACAGCGTGGTTTTCAGAGCAGGACAAATATATGGAACTTTTTGAGACAAATAAGCGCATGACCCAATGGCTTATCACTATTTTTGATGAATTAAAGTTTAACTAGATTTTAAAACCGCTTTATTTGTAAAGAAACGTGATTCTAAATTTAACGGAGCAGGAGGCGGAAAATGTTTTTATATCATTACTATGATGCATCTATGAAACCATTTCAAAATTTATCAGATATTCCTATTGATGAAGCAAAAAAGATTTTAATGGACATTGCAACAAAAAAGCCAAATACTCAATGTGCTAAAAGAGCAGACGAATATATGAATTTAAGGCATTATTATGAAAATATCTTAAGACATGAATTTATTAAAAAGGGTGGAAACATCCAAAGAGAAGTACCGCATTATATGGTAGTTGAACAAAGTCCGTGGCTGGCTTCTTGGTATGAAAACAGTGCTTTTATTAAAATCAGCATAGAAGAATTTGATAAAAGCACTATTTCCTTTACATATGGAGACTCGCATCCGACTTTCAGCTCAAAAGTTAATGATGGAAAGGAATATCGAAAAAAGCTTTATACTTATGATGAAATATTAGAAATAATAGCAAAATACGGATATCCACAAGACTGGAATAATACCGGAAAGCATGGACCCGAAAGATATATTGAGGCTCATATTTGGAGTGATGATGTGATAGGAAAATATATACATTAATTGCCTTAAGGAATTTTCCAAATCCTCACGGTTTCAGTCTTGTCTTGGGGAAGGGTACAGCGCCATAGGGCACTGCTGCCTGCCTGAAGTCTGCCTGTTGCTGCCCTGCCCTATGGCGCTGTACCCTTCCCCAAGACAAGACATCCCCTCACCTTTTTTGTTTATTGTGCTATTTTCCGTTGTGTGATAGAATATAGGATAACATAGACATATTATGGAAATGCGCGCAAAACAAGAGGTAATGGAACATTATGAAACTGCTCAGTGCCATCGTGCCCTGTTATAATGAAGAAGAAAATGTAGCTGATTTTTATCAGGAATTTATAAGGAATGAATCTTTTTTCCGGGAAAAGGAAGTGGAACTGGAGTTATGGTATATCAACGACGGCTCAAAGGATCATACTGCCCGGGAGGTGAAGAAGCTCATCGAGAGGGATGGGCGTGTGCACCTTCTTTCCTTTTCCAGAAACTTTGGAAAGGAAGCTGCGCTCTATGCCGGCATGGAGAAGGCGAAGGGGGATTTCGTGGTATTCTTAGATGCCGACTTGCAGGATCCGCCGTCTCTTTTGCCGGAGATGTACGGTTATTTAGAGCAGGGCTATGACTCGGTGGCGACAAGGCGTGTTACCCGCAAGGGAGAGCCTCCCATCCGTTCCTTTTTTGCCAGAATGTTCTATCGTCTCATGAAAAAATTTTCCAAAACGGAAATCATGGATGGCGCCAGGGATTACCGTCTGATGACCAGACAGGTAGTGGACGCCATTCTTTCCATGCCAGAGTACAACCGATTCAGCAAAGGAATCTTCGGCTGGGTTGGGTTTGAGACCAAGTGGCTGGAATTTGAAAATATTGAGCGGAAGAAAGGGGAGACTAAGTGGTCCTTCTGGAAGCTGTTTATCTATTCTTTAGAGGGAATCACCGCCTTTTCCACGGTGCCCCTTGCCTTTGCTGCTTTTATGGGTGTGGTATTCTGCGTGGCGGCGTTTGTGTTTATTGTCTTTATCATCGTCAGGAAACTTTTGTTCGGCGATCCCACTTCCGGCTGGCCGTCTCTGGTGTGTATTATTTCCCTGATTAGCGGCGTGCAGCTTTTTTGTCTGGGAATTGTGGGACAATATCTTGCAAAGACGTATATGGAAGTGAAAAGAAGACCAATCTATCTTGTAAAAGAGGAAATATAGATGGAAAATGGGGACAAGCTGGTCAGTATCATCGTTCCGGTTTATAATGCCGGCGCTTATATAGAAGAAACCATAGCCATGGTTCGCACCCAGAGTTATCAGAACTGGGAACTGCTCTTGGTGGACGACTGCTCTTCGGATGACAGCAGGACAAAGATCCAGCGCTGCATGGAGGATGCAGGCGGAAAGGTACGCTTGATTGCCAAATCTGTCAACGAAGGGGCGGCGCGGGCAAGAAATACGGGAATCGCCGAAGCGAAGGGAAGATACATTGCCTTTCTTGACGCGGACGATGTGTGGATGGCGGACAAGCTTGCAAGGGAACTGGCATTTATGGAAAAAAAGCAGGCGGCATTTGTATTTACCGCCTACGAATTTGGGGATGAAAAGGCGAAGCCCACCGGCAAGGTGGTACACGTCCCCGAGACCATTTGTTATAAACAGGCGCTTTCCAGAACCGTTATCTTTACCAGCACGGTTTTAATCGATACCAGGCAGACCGGCAAGGAATTGATTCTGATGCCGGATGTCAAAAGCGAGGACACCGCGGCTTGGTGGCGGATTCTGCGCAAGTTTACCGGATATGGGCTTGACGAAGTGCTGACCATTTACCGCAGACCTCCTAGGTCCTTATCTTCCAATAAGGTGGAGGCAGTAAGGAGAATCTGGAATCTGTACCGGAGGGAAGAAAAGCTTCCATTCCTATATAGTTTGTACAACCTGTTTTTCTGGGCACTGCGCGCCACACTGCGCAGGCTGTAGTTGCGATAAGCCGACTCACAGAGTGTGGCGGCGTTCGTTTGATACATGAGGTGTATAAGTGAAACGTTTAGAATCTCTGAAAAAAATAAGCGTCTTATGGTTAAGTTATGTAATTTTGCTGATACAGACGGGAATTTATGCTTATATCTGGCTGGAATATTACTATCCGATTCTCAATGATTTCAACCGGCGTTTAAAATATTACCGGAATGGTCATATCCTGATTATTGCGATTTATTTCATTCTCCTGTTTTTCTTTACCAATACCTACGGCGGATTGAAAATCGGCTATTTGAAATCTATGGATATTTTTTTATCCCAGGCGTTTGCACTGCTGTTTGTAAATATCATTACATACTTTCAGCTGTCTTTGATGCACAACTGGCTGGTTCCGGCCGACTGGTTCGCGGCGGCGACGCTGTTGCAGATGGTGATTGCGGCGGTGTGGTCATGGGTATGTAATATCATTTACCGGAGGGTATTTCCTCCCAGGGATATGCTTTTAGTGCACGGCGAGCGGGATATCAGGGACATCCTTTTGAAATTTGCATCCAGGAAGGACAAATATAATATTGTCAAGTGCATAGATATTAAAGAAGGGCTCATGAAGCTGGAAATGGAGATTGATAAGGGGTATGGAGCGGTGGTGCTCTGGGATATCCCCACAGAGGAGCGCAACCGGCTGATGAAGTATTGTTACAGCAGGTCCATCCGGGTCTACCTGATGCCGAAGATACCTGATGTGCTGATCAAAGGCTCCGATCAGATGCATCTTTTTGATACGCCGATTTTTCTCACCAGAGAATATGCGCTTACGGTGGAGCAGAGGCTGGCAAAGAGGGTGATCGATATCGTATGCTCGCTGCTGCTTTTGGTGATTGCATCGCCTTTTATGCTGGTGACGGCAGTTGTGATTAAATGTTATGATGGGGGACCGGTGCTGTATAAGCAGATTCGATGTACCATGGGGGGCAGGGAGTTTGCCATCATGAAATTCAGGAGTATGCGGGTGGATGCGGAAAAGGACGGCGTGGCAAGGCTTGCTGCCAAAAACGACAGCAGGATCACACCTATCGGCAAATTCATCCGGGCGGTGCGGATTGATGAATTGCCTCAGCTCTTTAATATTTTAAAGGGGGAGATGTCCTTTATCGGTCCGAGACCGGAGAGACCAGAAATCATCGCCCAGTATGTGGAAGAAATGCCGGAGTTTGTATTCCGGATGAAAGTCAAGGCGGGGCTTGCGGGGTATGCCCAGGTTTATGGAAAGTATAATACGACGCCATATGACAAGTTAAAGCTTGACTTATCGTATATTGAAAATTATTCTGTATGGCTGGATTTAAAGCTGATGCTTCTGACGCTTAAGATATTAATTAAACCGGAGAGCACAGAGGGAATAGACAAGTCGCAGGTAACGGCAATGAAGGCAATCAAGGCAGGAGAACCTATAAGCAATGAAAATGGAAAAGAATGAATCATATTTAAACAGAGGAATGGACTTGAAACGGTTGATGCTGTATCTGCAAAAACGGATTTGGCTTGTGGTCGTGCTGGCAATTTTTGGCGCCACTTGTGGAGGGGTGATTTATCAGGTATTGCGTTCTGTGAAAATGCCAGTGGAATATGAGGCTGTGTCAAAGCTATATATTAGTTTCGGGCATGACGAAAGAGGCGAGGTCTATCAGTATTATAATGGATATACATGGAATGACTTGCTGGATACGGATCCGATTTTGGATTTTGTGATGCAGGACTTGCCGGGATATGAACGGGATGCGGTCAGGGAAGCGACTACCGCGGAAATCCTCTCAGATATAAGGCTGCTTACCGTCAGGGTAAGGGGAGAGGATGAAAAGTTTGTCCGGGAAGTCATGAGTGCACTGGAAAGCGGGCTGCGGGAATATGCAAGGGACAGCGAAGAACTGGATCAGATTAAGGCAATCCGCTCGGGTGTTCCTGAGCGTGTATACTGGGATGACCGCACGATGTCGGCGTGCGTGACGGGAGCGGTGCTTTTGGGCGTTTTGTCGCTTCTCGTCATTGGATTTATTTATGCGCTGGATGAATCTATTTATGTGCAGGAAGATATTGAAAAGAAATACAATTGCAGAGCCCTTGGTATCTTGACACGTAATCAGAAGGGATTACAGCCTTATGCAAGGGAGCTGCGGGCAAATATCCGCTATGCGTTAGGGGAGCAGAAACGCTTTGCCATTCTGGATATGGCAGATCACGCTGATACACGCAGATTGGAGTTAGAGCGGCTTTTGGACCGGGAAGGGCTGGAGGCGTACGGCAGTGAACAGGAAGAGGATGATTTTGGATGGAATATACCCAAGGAAGAGGAATCATTCGTAACGACCAGCGAGTGGGATATACTTGCTTTCAATCAAAATGGATTGTCTGAGGATGAATGCCGCCAGATCAGAGAGGCGGGAGGCGTGATCTTGCTGCTTCCCTTTGGAACAGATACGGGAAGAAAGACCGCACGAATCTTAAGTTTTCTCAAAAATCAGGATTGTCAGTTGCTTGGAATGGTCATTGCACAGGCTGACGAGGAATTTTTAAACAGATATTTTGCATAGGGGAGCATGGACATACAGGGAATGGACGAAAAGAAGAGGCTGCAGGTATTGATCGCGGCGGTAAATCAGGAAGTGAATACGCTGGCGGAAAAGATGGGGGTGGAGACGGATGCCATCATTGTGAATCAATGCGATCACTTTGCCTATGAAACGTATGGGCATAAGGGGAGGGTGATCCGCTGCTTTTCCATGGCGGAGCGGGGCGTGGGATTAAACCGCAACACTGCACTTATGCGTGCAGATAAGGAGTTATGCCTGTTTTCGGATGAGGATATCGTCTTTTATACAGGATATGAGAAAATTGTGTGCCGTGCTTTCGACGAGATTAAGGATGCGGATGTAATCACTTTCAATTTCAAAGTGGATCCATCGCGCGCAACTTATGTAAACCAATCGGAAAAGCGGATCCGCTGGTACAACTACGGGCGCTACCCCACCTTTGCGGTGGCGGCGCGGACGGAATCCTTGCGCCGGGCAAATGTGAGCTTTTCTCTTTTATTTGGAGGGGGAGCAAGGTACAGCAATGGCGAGGACAGTTTATTTTTGCATGACTGCCTGAAAAAGGGGCTGCATCTGTACGCCCGTACGGAGGAAATCGGCGAGGAAGTTTACCGGGAGTCCACATGGTTTAAGGGGTATGATGAAAAGTTCTTTACCGACAGAGGGGTGCTGTATCACTATCTATATGGCGCTCTGGCAAAGATTTTTTCCCTGCGCTTTTTGTATGCCCACAGGGGCGAGATGCTGAAGGAAAAATCTTTTGGGGAGGCATACCGGCTGATGAAGCAGGGAATCCGGGAGGGAAAGAACAGAAACTGATGCATAAGAGGTTTGAATATGGTCTTGTATATCATGGTGGCGGCACTTACAGTCTCTTTAGGGCTGATGGTGGATAACCGCTGTAAGAGACAGCAGAATATGGTCAGCAGGCAGCAGATACTGAATGGACTTTGTCTGGTATCTGTTTTTCTGGTTTTGTTTGGGTTGGCGGCATGCCGGCTGAACGTGGGGAATGACTATGCTAAATACGTGGAGTTCATGCATCTGGTCAATTGCGATGCCTTTGTGCCCACGGAATTTGGGTTCAACTGGGTGGTGAAGATTCTGTACGGTATCAGCGGATTTGAAAATTATCTGCTGGTTTTTGCCTTTTTTGCTTTCTTTACGATTCTTTTATTTTTGATTGCCATTTATCGGCAGGCGGATTCCTTTGGGTTTAGCTTTTTTCTGTTTATGGCGTTTGGCTATTATTTCCAGTCCTTTAATACGGTGAGATATTACCTTGCCCTTGCCATCGCGGTGATTGCGATTCCCTATGTGCTTCGCAGGGAATGGGTCAAGTTTGTCCTGCTGGTGCTTTTAGGCGCCACATTGCATAAGTCGGTGCTGGTGGTACTGCCCTTGTACATCCTTGCATCCTGGGCGTGGAAGAAGTGGCAGCTTGCCCTTGCGGCAGTGTTCTGCACCACCTTCTTTTTCATGCAGGACTTTTACTTGAAAGCGGTGATTTTTCTTTATCCCACTTATGAAGACACGGAATATCTGGAAGGGGGAACTAGTCTCGTCAATATTGCCCGCTGCGGGGCGGTTCTGATTCTTTCCCTGATTTGTTATAAAAAGACGGTGAAAGAGGACAAGCGGAATCGCTTTTATTTCTATTGCAATTTAGGCGCGCTGGTAATGTATGTGTGCTGCTCTTTTTTACCGATTATCTCCAGAATCGGATACTATCTGACCATCACCCACATCTTTTTTCTGCCGGCGCTGCTTTCCGGCATAGAAAACAAAAAGGTGAAAAGATTTTTCACAGCAGGGGTGATTGGCGCGGCGATACTGTATTTTGCAGTTTTCATTTTGATGAAGGCGGGAAATGACGGACTGCGGATTTTGCCTTACGAGACGTTTATGTTCCATGATATGGTTCCCATTCTCTCGGATGTGAATTGAGACAGGGAGGAGGCTTGCTATGAAGGACCCCTTTTTTTCAATTATTGTGGTCTGCTTAAATCCCGGCGGTAAGCTGAAGGACACCCTTGACAGCATCGAGCGCCAGACCTTTCACGATTTTGAGGTTATCATAAAAGACGGAGGCTCTTCCGATGGTTCTCTTGCCTATGGGGAAGAAATGGCAAATGCATGGAAGGGGGAAGAAAGAAGTCTCCGGATCGTCAGAAAAAAAGACATGGGGATTTACGATGCCATGAACCAGGCTTCCAGGGAAGCTGCCGGGAGATTTGTTTATTTCTTAAACTGCGGGGATCTGTTTTATACTTCGGAAGTGCTGGCGGATATGTGCAGCTTTATAGAAAAAGAGAAGACGCAGCCGGGAATCTATTATGGAGATATTTATGAGAGGAAGACCGGTCAGCGGGTTTCTTCCAATCCCCATATAGATGCCTTTGCCTGTTATCGCAACGTGCCCTGCCATCAGGCGTGCTTTTATTCCAAAGAAATTTTGGACAAGCATGGTTTTGATATAAAATACCGTGTGCGGGCAGACTATGAACAATTCTTATGGTGCTATCTGGCAGGTGAAAACAAAGGCAGGTTCAACTTTGCTTATCACGGCGAAGTGATTGTAGATTATGAAGGCGGCGGCTTTTCGGAGACGAAGCAAAACCGCAAAGTCTCTGCAAATGAGCACAAGGAAATCACAAGGAAATACTTATCCAAGGGACAGCTTTTCCGATTCAAAATGATTATGTGGCTTTCGCTGGCGCCCCTTCGGACGGTTATTGCGGAAAACGAAAGGACGGCAAAGCTCTATAACCGATTCAAACAGTTGATTTATACCCGAAAGGGATGAGGATGGAAGGAAAGAATGAAAAGAGTTTTATGGATCTGTAACATTATGCTGCCCGCAATCGGGCAGGAACTGCATCTGCCTTACAGCAACCGGGAAGGATGGCTTTCCGGTATTTTTGAAAGAGTCCAAAAAAAAGAAGCCCCCTTTGAGCTGGGAATCTGTTTCCCATTAGGAGAAGCGCAGCTTGCCCAAATCGGGGGAAGCGCGCTCCCAGGTGAGGGATGCGGCACAAAGCGCCTTCTGATTCAGGGCATAAACTGTTACGCCTTTGCAGAAAACTTAAATACGCCGGAAATTTACGATGCCCGAATGGAGGCGGCCTTTAAAGCAATTATGGATGATTTTCAGCCAGACCTCCTTCACATTTTCGGCACAGAATTTCCCCACACGCTGGCTGCCGTGCGCGTCTTTGACCGCCCGAATCAAATTCTCGTCGGTATCCAAGGACTGTGCAGTGAAATCGCCAAAGTCTACATGGCAGGACTCCCCGAGCGTGTGCAGAAGTCCGTCACCTTCCGCGATCTTGCCCGCCGTGATTCTATCCGCCAGCAGCAGCAAAAGTTCATCCGCCGCGGCGAAAATGAGAAACGGGCGCTCCTAAAATGCGGAAATATCACCGGAAGAACCCGATTCGACAAGGAAGGATGCGCCAGCATAAACCCTGGCGCCCGCTACTACCCCATGAACGAGACCATGCGCCCGGAATTTTACACAGGAAAGTGGAGCCTTACAGCCTGCGAAGAACACAGCATCTTCCTGGGACAGGGCGACTACCCCCTAAAGGGAATGCACTTCGCCCTTGAAGCATTAGCCCTCCTTATCCCTAAATACCCCGGCGCGAAACTCTACGTGGCAGGCAACAGCATCCTGGGTCACGGCACCTTGAAAGAAAAACTAAAACTTCCCGCCTACGGGAAGTACCTGCTCTCTTTAATCAAGAAATATCATTTAGAAGACAGTATCATCCTCTTGGGCAAGTTGAATGCAGAAGAAATGAAACAGCAATTCCTAAAAAGCAGCGTCTTTCTATGCCCTTCCGTGCTGGAAAATTCCCCCAACACGGTAGGCGAAGCGCAGCTCCTAGGCGTCCCGGTCGCCGCATCCATGACAGGCGGCATTCCCGATATGATCGAAGACGGAAAAGACGGACTGCTCTTCCCAGTGGGGGATGTCAAAGAAATGGCAGAACAGATAGAGACCTTATGGAATCGAACCAAGGGGGAAAATGGTTTGTGCTTTGCAGAGCACATTTCCGAGAGTGCAAGAAGAAAAGCACGCATTACCCATGATGGAGAAGCAAATTATTTAAGATTATTAGAAATATATGATAAGATAGTGTTAAACCAACCATAGCCTGTATAATAAGAAGAACCGTCAGGGGTGTTGCACTCGGCTGGGGGGATGGCTTGGGGATTGAACGGCGGTGCTGGCGTGGATTCCTCCGACACAGGATTGCATATCTATGTCGGCGCCTTGGGGAAGTGATTAGAAGGACTTAACAGTTCGTCAATCATCCAGCAATCGCCGGACAGGACGTCCGGCGAAGGCGTAGCTTGACCCATGGATGGGTCAATACGCCGTTTGCGTTCGGTGCCAATACCTATAGACGAACTGTTTAGTCCTTCTTATCGCTGCACACTGGACCGACATAGATATGCAATCCTGCGTCGGAGGAATCCACGCCAGCACCGCCGTTCAATCCCCAAGCCATCCCCCCAGCCGAGTGCAACACCCCTGACAGCCTGCCGATACTCTTTTGACAGAAGAAGGAGTTGTTGAAATGACAATAACATTTTTGTCCAATTATATAAATCATCACCAGATTCCCTTTTCCAATGCCTGCTATGCTCTTTTAGGAGATGATTATCATTTTGTGCAGACCCAGCCTATGGAGCAGGAACGTTTGTCTATGGGGTGGAATGCAGAGGGGGAAAGACTTTCTTATGTGTGCTGTCTGTATGAGGAAGAAAAGCGGGCGCTTAAGTTAATTTTGGAAAGCGATGTGCTTCTGGCGGGATGGAGTAATCGGGAAGATTTGGTGCAGAGGCGTTTGAATATGGGGAAACTGACCATTCGGGTCAGCGAACGATTGTATAGGGAAGGGCAGTGGAAGGCGGTTTCACCCAAGGGTCTTATTCACAAGTATAAGGAGCATACCAGATATCGGAGGGGACCGGCATATCTTTTGTGTGCAGGTGCGTATGTGCCTTCCGACTTTCATATCATCCGCGCTTATCCGGGAAAGATGTTTAAGTGGGGGTATTTTCCAGAGACCAGATATTATACGCAGGAACAGTATGCGCAGATGAAAAGGGAAGATACCGGGACGGTGAACCTGGTCTGGGCAGGGCGGTTCATACCGCTGAAGCATCCTGAGTATATGATTCGTCTGGCGAAGGCGCTGAAGGCAAAAGTGCAAAATGACGGGATGAGGCAGGTTCATATCCATATGGCGGGCGGCGGCGAGATGGAAGAGGAGTTGAAAGCACTGGCGAAGGAATATGGGGTGGAGGATGAGATCACCTTTTATGGGTTTCAGACACCGGAGCAGGTGCGGGAGATTATGGAAAGGAGTCATATCCATATTTTTACCAGCAATCATTTAGAGGGCTGGGGGGCAGTGGTGAATGAGGCGATGAACAGCGGATGTGCGGTGGTCGCCAACGTGCAGGCGGGGGCGATTCCCTATCTGATACAGCATGGAAAGAACGGAATGGTTTACCCCGGCGGCAATTATGAAAAAATGGAAGAAGCAGTGTGCTACTTGCTGACGCACCCCAAGGAGCGGATGGAAATGGGCAAAGAGGCATATCGAACCATCACAGATAAGTGGAATGCCCGGCATGCGGCAAAGGAGCTGCTTCGTGTGATAGAAGGTTTGCAGGAGGGCAGGGTGGAGCCGGCAAAGGAAGGACCCTTAAGCGTAGCGCCGGTTATATCGCCCTCTAAAATGTACAGATGGATGACGAAAGGAGAATGAAAAGATGGAGCAGACACAGCAACTGCCTCTTGTCAGTGTAATTGTACCGATTTATAATACCAAAAATCTGCTCTCCAGATGCGTAGACTCTATACGCAGGCAGACTTATCGAAGGATTGAAATTCTGTTGGTGGACGATGGATCCACGGATAACAGCGGCGCCCTTGCGGAGAAAATAGCGATGGAGGATAAAAGGATTCGGGTTTTCCACAAGGAAAACGGAGGCTCCTCATCCGCAAGAAATTTAGGAATCGAGAAGGCACGGGGAGAGTTTATCGGATTTGTGGACAGTGACGATTACATAGAGCCGGAGATGTACGAGAGGCTTCTTTCGGTGGCATTAGAAGAAAATCTCATGATGGTGCAGATTTCCAGAGATGAGATTGACGAGCAGGGAAATCGGATGCCGGACGTGTGTGTACCTCCTGAACAGCCGGAGCTTTGGGAGTGTGAGACCTTTATGCGTGAGCTGTTGCTCCACAGGGGAGACTGTTCTTTTTGTACCAAGCTGCTACATGCCTCTTTGCTGAAAGAAGAGCGGTTTCCGGAGGGAGAATTGAATGAGGATTTTTATCTTCTGATCAGGCTTCTTCCCAGGATACCGGCGGTGGCGATTCTGCCTGAGCAGGATTATCATGTCTATTATCGCTACGGCAGCAATACCAGAACCCGCAATGAGGATGAATTTCCTCAGGTTTTTACGGATATTGTGAGAAATGCAGACAGAGTTTATGAGATTGTGGAAAAGGAATATCCGGCGCTTTTGCCGGAGGCGATGCGGTTCGGGCTGTTTCAACGTCTGGACTACATGCTCCATATTCCCATTTCTCTTATGAATAAAGAGAATGAATTTTACTGTCAGGTGAAAAAATACCTGAAAAAGCACAGAAAGGATGTGCGGCATTCTGCCTGCCTCACCAGAAAAAATAAGGTGTATCTGCTGCTTTTGGGGACGGCGCCTAAGACGGTGCGCAGAGTCCATAAAATGATTAAAGGAAAACGGGTTTCATGAAAACAGCATTCAAGAACAAAATCAATTTAAGTTTTATGGGAATCATGGCAGTGCTTTTGCTGCTGCAGATTTTGACGTTGTTTTACTTTGGGAACAGAAAAGCCGGATTCCACGAAGATGAGATGTACACTTACTATTCCAGCAACAAAACGGCAGGACTTTTTGTAAATGACAGACAATGGATGGAGCGGGATCAGCTTCGGGATGATTTTGTAGTGCTGGAAGGAGAAGGTTTCCGCTATGGTGTGGTAAAACAGATGCAGTCCTGGGACGTGCATCCCCCACTTTACTATTATATTTTCCACACCGCCTGTTCCCTGTTTCCTGAACGTTTCAGTAAATGGGCAGGGATTGGCGTGAATTTGATTGCCTATGTCATCTGTTACCTTTTGCTTGCGTATGCTGCGTACACTGTCGGGGCGCCAAGCGGCGGAAAAAAGCAAAGGGGAGAGATACTTGCCTTTCTGACCTGTTTTGCCTGGGGCTTTAGCAGCGCCGTCATTTCAGGGGTGATGTTCATCAGAATGTATCAGTGGCTGACGGCATTTGTTCTTCTTTGTATTACTTTGCACTTACGTGCAGTGAAAAGACAGGATTACAGGATAAAGACCTTCCTGCTGCCCCTTGCAATCACTGTGTTTTTAGGATTTATGACGCAATATTACTATATCATTTTCCATTTTTTCTTAGGATTTGGCTTTTGCATGTTCCTTTTGAAAAATAAGAAAATCAGGGACATGTTCGCTTATGCTGCCGCCTGCGCGGTGGGGCTTTTGGGCGCCATCTTGTACTATCCGGCAAGCCTGTCCCACATATTCAGGGGCTATCGGGGAACAGAAGCAGTCAGTGAATTTGGGGATGCCTCTAACACATGGGGAAGACTGCGCTTCTTTTACGGACTATTCGATGACTACGTGATGAATGGCACACTGAGCTGGTGGCTCCTTGTCATCTGCTTGTTGGCAGTGACAACAGGGTATCTGCGGAAAAAGGGAAAATGCCAGATGACCTTCTGGACCCCTTCTGTAGGACTGATTCTTTTTACCTGCGTGGGTTACTTTTTCACCATCTCCAAGACAGCACTCCTTCTTGGTGAGACTTCCAACCGATACCAGCTTCCCATTTATGGACTGTTGGTGTTCCTGATTCTGTACAGCACATGGAGCCTCCTGTCTGCAGTGACAATGCCTGCTGCCTGTGTCATAGGGGAGAAAAAAATTTGTTTTGCCCTCATGGGGGTTCTTGCATTGTTTTTCACACTGACCAACCTAACCGCAGTCCGAAACGGCAAAGTTTTTTTTCTCTATGAAGAAGAAAAAGATATCATGGAATTTGTAAAGTCCCACCAGGACGACACTGTAGTCATCCTATACAACGAAGCCTCCCCCGATAACATCTGGCGCCTGTCCGATGAACTGATGCAATACGAAAGAACCTATCTGACAAGCCAGGCAGACCTGACTCCGCTTACCGACTCCGAGGTCACTACAGCGGCTACCCTGCTGGTTTACGCCGCAGACCACGAAAACCAAGAAGAGGCCTTAGAAAACCTGCTTGTATCAAATAAAAATTTAACTTCTTATCAGACAATTGCGCAGAAGGGACTATGGACCCTATACTTATTTGAATAATTATATGGATACGTTCTTAACTCAACTTCTGAGGATATAGTTACTGCGTAAGGAAGGCATACAAAAAGCGAAGGGGAGCGTGGTGGGGAAAACGGGATTGGCGGGGATGCGGTAGGCACAAGACGGTAGTTCTCTATGGCGGAGCCTTATGGCAGGTGGTTAGAAGGGCTTAACAGCTTTTTAAACACCCAGCAATCGCCGGACAGGAGGTCAACAAACGCTGCTACGCTTTGCGCACCAGCTTATTGTAACGAAGGCGTAACTGCCCCATGGATGGGGCAATACGCCGTTTGCGTCCGTTACCAATACTTAAATAAAAGCTGTTTAGCCCTTCTTACCCCCGAACATAGGACCGCCATAGAGAACTACCGTCTTGCGCCTGCCGCATCCCCCCGCCAATCTCTTTTCCCCACCACGCTCCCCTTCACTTTTTGTATGCACCCTGCTACCGCATAAATTTATCCCGCAACTGAAAATATACAAGAAAAAACTTAAACGCAACACCAACTTGATTGAGGTTGCCCCCATGCAACTGTAAACTAAAGCACATAAACAGAAAACAACATGTTTGATCAGAGGAGGAAAATGTATATGAGCTTTGCGGAAAATTTACAGTATTTGAGAAAAGAGAAAAATATCACTCAGGAACAGCTTGCAGAACAGTTAGAGGTTTCGAGGCAGTCTGTATCTAAATGGGAATCGGGTCAAAGTTATCCCGAAATGGAAAAGCTGCTTCAAATATGCAGTATGTTTCAATGCAATCTGGACACAATGATGCAAGGAGACATCAGCAAAGAATTTGCGCAGGACATACATGGATACGATGCCTTCAAAAATCAGTTCTCCAAATGGATGACGGCTGGTGTAGGGCTTGTTTTGTTTGGCGTCAGCGTAATGCTGCTTTTAACCGGCGTGGGATTGGATGAAATGCTCTGCACAGCAGTGTTCTTTATTTTTCTGATTGTGGCAGTGCTCATCTTTATCGTCATGGGGATGCAGAATGACCGGTTTTCTAAGAAACATCCCCAGATCGAGGATTTTTATACAGAAGAGGAAAAGGAGCATGCATATAGGGCATTTATTATAAGAATCGCAGTGGGCGTAGGCATGATTTTAATTGGGGTGCTTTTTGTGATGGTCATGGACGAATACTTGGAAGGGCAGATGCTTGATGCGGTGCAGGAAGAGAGAATGGAAGGCTTCTTATATGGAATATTTATGTTGGTGATTACAGCTGCCGCATCCCTTCTTGTCTATGGCGGTTTGCAGAAAACGAAGTATGACATTGTGGAATACAATAAAGAAGCCAATCCGTCTCTTGAGAAAAGGAAAAGAGACCTGCTTGCTTCTAAAATCTGCGGATGTATCATGCTGATAGCAACGATTGTCTTCTTGTGGTGGAGTTTTAGCACTAATTCGTGGGAGATTACCTGGATTGTCTATGTGGCAGCCGGTATCTTATGCGGTATAGTATGTATTGTGCTTTCGCGGGATGAAGTATGATAATGAGGCAGCGTAGAGGAAAATACGCCTTTGATTAATTCATTAAGGAAAAATTTGCTGTAATCTCCGATTTATGGTATGATGTTCGGAAAGAGCGAACCAAATCACAAAATCAGTGGAGGAGTTTTCATGTTATTAGACAATAAAACAATTCTTATAACCGGCGGAACAGGTTCTTTTGGCAAGTGTTTCACCAAGTATGTACTCACCAACTACGATCCGAAGAAGATCATCATTTATTCCAGGGATGAGTTCAAACAGTTCATCATGGAAAATGAGTTTAAAGAGTATAAGGACAAGCTCAGATTTTTCATTGGCGACGTGAGGGATAAAGAGCGATTGAGAAGAGCTTTTGAAGGTGTGGATTATGTGATTCATGCTGCGGCGCTAAAGCAGGTGCCAGCTTGTGAATACAATCCCAATGAGGCGATTAAGACCAACATCCACGGCGCCCAGAATGTAATCGACGCCGCGCTTGATACCGGTGTTAAGAAGGTGGTGGCGCTTTCCACGGATAAGGCGGTGAATCCGGTCAATCTGTATGGCGGCACGAAACTGGTATCGGATAAATTATTCATTGCAGCCAACGCCTATGCAGGCGCCAAAGATATTAACTTCTCCATTGTCCGTTACGGCAATGTGGCAGGAAGCAGGGGCTCCATTATTCCGGTGTTTCACAACATCATCAAGAATGGCGGCACAGAACTTCCTATCACGGATTACCGCATGACCCGTTTCTGGATCAGCCTGACCCAGGGGGTAGAGCTGGTCATCAAGGCATTGGAGGAGGCAACCGGAGGAGAGACCTTTATCAGCAAGATTCCTTCCTTTAAGGTGACGGATCTGGCGCAGGCGATGCTGCCCGGATGCAAGATGCCGGAAATCGGCATCCGTCCCGGCGAAAAGCTGCATGAAATCATGGTGACGGTGGAGGATTCTGCTACTACTTATGAATATGACAAGCATTTTATCGTATATCCCCAGGTGGTATGGAATGACAAGCAAAAGATTAATTTAAGCGGCAGCAAGGTTGATGATGGTTTTTCCTACAGTTCAGGCAACAACAAAGAGTGGCTTGGCGTGGAAGACATTAAAGAACTGTTGAAAAGCGTGGAGCTTGAAAAGTAGGATGCGCAGTAACGGATTGAAAGAAAGCGATATATAATAAAATAACTGAAATAGAAGGTGTACTGGATTTCCGGTGCACCTTTTCTGAATCGGAAGCAGCCTTGCCTGCAGCCGTCTCCTGGTTTGGCAGGACTGCTTCCAAAGGGTTTGGGGGAAAGGGATGGTGCCTCGTATGGATATCAAAATAGCAGAAGAATATGTAAAGCAGGCAATGGAATTGCATCGTGAAAATCCAGTGGTGGATTCCCATCTGGATTTGGCGGGGGAGGTTCTTTTGAGGAACCGGGCAGGGGAACGTGATGTTGTAAAGCGTTATTATCTGCCGCACTTTCAAACGGCGGGGATAAGTCTTATTGTTTCCTCGGTTTATGTGGAAAATGGAAATCTGGAGCGGGGATGGGAGAATGCGCTGGAGCAGATTGATGCGCTGAAGGAGGATATAAAGGGGTTAGAAGAGATTGTACTGATTAGGGACAAAGGGGAGCTGGAACGTAGCCTTGCAGAAAAGAAGATTGGCATCTTGCTTTACATGGAAGGGCTTGACTGCATAGGAGAAGATTTGGAAAAGATAGAGGAGTTATACCGGCTGGGGGTGCGGGGCGCTTCCCTTACGTGGAGCAGACCAAATGCGCTGGCGGTGGGATGCTGCAAGGCATCAGAGCACAGGCAGATTCCCGGAGGGCTTAGCATAGCAGGCAGGGAGGCGATAAGGAAGCTGGAAGAAAGGTCCATGTTCCTTGATGTGAGTCATTTAAATGATGAAGGCTTTTTTGATGTGTGCCGGACGGCGCAGAGAAGTTTTGTCGCGACGCATTCAGGCAGCAGGCAGGTCTATGACAGCTTCCGCAATCTGACGGATGAGCAGATGGAGCACCTTGCCGCCCAAGGGGGCATTATGGGGATGAACGGATGCAAATATATTGCAGGCTCTCTGGCAGGCAATCATCTGGAAATGCTCTGCCGGCATATTGAGCATGAAGTGGAAAGAATAGGACCGGAGCACGTGGGCTATGGCTTTGATCTGTGTGACTCCTACGACTGTGCCAGAGCGGTGCTTAAAGGGGAACGCTATACGGACAGGGACGACTGCCTTTTGCATCACGGGCAGGTACCGCTGGTTGGAGCGGCACTGCTGCAAAGGGGGATGGATAAGAAGGATGTAAAGGGAATCATCGGAGGAAATTTTATCCGCTATTTTATAAATATTCTGCCGCAGGGGTAAAAACGACAGGATATCCTTTCTTGTACATTCCCTGCGCGCCATGCTATAATTTACCTAAAAGAACGCTGGTTAGATTGTCAGTTCTTTAAATTAAAATAGACACTTTGTAGATGGCGAAAGAATGAACAAAAGAAAATATAGGGTCTTTCTATTTTGCACTGCGGCAGCCATTCTCCTCCTCCTTATGTCAGCCATGAAATTGGATACAAGGGCGGGATTCGGCGATTTCAATGATTATGGGAGCGACTCCGGCGGCTATAGCGACTACAGCGATTATGGAAGCAGTGACTATGGCAGCAGTTATGATGACTGGGATACAGAGTGGGACAGCAGCTATAACAGTGACGGGTATACCCTCAGCTTCCGCCACAGGGGCATTGCGCCGGTAGTGATTGTTGTAACAATCATCTGGGTCCTGATTCTGGGAAGGATTGCGACACGGGGAATGAGATCGATAACGAAAGGAAATCAACCACCAGCAGCGGGAGGCGGGAGAAGGATTCTGCCGGACCGCACGGACGAGATCAGCAGGATTATTCAGGAAAAGGATGCTTTTTTTACTGCGCCGGATTTCCTTTCCTTTGCAAAGCAGGTATATATGGACATCCAGTCAGCCTGGGAGAAGCGGGATCTTGACCCGGTAAGAGGGGTGCTCCACCAGAACTTGTACCAGCAGACGAACCGCCAGATTGAAAAGAAGATTGAGGACGGTATCGTCAATCATCTTGAGAGAATCAGCATTAACACGGCATATCTGACTTCCTACAGAAGAGACAGGCAATACGAAGATGACCTTTATGCGCTCTGCAGATGCGAAGACGAGAAGTGCCAAGGAGGCGGATAGAGGGTTCGTGTGTCCCAAGGATGATACGGTGGATGAAGGAATCAGAATAAATTAAAGGTGTTTGAAAAAGCCGGGAGCAGAACAAATGCATTCCGGCTTATTTTAAATTACGATAAGCCGGCTCGCAAAGCGTGACGGCGTTCGTTGGCAATTTGTGTAAAATCAGTCCTTTACAATCTGGAAGGTGTCCTGCAAAAGCAGCCAGTTAGGGCGGAAGAAGCGCATAATCTGCCAGTACCCCATACCGCGCAGGGAATAAATTGGCAGGAGGGAAAATTTCTCCTGGTAGCTTCTTACGTCTTCAAACCACACTTCATGGAGCAGCCCGTCTTTTTCATACTGAAAATGAGGGGACATGGCGGTCTCGTCAAATTGAATGGCGACACCTGCATCTATGGCAATTTGGACGGCTTCCAGATTACTGATGGTTCTTGCCCGGGAGGAACCTCTTACATAGGGCAGCGTCCAGTCATAGCCGTAGTTTGGTATGCCCAGGTCTATTTTGGACGGATCGATGCGGGTGACGGCATAATCGACTACCTCCCGTACCTTGTTGATGGGGGCGACAGCCATGGGAGGACCGTAGGTATACCCCCATTCATAGGTCATAAGCAGTACGCTGTCTGCCGCTTCGCCCAGCAGTCTGTAATCTTTCCCCTCATAAAGCAGTCCGCTCTGGGAGTCGGAGGTTTTGGGTGCAAGGGCAACGGATACTTGATAACCGTAGGGGGAGAGATAGGCTCTTGTCTCTGCCACAAAATCGGCGAAGGGAATCCGGTCTTCTGGCAGAATGTATTCAAAATCGATGTTTACCCCCTGAAAGTCTTTTTCTGTAAGAGTTGTAAGGAGATTGGAGAGAAGATTGCTTTTTGCCTCCTCGTCATTTACCACAGCGGAAACCAGCAGATTGTTAAAATTACCGTCCGGTCCTAAGGGGGTAAGGGTAAGGATTGGAATCACGCCTTCCGATAGAGCGGAGCGAATCATAAAGGTATCATCAATCTGGGGCGGAAGGATATCCCCTTCTGTTGTAAAACCATAAGAGAACACAGAAAGCGAAGTGAGATAAGGCAGGGTGTCGTCAAGTACTTCCTGCTGAATATATGGATAGGCATAGCCGTTGACGAAAGCCGGATAGGAACCGGAAGAGGTGTTTCCCACCGACAAAAGCAGCGCCTGACCAACAGCAAGCGGATAAGGATAGACCAGCTGGTTGTTATAAATAATGGATGCTGCTGAAATCCCGTAATTATCCGCTATGCGATCAACAGAATCCCCTTCTTTTACTACGTATATTTCCATATAGGGTCCTGACACATTTTTCTTTATTATATGCAGAAAAAGTTTATTTGATTTTAGATACAAAATGGTAATAGTTCAGCCTCCAAGCTGCTCTCCTGTACTTGCAGGCTAAACGGTTACCCAAAATGCAGGAAAAGATAGAAATATGTCTTTTTTTGCCATTATTGATGTTGTATAATGATAAAAAAAGAAAAAGAGGGAATTTTATGAAACTGCTTAAAACCAGTGACGAACTGATTGCACATATGAAGGCTAAGGGAATCAAATTTGATATAGTAAAGGAAGCGGATGCAAAAACTTTTTTGCAAAATAATAATTACTATATGAAGCTGGCATCTTATAGGGCGAACTATGATAAGCGAAAAAGTAATGATGAGTATATAAATCTTGATTTTGCTTATTTAAAAATATTATCCGTATTTTCCGGCGTGGGTCTTTGTAGAATTAATATCTTTTGGAGATATGGTTAAATTATATGAGTACTACACGGAAAGGTATCCGGGACGTTTGAAAGATTGTGAATTACTATATTCAGTCAGAGATTTAAGAAATGCAACGGCTCATAGTAATTGCTTAATAAATAAGTTACAAAAAGGAAACAACAAACCATCAGTAAAAATTGTTAAATTTATTTCTAATATAGACGGAATAGGAGAATCTATGAGAAGAAATAAGCTGAGCAATAAGTTTTTATGCGATTTTGTAACATTGCTTTATGTTTATGAAGAATTCATTTATTCAGATGTTATGAAAGAGAGGCGATTTCAGCAACTTCAAGAATTTGTAGATGGACGAGCAGTAAAAAATAAGATATTTTTTACTAAGAATGAATCTATAAAAACAGCGTATTTTTTCGCCCAAAAAGTTGTTGACTACATGAATCACTCATGTTAAAATAATTACACGATTAAAAAATTGTTTTTTGTAGGGAATGGGTGTTACTCGTTCCCGATTTTTTTATACTCAGGCATGTTCAGCCATTTGTTCCCCACAGTAAATTTCGTTATTCAAAAATAGGTTGCAGTTGCGCAACATGAGGAAAAAATTTATAATGAAGTTAGATTGCAGGTTAAAAGATATTGCCGCCCGGATGGGCTGCGATAAAAGATTATGCTGCATACCGGCAGCGGAATGGAGAGCGTATGGACGAGAAACAGGCACTTGAAAAACTCACTGCGGCAGGGCAGGAGCATGTAATGAAGTACTTTGAAGAGTTGACGAAGGAGCAAAAGGAGATGCTCCTTTCCCAGATTGAGACCACGGATTTCACAGTTCTTTCCTCCCTAAAGGACAGAAAGGAAGAAAGCGTCAGGGGCAGGATCACACCATTGGCGGCAATGCAGCTGGCGCAGATTAAGGAAAGGGAAGCCGAATTTCATGCCAAGGGGCTGGAGGCGATTAAGAACGGAAAAGTCGGCGCTGTGCTCCTTGCAGGCGGTATGGGAACCAGACTTGGTTCAGACGATCCTAAGGGAATGTATAATATCGGATTGACGAAAGAAGTATACATCTTTCAGCGTCTGATTGAAAACCTGATGGATGTTGTGGAGGAAGCAGATGCCTGGATTCCGCTTTATGTGATGACCAGTGATAAGAATCACGAAGCGACCGTAAAATTCCTCACGGAACATGATTTCTTTGGCTACCGCAAAGAATATGTGACCTTTTTCATGCAGGAAATGGCGCCGGCGTGTGACTATCATGGAAAGGTTTATATGGAAGAAAAGTGGAAAATATCCACATCGCCTAACGGAAATGGCGGATGGTATTCTTCCATGCATAAATGGGGCGTTGCCCAAAAAGCGCTGGAGGACGGCGTGGAGTGGCTGAATGTGTTTGCAGTGGATAATGTGCTGCAGCGGATAGCCGATCCAAGCTTTGTTGGAGCAGTGATTGCCAATCAATGTGCGGCAGGTGCTAAGGTGGTGCGCAAGTGTGCGCCGGATGAGAAGATTGGCGTAATCTGCTTGGAGGATGGAAGACCTTCCATCGTGGAGTACTATGAGCTGACGGAAGAACTGATGAATGCAAAGGATGCAAACGGAGATCCGGCATATTATTTTGGCGTCATACTGAACTATCTGTTCCGTGTGGAGGATCTTGAAAAAATCCGTGAAAAGAATCTGCCTCTTCACATCGTGGAAAAGAAAATTCCTTATCTGGATGCAGAAGGCAGGAAAGTTAAACCCCAGGAGCCTAATGGATACAAATTTGAACAGCTTGTGCTGGATATGATTTATGAACTGGACAGCTGCCTCCCGTACGAGGTGGTAAGGAACAAAGAATTTGCACCGATCAAAAATGCCACAGGAATAGATTCCGTGGAAAGTGCAAGACAGCTTTGCATAGAAAATGGCATTGAGCTATAAAAATATCACCTATTTAACATTTTGACTGGTTTGAGTAACATTCATATCTTGCCCGAAGGACCCTTTGGCATGTACAATAAGCACAAGGTGAAACATTGAAATAGCAAGGAATTAAAGGAGGAAGCAAAATGGCAGTATTGGTGACAGGCGGCGCCGGTTATATCGGCAGTCATACCGTAGTAGAATTACAAAATGCAGGGTATGATGTGGTGGTAGTAGATAATTTAAGCAATTCCAGCGAAAAGAGTCTGAAGAGGGTTGAAAAACTTACCGGAAAACCGGTTCCTTTTTACAAAGCAGATATCCTTGACAGGGAAGCCCTGAATGCCATATTCGATAAGGAAAAGATTGACTCATGCATTCATTTTGCAGGATTAAAGGCAGTTGGTGAGTCGGTGCAGAAGCCTTGGGAATATTATGAGAATAATATTTCAGGCACATTGACATTGGTAGATGTGATGCGGATCCATGGGGTGAAGAATATTATTTTCTCCTCTTCAGCAACGGTTTATGGTGATCCGGCAATTATTCCGATCACAGAGGAGTGCCCTAAGGGGCAGTGTACCAATCCTTATGGATGGACCAAGTCCATGCTGGAGCAGATCTTGATGGATATGCAGAAGGCAGATCCTGAATGGAATGTCATTCTCCTGCGTTACTTTAATCCCATTGGCGCGCACAAGAGCGGAACTATTGGGGAAAATCCCAACGGCATACCCAACAACCTGATGCCCTATATCACACAGGTTGCAGTAGGCAAGCTAAAAGAACTTGGTGTGTTTGGAAACGACTACGATACGCCGGACGGAACGGGCGTCAGGGATTATATTCATGTAGTGGATCTGGCAATCGGACACGTAAAGGCGCTTAAGAAGATCGAGGAAAAGGCAGGACTTGGCATCTACAATCTGGGAACAGGCGTAGGCTACAGCGTTTTGGACATTGTCAAGAACTTTGAGGAAGCTACCGGCGTCAAGATTCCTTACGTGATTAAGGAAAGGCGTGCAGGGGACATCGCGTCATGCTATTCAGATGCATCTAAAGCAAAGAGAGAACTTGGCTGGGAAGCGCAGTACGGCATAAAAGACATGTGTGCGGATTCCTGGAGATGGCAGAGCAACAACCCTAACGGGTATGATGAATAAGCCATAAATATAAAATGGACTGTACGAGAGGCAAAAGCCAAAGCGCAGTCCATTTTAAAATCGTTATATTTGACTTGCAGTGTCCATTTTATGCTACATATAGGTACATGAATATGAAATGGCAGATGCTTCCGCCCATGACGAACAAATGAAAAATCTCGTGGGAGCCGAAAAATTCATGCTTACCATTAAAAATCGGGAGCTTTAAGGCGTAAATGACGCCGCCGATGGTGTAGATGATACCGCCGGCTAAAAGCCATCCGAAGGCAGCGTGGGGAAGGACATTCCATAGAGAACCGAATACGGCAAGGCAGACCCAGCCCATGGCGATGTAGATGACGGAAGAAAACCATTTAGGGCAGGTAATCCAGCAGGCTTTCAGTGTCATGCCAAGCAGAGCAATTCCCCAGACCACGGCAAGCAGGGTGTAACCTACCTTTCCGCCCAGCACGATCAGGCAGACCGGCGTATAGGAACCTGCAATGAGTACAAAGATCATCATATGATCCAATTTCCTAAAAACGCGGAGCGCTTTTTCTCCGATATTCAGGGAATGGTAGGTGGTGCTGGCTCCGTATAATAAAATCATGCTGATGCAGAAAATGCTGAGGGCGAGCAGGGACTTGCCTCCGGAAAAAAGAGCGGATTTTATTAAAAGAGGAGCAGCGGCAAAAACCGCCATCATCATACCGATAAAGTGCGTAATGGCGCTTCCCGGTTCACGTATTGTAATCTGCATAGTAAAACCTCCTTTTACATCTAGAACGCGTCATGTAGTTTTAAAAACTATGTTTGAGTTAATGTAATACTACTACATATTATATCTGATGTCAAATAAAATTATTCTAAGGAAGTGATGATTCATGCATCGCTTTCTAAGGCAATAAAAACCCGGACTCTTCATAAAGGAAAAGTCCGGGCATATATATGAATAAATCAATCTTCTTCAATCACATGAATTTCAAGATAATCAAAATCTATGTTTTCAATGAAATTATCCTGTGTAAATCTGACCTTATCGTGGCGTTTGAACTCGTGGATGGTGGCATCCAGCCAGATGGGCTTGCCTAAATCAAATTGGTAGCAGATTTCATCGATTGCATGAAATACCTTGTACGTGCGGGTGTCTGTGCTCTCGTCGCAGATCACGGTATCCTTAAGCATGCGGTTGTCCTTGAAAATCTTTGCCCATAAACGAAACATGATATCCTCACCTTTGTACAATTGTTACTTTGAAAACTGTAGTTTATTATATCAAAGGAAACTAAACTTCTCAACATCATTATTATTGACAATAAAAATTAAAAAATAATAAATTATTTGTGAAAAATGTACATTGATGTAAAAAAGTATGGTAAAATAATAACAGATTGCAAGGGGAGACAAATATAACGTATGCGATCAATCAGAGAAGGAATATGTAAGGCGGTAACAAAATGGAACTAAGAGCAGGGCGGGATAGCGATATTGACACTTGGAAAGAAGTAACATTGATTTACAATTCTGCGCTGAAGCAGATCTCGACGAAACTGGAGATATTAAATGACGAGTTTCAGCATGTGCACAGATACAATCCAATCGAGCACATTAAATCCAGAATGAAGACCTCCGAGAGCATCGTCAAGAAGCTCAAGAGACATGGCTATGAATCTACCATACAGAATATGATCGAGCATGTAAATGACATTGCAGGAATACGGGTGATCTGTTCTTTCACATCCGATATTTACCGGATAGCCGAGATGATCACCAATCAGAGCGATATCAATGTGATTTCCGTGAAGGACTATATCGTCAACCCCAAGAGCAGCGGATATAAGAGTTACCACATGCTGGTCACGGTGCCGGTGTACTTATCTGACAGAATCGTGGACACCAAGGTTGAAATCCAGATTCGTACGGTTGCTATGGACTTTTGGGCAAGTTTGGAGCACAAGATTCATTATAAATTTGAAGGCAATGCTCCGGAACACATCAGAAACGAATTGATAGACTGCGCAAGAATGGTATCCGAGCTGGATGCCAAAATGCTTTCCCTGAATGACGAAGTATTAAACTTAAGTAAAAAGACATATGAATAACCAAGAGGGCATCTGTAGCAGATGCTCTTTTTGGCTAAACAATCTGAAGACGACCCTTAAAATGAGGAGTGCCCAGACACATTTCTGCGCCTGGGCTATTATGAAAAAATTTATCTATTTGTGTATTGAAAGAACTGTTTAACTGTTCGTTTAATCTAAATATAATATACCTCATAAATATGAATAAACTATGAACACAGTATGAAATTACCGTTAATTATTACAATGATATAAAAGAATGCCTTTTAAAACTATGCAAAATGCACAAAAATAGTGTACAAACACCTGAGAAGGCAAGGACAATGCAGCCGGGTGTTTTAAGGGCTGTCCTGCTATAGTTCTTTTATATGAGAAAACGACAGGAGTTTATTGTAAAACTCTTATAAAAGTGTTAAGATAAAAAAGTAGCTGCGACGAAAGAGAAGTATACACCCGGAGGAAAAATAATGGACAACTTTATGGATAAGGTGACAGAGAAGCTGAATTCACAAGAAATTATCAGGGCGAACGCTGCCGCAGATGCCGCCGCGCTTGAAAATTTAGAAAAGCAGCTGGCACTGTTTAAGGACCAGATGGAAAAATATGATGTCTGCCTGCAGGAAATGCGCAAGCTGAATCTAAAAAATATAGAAAGTGCACAGGGCGTGCAGGAGCTGGCGGTCAAGGCAAATGAAAAGCTGGGGCAGTCGCTGGGGGAAGTGGAGGCAGCTTCTGTTTCGCGAATCAAGGAGACTTCCGACCTTTCCATTGCAGGCATCAACCAGACTCTAAATGAAAGTCTTGCAAAAATTGCGGAAATCAAAGAAAATGCCGATAATCTTGAACGTATTACCGAGGATATGTCCGGGCTGCAGAATAAAATCGAGGAACGCTTCCGGAATATGGAAGATTTTCTCCATATAGATAATATCAAGGTTTACCGCAACGTGCAGGCGGCAATGATGGAGGAAATGGAAAAGCAGGCTGCGGAGCGCAAGGAAGAGCAGGATAAGCTGGCAAAGAGCAGTAAGATCATCCTGCCGTTCGTGATTGTATCCATGATTATGTCAATTGCAAATCTGGCGGTAACAATAGCCAGAATCTTAGGTGTATTTTAGGAGTTGTTTTTATGGGAAAACAAAAGTGGAAGCCGGGAAACATGCTTTATCCGGTGCCGGCTGTACTGGTGACGGTGGCAGATGGGCAAGGCAGACCTAACATTTTTACAGTTGCCTGGACAGGTACGGTGTGCAGCGATCCGCCAATGGTATCCATTTCGGTGCGTCCTGAAAGGTATTCGCATCAGATGATAGAAGAAACAGGAGAATTTGTCATTAATCTGACCACCAGCAAGCTGGCGTTTGCAACAGATTACTGCGGTGTCAAAAGCGGAAAGGACACCGATAAGATTAAGGATATGAACCTGACGATGTGCAAGGCGGATGAGGTAAAAGCGCCGCTTCTTAAAGAAAGCCCGGTCAACATTGAATGCCGGGTAGAACAGACCTTACGTTTAGGCACCCATGACATGTATCTTGCCAGAGTGGTGGCGGTACATGCCGAGGAGTCGTATATGGATGAAAGTGGACGATTTACACTGGAGAAGGCAGATCCGATTGCGTATTCTCATGGGAGCTATTTTACCTTGGGAGAAAAGCTGGGAACTTTTGGCTACAGTGTGAAAAAGCACAAATCATAAATTATTTTTCATTAGAATCTGTCAGGAAGCTGCCGCGCATGACGGCTGAGTCACCATATTTCTGGCGGATGGAATCTAGAGTCTTATCAAGGGCAGCCAGTTTCTCCCGGGAAGGGGAAGCGGGGGTGCTCTTTTTGGATGTGCCGATGCCGGAATCAGAATGGAGGACTTCATCTGACGGCAGGTCAAACAAAGAAAGCTGGACAGGTTCAGATACATCGATCAATTTGGAAGAGCGAACGCCCAAAAGACGTATGGGAGAGCAGTTCCATAGCTCATCGAACAGATGACATGCGGTCTGATAGATCAGCTGTGAGGTGTTGGTGGGAGCAGTCAATATCATCTGGTGGGAAACACTGCGGAAATTGCTGTATTTAATCTCCACACTGATCATGCCGGCAAGCTGCCCGGCTTTCCGAAGCCTGGCTGACACACTGTCTGAGAGGGACAAAAGCGCCAGATGCGCATCTTCCTGGCGCGATACATCTTTGGGCAGGGTGATGGAATTGCCGATTCCCTTTGCCTCCGAGGGAGAAGAGGCGACCACAGAGTCATCAATGCCGTTGGCGTACTCCCAGAGAAGAAGACCGTGGCTCTTTAAATGAGAGACGATGATGTTTTTATCGGCCTTTGCCAGATCGCCAATGGTCTGTATTTCCAATTTTTTCAAGGTTTGGCTGCTGGAGCTGCCGCACATATATAAGGAAGAAACGGGCAGCTGCCACATTTTCTTTTCAATTTCCCAGCTGTAAAGGGTGTGGGTCTTATCGGGCTTTTGAAAATCGGAAGCCATTTTGGCCAATACCTTTTTGTCTGAGATGCCGATGTTCACAGTGAAGCCGAAGCGCTCTCTGATTTGACTGCGTATCAAGTCCGCAGCATCTTCGGGAGAAGCAAAACGCGTTCTTATGGGGGTAAAGTCCATAAAGCATTCATCCACGCTGAGCTGTTCGATTTCGGGGCATACATCAGACAGATAGCGCATCAGTTCCCGGCTTTTTTCGTGATAAAGCGTGTGGTCAGGGCGTTCTATGACCAGTGAAGGACATTTGCGCAGGGCATTCACGATGGGTTCGCCTGTGGTGATGCCGTATTTTTTGGCAGGTATAGATTTGGCAAGGACTACGCCATGGCGCTGCTGCATATCGCCGCCTATGATGGACGGAATTTCACGCAGATCGGTGGCGCTGCCGTCTGCTAAGCATTTTAATGCGCTCCAGCTAAGATAGGCTGAATTGACGTCAATATGGAAGAGTACTTGGCTCATTGGCATGTTCCTTTCGGATTTAAAGTTGGATACCCTGTTTTTGTAACAGGTATCTGCCATTTATTTTATCAAAATATTTGGAAATAACATACCCTTTACAACTAAATTGATAACTGCTAGAATAAATCTGATTATGGTTTCTACAAGTTGTGATTTTGGATATCGTATTGCAGATCTGGTCTGCGATATACAGAGGATAGATAGATGAAACGAGTGACGAGACATTATAAGAAAGTAAATGTGAGAGGAATTAAAATTGCAGTACTGGCAGTTTTTGTCAGTATATTTTTTCTGCCTTCATTTGTACCCTTTGAAAAAACGGGTAATAATATCTTTACAGTGATTTTGAACAATCAGGAGATCGGAAAGGTTTCTGCGCCTTTAGAAGCGGAACAGTATGCGGTGGAGGCGAGAAGACAGCTGGCATCGGGAAGCGGGGAACTGGTGCTGGTGGAAAGTAACCTGGAAACAGTCGGAGACGAAGTGCTTTTCGGAAAAACAGATGATCCAGATCAGATGGTGGAGCGGATGCGGCAGGTGCTCTCTGATGATGTGGAGGATACTCTGCACAGATCTTATGTAGTCAAAATCAATGAGTATATGGTGAACCTTTCCAGCCAGGATGCGGTGAGCGGTCTGCTGCAGGCGGCACTTGACAAGTATGACAGTGAGGGAAGATATCAGGTGGGACTGCTCCTTGATCCTGCAAGAGAATTGTCTGTTCTTACCACCGAAATCAGGACGGAAGAAGAGGCAGTGAAGGAAGCTAAGGAGGTCATCCAGCTTGAGGCGGGGATTCATGCGGAACTGACGCAGGTCTTTGAGGAAGTGGAGCCAGCAGGCGAAAAAGATTTTGAAGATTATGACCTTGGACTGATTTCCATGGAGTATGGAGATACGGTTGAAGTGGTTGAAGCCTACCTTAAAGAAGAGGACTTGACGGATTTGAATGCGGCGATACGTGAAGTGACACAGGAAGAAGAAAAGAGTGACGTATATGAGGTGGTATCAGGAGATACCCTTTCTGAGATTGCCATCAAAACCAACATCCCTCTGGATAAGCTGATTGAGATGAATGCTTCTCTTGAGGATGAAAATTCCATGATTAGAGTCGGGGACGAGCTGATCATTACGGTGCCAGAACCCAAGCTGGCTGTGGTGCGCCAGGAGGAAATGTATTATGAAGAAGACTATGAGGAGGATGTCATTTATATAGATAATGATGACTGGTATACGACTGAAACGAAGACCCTGCAGGAGCCATCAGCCGGTCACAGGAGAGTCATTGCAGTGGTTACGTTTGAGAATGATAAGCAGACAGCAACGGATATTATTAAGGAAGAGGTTACTTATGAGGCGGTCCCCAAGATTGTCGAGCGGGGAACCAAGATACCTCCTACTTATATTAAGCCGATTTCCGGCGGGCGGTTATCTTCCAGCTTTGGACGGCGAAGCAGACCCACAAGGGGTGCCAGCACCTATCATAAAGGGGTTGACTGGGCTACACCTACGGGAACGGCAGTATATGCATCCTGCGGCGGCACGGTTGCAAGAGCCGGATGGGGAAGCGGATATGGTTATGTGGTCTATATCAATCACCCGGATGGAAGGCAGACCAGATATGGGCATCTGAGCAAGGTATTAGTATCGGCAGGACAGACTGTCTCACAGGGGCAAAAGATCGCGCTCAGCGGAAATACAGGTGTCAGTACGGGACCTCATCTGCATTTTGAAATATTGATCAATGGATCTCAGGTGAACCCGCTTCAGTATCTGAACTGATGTTTGATGTTTACAAATTATTACAATATGATATAATGTACGTTAGCGAGAAGAGATTACTTGATGGAATAATGATAAATATGTTTTGAGAAAATTCGATTTTGAATATATAGAGGTATACTATGGAGCAGTATGCAATAAAAGGCGGTAATCCGCTGGTGGGAGAAGTGGAAATAGGCGGTGCTAAGAATGCGGCGCTGGCAATCCTGGCAGCTTCCATTATGACGGATGAAAGCGTATTGATAGAGAACGTACCGGATGTCAGAGATACGAATGTCATGATGCAGGCGATCGAGAGCATTGGCGGTATGGTTGAGCACGTTGACAGACATACGGTGAGGATATCCGGAAAATCCATTATGGATCAGGTCATTGAGGATGACTTTATTAAGAAGATACGGGCTTCTTATTATCTTTTAGGCGCTTTATTAGGAAAATATAAGAAAGCGCAAGTAACACTGCCTGGAGGATGCAACATTGGGCTGCGTCCCATTGACCAGCATATCAAAGGGTTCCGTGCGTTAGGCGCGGATGTGAGGATTGAGCACGGTTTGATTATAGCCGAAGCAGAAAAGCTCCGTGGCAGCCATATTTATATGGATGTTGTGACTGTAGGAGCAACCATTGACGTGATGATGGCAGCAGTCATGGCAGAAGGGCAAACCATCATTGAAAATGCAGCAAAAGAGCCTCATGTGGTGGATGTGGCGAACTTCCTAAACAGCATGGGGGCGGTAATCAAGGGCGCCGGCACAGATGTAATCAGGATTAAAGGGGTGCCGAAGCTTCACGGAACAGAGTATACGATCATTCCCGATCAGATTGAGGCGGGAACATTTATGTTTGCAGCGGCAGTGACGAAAGGTGATGTGACTGTCAAAAATGTGATTCCCAAACATTTGGAGTCCATCAGCGCTAAGCTGACTGAGATTGGGTGTGAGGTGGACGAGTCGGATGATGCAGTACGAGTGGTGGCGGCAAAGCCTTTATCCCATACGCATGTAAAGACCTTGCCTTATCCAGGCTTTCCCACAGACATGCAGCCTCAGATTACGGTTGCTTTAGGATTATCAAGGGGAACTAGTATTGTCACAGAAAGTATATTTGAAAACCGTTTTAAGTATGTAGATGAACTTACAAGAATGGGCGCGAGCATCAAGGTGGAAGGAAATACTGCCATTATTGACGGTGTGCCGAAGTATACCGGGGCCAGTATCAGCGCACCGGATTTAAGGGCAGGTGCCGCACTGGTGATTGCAGGTCTTGCGGCAGAGGGTACGACGGTCATAGATGACATTAAGTTCATTGAAAGAGGTTATGAAGACTTTCATATTAAGCTGCATAATCTTGGCGCACAGATCGAAAAGGTCAATTCAGAAAGAGAACTGCAAAAGTTCCGCTTAAAGACAGGCTGAACAGAAATAAATTTTATTCAGATGATAGAAGAAGCTCTGGTTTAAACCAGAGCTTCTATTGCTATATCAGGATGAATGCTCAAATCAAGAAATCCGTGTTCCGTCTGAACGGTAGGTGCGGAAAGCTTTTCTCTGTGAACGAAAACAATTTTTCCGGTAAGCCCGTTACTTAGACGGACACTGTTGAGCAGATAGGTATTGACAACGTTTTCAAGGAATGTCATGATCAGAGCGGGATCGTATCTTTGCAGTCCTTCGCTTTCAAATAATGCAATTGCCTTGAAGGGACATAAAGGTCCCCGGTAAATACGTGCGCTGGTCATGGCATCATAGACATCTGCAATACATACCATTTTGGCATAGAAACCAATTCGTTCTCCAATCAGTCCGTAGGGATAGCCGGTGCCGTCGCAGCGTTCGTGGTGCATCAGAACAGCATTAAGGACTTCCTGGTCAAGAGAAGTATTTTGCAAAATCCGGTACCCTTCCTGCGGATGGGTTTTAACCAAATCATATTCGTCATCGGTGAGCTTGCCGGGCTTTTTGATGATGGTATCGGGAATCTGCGTCTTGCCGATATCGTGAAGAAGACCGCTGATCGTTGCCAAGCGAATTTCCTCTTCGCTCATGCGCATCCATCTGGCAAAGACGTTACATATGAGAGCTACATTCATGCTGTGGGCGTAAGTAGCATCATCATAGTCGCGCATGTTATGGAGAATATCAAACAGGTTTGTCGTGGTGCCTAGGTCTAGGATATTTAGTGTATGATCCATAAGTGTATCTACATCCAGTGGAGCGCCCTTCTCGACTACATCATTGATAACTGATTTGAAGCTGTCAACGTCAGCCTCGAAGTCCTTGCGGAATTTGATAAATTCAGGATTCTTCTTAAGGCGTTCGGCGTAAGTGGATTCAAAATGAATGTTGTCAGGCGCCTCTTCAGGGCTGTCCTCCACCTTGACATAAAAAATAGAGTAGTAGGCAAGCTTGGTGATCGTCCGGTCGTTTAAGATAAGACCTTTCGGAAGGATAAGCTGGTTGTTGTAAGTATAGACATCCTCGGCAGTGATCATGCCGGGAACGAGTTCAGAAGTCTTGATTCGTCTCATATGCATCCCCCAATATTTACTTATTTCAAAACTATTTTGTTACTTTAATTTATTATAGTAATTTTAGAAAATATTGTCAATGAAACAAAAGTCCCTTTATTGTTGGGGGGATGTTGGGAAAGGACGGGGAAAGGATTGTGGGCGGCGATGGCTGCTTGGGTAAGGGCGGCAGGCGCTCTGGATGGGCAGGGCAGGGGGCTTGGGGCGCAGCATGCACAGCGGCGTCCGCGGGGGCAGGTCAGACGGCGGTCAGGTGGCGGCATATCATGTCGTTTCAAGTCTTTTTTCAAAATCGGATTTCACTAACAGAATGCATTTAGGTGTTTCAATGCGGTCGGGTCGGAGCCAAGACGGCATCCGTGCCGTTTGGCTCCTAAAATCGCCATCCATGGCGATTTTGCCCTACGGATTCAGCATTCTGTAAGTGAAATTGCCGATTTTTCACAGAGACTTGAAACGACATGATATGCCGTCGCCTGACCGCCGTCTGTCCTGCCCTCGCGGACACCGCTGTGCATGCTGCGCCCCAAGCCCCCTGCCCATCCAGAGCGCCTGCCGCCCCTACCCAAGCAGCCATCGCCGCCCACAATCCCACCCTCACCCCCCAAACTTCTTCCGATACTCTTTTGGCGAGCAGTTTGTAGAAGCCTGAAACACCTTCCCAAAATAGCTGCTATTATTAAATCCCACCGACGTTGCGATTTCCGTAATAGATTTATTTGTATTGATCAGAAGATCCTCGGCAGAGCGGATGCGGTATTGAAGGAGGTATTCTACCGGAGCCATACCGATGTTGCGCATAAAGCAGCGGTAGCAGACGCGTTCGCTGATATTGGCGCTGGCGGCAATGTCCTGTACGGATATTTTGTAGGGATAGTTGGTACGGATGTAAGAAATCATTGCTTTGATGCGGTCTGTCTCTACGCTGGATTTGATTTTCTTTTTATTTACGATTGGATAGGCATCCTGCAGGAGCATGATCCATACGGAGGAAAGGAGATCCCGGACACAAAATTCGTAGCCAAATTCATGGCGGTCCGCAATCTCATAGGCGGCGCGCATTTTTTCCAGAATTTTCTGCTGAACAGGGTGATCAGGAGAAAACCGATAGTATTCCAGGTTCTTGCAGTTGACAATTGGATTGATATATTTCTGTTCAAAAATACTGTTGTAAAAACCGCCGAGAAAGATTTTTTTGAAGGTATGGGCGAGGAGAATGGTATTTTTGCAATTATCCTGAGGCTTCAGCAAATGAAGCACATTGGAATTCATAAAGCAGCCTTCCCCTTCTGATAAGGTGATGACGGTGGTTTTTACATGGTATTCCACGGTTCCTTTCAAAACATAAATAAATTCCAGCTCATCATGCCAATGCCAGGGGATGTAACCGCCCGGATAGGTATCCATTTCTACGTGGCAATAAATATAAGGAAAATCCGGTGTCATGTGAAGGATTTTTTCTTCCAGATTTTCATTCAGTTGTATCTGTGATAGTCTCATAATTTTCCTCTTTTTCCAGTTTTGTATATTATTTTATAATAAAAATGTAAAATGTGACAGTATATTTATAAAATAAGGCACTATATTTGTTTAATTAATATAATAATATCAGTATAATTTGATTATGTAAATACAGAGATGAACAGAAAGGAAGGGATGTCAATATGGGAATATTTTTGAAGCGGATGGCAGATAAGATGAAAGAAGGAAAGATTGTCTGCGGCGTCTGCGTATCGTTGAATGATCCGGCAGTCAGCGAATTGGTTGGTATGGCAGGATATGATTTTGTATGGATCGAGGGCGAGCACGGAGCAATGGGCAGGGCAGAGATGCAGAATCTGATGATCGGCGCTCATGCAGGCGGCGCGGCTGCCATGGTCAGGGTGCCTTATCTGGATGCAGCGCTGGTCCGCCCTGTTCTGGACATGGGACCTGACATCATAGGGTTTCCTTTTATCAACAGTGCGGCAGATGCCCGAAAGGCAGTATCAATCTGTACCTATCCTCCTAAAGGGGTACGGGGATGGAATCCCCAGAGAGCCGGACATTATGGTCAGATGGGGCAGGCGGCGTATGTGGATCAGGCAGATGGGGAAACATGGAAAATGATGATTGTGGAGCAGGAAGAAGGCTTTCGCAATATTGAGGAGATCGTCCAGGTAGAAGGTGTGGATTTGATTGTGCTAGGACCTGGCGACTTATCGGTAGGTATGGGGCTTAAGGGAAGACAGGAGGATCCAAGAATCCGCGAAATGATGGAGCATGCGGCGCAGGTCTGCGTGAAGTATCATATGCCCTATCTTGCCTGGCCGGCAATGCAGGCACAGAGCCTTTCTGAATGGGAAAAGAAGGGAGCCTCCCTGTTTGGATTCCCCCAGGATTCCTTTTTCATTTCACAGGCAATCATGAAGCTCTGGCCGGAATATGAAAAGGCGATACCAAAAGAAAAACAGACAAATGGATGACGCACAACAAAGGACGAAGCGTGTAACGCTTCGAAATGGAGGTAAGATGAAGGTAAAATTAAAGGTATTGGATGAGCGCTTATGGGATTTAATCGATCCGGAGGCGGAAATTGAGGAGATTGTCCCGGATATGCATCTGACAGAAGGGGCATTATGGGATTATAAGGAGCAAAAGCTGCTGTTCAACGATATACCGGTTTCCAACACCATGTACTGGAAAAAGAGCGGAGAAAGCGGCGTATTGTTCAGCAATGGGAAAAAGGCAAACGGGCAGTGCTTTGATCCACAGGGGCGGCTGATTGTATGTGAGCATGCCACCAGCTTCCTGTCAAGGTGCCGTACGGATGGGAGCGGTTATGAAGTGCTGGCAAAAGAGTGTATGGGAGTGGAACTGAACAGCCCCAATGATGTGGTGTGCAGGAGCGATGGACTGATTTACTTCACGGATCCTGATTATGGAAGGCAGGATAAACCGGCTGGGGTTTACAGACCGGTGCCTTCTGATAGGCGCCCTGTGTATCTATTGAACCCTGAGGACGGTTCCATCAGGATAGGGGCAGATGGTTTTGCCAATCCCAACGGACTGTGTTTCTCGCCGGATGAAAAGATTCTTTATGTGAATGATTCTCCTAACTATTGTATAGAGGCGTTTGATGTGGCACAAGACGGGTCGCTGTCAGGGAGACGCAGATTTGCTTCTGTGACAATCATGGATACCGACGATACGGTGCCGGATGGGATGAAGATCGATGAGAAGGGAAATGTGCTATGTTGTGGACCGGACGGTCTGCACTATTATCTGCCAGATGGAACCCGCTTAGGCGTGCTTATAATCTCCCACATGGACACAGCATTGAATTTCTGCTGGGGCGGGGATGACGGTAAGGATTTGTTCATTACATGTATTGGAAGCGTGCTTAAGACAAGGACAAAGGTGTGCGGTTATACGCACATACAATATCTGGACGGCGTATTTCCCAGGAAGGATAAGAGGTGAGACATATCAGGAACAGAAAATTGAAGATGGAAGAAAAGAACGGCATCATGGTGCTGGCAGGCATTTTGTTAGTGAGTATTCTTTTTGCCTGCACCACGGAGACGTTTGCTGCCACAGCCAATTTCCTGCGATTGCTCAGGCAGATGGTCATTATGGTCATCATTGCCACAGGAATGACCTTCGTGGTGGCTACCGGTGAAATGGATATTTCCGTAGGGGCAATCTACAATCTTACGGTGAATATTATGGCACTTTTGATCCTGCATACGGGGATGAGTCCGTGGCTGTGTGCACCCATAGGAATTTTGGCAGGGGTTGCCTGCGGAGTGATAAACGGGGTGGCAAGTGTCTCCTTGGGACTGCCGGCAATCATCATTACACTGGGTACTTCTTATATCTATAGAGGCGCTACGCTGGTGCTGACCGGCGGTTACAGTGTGGGAAATCTTGGAAAAAGCAGCTTTTTTGATTTTGGGACCGGATCTTTTATGGGGATAAACTATACGGTGTTCGTGGCGGTCCTGGTGGTTCTTGCATCGGCATGGTGGATGAGAAGAAGCGTTGCCTGCCGGGAATTTCTTGCCATTGGCAGCAATGCCAATGCGGCGAGGTACACGGGGGTGCCGGTAACTTTAAGAAAGATTCAGAACGAAGCCCTCATGGGCGGATTTGCAGGACTTGCCGGCGTGGTTTCCTTAGCATTTATGGCATCTGCCACTTCGGAGGGCGGAAGCGGATATGAGATGCTGGCAATCACGGCGGTGGTTGCCGGAGGAGGCTCTACCGATGGCGGAAGGGCTTCTGTGTGGGGAACCTTAGGAGGAATTGCCCTTATCATGATCATTAAAAACGGATTGATGCTGATGGGAATCAGCACGGCGTATCAGGAAGCCACGGAAGGACTTTTGCTGGTTTTGGTGATTGCCATGCAGAAACTGATGCACAAACGTACCCGATGAAAGGAGGCAGCTGATGAGTGAATATATTTTAGAAATGAAACATATCTGTAAAAGCTTTCATCAGGTCCGTGCAGTGAAAGATGTGAGTTTCGGGTTAAAGCGGGGAGAGGTCCATGCAATATGCGGAGAAAACGGCGCCGGAAAATCCACATTGATGAATCTGATTGCAGGGGTATACCGTTATGACGACGGAGAAATGCTGATAGAGGGACAGCCTTACCGTCCCAAAGATCCTGGGGAGGCAAGGAAAAGAGGGGTCAACATCGTCTTTCAGGAATTATCCTTATTTTCCCTGCAGTCAGCAGACAAAAACATCTTTGCAGGCAAGGAAGAAACAAGGGCAGGATTGCTGGCACATAAAAAAATGATGGAAAAGACCGTGCATACTTTGCAGGAAATGGAACTTTCCATCGATGTGGAAAAGCCGGTTTTCCAGCTCTCCATTGGTCAGAGGCAATGGATTGAAATAGCGAGGGCGCTGGCAGATGAGGCAAAAATACTGATACTAGATGAGCCAAATTCAGCGCTCAACATGTATGAGACGGAGATTCTATTCCAGCTAATCAGGGAATTGACGGCAAAGGGAATTACGATTATTTATATTTCCCATAGAATGGATGAAGTCTTTGACATTGCAGACAGAATCACGGTCATGCGGGATGGAAGCTATATTAAGACCCTGCGGGTGGAAGACACTTCTATAGATGAGATCATTGCATTGATGCTGGGAAAAGAATCAAAGTGCGTATTCACAAGAAGCGTTTCCCAGAAAGGAAAAGTGATTGCGGAGGGAAAAGAAATCACAGTTGCAGGAAAGGTTGAAGAGGTTTCCTTCTCTGTGCGCCAAGGCGAGGTGCTGGGATTGTGCGGCCTTGCGGGAAGCGGTTACGAAACGCTGCTTCAGGTATTGTTCGGGCTTAAAAGGATGGACAGCGGCGCCCTCTATATGGAGGGAGAGCAGATAGACAGCAAAAGCCCCTTAGATGCCATGAAACGTCATATTGCCATGGTGCCTTCCGACAGGCGGGATACGGGTTTGATGACGGAATGGAGTATAGAGAGAAATATTGCCCAGAGCCTTTTAAGAATTACTTCCCACAAGGGACTGATCAATCAGAAGGAAAACCGGAGGATTGCGAAGGAGTATATCGAGCAGCTTAACGTAGTGTGCAAGTCGGCGGAGGATGCCATGGTGGAGCTCTCCGGAGGCAACCAGCAGAAGGTACTTTTGGCAAAATGGCTTGCCACAGAACCCAAATTACTTATTTTGGATGATCCCACAAGAGGAATCGATGTGGGAGCGAAGCAGGAGATTTATCAGCTCATCGACCGGCTGACCGGGCAGGGATTTGCTGTAATCCTTACATCATCTGAAATCGATGAACTTACAGCGTTAAGTGACAGGATCATGCTTTTTAGGAATGGACGTCACATAGAAACGGTGGGCATGGGCGCTGCTAAAGGAGAAATCCTGAAATATATTGCAGGCGATGGAGAAGAGAGCAAAAAAGGCGGGAAAGATGCCGCTCTAAAAGAAGGGAGGAAGGAAGAAGAAAAGAAAAAGGAAAGTGTCGGCAGGGGCAGGTTCATGCAGAAGGCAGCGTCCTTTTTCAGAAAAAAAGAAACAGGGGTATTCCTGGCAGCAATTGCAGTATTTATTGGATTTTCACTGATGGTTCCCTCGTTTTTTTCAGGGCAGAATATAGCAGTCATCTTAAAGCAGATGAGCATCTTGGGACTGTTGACGTACGGTATGACTTTCGTGTTCTGTGCCGGTGAGGTGGATCTGTCTGTGGGAATGGTATTGAACGCATCTATGGCGTTTATGGCGCTTTTGATGACGAAGGCGGGACTTGATCCCTGGCTGGCTGTAGCGGCGGGACTTTTGCTTGCAGCAGCGCTGGGAACCGTCAACGGTTTGCTTGCGGTGGCATTTCGTCTGCCTACCATTGTGGTGACTTTGGGAACTGTATCGATTTACCGCGGTCTGTCGCTGGTTTTAAACGGCGGCAAAACCATCAGCGGTCTGCCGAAGGGATCTTTCCTTTTGATGGCAAGGGTGAAGCTATTCGGCGTTTCCCTGATTGCATGGATTTCTATTATTGTATTTTTGGCACTGCTATTTGTCTTTAAAAATACAAAGTTCGCCAGGCATTTGCTGCTGCTCGGGGACCATCCGCAGGCAGCAGAGAAAATGGGAATCAAAACAGGTCTGCTGCGTGTGAAGGTAATGGCATTAAGCGGCCTTTTAAGCGGACTTGGGGCAGCCCTTACCCTTTCTAACCTGACTTCGGCGGATACGACTACGGGTGCGGATTACGCCATGTCGGCAATCGGCGCGGTAGTAATCGGCGGTACGAAGATGGGAGGAGGGAGCGGCAGTATGTGGGGCTCCTTAATTGGAATCATGCTGGTCACTGTGATTCAAAATGGTCTGATCTTTTTAGGCATGCAGTCCGGATGGAGATCGCTCTTTATCGGCGTGACGATGATCGTTGCGATTTTCATTGACATTATCGTTGAGAAGAGGCGCATTAAGCTAAAAACTGCAAATTAAGAAACTTTTTATTTCATGACAAAGCCGCCGGAGCGGCAGAATGGAGGAAACTATGAAGAAGAAACTAGTTGCATTATTTATGGGGTTGGCATTGTGTCTGGCAGGTTGTTCCTCGGCAGTGAGCGTGGAGGGAGAGGATGAACAGCTCAAAACGCAGGAAACGCAGGCAGCACAGGAGGATGCAGCGCCGGCAGGGGGGGAAGAGGCACAGGAAACACAAACGGCAGATGCGTCTGCAGATAAGGAATACCATATTGGATTTGTGGTGCACACTACCTCAGGAGACGTTATGTCCTCCATCGAATACGGTGCACAGGCAGCAGCCGACGACTACGGCGTGAAACTGACCTACACAGGTCCTGTGGACAGTGACAATACAGAGCAGATTTCCATGTTTGAGTCTCTGGCAGCTGCGGGATGTGACGCAATCGTATTGATTGCAGGCGATCCTACCGTATGGGATGACCCTATTCAGGAAGCAGTGGATAAGGGAATCACCGTGATCGTGACAGATACAGATGCGCCCACTTCAGCAAGAGCTGCTTATTTTGGCGTAGATACGGCACAGCTTGCGTACGATTTGGGATCTGCTGTAAGGGAAAAGACAGGGGATGAAGGAAAGGTTGCACTGGGCGTATGTCTGTTAGGACCTGCTTCCCATACCACAAGAGCAGAAAAGGTTCAGGAAGCTTTTGAGGGAACGGGAATGGAGTTCCTTGGCGTATACGAGACAGAACAGGATACCACATTGAATTATAATAACTGGGAAAACATTTATACATCCAACCCTGATCTTGCCGCGATGGTAGGGCTTTCTGCACTGGAAACCACCAACATGGGGAAGGTGAAACAGACCTGTGGAGGCGAGACCGTGATGGCAGCTTATGACCCAGGCGCAGAAGCGCTGAATCTGTTAGAAGAAGGCTATCTTGATGTATGCGCATTCCAGAACGTATGGATGGAAGGTTATCTTCCGGTACAGGCAGCGGCAAGGATGCTGTTAGAGGGCAAGGAGCTGGCAGCAGAGGAAAACCTTTATCAGGGACAGATCGTGACTTCTGAGGAAGTGACAGAAGAATTAAAGAACAGGGCGCAGAGCGAGCAGACTATGAACGACTGGTACAGAAATTACATCAAAGAAAACGGTCTTGAAAACTTTGGACTTAAAGATTAACGGAGGATGCAGTGAAAAAAGGAATACACTTTTTATTTGGAATAAAAAATAAGGTGAAGGATTTCCGTGCGGTAATCGATCGATTTGCAGCTGTGGGATTTGACTTTGTGGAGATACCGCCGGAGCCTTTCCTTATAGATAAGGGGGAGCTCATTACAGAGCTTGCCGCCTATGGCAGGGAAAAAGGCATAGAGCTTACATTCAGCTGCGGCTTTTCCCGGGAATATGATATGGCGTCAGAGGAAGAGAAGGTACGCATGCAGGGAGCTTCCCATTTGAAAAGGATTCTGGAGGTAATGGAAAAGGCGGATATCCGTTTGCTTGGAGGGACAGCATATACTTGCTGGCCTTCCAAACGAAATCAGCCTCTGGAATTGGAAGAAAAGCAAAGAATCTTAGTAAGAACCGCCGGAATTTTCAGCAAATGCGTACAGGGAATCGAAAGCACAGGAATTGAAATCGCAATCGAGCCGCTCAACCGGTTTGAGGGATTTTTGGTCAATACGGCAAAGGAAGGCGCGGCACTTTGTGATCTCATAAGTAACAAGAATGTGGGGCTTATGCTGGACGGATTTCATATGTCCATGGAGGAGGATTCCATACAGGGCGCTGTTTACGATGCCGGAGCCCATCTTAAGCATTTGCATTTGGCAGAAAACAATAGAAAGCTTCCGGGGATGGGAGAGTTCCCGTGGAAAACCTTCTTTGAGGCGTTACAGAAAATCGGTTATCAGGGAAGAATTTCAATCGAGTCCTTTATGACGCCGGAGGGAGCTGTGGCAGCAGATGTGGCATTATGGAGGGACTTAGGACTCCCCGCAGATGTCAGAGAGCAGGATGCGCTCCTTAAAAATTCACTGGAATTTATAAAAACCATGTCTGTAAGGTTATAATTCCAGGGCATAGGGAAAGATAAACAAAGGCGTTTGATGAAGAAAAAGTCTGGGCGGGATGCTCAGACTTTTTATACGATTATTATTTTGCCTGTGGTTCAAAGCACAAATCTACGGAAAAGGTATATTTATCACCCCGGATGACCGACTGGGTATATTCAATCAGCTGCCCGTCTTCATAACTTTGCCGCTCTAAGAGCATACATGGGATGGAGGAGGAAATCTGAAGATGCTCCCTTTCAAATGCCGAAGGAATGATAGGACGGAACTGCTCGGTTGCCCTGGTGACATGAAAATCATATTTTTGCTCCAGATACTGATACAAAGAATACTGTTCCAGAATATCGGAGTTTATCTTATAAAACCTGTTTCGCGGAAGATAAGTGGTCTCGATCATAAGCGGATAATCCCTGGCAGACCGAAGCCGCGTTATCTTGTGAAATGCATTAGAACCTGTCAAATGGAATTTCTCATTTAAATCCTGCTGATCCTCCACCACATGACAGTCGATGACGGTGTTATGAATCAGGATATTGCTATTTTTTAATTCATCCGTAAAAGAATAAAACTTGGTCAAGGGCTGATTAAAAACCTGAGGCTTCACATAAGAGCCGTTGCCGTGAATGGTATAAATAACATAATCATTCTTAAGCTTCGCCAGTGCCTCCCTGATTGTGGACCGGCTGACATGATACTTTTCGCTCAGGGCACGTTCAGAAGGAAGGGGCGAATTTTCAGGATACTCACCACTTTGAATTGCCTCTATAATCTTTTCTGAAATCTCCAGATACAAAGAAGACGAACGCATATTTTTTCTCCGTAAGTAATTACTGTAAATCTGCTATGCAAGTTATAAACCTTTACTATTGTACAATTTTTTCCCCCAACTGTAAATAGTATTGCTGGATCCGGAAAATATATACTTCATATGAAGTTACAGTTCAGACTGTATGTGGAGCAGGAGAAGATAAGGCGGGGCGTGATACGGCATCCGTGTCACTGCCCTCCTGCCCAGCTCCCCTCTTAACTTAATGACGCTGGCGCGGATGCCGTATCACACCCCGCCTTATCTTCTCCTGCACCACATAAGGTTCAAACCGTAACCATATGAACGTACCAGCTAGTGGCTGGTCACAGGACATTCAACCCGGCTTGAACTATGTATGACAAATTGCATAAATCACAGTTTGCAGCGAATGATTTTTAATATCACGTAGTGGGGCTGATGACGTTAAGCGTATGGAAGGAAGCGGGAGGGGAGAAGGGATGGGGCGACGGGGTTTTGTTTAGGGCTGCAAGGCTCTGGCGAAAATCGGTAATTTCACTTACAGAATGTTGAAACCACAGGGGGAAATCGCCATGGATGGCGATTTCAGGAGTCGCGCGGCACGGATGCCGCTGACTCCGACCCGTCCGCATTGAAACACAAAAATACATTCTGTTAGTGAAATCCGATTTGGAGACGAGCCTTGCAGCCCTAAACAAAACCCCGTCGCCCCATCCCTTCTCCCCTCCCGCTGGAGCCATATCTTTCGATCCCACCTCACCCACCAAATTGTCAAATAACAAACGAAAATTAACACACCATACCTCTTTTGAGAGTGGTATGGATGAAATACACAGTCAACTTATAAAATTGGGCGAAAAAACGCCAATATAATTGAAAGTATCTAACAGGAATGTTAAGATGCACATACAACAATTGAAAATCAGGCAGGAAAGGGGGCAGGAAATTTTCTTATGGGATATTATCTCAGCGTAGATGGAGGCGGAAGCAAAACAGCATACTTGCTGACGGACCAGACTGGAAGGATTTGCGGCAGCCATACGGCACAGGGATGCACGTACTCTGTGATGGGCAGGCAAAAGGTCTTTGATATCTTAAGCGAAGGCGCCTGGACCGTCATCCAAAAAGCGGGTATCTGTCCGGAGAAACTTGTATATGCCGTCTGGGGCATCAGCTGCTTCGGGGAATACGAAGAGATGGATCGGTATTTATCAGAGAAGCTTGCCAGACTGTTTCCATGCGGGACATACATCTGCAATGATGTAGAGATAGGGCTTGCCGGATCGCTGTTATTGAATTTCGGTATACACGTTGTTGCCGGGACAGGAGCCATCGTGATGGGGAGGGACCTAAAGGGCAGGACCGCCAGAGCAAATGGCTGGCATGAAGATTTTTCCGATGAGGGTTCCGGGCACTGGCTGGGACTTAGGACCTTGTCACTGTTTGCCAGACAGGCAGATTTAAGGGAAGAGAGAAGTTTCTTATATGAACAGATGAAGGAGAGGTACGGCTTACACAGCGATATGGATATCGTTTCGTTTTATCAGGAAAGGTTTCGCGGAAAGCGCAAGGAGATTGCCGCGCTGCAGGAGGTACTGCTTAATGCAGCCAGGGCAGGGGATGAAAGTGCAGCACGGCTCTACGACGCGGCGGCATGGGAACTTGCACAGTCGGTGATGGGTGTTGCAAGGCAGTTAGACCTTGTCAAGGAGAAGACGAAAGTTTCTTACTATGGCGGCATCTTCCGCTGCGGAGAGTGGATTCTTACGCCATTTTCGGATTATCTGGAGCAGATGGGATTTGTTTTAAAACCGCCCAGTCTGCCGCCTTTAGGAGGCGGGATTTTACTGGCAGCGGAGAAAAGCAGACAGGAGACGACACAAATCATTGAGAATTTGAGCAGGGAGTATGCAGATGGGAGCAGGCTATGAAAAAATTCGTACAGATTTATACAGGAGGAGTGTCAGGAAGAAATATCTCCATCTCGCAGATTGAAAAAAAGCTGGATTCCATGGAGGGTCACAAACCGGACGGAATCATCGTGGGGTGGAGCTTAGAGAAGCAGATTTATTCGTACCTTAGGGATTACACGAATAAGAGGGGGATGGAGCTTTATCTGTGGTTTCAAGTTTTATCTGAATTTAAAAGTCTGGGTGACTTTAGGGAAATAGAAACCCTTGGCGGAAGGAGGCTGCGGTCAGCTGTTTTTGACGGGGATGAAGAATTTTCTTTTTATTGTCCCAGCCATCCGGATACACTGCATCATTTGACGAATATTTATGAAACCTATTTTTCAGATATTGCCTTTGACGGAGTTCTGTTGGACAGGATCCGATTTCCCTCTCTGGCAGTCGATGGAAATGCACTGTTTGCCTGCAGCTGTCCCTTTTGTATGAAGAAGCTGGAAAAGAGGGGCATTGAAAGAAAAGAGATTGAAAAGATACACATGCAGGTAAAGGAGAAGGACAGCCTTCTTTGTATTAAGGAGTACAAGAACGGAAATTATATATTTGACTCCCCGGAATTGGAAGCGTATCTGAATGCAAGAACGGAATTGATAACGGATATGGTAAAGGCGTTGGCAGGGTATTTCAGGACAAAAGGGATGAAGGTCGGACTGGATTTATTTGCCCCCTTTCTTTCCCTGTTCGTGGGACAGGATTACGCGGCGCTAAGCAAATCTGTCGATTTTATCAAGCCAATGCTTTACCGGTGCACTTATACACCGGCGGGAATGGAATATGAGCTTGAGGGTATGGCGGGTGAAATGGCTGGCAGGATGAAACAGATTATTGGAATGGAGGATGGCAGGCTGACTGATTTTATGGAGAAGGAATTGGAGACAGCGAGGAAACTTTCCAGTTGCAAAATCTATGCGGGCATGGAGATACATACCGTGAAGGAGCTTCCTTTTGTCAGCGCCCAGTCCATAAGGGATGGGGTGGAACGGGCGGAAAGAAGCGGATGTGAGGGACGGGTGGCGTCCTGGAATATCTTGGAGGCTTCAAAGGAAAATCTTCTGGCTTTTATGGAAGGAGAGGGACGATGAAACATGAATTGGAATTTAGACAGATCAGCAAAAATTTTGCCGGCGTTCCGGCACTGACAGATATTAGTTTTTCTGTTACTGAGGGAGAAGTCCTTGCCCTTGTGGGAGAAAACGGAGCGGGGAAGTCTACTTTGCTCAAAATTTTGAACGGCGATTATCAGCCTTCCGAGGGCAGTTACTTATTGGATGGAGAAGAACGGCACTTTTTAAGTCCCAATGAGGCAATCGCCGCAGGAATCGGACTGATTTATCAGGAACGGCAGATGTTTGATGAACTCAGCGTAGCAGAAAATATTTATGTGGGCAGGCTGCCGGAAAAGCATAGGATGGTAGATTACAAGGAACTTAACCGCAAAGCGGCCGGGATCATTGCAGAGTTCGGACTTCCCATCGAGCCCCACAAGAAGGTAAAGGAGCTATCTGTGGCAATGCAGCAGATGGTAGAGATTATGAAGGTATATTCCAGAAATCCCCGAGTGCTTGCCTTTGATGAACCTACGGCATGTCTTTCCGACAAGGAAGCAGAGGTACTGTTTGACTTGATCGGACGCTTGAAGGAGAAGGGGCTCATCATTATTTATGTTTCACACAGAATGAATGAAATTTTCCGTCTTGCCGACAAGATCGTGGTGCTAAAGGATGGCGCCTTTGTGGCGATGCATGATAAGAAGGATACCGATGAGGTCAGTCTTGTCAATCAGATGGTAGGAAGACCCATAGGAAGCATGTTTGCAGACCAGATACAGAGGAAGGAAAGGAAGGAAACAGCGCTCAAGGTGGAGGGATTATCCGGCAAAGACTTTTCGGATATCCACTTTGACGTGAAAAAGGGAGAAGTTCTTGGATTCTTCGGGCTGGTGGGTGCTGGAAGGACGGAGCTGATGCGGGCGGTGTTCGGGGCGGACCCGGTTCTGGCGGGAACGATAGAAGTAAACGACAGAAGACAGAACATCGATTCCGTGGAAAAAGCTATTCGCCTGGGCATTGCATATTGTTCCGAGGATCGGAAGAACGAAGGAATCATTCCTCTTTGCTCCGTAAAGGAAAATATGAGTCTGGTCATTTTAAAGAGACTTTGCAGTGGCATGTTCATAAGAGAAAAAAAGGAGCAGGGGTTTGCAAAGGAAAATGTTGAAAAGTTCCGGGTAAGGACAAGCTCGATTGACAAGAGAATCTATCAGTTGAGCGGAGGGAATCAGCAAAAGGTGCTGCTGGCAAGGTGGCTGGCAATGAATCCCAAGATTTTGATTTTAGATGAGCCCACCAAGGGAATCGATGTGGGAGCAAAATCAGAAATTTACCGGATGATTCAGGAGATTGCCGCGCAGGGAGTTGCCGTAATTATCGTCTCGTCAGAACTTCCCGAAGTGATTGGGCTAAGCGATCGCATATACATCATGAGAAATGGAAAGATTGCGGGAGAAGTGGGAAGAAAAGAGGCGGAAGAGGAATTGATTCTAAGATATGCAATGCTTGAGGAAGTGGAGGGATGACATTGAAAATACTGAAGAAAGCAGGACAACAGATTTTAACATCAAATCTTTTAGGGTTGTTTATCGTAATGGTGGTGATGACGATTGTATTCACCGTATTAAATCCGGGGTATCTGACGGGAAAGAATCTGCTCAATATTTTGACGGCGGCATCCTTAAGCGGATTAATCGCCATCGGGGAATCTTATCTGATTATCTCCGGGCAGATTGATTTGTCGCCGGGAGCGGTGGCGGCGTTTGCCGGGGTACTCTCCGCTTTGTTGGCACAAAAAGGTGTTCCGTTTATTTTGATTGTACCCATCACCCTTTGCGTGGGCGCTGTGTTCGGGATGATCAACGCATTCCAGGTCAACGTATTGAAGATACAGCCCTTTATCGCATCTTTAGCGATTATGTCCATTGCCCGGGGGCTGGCATATATTATGTGCGACGGTAAACCGGTCTTTGTGAATCAGGATGCCTATATCAAGTTAGGCATTACAAGGATTTTGGGCATTCCCCTTCCCGTCATCATTCTGATCGTATCATTTCTGGTGTTTGGCGTGATTCTCGGGAAGACCCGTTTCGGAAGAAATGTCTATGCGACGGGAGGAAATGCGGCGGCAGCCCGGCTTGCAGGAATCAAGATCAATCAAATCAAGTTTAAGTTGTTTGTGATCTCCGCCTGTCTGGCATCTTTAGGAGGAATCATTCTGGCATCGAGAATGAATACCGGACAGCCGGGTGCAGGAAAGAATGTGGACTTTGACGCCATAACGGCATCCGTACTGGGCGGAATCGCCATGACAGGGGGGACGGGCTCCTTAAGCGGCACCTTTTTGGGCGTCTTGATTTTGCAGGGATTTAACAATGGACTTCTGTTACTAAATATATCTACGTTCTGGCAGGACGTGGCGAGAGGCTTACTGATGATGTTTGCGCTTACTTTTGATTATTTCAGAAAGAAAAAGCGTGAAATATAACAAACATTTTTTACAAAAAAGGAGGAAGAACTATGAAGAGAAGGTTTTTGGCAGTGGCAATGGTATTAGCAATGACGGCAGCAGCGGTTATGGGATGCAGCTCCAGCGGCGGAAATACGGCTGACACCCAGCAAAATCAGGAGTCAGCAGAACCGGCACAGGCGGAAGAAAATGCGGCAGAAAGCAGCGATGCACAGCAGACGGAGGATACCCAGCAGGCAGATTCCGGCGAAAAAGTAAAGATTGCAGCAATCTATCGTGATATGACCCAGTCCTGGTTTATTCAGGAAGCAGCAGCAGCAGAGAACCAGGCTTCAGCCCTTGGCATGGAGCCCCTGATCGTAGGAGATTCCAAGGAAGACCCGTCCGTATATGTAGACGTACTGGACAACGTGTTGTCTCAAGACATTCAGGGACTGATTGTAAATATCTGTGACCAGCAGCTCAGCCAGATGACGGTGACCAAATGTCAAGAGGCAGGCATACCTGTGGTAGCGGTAGACGTTCCCCTGATCGATGAAAACGGTAGCTACTTAGCGCCGGCAATCGAGCTGGATTCTTACCTCTCAGGACGCACCATGGGAGAATGGGCAGTGAATTATATTAATGAGAATAATATGCTTGAAAATCCGGAGAGCACAGGCATCATGATTCTTGCAATGGAGAAGGTGACCAGCTGTGTTCCCAGATCAGACGGACAGATCGATGTATTTAAGGAAAGCTTCCCCGACTTCCCGGAAGGAAATATCATTAGAATCGACTACGGCGGCGGTTCTTCCGATGAAGGATATAATGCAGCAGCAGCGACCATCACAGCGCATCCCGAAATTACAAGCTGGATCGTTACGGCAGCTAACGACGAGGGGGCACAGGGTGCAACGAGAGCATTAGAGCAGGCAGGTCTTGATAAGGATTCCGTCACGGTAGGTCTTGGTGGTTATCACGCAAAGGATGAGTTCAGAAAGGAGTATTCCTGCTTTAAGGCGGCAGCTTACATCAAGGCTTCTACCGTAGGAGAAGAGTCCGTGAAGGCATTGTATGAAAATATCGTCAACGGAACGCCTATTTTTGAAGAGTATAAGACCGACAAGGCTTATGGTGTATATCCCTTTGGCGCAGTCATGGTGACAGCTGAGAACTTTGAAGAGGTCATGGGTGAGGACGCGAAATAGGAAAGGAATGGTGACGGAACATAAGAAGGAGGATCGGTATGATACTGGGATATGAGATGGAGGATTTGAAAAAGCTGAACGGACATCATACGGCACAGGAAATTGTTCAGCAGCCGGCTCTCTGGAAGCAGATTTACGGGCTGATAGAAAAGGACAGACAGCGTATCGCAGATTTTCTGAAGGCAAATGTGGACAGCAAAACCAGGATTCTTTTTACCGGGGCAGGAAGCTCTGATTATATTGGAGAGGTTATCAAAAGCCATGTAAAAAGCTGCACGAATGTCAGGGTTGAAGCGGTGGCGACAACAGATATCGTGGCGAATCCGCAGGAAGTGATTGAAAGAGATGTAAAAACGGTACTTGTGTCCTTTGCTCGTTCCGGCAACAGCCCGGAAAGTATAGGCGCATATCGGATTATGCAGGAGAATACGGAAAGAATAGCCCATGTGATCATTACATGCAATAAGGATGGCAATCTGGTCAGCGAGGCAGGGGAGAATGGAAACTGTTTTATGCTCATACTGCCTGAGGAAACCAACGATAAGGGATTTGCCATGACCAGTTCTTTCAGCTGTATGCTGCTCGCCGCACTTTTGTTTTTTCACATCCACATGCTGGATGAAGACAAGAAATATGTAGATACGATTTCAGGCTTAGGAGAAAGGATTGTTCGGGAAGATTGGAAAAAAATGAGGGATTTAAGCGGATGCAATCCCGGCAGAGCGGTATATTTAGGGGCAGGGTACCTAAGCGGGATGGCGAGGGAAATGGCGCTTAAAAATATGGAGCTGACAAACGGGAAGATTGCCACGATGCAGGAGACAATCTTAGGATTCCGGCATGGACCTAAGACGTTTATGGACAAGGATACAGACGTTTTCGTGCTGATGTCCCGGAGCGAATACACCAATCAATATATCAGAGATTTATTAAAGGAAATTTATCATGACACAAGAAAACACAAACTTATCGTAATTTCCTGGGAAAAAGACGAAGAAATAGAAAAAATCTCTGATGCATGCATCTTTGTGGAGGGGGAACAGGTCCCCGACGTATATTCGGCATTGGTATATGTGCTCTACGGACAGATGTTTGCATTCTTCAATTCTGTAAGACTTGGAATCGAGCCGGATAACCCGAGTCCTGACGGCTCTGTGAACAGAGTGGTAAAAGGCGTGGTCCTGCACAGTTACTATGATGTGCCGGGCAGAGAATGCGAGGTGGTGGTCTGATGCACAGGCATCCCATTAGGAAAATGATTGAAAAAAGGAAAAAGGGCATATTTTGTGCCCTTCCTTCCTACTGTAGTGCCAATGAGCTGGTCATAGAGGCAATCATGGAGGAAGCAGGAAGGAATGACGATTTTGTGCTGATTGAGGCTACGGCAAATCAGGTCAATCAGTACGGGGGATATACCGGAATGCAGGCGGCTGATTTTGTGGCATATATAAACGAGATCGCAGACAGGGTGGGTTTTGACAAAGAAAGACTCATGCTTGGCGGAGATCATTTAGGTCCTTTGACATGGAGCGGAGAGCCGGAGGAGACGGCGATGGAAAAGGCGGACTGTCTGGTCCGGTCCTTCGTGAAAGCAGGATTTACCAAGATTCATTTAGACACAAGCATGAGACTTGGAAGCGATGATGCAGGCAGCTGGCCCGACACGGACAAGATTGCAGAGCGGGGTGTAAGACTGTATCATGCATGCGAGGAGACCTATCGGGAGAAGCTTAAAACGAATCCCCAGGCAATGGAACCCATCTACGTGATTGGGAGCGAAGTGCCCATACCGGGCGGCGGGCAGGATGAGGAGGGGGAAATAAAAGTAACCTCTCCGGCTGACTTTGAAGAGACCATACAGGCGTACACGAAGGCTTTTGAGAGACACGGCATAAGAGACGCTTGGGATCACATTGCAGCGGTGGTGATGCAGCCGGGGGTAGAGTTTTCTGATTCGGGGGTCTGTAAGTATGACAGGGTAAAGGCACATGAACTGTGCCGGGCAGTCAAAAGATATCCCGACCTTGTGATGGAAGGGCACTCCACTGATTACCAGGGCGCAAAGCTGCTTCGGGAGATGGCGGAAGACGGCGTGGGCATCTTAAAGGTGGGACCGGCCCTTACATTTTCCTTAAGAGAAGCCTTGTTCTCTTTACATAAGATTGAAAAGGAAGTGCTTCCTAGCGGAAAAAAGGATTCCGATTTCATCAATGTGCTGGAGAAGACTATGCTGGATAAATCGGATAACTGGAAAAAGCATTATCATGGCAGCGAACAGGAATTGTTTCTGGCAAGAAAGTACAGCTTTTCTGACAGATGCAGATACTATCTGGGGGAAGCGCCTGTGAAGGAGGCGATTGACCTTTTGTTCCATAATCTGGATGAAACAGGGATTCCGCTGAATATGCTGTGCCAGTATCTGCCCATTCAGTATAAGCGGGTAAGAGATGGAATCGTCAGAAATGAGGCGAGGGCGCTGGCGAAGGATGCGGTGGTGAACATCATGTATGACTACGAATATGCCACTAAGGAGAATTGGCAGATAGAGTATCGGTAGGTGAGGAATAGATCCGTTCTCAAATAAGTTGTGGGCGAATTAACAGATGGCAGGGACTGCTTGAGTCTCTGCCATTTCTGTTACGATAAGCCGGCTCGCAAAGCGTGGCGGCGTTCGTTACGATAAGCCGGCTCGCAAAGCGTGGCGGCGTTCGTTAGATATACGGCGGCGGAAATGAATCGCTTTTTACCATCAATAAACTACTTAATTGGATAGGGTGGTAGTTTTGGAGGCGATGGTAAAGCCGTTTTGGTTGTCGGCAGGGTAAAGGTGAAAGGTTACGGTGCCTGCGTTGGTCTGGTCTTCAAAGTCTACGGTGAAAGTGGCAAGGGCGGAGGTGTCAAAGCTCTCTTCATAGGCGGTGAAGTCGGAAAAATGGTACTGAAAGGCAGGAAAATCAGAGACACCGATGTAGTAATAGCCGTCCCGGAAGAAACAGGAAGTCTGTCCGGCAGGCATGTCTTCAAAGGTGGGTTTGAAATCTGGGAAATCGACGCCCAGCGTAAGTCTGGTATAGACCTGTACGTCTTCAAGGCTCACTTTTACTGCGGTTTCGTCAAAGCCTAAATCTTCCCGAGGAATCTGGACCATTTCAAAGTCTTCGGGGGAAGCGCCGGTGTAGGAGTAGAACAGGAAATTCCACCAGAATTCATCATCCATGGAGGCTGCCCCTTCAAAATCCACCAGAACCCGACACATGTCTGTCAGAAAAGCTTTTCCGGTGTCGGTAAGCGTAAAATGGGAAAGGTCTTCTTCAGTCTGGCGGGAGGCTTTAAAGAATGCGCCATCAAAGGGAATGTATAAAGTATTTTCATCTGCAACATAGAAGGTACTGCCAAATTCGGCAGAGTTGCTTATGGAAACGCTGACGATTGAATCGGCAGCGATATTCAAATATTCAAAGGTGACTTGATTCTGATAGCTGTCGGCGAAATCTTCTTTGGTAATGACAGATTCGGTGTATATGGGGTCTTCTAGTGCGATGTTTTCTGATTGAAATGAATCGTCTAAATAGGTGAGGGGCAGGTAGATATAGCCTTCCATGTCGTCCGTGCTGAGGGCTGTGATGCCGGGAGCAAGAAAATCGACAATCTTCCAATACCCATAATAGGACTTGGATGTGGAAGTGGTTGGAGGTTGGTTCTGGCTGTCTTCTTGTTTGGGGGGCTGAGGCTCTGTTTCCTCTGACGCAGAGGAAGCGGACTGTGCGCCATTCGTATTTGTGTCGGCGGCGGATATAGGGGTAACATTGAGTTCAGGGACAGATAGGTCGGGGGAATCGGTTTTGCAGCCGGTCAGACTTAAACTTGCTATGAGAGATAGTAATAAATAGTTTTTTTTCATCTACTTTATGCTCCTTGTTTTTTAAAATTTACAAGTGTATTATATCAGATGAAGGGAGGAGTTGTTTTTTTATTTTATAAATTTTTGAAATTCTTCTCCACATGCAATGTTTATTTATAATTAAAAGGAAGAAAAGATTAATGAAAAAAATATTTACAGCAATCCGCCAAGGAAAATTTGATGAAGTAAAAAGTATACTTGAGAAAAAACCAGAGCTTGTCAACTGTGTTTCCGGTGCATTGCCGAAAAAGGATCATGGGCAGTCCCCGCTTCAAGTTGCATTGAAAACAGGAAAATATGAAATTGCCGATTACTTGATTGAACATGGTGCAGATATAAATTTTATGGAAGCTGAAGATGATGATCCGGGATTACGTGCGCCGGTTTTGTTTGATGCCATCAATTCCACAATTGTTTCCCTCTGCTATAAAAGATTTGACGAATCGGAGACTGCGTTCGGTTATGTTGAGAAACTTGTTGAGCGAGGTGCTGATGTAAATAAGCTGGCATCAAATGGATTCGATGCAATCAATTGGTCGGTAAGCAGCGCGCAATTACTGTTTGAACGCGCAAGTGTGTATCCTGAATCGCAAGAAGCAGTACGAAAACAGCTCACAAGAATCCTTGATTTACTGATTGAACATGGTGCAGACTATGTGGCTTGGGCGAATCGGGGGCATTATGCTGAGCCGTATCCGGGACCAAGCAATAAGAGCATGTATATTGATGACTTTGTTCCGGGAGATGAGACGGACATTGATAGGAACAAGGAACTGCGAAAATTTATGCAGGAGTATTTCAGAAGCAGAAATTTACATGTTTAATTTTGTGTGAGAAAGTTTTAGAATAGTTAAAAGGAGCAGCAGCCAGGAAAAGGCAGGTATTAGCAATGAGCAGAACAGAAAAGGCAGATCTGCTTTTGGAGAAATTGAAAGCAGATTCAGCAGAATACAAAGAACTGGAAACCAAGGGATACAGCTTCGGGAAGAATGCAGTCATATCATGAGCCGAAGACGATTGAAATTATGTGATTCATACAGTAGGACCGATTGTATACGGTCAATTAAACGATAGGCTTTGCCAGGACTTGCGCAGCTGCTATGAAAATGTTCTGAAATGCTGTTTGGAACATAATATCAAATCCGTTGCGTTTTGCTGTATTTCAACGGGAGAATTTCATTTTCCCAATGATAAGGAGGCGGAAATTGCATGGAAAACGGTCACAGCTTTCCTGGAAAAGCATGGCGACTGTATGGAAAGGGTCATCTTCAATGTTTTTAAGGACAGTGATTTAGAATTATATGAGAAAATTATAGATTCACTGCAATAAACTGAGCACTTTTGATGAAATATTGACCGGCTGGTGTAAAGTGATACACTGAATGTTAGAAATGGGGTGGGATTACATGAAGAAGCTTGAAGATCAAGTAAATAGTATTGCTAATATGGAGGATTTTTTGAATTTCGTATGCCAATTAGTGATGGATGCGAAGGATAACCCTGATGAGTGGGCAAATACAACTATCACAGATTTCTTAGGACAGATGGCTAACTGAATTGATGATTGTTCACCATTTAACCATGATATAGATTGGGATAAGCTGGACTACAAAGCGCTTGCACAAATGTTATACATGGGGAAAATATATGAATGAAAAAGTTGGAGGCATATATGAATACTTATATTTTTCTTTATCCGGAAACATCCTTCTTTGAGGTAAATCTTGCTGCCTATTTTATGAAGACGAAAGGCAATGTATTTATCGTAACAGAAAGGGAAAACAAAATTGTATATACAAATGAGGGAGTAAGTATCCTCTCTGATGCTTTTATAGATGAAGTCAAAGTTGAAGATATAGATGTTTTTATCATTTGCGGCGGAGAAATAAAGAATATATTCAATAAGCCTTTATTGTATAAAATGATAAAAGAATGTAAAGAGAATCATAAAATCGTAGGCGGAATCTGCGCTGGAAGAGAGCTTATAAAAAACGCAATTGGTCTCGTGGATCATTCTGAGAAGACATGTGTAATTGATGAAATTATTTTAAGTCCTGGATACGAATACGTAGATTTTGCATTAGAAGTAGGAAAAATGGCGGATATTTTTGAGGATGAGACTGATTATGAAGAGACAATAAACTTCTTTAAGCTTTTCCAAAATCCAGAGTAAATTCGTTTCTAGGAATGTATTTGATAAAGTGACAACGAGATGACAAGGAGGAAGTATGTTTCATTTGGGATTTTCATATGTAGGATTTATATATCTTTTAATGTTCTTGATACCCGACATAACCTGGGCAAAACATCAAACGGAAGAAGACAGGCAAGATGCCCAAAGGGGAAATAAGTTTTTGCAGATTACAGAGAAAATCGGTGCGATATTGGTATGCTGCTGTATACTGATATTCTCTGATTTCAATATAAGGTTTGATTCTATATGGTGCATATGGTTGCTGATTTCTTTTATTCTTATGATTCTATATGAAGTATATTGGTTACGTCATTTTGTCAGTAAGAAAGTAAAGCCTGATTTCGATAAAGGTATTTGCGAAATTTCAGCGGCAGGCGCAGCACTTCCAGTCTGCGCATTCTTTCTGTTGGGGATATATGGATGTAATTTCCTTGTGCTTGCAGCAGACATCGTACTTGGCATTGGCCGCATTAGCATCTATCTGCAGCGTAGAAAAGAAATACAAGGGAAGCAAAACGATAAGCTGCCGATCCGCATATTGAAATGGACTGGCGGAATTGCCGGCATGATTTTTATAATAATCAGCATTTTTATGGCTGGCTGCAGAAATATCAACTATATCAATCATTACCGGATGATTGAAGATGGTGTGGACGAGGGAATCTATGTGACTTTGGGCGGTCAGGAGCAGTATGTGCTGATACGCGGGATGGACAAGGACAATCCTGTTATTATCTATCTCCATGGCGGTCCGTCTGCTCCTGACACATGTGTTACATATGGCTTTTCTGATTATCTTATTGATGAATATACCATAGTTGCGTGGGATCAAAGGGGATGCGGAAGAACGTATTTTCACAATATAGAAAACGATCCCTCAAATGCGGCGGTCAGTTTTGAACAGGCACAAACCGATTTAGACGAGCTGGTAGATTATGTATTGGAGCGATTTGGAAAAGCGCAGGTTATCATTCTTGGACACTCCTATGGAACAATCCTTGGGAGCGAATATGCTTTGGCGCATCCGGATAAAGTATCTGCATACATAGGAAGCGCACAGGTAGTTTCTCTTGAAAAAATGGACATATATGCCTATGAAGATGCGCTCCAAAAGGCGGAGGATGCAGGAGACGATACATCGGAATTGACAGATGGGTTCCAGGCATTAAAGACCAGCGGCGACATTACGGATATGATGAAGCTTCGTTCCCTGACAGCCAAATACCATCCTGTAAGTGTTTCAGATCAAACCATATGGATGGCGCTTGCCTCGCCTTATCTTAATTTGGATGATATTAGATGGTTTTTGAAGCAATTAGGCGATATGGGCGAGTATTATGCGTTAAATAAGCAGTTATTTGAATATACTTTTGCGTTTGATGCATATGCAAAGGGATTAGAGTTTGAGATGCCGGTCTATTTCATTTCCGGCTCGTGTGATTGGATATGTCCTGTCGATTCTATAAAGGAATATGCCGGGGATATTTCCGCACCGGAGGTACGAATGGAACTCACAGAAGGCTGCGGGCACAATCAGCAGTTTTCATCACCGGAAGAATTTGCTGAGATTGTGAAAAATCTGTTGAAACTTTAATAAAAGGATTTTGAGCTAAAAGCGTTGACAAAATAATCTACATGGTGTACTGTAGTGTCAGATATGAAAATTCAATATTGTGTAGAATCTCTTATTCAGAGTGGTGGAGGTACATAGGACCTGTGAAGCCACGGCAACCCCAAGTATGGAAGGTGCCTACCTGAGCGAGCAAGCAGCCATATGGCGAATCGAACAATAAGAGGATTTGATTATCGACAGTCGAGTCCGCTTATCATTCATGAGCGGATTTTTTTATGCGCAGGTCTGCATATGGAAATTTGCTGCTGACGCAGCATGCGGACCGCGCAGCGAGCAGGGAGAAAAACTTTCCCTGCCCGATTCCCAAAAATTATTTTAACCAACAGGAGGAAAAAGAAATGGAGAAACGTTTATTTACTTCAGAGTCTGTAACCGAAGGACATCCCGACAAGGTCTGCGATGCCATATCTGACGCGATTCTGGACGCATGTATGGAAAAGGATCCTATGAGCCGTGTAGCCTGCGAGACAGCTACTTGTACAGGATTTGTGCTGGTAACAGGTGAGATCACAACCAACGCTTATGTGGATATCCAGAAGATCGTGCGTGAGACCGTTAAAGAGATCGGTTATACCAAATCTGAATACGGATTTGACGGAAATACCTGCGCAGTGCTGGTTGCCATTGACGAACAGTCTGCAGATATCGCTATGGGCGTTGACAAGGCGCTGGAAGCAAAGGAAAATAAGATGTCGGATGCCGAAATCGAAGCAATCGGTGCAGGCGATCAGGGCATGATGTTCGGCTATGCAACCAACGAGACAGAGGAATATATGCCTTACTCTATCGCACTTGCTCACAAGCTGGCGCTTCAGCTTACCAAGGTGCGCAAGGACGGTACCCTCCCTTACTTAAGACCCGACGGCAAGAGCCAGGTTTCCGTAGAATATGACGAGGCGGGCAAGCCCATTCGTTTAGAGGCAGTAGTTCTTTCTACCCAGCACGATCCCGATGTGACACAGGCACAGATTCACGAGGATATCAAGAAATTCGTATTTGAACCTGTTCTCCCGAAAGAATTGCTGGATGCAGATACCAAGTACTTCATCAATCCTACCGGACGTTTCGTCATCGGCGGACCTCACGGTGATGCAGGTCTTACCGGACGTAAGATCATCGTAGATACCTACGGCGGTTATGCACGCCATGGCGGCGGCGCTTTCTCCGGCAAAGACTGCACGAAGGTGGACAGAAGCGCGGCTTATGCAGCCCGTTATGTTGCAAAGAACATCGTGGCAGCAGGTCTGGCTGACAAGTGCGAAATCCAGCTGTCCTATGCAATCGGCGTGGCACAGCCGACTTCTGTTATGGTCGATACATTCGATACAGGCAAGGTTTCCGATGAAAAGCTGGTGGAAGTTGTTAGAGAAAACTTTGACTTACGTCCCGCCGGAATCATCAAGATGCTGGATTTACGCCGCCCGATCTACAAGCAGACGGCAGCATACGGGCACTTTGGACGTAACGATTTGGATCTGCCTTGGGAGAAACTTGATAAAGTGGATGCACTTAAAAAATATTTATAGAAATAGCGTCAGTTTTTCTGTTTGACAGAAATTTGCATATTGGTTATAATATGCTTAACAAAGGAGCCGGAAGGTGAGTGCCGATTACCCTACCCGGCGAAAAACTAATTTAGACTTTAAGAAATAGTCGTCCAGTCAGTGCTAGTGAATGGGACGGCTATTTCTTATTTTTAAGCTTCAGAATTGCAACGATTAGCAAATCTTAAGAACTGTAGGAACGGGTGGTGCAGAAAGCACTCCTTGAGATAGAAAAAGTGGATGAATAGAATAAAGGGTGTATTTCAAAAGCTTGGAACTGATTTCTTTGAAGTTGGTTTCAGGCTTTTTTTGCTTAACTTTTCGATTCAGAATTGAAGGTTATGGATGTCCAGTGGAAGGAAGGGGATGTTCCGGCGAAGTTTGTGGCGGATTGGCTGACCAGAAAATTGGGGTGGAACAAGAACACTACTTACACCCTAATCAAACGCTGTATCAACAAAGGGGCGATAAAGCGCACAGAGCCGGGGGTTGCCTGTCATGCGCTAATCCCCAAGGAGAAAGTGCAGGAAGATGAAACCAATGAACTGATTGACAAGATTTATGATGGTTCGGCGGATAAATTGTTTACAGCGCTGCTTGGAAGAAAAAAGCTGTCTAAGGAGCAGATTGAAAAGCTGCGGCAGATAGTTGGAGAAGGGGAGTGAGGGGGATAAGGATGAATATGAGTCGGAGGAACCGATGCAGAAGGTTGAAGAGCAGGAGCCGCGCAGCGTGGACGAACTTCTGGGAATGACAAAAGAGGATGTGACAGCCTATTTGAAGGAAATCGCTTCCGCATACAATAATGATCTCATAACCATAGAGATTGATGAAGGACAGGTGTCCTTTGAGCATATTAATATTTCGGATATGGCGAAGGTTTCAAACATTGCGCCGCTCATAGCCCGTATGCCAGTGCCTCCGCACTCAGCCAACGTGTCAGATAGCAGGCTAATCCGGTATTCCTGAAATACAATTCGCGAACATCTCTTTCTAGGTAAGGTTTTACGTAATCCGCATAAAAAGCCGCCCATTCCTTGCGGGAATCGATTAATTCGGGATAGCTTCCCTGGTGGGTTACTTCCCATATGTTCTGGATGGGCTGCCTGTCTGATGATGCTGCGTTATATGCTGCATGGTGGGAAGAAAATGTTTGCCATAAGCATTACAATCGTGTTATGCCTTTTTTATACTTGACAAATGTAGACTACTAATGTAGACTATAATTGTCTACATTAGTAGACATGGAGGATAAGGTGAGCGCAGAGCGAAATCTGACATTTCGCTCGCTTCCTCAGCACAAAAGCGCTTCGGAATGGAGGAAAAAATGGATAAGAAAATAACAGTTTCTGATGCAGAACTTGAGGTTTTAGAAGCATTATGGTCAGCAGGGACGGCGCTGAACGCCAGTGAGATCCGCACCCGGCTTTGTAAGAGCTGGGAGAGGACGACGGTTCTCACCCTGATTCAGAGGCTCCTTAAAAAAGGCGTGGTCATCCAGGAAAAAAGGGATGTTTATTATTATCTCCCTTGTATAAAGCGGGAGGAATATATCAGGGAAGAAACCAAAAGCTTCGTGGATAAGTTCTTTAAGGGCAGTTCTCGTAATTTGGCAGCGGCGCTGGTCGACAGCGAGGCTTTGTCCAAGGAGGATATAGAGGAACTTCGTGACTATTTTAATCAAAATTGTTGACCGCATTAGGAGGAAAAGTTGATGAAAGAGATTTTCATGTGTGTCTTGTCGCTGTCTTTATCAGGCGCCTTGACTGCGATACTGATTTTGTTAATACGTCCTTTTACAAAAAGAGTCTGCTCTAAAAGATGGAATTATTATATCTGGCTCCTTGTGGCGGCAAGGCTGGTGTTTCCGTTTTCTATACACACAGGGATTTCTGAAGCCCTGACGCTGGAGACAGCGCGGCAGCCGGAAAACGTGACGGGGATGGAAGCAGCGGAAACGCCGGAGAGCCTGCCCGTAGAAGCGGCAGCAGGAGTGCAGGCACAGCAATCCATCACAGAGGCTAGGTCGGATTCCCCACAGGAAGAAGGGATACAGGAGAGCTTTCCTACGATGGATTTAGGATTAGCAGTGGCAGTGATATGGCTTTTGGGAGTGATTGTGAGCCTGCTTCTTAAAATCATAAATTATTGGCAGTTCACTTCCGGCATAAGAAAAAGATGCGAATTGACTTCCGACTACCGCGTGCAGGGAGCGGTAGAGAGACTGTGCGCCGGACTTCATATCAGGAGGAAACCGCTGATTTGTGAGTGCCAATCTATTCAGGGACCGATTACCGTAGGATTATGGAGGACTGTAATCGTTCTTCCAGAGGAAAAGGGAGATTTAGAGCGGCTTCCCATGATTCTCCATCACGAGCTGGTCCATGTAAAGAGAAAGGATCTGTGGTACAAATGGCTGTACCAAATCCTGCTTTGTATTCATTGGTTCAATCCAATTCTCTATCTGATTGTCAGGAAGATGAATATGGATTGCGAGCTTGCCTGCGATGAGGCAGTGCTTGGACAGCTTACCAAGGAAGGGAAAAAGGCATACGGAAATATTCTTTTAGACACGGCACAGCGGAACATTGGTGCAGGCAGGAAGATACCGTCACTGACTCTTCTTGAGCGGAAGGAAGATTTAAAGGAGCGTCTTAAGGGGATTTGCTCGTACAGAAAGAAGAATGGTGCAAAGGTGTTAGCATCCCTTTGCCTGATGGGTTCTCTCATAGCCTTAACGGCATGTGCCAGCGTGCAGATTTCTTCAAGTGAGAGGGAAGATTGGGAAGAGGAGGAAGAGAGGGGATATTTCTGGGACCGGCTTGCCGCGTGGCTGGATGTGGGGCTGGAGGACTTCATGGGAGCGACAGTCCGGATAGACAAAGATGGTGAAGCATGGAAGACCTATGATGACGACGGAATGATCGCAGGAGATGATGTTCATGATCAATGGCAATCTTACGTTTATATCGGAGGGAAGCGACTCAGATGCGACGGCATGTTTTTGAATGGCACCGCTACAGTTATGATTGTAAATGCTCATACAGATAAGGAGATCGAGGTGAAATCAGCCTTTGAAGTGAAGGACGGAAAATTTAAGATAGTCTGCGTCGATCCGGACGGGAATATCACAGTCATAAACGAAAACGGTGAGAGCGCTTCTGTCCCAATCACTCTGAAAGAAGGAAGAAATGTAATCAAACTGGTAGGGCAGGGGGCAAAAATAAAAGATTTACGAGTAAACTATCCGGGACTGCGAGAAAATGCGTTTGAGAGCATTTACTACTCTGCGGAGGACGAAAAAGCCACTATTATAAAAGAAGAGGTCCAGGCAGGATATGTGGATAAGGAAGAGATTATGGAATACCTATACTACTTGGATGATGGCGTTATCAGCCATGCCCTTATCTTACTTTTAAAGCAGGGAGAGACCCTTAGTTCAGATGAATTCCGCAACATGATTATTTATTCCAATAGTGAATTATCCGGCAGGTATTTGACAGAAGCGATCAGCAAGGGCGAAATAGAGCCGTTAAGCGAGAAGGACATTTCCGAAATAAAATATTATCTGGCAGAAGAAAGCCTTCTGGCGCTGCTTGAAGCGATGGGAAAAAATCTGACCTACGACTTGCTATACGACTGCGCGCCCTATTTAAGCAGTGACAGTATTGAAAAAATCGTGAGAAAATACGAGGAGGCAGGGGGAGAATTTACAGAACTCCAGTGGCACAATCTAACTCCCTATCTGGACGATGATGCTGTAGAAGCTCTAAAACCTTTAAAACCTTTAAAACCGTTGAAATCTATTTGATATTTTTATCGGTTCAGCCTGCAAGGGCAGGGGAATAGCATGACCAGGGGAGGACGCGCGGCAGAGAGCGTCCTCCCCTGGTCATGCTGCTCCCCTGCCCTTGCAGGCAGGACTTTTTTTTGTTAAAATTAACTTGTATACGCTAAGCACAACAGAACGGAGGTTTACGATGGCATTTGCACATCTCCACGTCCACACGGAGTATAGTCTGTTGGACGGTTCCAACAAAATCAAAGAATATGTAAAGCGGGTAAAGGCGCTTGGCATGGACAGTGCTGCCATCACGGACCATGGTGTCATGTACGGTGTCATTGATTTTTATAAGACCTGTAAAGAAGAGGGAATCAAACCCATTTTAGGCTGTGAGATTTATGTGGCGCCCAATTCCCGTTTTGACAAGGAGCTGACAGGGGGGGAGGATCGGTATTACCATCTTGTCCTGTTGGCGGAGAACAATACAGGATATGACAATCTGATGAAGATCGTCAGCCGTGGATTTACAGAAGGCTATTACTATAAGCCCCGTGTGGATATGGAACTGCTTCGGGAGAACCATGAGGGACTCATTGCCTTGTCCGCCTGTCTGGCAGGAGAGGTGCAGCGCTATATCCAGAAAGGACTTGTGGAGGAAGCCAAAAAGGCAGCACTAAAATATCGGGACTGCTTTGGGGACGGCAACTTTTTCCTGGAATTGCAGGATCATGGTCTGCCGGAACAAAAAATGGTGAACACCACCCTTCTTCAAATGAGTAAGGAATTGAATATTCCGCTGGTTGCTACCAACGATGTCCACTATACTTATGCAGACGATGTAAAGCCCCATGATATCCTGCTCTGCCTCCAGACAGGCAAGAAGCTGGCGGATGAGGACCGGATGCGTTATGAGGGCGGTCAGTATTATGTGAAAAGTGAGGAGGAAATGAAAGGGCTTTTCCCCTATGCATGGGAGGCGGTGGAAAATACCCAGCGCATTGCGGACCGTTGTCATGTAGAAATTGAGTTCGGGGTCACGAAGCTGCCTCACTTTGAAGTGCCCAATGGGTATGATTCCTGGACTTATTTAAATAAATTATGTTATGACGGATTAAAAGAGCGTTACGGGGAAGATGAAAATGCACCGGCGGGGGACACGGGACAGACTTTAAAGGAACGTCTTGACTATGAATTGAATGTCATAAGAACCATGGGCTATGTGGATTATTTCCTTATTGTATGGGATTTTATCAATTATGCCAAAAGTAACGGTATCATGGTGGGACCCGGAAGAGGGTCGGCGGCGGGGAGTATCGTTTCCTATGCCCTCAAGATCACCAACATCGATCCCATTAAATATAACCTGCTGTTTGAGAGGTTCTTAAATCCTGAGCGCGTATCCATGCCGGATATTGATATTGATTTCTGTTTTGAAAGGCGGCAGGAAGTGATCGATTATGTGAGCCGGAAATACGGCTCAGAAAAGGTGGTACAGATCATCACCTTCGGTACCTTGGCGGCAAAGGGCGTGATTCGGGATGTGGGAAGGGTCATGGACCTGCCCTATGCGTTTGTGGATTCTCTTGCAAAAATGATACCCAACGAATTGAACATCACCATAGACAGGGCGCTTCAGATTAATCCTGAGCTTCGCAGAACCTATGAGAGCGATCCCCAGGTGAAAGAACTGATCGATATGAGCAAACGTCTGGAAGGATTGCCCAGGCACACTTCCATGCATGCTGCCGGCGTGGTAATCTGCTCAAGACCTGCGGAGGAACTGGTTCCCCTGTCTAGGGGAGCCGACGGTTCTATCACCACCCAGTTCACCATGACCACGATTGAAGAGCTAGGGCTCCTTAAAATGGATTTTCTTGGGCTGCGTACGCTGACGGTGCTTAGGGATGCGGTGGCATTAGTGGAAAAGGGAAAAGGCGTCCATATCGACATCGATTTCATAGATTTTGATGATAAAAAGGTATTAGCATCCATCGGTACAGGGCGGACGGACGGCGTGTTTCAGCTTGAAAGCGGCGGCATGAAAAGCTTTATGAAAGAGCTTAAGCCCAGAAATCTTGAAGATATCATTGCGGGAATTTCCCTGTACCGTCCCGGTCCTATGGATTTTATTCCCAAGTATATTAAAGGGAAAAGCAATTCCGGTGCGATTACTTATTCCTGCCCGCAGCTAGAGCCGATTTTGTCCGCCACTTATGGCTGTATCGTTTATCAGGAGCAGGTCATGCAGATTGTCCGGGATTTGGGCGGTTATACCCTTGGACGAAGCGACCTGGTGCGTCGTGCCATGAGTAAGAAGAAGCAGTCGGTGATGGAAAAGGAGCGTGCCAACTTCATATACGGAAATGAAGAAGAAGGGGTTCCGGGCTGTACTGCAAATGGAATCTCGGAAAAGGTTGCTTCTCAGATTTATGATGATATGATGGATTTCGCAAAGTATGCTTTTAACAAGTCTCATGCGGCGTGCTACGCAGTGATAGCATATCAGACGGCATACTTAAAATATTATTATCCGGTTGAGTTCATGGCAGCGCTTATGACTTCTGTTATCGACAATCCAAGCAAGGTGGCGGAGTACATCATGGTCTGTAGGAGCATGGGAATTACCATCCTGCCGCCTGACATCAATCAGGGGGAGAGTGGGTTTTCGGTAAATGAGAATTCCATCCGCTATGCGCTGACCGCCATAAAGAGCGTGGGACGTCCTGTCATCGAAGCGGTGGTGGAAGAGCGCAGGGGGCGGGGACCATATGCGAATCTAAAGGATTTCATCACCAGAATATCAGATAAAGAAGTGAACAAAAAGGCGATTGAAAATTTTATCAAGGCAGGCGCTTTTGACAGTCTTCCCGGTACCAGAAAGCAGTTTATGAGTGCCTATGTTCAGATTATGGAGAGGATCTCCCACGATAAGAAAAACAATATGGCAGGGCAGATGAGCCTGTTCGATCTGGTGAGTGAGGGACAGAAGGAAGAATTTGACATGAAACTTCCCGAGGTAGGAGAGTATTCCAAGGAGATGATGCTTGCCTTTGAAAAGGAAGTGTTGGGCATTTATATAAGCGGTCATCCTTTGGAGGAGCAAGAAGAACTTTGGAAAAAAGGGATTACCAATACCACGGCGGACTTTCTTCTGGATGAGGAGAGCAATGAGACCAAGGTAAGAGACAATGCCACGGCAGTCATTGGCGGCATGATTGCAGATAAACGGATCAAATATACCAAAAACGATAAAATCATGGCGTTCCTTCAAGTAGAGGATCTGGTGGGAAGCGTGGAAGTCATCGTCTTTCCAAGGGATTATGAGAAGAACAGCGAAAAGCTGACGGAGGACAACAAGGTATTTATCCGGGGACGAGTATCCCTAGAAGAGGATAAAGACGGAAAGCTGATTTGTGAGAAAATTACAGCCTTCGATGAGATTCCGCGAAAATTATGGATCAAATTCGGGACGAAAGAAGAGTATGATCAAAAGGCGGAAGAATTACTTGCCACCCTTGCGGATTCCGATGGGAATGACAGTGTCGTTCTTTACATTGAAGAGATGAAAGCCATGAAGAAACTGCCGCCCAACAGAAATGTATGTGCGGATGAAACGCTTTTTTCACAATTATGCGAAAAGTACGGTAAAGAAAACATAAAAATCGTCTGGGACGTGAAAAAGGATTGAAAATGGCATAAAATGGGGTTAAAATAGACAACAGAAAGGATGGTACCTACTTATGGCAAAAGAAATTAAAACCATCGGTGTTCTGACCAGCGGCGGCGATGCACCGGGAATGAATGCGGCAATCCGTGCCGTTGTACGTAAAGCAATTGGAAACGGCGTAAAAGTCAAGGGCATCAAAAAAGGCTATCAGGGACTTTTGAATGAAGAAATCGTAGACATGGAAAAGAAGGATGTTTCCGATACCATCCAGAGGGGCGGCACTATATTAGGGACAGCACGCTGCCCGGAATTTAAGAATGAGGATGTTCAGGAAAGAGCAGCGCAGATATGCAGGAAACATGGCATTGATGGAATGGTGGTAATCGGCGGCGACGGTTCCTACCGGGGCGCCCAGGCGCTGGCTAAACAGGGCATCAACACCATAGGGATTCCAGGAACGATTGACTTGGATATCGCCTGCACGGAATACACCATTGGATTTGATACTGCCATCAACACGGCGATGCAGGCAATCGACAAGGTAAGAGATACCTCGTCCTCCCATGAACGATGCAGCATCATCGAGGTTATGGGAAGAAATGCCGGTTACATTGCGCTCTGGTGCGGTGTAGCCAACGGTGCAGAAGATATTCTTCTTCCCGAAAAATATGATTTCAATGAGCAGAATATCATAAACAACATCATCAATAACCGCAAAAGAGGTAAGACCCACCATATTATCGTAAATGCGGAAGGAATCGGTCATTCAACCTCCATGGCGCGGAGAATTGAGGCAGCGACGGGAATCGAGACCAGAGCTACAATTCTTGGATACATGCAAAGAGGCGGTTCACCTACCTGCAAGGATCGTTTTTACGCCTCTATCATGGGCGCGTACGCCGCAGATATTTTGTGTGAAGGCAAGACCAACAGAGTGGTCGGCTACAAAAAGGGAGAGTTCGTGGATTTCGACATAGAAGAGGCGCTGAACATGCAGAAGATGATTCCGGAATATCAATTCCAGGTCAGCAGGCTTCTGTCACAGTAGTACGTACCATAAAAATATTTGTAAAGCAAATGAAAAGTATACCGACCCTCAAAAGGCAGACGCAGAATCTGGCGATTGGAGGTCGGTATTATACTAAAATGGAGCGTGTAAGGGAGGAAGCAAATGATCAGCAGCACAGCAAATGGAAAGATTAAGCAGGTGATGGCGCTGCGGGACAAGAGCCGCATGCGAAGCCGGGAAGGGCTTTTCGTGGCGGAAGGCACAAAGATGTTCATAGAGGCACCGCCTGACCGATTAAGAGAAGTATACTGCAGCAAATATTTTTGGAAACAGGTTCAAAGTAAGGAAGCTGAGTATGCAGATGTGCGGGAAAAGCTGCAATGCTGTGAGGAGAAGGGAATCTTTGTGGAACAAGTGTCGGAGGAAGTTTTTAGGCATGCGTCAGATACCCAGACACCCCAGGGAATCTTATTCGTGATGGAGCAGATGTCATATTCTTTGAAAGAAATGGTCGAAAAAGCCGTTGCAAGAGAAAAGGAGGGTGGCAGGGCGCCATTGTTCTTGCTGCTGGAGGATATTCAGGACCCGGGAAATCTGGGAACCATGATTCGGACTGGAGAAGGAGCAGGTGTGGACGGAATCATTATGAGTAAAGGGACGGTGGATATTTATAACCCTAAGACCATACGCTCAACCATGGGTTCCTTGTACAGAGTCCCCTTTGCCTATGTGCAGGAGTTATTTGAGGCAATCCGGTCTTTGCAGGAGAATCATATTACCGTCTATGCGGCGCATTTGAGAGGAAAGCAGTATTTCGACGAGATTGCTTATGAAGGGGGAAGCGCCTTTTTGATTGGGAACGAAGGAAAAGGACTTACAGCGGAAGTATCGGAGCAGGCAGATTGCTATCTTAAGATACCGATGGAAGGAAAACTGGAGTCTTTAAATGCAGCGGTGGCGGCTGCGCTGCTTATGTATCAGGCAGGGAAATGCGGAAGAAAAAGAAAATATTAATGGACAGCTGGAGAGAGGTTTTAGACTGTTCTGTGCGCATAGACTATATTTATTTATTAGGAAAGGAAAAAGCGAACAAATGAAAATAGGATTTATTGGACTTGGGAATATGGCAAAAGCAATGATTGAAGGAATGCTTGCAAAGGGCATTGCAAAGCCGGCAGACATTTTGGGATCAGCCAGAACGCAGGAGACAGGCAAGGCTGTCAGGGAAGCATATGGAATTGAGATTCTGAAAAGCAATGCGGAGGTGGCGTCAGAGGCAGACATGCTGATTCTGGCGGTGAAGCCACAGATGTTCGGGAGCGTCATTCCTGAAATAAGGGATTGTATAAAGAATGACGCTATTGTCATAAGCATTGCCGCTGGAAAGACGATGGCACAGATAGAAGATTCATTCGGAAAATGCATCAAGCTTGTGCGCTGTATGCCCAACACACCGGCAATGGTGGGAGAAGGATGCAGCGGCGTGTGTAGAAATGAGAAAGTAACAGATGAAGAGATGAAGGGATGCATGGAACTGCTTGAGAGCTTTGGCATCGCGGAGGAGGTGCCGGAAAAATTGATGGATGCAGTGGTAGGCGTCAGCGGCAGCTCTCCCGCATTTGTCTTTCTTTTTCTTGAGGCGCTGGCAGACGGAGCAGTGAAGGCGGGCATGCCAAGAACCCAGGCGTATCGCTTTGCGGCACAGACGGTGCTTGGAAGCGCGAAGCTAATGTTAGAGACCGGAAAGCATCCGGGGGAGCTTAAAGATATGGTGTGCTCACCGGCAGGAACTACCATTGAAGGCGTACAGGTTTTAGAGAATATGGGTCTGCGCAGCGCTGTGATAAACGCCGTAGATGCGTGTGTAAAAAAATCGGAAAATATGTAAAAGAAATGTAATATATTTGGATTATTTTGCTACAAAAGACACGAAAAGCCGCGGTGTAAAATCTATAAACTTGACAAAATTGGGTTTATTTGCTAATATAATTCACATACCTGTTGTAATAAAATTGTAACATATAGCATATGTATATAAGTGTGCATTGAAATACAATATATTGTGGAGGTAGTATAATGAACCGGAGAAATAGACTGCTGGCAGCGGCGGCAGGTGTCTGTATCACCCTGTTTTTTCTTTCAGCAGAGGAAATAACCGTTCAGGCAAGTGAAAAGGAAGGCTATGATTTTTTTGGTGTCGGTGTGGCGGAAGTTCTTGATCCCAGCGCAATCAGCAATGAGCAGCCGGTGGAAGAGCAGGAAGAACTGAATATCAACCAGAAATTTGAAGCCGAAAAAGAAAGAATGGAGCAGGAACTGACCATGGCCAATGTGCAGAACGCGCTTAATATCAGGTCCCAGGCCAGTGAAGATTCTGAAAAAGTAGGACTTTTATATAAGGACTGCGGCGGTACCATTTTGGAGCGTAAGGATGGCTGGACAAAGCTGAAATCCGGAAACGTGATTGGGTGGGCAAAGGACGAGTATCTTTTGTTCGGGGAAGATGCCAAGGATATGGCAGAGGATGTGGGAAACTGGATCATCACTCTGGATTCATCGGCTGTCCGTGTGAGAATGGAACCCAGTGAAAAGGCAGATGTATATGGGCTGCTGGCATATGAAGATTCCGTGGAATTTATCGAGACGGTGAAAGACGGCTGGATCAGCGTTGATTTTAACGATGAGATTGGATACGTAAATTCAGAGTATGTCAATGTAAAATACCACATTGACGAAGCCGAGAGCATGGAAGTCATAAGAGCCAGAGAGCGGGAAGAAGCAGAGCGCAAGCGCAGGGCCAACCGCGGAGCAGTGGCGGCTGATGCCGATGAACTGAGGCTTTTAGGAGCCCTGATTTATTGCGAAGCAGGCAACCAGTCTTATGAAGGAATGGTAGGCGTAGGAGCAGTGGTCATGAATCGCGTTAGAAGCGGCGCATACCCCAACACCATTCATTCCGTTATTTATGCATCTGGGCAGTTTACGCCGGCTATGACGGGAAAGGTGGCAAGGATCTACGAAGGAAATGTGCCGGATGCATGCATGCAGGCAGCACAAGCGGCAATCAACGGAGAAACCACCGTGGGAGGCGCTACGCATTTTAGGCGCGCCGGCAAGCGGGAAGGATTTATCTTGGGAGACCATGTATTCTGGTAAAATATTGGTAAGCTTAGGGGTATCACGATTTGCGGGAGGTAAGTCGTGGTGCCTTTTTATGTGGTGTGGATGGAGAAAGACCGGGAAGGGATTGGCAGCCTGCCCTTATCTCCACGCGCTGCCCAGACGAAAACTGCCTTGCGCCATACCGTCCCACACTGCCAATCCCTCCGCCTCGCTCTTCCTCCCGAGACTTTCTTCCACTTTTTGCATTGTAGTTGCCTACTTTACGTTTGTGTAGTAAAATATTTTTAATGGTCGGCAGCAGTAAAATTGCAATGCTGTCCATAATATTAGTATAAGGCTATCATCAAGGAGGGTAAAATGAACTTAATGACAATCTGGCTTATCGTTTTTGTCGCCTGCATTGTTATTGAAATCATCACCATGGGTCTTACAACGATCTGGTTCGCAGGGGGAGCGTTGATTGCGGCAGTAGCCGCCGCTTTAAATGCGCCGCTATGGCTGCAGATCGTCCTTTTTATAGCAGTGTCGCTGGCGCTTTTGTATTTCACGCGGCCTGTTGCGGTGAAGTATTTCAATAAAGACAGAGTGAGAACCAATGCAGAGAGCCTTGTAGGGAAACAGGCGATTGTAATCAGTGAGATCGACAATCTGCAGGGCATTGGGCAGGTAACCGTAGGGGGGCAGGAATGGAGTGCCAGAACTACGATAGAGGGAATTACGCTGCCTGTAGGAAGTGTAGTGATCATCAGGGCGATCAGCGGTGTAAAGCTGATGGTGGAAGAAAAGACCATGCAGGAAACGCCTGTGCCTGAAACGAACAATTGAAACTGATTTGAGGGGAATACCCCGGAAAGAAGAGGAACAAATGGGATATTTAGTACTTGTGTTATTTGTAGTTATTTTAATTTTACTTGCATCATGCATTAAGATCGTGCCTCAGGCATACGCATACGTAGTAGAAAGACTGGGCGCTTATCAAGGCACATGGTCAGTAGGTCTTCATATTAAGCTTCCCCTTTTGGATAAGGTTGCCAAGAAGATCAATTTAAAGGAACAGGTGGTGGATTTTGCACCCCAGCCGGTTATTACCAAGGATAATGTTACCATGAGAATCGATACCGTCGTATTCTTCCAGATCACAGATCCTAAGATGTTTGCGTATGGTGTGGAAAATCCGATTATGGCAATCGAGAATCTGACAGCAACCACCCTTCGTAATATCATCGGTGATTTGGAATTGGATCAGACTTTGACATCCAGAGAGACCATCAATACCAAGATGAGAGCTTCTCTTGACGAAGCTACCGATCCATGGGGCATCAAGGTAAATAGAGTAGAACTTAAGAATATCATTCCTCCCGCTGAAATCCAGAATGCAATGGAAAGGCAGATGAAGGCGGAGCGTGAGAGAAGAGAAGCGGTTACCCGTGCAGAAGGTGAAAAGAAGGCAAGCGTGACGGTTGCAGAAGGTAAGAAGGCAGCCGCCATTTTGGAAGCAGAAGCAGAGAAGCAGTCAGCGATTCTCCGTGCAGAGGCACAGAAGGAAAAGATGATCCGGGAGGCGGAAGGTGAGGCAGAGGCAATCCTTAAGGTACAGCAGGCTACAGCAGACGGTATCAGAATGATCCGTGAGGCGGGGGCAGACGAATCTGTTCTGCGCATCAAGAGTCTTGAGGCATTTGAAAAGGCAGCAGACGGTAAAGCGACCAAAATAATCATTCCTTCTGAGATTCAAGGGTTGGCTGGTCTGGCAGCATCCGTAAAAGAATTGGTAAGTGATAAATAAGGAAACGAGAGGAGATACGCATGGATTTAAAGGGCAGAAACTTTTTAAAGCTTCTCGACTTTACACCAGAGGAAATCCTGTATCTGGTGGATTTGGCGGCGGAGTTAAAGGATAAAAAGAAAAAAGGAATCCTTACCACAGATATGCATAAAGGTAAGAATGTAGCGCTGATTTTTGAAAAAACCAGCACTAGGACCAGATGTTCCTTTGAGGTGGCTGCCCATGATCTGGGCGTGGGAACCACTTATCTGGATCCGAAGGGGTCTCAGATTGGGAATAAGGAGAGTATTGCGGACACGGCACGTGTGCTTGGCAGGATGTATGAAGGAATCGAATACCGCGGCTATGGACAGGAAATCGTGGAAGAACTTGCAAAGTATGCAGGCGTGCCTGTGTGGAATGGTCTTACAAACGAATTTCATCCTACCCAAATGCTTGCAGATCTTCTGACCATTAAGGAAAAGCTGGGGCGCATCAAGGGCGTGAAGCTGACCTATATGGGGGATGCCCGCTATAATATGGGAAATTCCCTGATGGTGGTCTGCGCAAAGCTGGGCATGCATTTTACCGCCTGTACTTCTGCAAAGTATTTTCCGGAGGAAACGCTTGTGAAGGAATGTCAGGCAATGGCGGAAAGTACGGGAGCTTCTATTACCTTGACTGAAGATGTGACGGCAGGAACCAAGGATGCCGATGTGATTTATACGGATGTATGGGTGTCCATGGGAGAGCCTAAAGAGGTATGGGAGGAGAGAATCAGGGAATTGACTCCTTACCAGGTGAATGGGAAAGTGATGGAGAACGCCGGAAAAGATGCCATTTTTATGCACTGCCTGCCGGCATTCCATGATCTTAAGACTAAGATTGGCAGGGAGATGAGCGAAAAATTTGGCATTTCCGAGATGGAAGTGACGGATGAAGTGTTTGAGTCTCCGGCTTCTGTCGTGTTTGATGAGGCTGAGAACCGGATGCACACGATTAAAGCCGTGATGGCGGCGACACTTTGACGCCAATCGGCGGGGGATAGGCTGTGACTGACCTAAGAATTTGTGCCGAAGAATCACAAATTCTGTGATGGCAGAGCGAAATCTGACATTTCGCTCGCCCCCTTCGCGTAAAACGCTTCAGAATGGAGGTATAAATGAAGCAGGATGCCAGGGAAGAGGCGATTGTGCTCTGTGGGGCAAATGCGTACGAGAAGAAATATTATTTTAACGAAATGTTTAAAGGAATACCGGATTCTATCAAGGAGGAACTGCACATCATCTGCGTACTCTTTACGGAGGAAATAGGCGGGATATTCACCATTGAATTTGAAAAGGACGGAAGTGTGAATATGCGTACCGAATATGCAGAAGATGATTTTCTTTATGATGAGATCGGAAGCGGGCTTTTGGTAAACGAGGTACGCCTGAAACGGCAGGAGATGTTTGAGTCCTTAAGCCTGTATTATAGGGTGTTCATCCTGCATGAGGATGTGGGCGCAGCGCTTCTTCTTGAGGAATGAGAAAAGGGTACCTATGTGACGAAGGAAAGGCTGATTGAATTTATGATGGGTGCAGTGAAAAAACTGCAGATTGGAAATGTGGTTTTAGACAATAATTTGATATTGGCTCCTATGGCAGGTGTAACAGACCTGCCATTTCGTTTGCTCTGCAGGGAGCATGGAGCAGGGCTGGTTTGTATGGAAATGGTCAGCGCCAAAGCGATTTATTTTGGCAACAAGAATACCCAGGAACTAATGGAGATACACCCAGACGAAGCGCCGGTATCTCTGCAGCTGTTTGGTTCTGATCCGGAGATCATCAGCGAAATGGCAAAACAAATCGAGGAAAGACCTTTTTCTATATTAGATATCAATATGGGATGCCCGGTGCCGAAGGTGGTAAACAATGGAGAGGGGTCTGCGCTTATGAAGAAGCCAAAACTGGTGGAGGAGATTGTATCCAAAACGGTGAAGGCGATTCACAAGCCGGTCACGGTGAAAATACGCAAGGGATTCAACGACAGCTCTGTAAATGCCGTGGAAATTGCCAAAATTGCGGAAGGGAGCGGCGCCGCGGCAATAGCGGTTCACGGAAGGACCAGAGAGCAGTACTATGCGGGAGAGGCAGACTGGGATATCATTGCGCGAGTGAAAGAGGCAGTGTCTATTCCGGTCATTGGCAATGGGGATGTGACAGATGGACCTTCGGCGAAGGCGCTGCTGGAACAGACGGGGTGCGACGGCGTTATGGTAGGAAGAGCCGTGAGAGGAAATCCATGGATTTTTGATCAAATCATAGACTTTTTGGAAACAGGAAGAGAGAGTCAGAGGCGTCCGCCGGCGGAGGTACAGGATACGATTCTCAGTCATGCCCGTATGGAGCTTCAGGTTAAGGGGGAATACACAGCAGTCAGGGAAATGCGCAAGCATATTGCATGGTATACTGCAGGCTATCCTAATTCTGCTTCACTGAGAAGGAAGGTCAATGAGATGGAATCTTTTGAAGAGTTGGAGCAGGCAGTAAAAAATATTTTTTCGGAATAGGATAGACGGAGACTACATATGCTTTTCTATGGAAGTAAATGGAATTAATCTTTTTTACGCAGGAATTGCATATGGAACTTATCCGGCAGGCGACGGAAGGACAGGTCATCGCAAGATCAAAAAGGAGGGGCTTCCAATCCACAAGATGCGGCGGGAATTTCCCTATCTCTTAGGGGGGAGCCGTGGGACGGGCAAGATTCAGATATATTATGCGCTGTTGCCAGAATATAGAAAGAAGGGATGCTTTTCGGGGAAGCCTAAAAATTGGAAATCGGAGAGCGTCCGGCAGTTGTTAGAGGAGGCGGACAGAAAGGCGTCTTTGACATTGGACTGCAGAGAACAGGTATGGGCGACAGAACTAGATAATCAGTATCGTCAGATTCCGATTGAACTTACGGCAGCTTTATTGTATCGTCAACGACCGTTTGATAAGATTTGTATCACCCTTTCGGCAGATAGCGGAGAATACGAGCTTTCACAGGTGATAGAATTAATCGGTCCATATTTGCCTAGGACTCGTCAAGTGCTTTTTAAGGGGGAGGAAAATCCGGCGTACGAAGCGCTTGAGGATTATCTTTATGAGGAGTTTGGGATTCTTGCAGCAAGGACAGATATGCCGCCGGCAGAAGTGCCCTGGCTTGACATGGAGGAAGGCGGAGCTGCTTTTTTGGCGGGAACAGCTTCTGGCTTTCACGAGAAGCATATATGCAGGTTGGAAATACTGAAATTCCTTGACACTTCTGTAAAAAATGGTTATAATACGGAAGTTAATTAAGAACTTTTATAAAATGATAGTAACATAAAAGGATGGAAAGGAAATGGAAGAAAAGAAAAACATACTTACCTATGAGGGATTAAGAAAGTATGAAGATGAGCTTCACGAACTCAAGGTGGTAAAAAGGCAGGAAGTAGCACAGAAAATCAAAGAGGCAAGAGAGCAGGGCGATTTGTCTGAAAATGCAGAGTATGATGCTGCTAAGGATGAACAACGTGACATCGAAGCTAGGATTGAGGAATTGGAGAAAATCTTAAAGAATGTGGAAGTCGTTGTGGAAGATGAAGTCGACCTTGACAAGATCAACATTGGATGCTGTGTCAAGATTCGTGATTTGGAATACAACGAGGACTTGGAGTATAAAATTGTAGGTTCCACTGAAGCCAACAGTTTAAAGGGGAAGATTTCAAATGAATCTCCTGTAGGAAAAGCATTAATTGGAAGTAAAATGGGAGATATTGTTGAAGTTGAGACACAGGTTGGTGTTTTGAGATACCAGGTTCTTGAAATCCAGAGATCTAACTAAATCCCAGAGACGTTTATGACAAAGGCAGAGCCCTTAAAAGGAGTGTTTGTAGTGGATAACCAGCAGAATAATCAACAAAGTAAAAACAATCAGAAGCAGGAACAGGATATTAACCAGCTTTTGAAAATAAAAAGAGAAAAACTTGCCATGCTTCAGGAAGCTGGCAAGGATCCTTTTCAAATCACTAAATTTGATGTGACGGCACACAGCAGAGAGATTAAAGAAAACTTTGAACAGATGGAAGGTAAAATTGTGTCGATTGCCGGACGGATCATGCAAAAGCGTGTGATGGGAAAGGCTTCTTTTTGTAATATACAGGATTTGAAAGGGAATATCCAGTCTTATGTTGCAAGGGACGGCATTGGAGAAGAGCCTTATGCAGATTTTAAAAAGTATGATGTAGGCGATATTGTAGGCATTACAGGCGAAGTGTTTAAGACCAAGACGGAGGAAATCTCCATTCATGCTTCCAGTGTGACCTTGCTTTCCAAGAGTCTTCAGATTCTTCCCGAAAAATACCATGGGCTTACCAACACGGATATTCGGTACCGCCAAAGATACACAGACCTTATTATGAATGAAGAAGTAAAGGAAACTTTTGTAAAGCGTTCAAAAATCATTTCCTCCATCAGAAGATATCTGGATGAACAGGGTTTTATGGAAGTGGAAACGCCTATGCTGGTGTCTAATGCCGGCGGCGCTGCTGCAAGACCTTTCGAGACGCATTTCAATGCGCTGGATGAGGATGTGAAGTTGCGTATTTCTTTGGAGCTGTATCTTAAGAGACTGATTGTAGGCGGGCTGGAGCGCGTCTATGAAATTGGACGGGTATTCAGAAACGAGGGGCTTGATACCAGGCACAACCCGGAGTTCACTTTGATGGAGTTGTATCAGGCGTATACAGATTATAATGGCATGATGGATTTGACCGAGAACATGTTCCGCTATGTGGCGCAGGAGGTCTGCGGCACGACCACAGTACCTTACGGCGAGCATATGATAGATTTGGGCAAACCTTTTGAAAGGCTTACCATGATCGAGGCGGTAAAGAAATATACGGGCATTGATTTTGATCAGATTGCCGACACGGCAGAAGCTAAGAAGCTGGCGGACGAAAAAGAAGTGCATTATGAGGACAGGCATACAAAGGGTGATATCTTGAATCTCTTCTTTGAGGAATTCGTGGAAGAGCATCTGGTACAGCCTACCTTTGTGATGGATCATCCAGTGGAGATTTCACCGCTTACCAAGAGAAAACCGGACAAACCGGATTATGTGGAACGCTTTGAGCTGTTCATTACCGGGCGTGAGATGTGCAACGCTTATTCCGAGTTGAACGACCCCATTGACCAGAGGGAACGTTTTAAGGCTCAGGAGGAACTGTTTGCACAGGGAGATGAAGAGGCGAACCATACGGATGAAGATTTCCTGAATGCGCTGGAAATCGGCATGCCGCCTACCGGGGGGATCGGATATGGCATTGACAGACTGGTTATGCTACTCACCAATTCACCGGCGATTAGGGATGTTCTGCTTTTCCCGACAATGAAAACGCTTGGCGGAAAAGACCAGTAAAATCAAGGGTTTGTGGACTTAAAGACAGTATGGTACGACAAGAGTACGACAAAATAAACTCTCTTAACGGGTTAAAATAAATGATTTTAAATTAAACTCGTGTCAGTTCAAGTTAATATTTTGTACGATAAGGACATTTTTCTAAAAGAAAATTTTAGGGAAGTGTCCTTTTGTTATGGTCAAAAACAAAATAGGAAATGGAGGAAATGAACATGAGTAGTACAGCGTTAGGAGCAGAGAAAGCGATTATTTTTATCAGCGATGCACATGA
>ERZ808054.195-NODE-195-length-78721-cov-18.643037_pt1 | contig 78721 bp, 75 predicted proteins | sample MGYA00380201_ERZ808054 | MGnify/ENA primary metagenome ERZ808054 (study PRJEB31490, sample SAMN06133419) | mouse gut metagenome | isolation source: Z5_2 | host: mice | place: China: Chengdu | collected 2015-05 ... | reverse complement strand
GTGAAAAATTTAGTGTTTATGGGAGGTTAAGCCTAAAATCATTAGCCTCGTTATAATTTTTTGCGGAATTTAGGTTATAAATGGCGCAAAATTAGCATACCCAAACGGCGTTAAATTGAAATATGAAAATGTTTCCCTTACTCTTTCTGTTGGCGATGGTGCAAATACTAATACCGCTCCGCAAGGCAAAATTTGTAAAATAATTGTAATAATTGGCAATATTAGTAATCTAATTTTCTTCATAGTCAGCACCCCCCCCCGAAAAAATTTCGATTTTTATATTTAATTATAAAATAGTTATCTGCCATTTACAATGTATATCGAAAAGTTATTACTCAATGGGTACACAATTCCGAAAAGGGAGAAAGAAATTAAACAGGTATATAAACTGGCGGGTAAATTTTTAGGTTTTAATGATAAGAGAAAACAGGAAATATAATGATAAAACAGGAAATTTAAAATATTTTGCCGTATAGAAATGTTTTCGTTTCAGGATCTAATTCTGTTTGCGACATTTTTAATTACACTGCTTGCCTACATAGATAGGAACAACAAGCGAAAATAAACAAGCCTACCTTGTCACTTGGCCGGTGAAGGTAGGCTTTACGTCAACTGGAGGCTAACCACTTTGTGGGCGGCTGCTTCCTTTTATGCATATAATATAGCATTTTTAGCGGGGAATTTCAAGTCAGTGATTAAATAAGTTGAGCTGAACCAAGATTTTCACATTTTATCTGGTGCCTTCCATCATATAGTCCAGAAGAATCTTCATATCTTCGGGTTCGGAAACGATCAGTTCCATTTCGTTGATAAAAGTGTTATCTGTGAAAAGCTGGCTGATCGCGATGTACTTGGTCAATTCTGATTTCAGATTCAACCGGTCGCCCTGTTTGGAGATCAGTTCTACATTTCCTCTGCACTGCTTGATCACATCAAGAAATTTCTCTGGATTTTCGATATTAAAAATTTTCATACGCATTCCTCCTTGCCGTGTCGTTGGCATTTCCTACAAACTCTTTTACTGTTTACGGGCATATTTTAGCAAGTTATTTTGGCATCTACAATACCAGATATAAACAATATAAAAGCGTTTTTCAGAAAAAATGTATATGAAATCCACAATTTGCCAGAGTGTTATCTGCGCTATTCCAATAAAGCATAATTCATTTCGTACAAAAGTTCATTGGTATCCGTAAGGGTCAGGCCGTGTTGCAGTCCGAAGAAAATGATGCTGTCCCGTTCAAGCCGGACATAAAGAGGCGCATAACCGGTCGTTTTGAGGAGCCTTTGGGTTTCATCAGCGGAAAGCGGTACGGCGAAGCAAAGTGCCAGGACTTTGTCGCGGGAAGGTTCTCTTTTTCCTGATAAAATATCGTATACATAGCTGCGGTCTAAGCCGGAGCGGCGGATCAGTTCACTTTTTTGCAGGGAGTGTCTGTCCAGAATTTGGTTTAGATATTTTGACAATGGTATCTGCCGGATCAGATCCTCAGAGGCGCTTTTCATAAAAGAAGATGGTGCAGAAGTGCGTTTTAGCAGTTCCAATAGTTCACCGGTGGATTTTTTCATTACAATGGCCCTCGTTTGTGGTATATTTGAGATAGCAGACTGGTGCAGTCTGAACACTTATTTTATTATAGGTAGTATGGGAGAATTGTCAATGCCGGAAAAAACAAACAGAAAAATGCAGTATCTTGAGGAGTGTTTTGAAACGCTGGCCTGCCTTGGTGACGGGACCGATAAAGAGGTGTTCCTTGTGAAGAGAAAAGGCAGCGGTAAAATGTATGTGAAGAAGTATGTCAGTCCTGAGGCAGCGGAAGTGTGTGGCAGGCTGGAGGGTGTGGTCAACAAAAATATTGCCCGTATTCATGCCGTTGCGCAGGATGGGAAGAAGGGACTGGTGATCGAAGAGTTTATCAATGGGGTGACACTGGAGGAATACAGGGAAAGCAGGAGAGTTCTGACGGAAGAGCAGGTGTGCAGTATTGTCAGTGATCTTTGTGACGCCTTGTTTGAGATTCACAGCAGGGGAATCGTGCATAGAGATATTAAGCCTGAAAATATAATGCTTTCTAATGATGGTGTCGTGAAGCTGATCGACTTTGGAATCGCCAGAAGCATAAAAGAAGGGAAGCGGCAGGACACGGAGATCCTCGGAACAGCCGGTTATGCGGCGCCGGAACAGTTCGGTTACAGGCAGACAGATGCCAGGGCGGATGTCTATGCCGTGGGCGTGCTGATGAATAAACTGTTGACAGGAGAATTACCGACACAGCATCTTTACGACGGGCCTGCGCTGCAGAAGGTCATTAGACAGTGTACCGAGATGGATGCGAAAAACCGTTTTCAGACGATTCGGGAATTAAAGAATACTGTGGAAGAACTTTCGGTGCGGAAGGGAAGGATTCAGGAAAGGCAGGGCGGACAGTTTGGGTATGTCAGGGAAAAGAGACCGGAAATGCGGCCACAAAAAGACGCAGCACCCCAAAATGGTAACAGGACGAAGGAACGCAGGACTCCTGGATTTGTTATAGAAGGGGTACCGGGTTTTCGGACGAGGGATCTGGAGAAGAATGTTGCGGCAGCGTTCGGATATATTTTTCTTTTTTTTGCTCCATTTGCATCGATGGGGGACTATACTTCTTCCATACAGATATTTTTACTCGCATTGTCAGCGAGAATTATCTTTTTGTGGGTTGCAACTCTGGTTTTGATAAACTTTGGCGACTGGGACACGAAAATCTTTCTGACACGGAGATTTTCAAAGAAGGCCAGGAAAGGTATCCGTATTACATTATGGATAATTATAGCGTATGCAGGCGCGATGCTGAATAATTATGTGAATTATAATTTGTTGGGGATGATAGAACCGTAACCCTGCGGATTTAATGATCAGATCAACGACGGGAAAATTTATCAGAATCTGTCGGCTGACAGCCGACCAAACGAGGAATGGCTTTCTTTATAATATTACCTGGGTAGTATTATGGAGAAAGCCATTTTTATGGGAAAAGCCAATTCGACTGTCTACTCAATTTTGTGGGATGTGTGCATAACGGACTGCATAATGGACAGAATCATGCTTTTTTCCTGTTCGCTGGCGGAATGCCACAGGGAAAGCATCATCTTATCCTGAACGGAATCTGTGACGGGAAGGGAATCTGCCAGCAGATAATCGATCGTCACGTGGAAACATCTCGCCAGAAGAATGAGTTTTTCCAGAGTCACAGAGCGTTCGCCACGCTCTACCAGGCCCACATAGGTAGTGGAAACATTGATATATTCTGCTACCTGCTCCTGTGTCATGCCGCAGTGCAGGCGTTCCTCCCGTAAACGTTTTCCCAAAATAATGCGATCCATAATAACTCCAATCCGTTTTTTATTCTTCTATTTTAACTGCAACCATGACCAGAATTAACAAACTATTAGTTATATAGTAGATAACTATAAGTTGACAAAATGCATATAATTTATATAATTAGAAGAAGAGACTGATTTATATACAGAAAAATACGAAATCATTATGTAAATTTTCATTTTTTAAGGACTGAAGGAAGAAAGAGGCATATTATGGGGAACAGTGTAACAGGAATCTTATCATTTATATTTGGCCTTCTGGGCGTTTTTACAGCGCACTGGTATGTCGGGATTTTCTTCATCCTTGTAGCAGTTATTTTAGGAGTTATTGCATTGACAGATTATCTATCATACAAATGGAGTGCCATTTCCGGGCTTGTCCTGTCGGGGCTGGGTGTTATGCTGTTGGTCATTACGCTGATTTCTGACATCCGTACAAACCGTCTGATCGTGTATTACAATTCGGGGGATAAAGTGTATCTTTCCAATTATGATCAGATTATGGAGGCACTGAATGGATTAGAAGAGATGGTGTATGAGGAGGCATGGCAGGAGACATTTGGAAGCGAAGAGGATATATCTGAGCCTGAGCATGACGATATTGTGACAGAAGATGTGACAGAAGAGCCGGAGATCGCAGTACAGGAGGAGACTGAAACGATCGCGATTCAGCCGGACAGGGCGTGGTATATGAGAGGGAGTACAAGCGGCGGAGAAGATCAGATTAAGAAAACGCCAGAAGCAGCGAAACAGAAGAAGGCCATATATCAGGATGAAAATGTGATTATTACCTATGAGGGAATAACAGAAGAAAAGTGGATGTCAGGATATAATGTTGAACTGACCATAGAAAACCTTTCGACAAGGACACTGACAGTACAGTGCAGGGGGACTTCGATCAATGGATATATGGTGCATCCGATGTGCTCTATTGAGATTGCTCCGGGTAAGAAAAGCCGGGATAAAATGAGGATATGGGGTGATGACGCTGAAAATATTCCCATGGGGACAGTTGATAATATTGAAACAAAATTCCATATATTTGATTTTGATGATATGTTAGATTTCAGTTATGACACAGAACATATTGTGGTTTGTCAGTGATCTCCTATACGATGGGTGAGATTGTTCTTATTTTTGTGACAATATTCGTGCAGGAGCAGTACAAAAACAAAAAAGGAAATGACTCAAAGTGTTGCTCCGGGCCGGTGTTTTTAAGGGGGAAAGAATGAGATACACATTAGCGCAGTTGGATGAAATGAATGGACATGAATTTGAATATGCAGTAGCGGATCTGCTGTTTCATAACGGATGGCGGGATGTTGAAGTGACTCAGGGGAGCGGAGACTACGGTGTTGATGTGCTGGCCCGTAGAAAAAATATGCGTTACGGTATACAATGTAAAAGATATAAGGGCAGCATAGGGGTCAAAGCCGTACAGGAGGCGATATCCGGAACAGATTTTTATCATCGAGATATTGCGGCTGTCATAACAAACAGTACTTATACAAAACAGGCGGTTAAGCTGGCACAGACTTCCGGTGTAAGATTATTTGGACGTGATTTTCTGGAGGAATTGATTGAAAACTATGAAATAGAATATGATTCTCTTGATCCAGAAAATGCTGCCGCGATCATAAGAGCACGCAGGCCTGCGGAGCAATCCGGAAAAAGTAAAGAGAAGGAATTACAGAAACAGTCTCAAAAGAAATCCGCCGGACCTAAAAAGAATATATTCACAATACAGCAAAAAATGCAGAAAGCATCGTTCTGGAATGGTCGTACTGTCGCCATAGGGATTGGTATTTTCCTGCTTTATGTATTGTTTGGCATGTTGTATATGATAAGCCAGATGCTTTAATATGCCGGAACAGCAGGGGTGGAAGCTGATGATGTTGACACGCACCGCACACCATAAACCCGTCTTCCATAAGCCGCCGGTTTAAGGTGCCGGGTGTCTCTTCTGTGCTGCGATCCATGGAAAGGGCCGCGGCGATACAACTGACCAGACAGCCGGAGGAACGCATCGTATAGCTGGAACTGCCCAGCTTATCATCACCCCATTGTGCATCATCCTGTCTGTAGCAGATGATTTCTGCTGCAGGCGGGATATTTTTGTCCAAGGATACTTTTATCTGTACACCATTTCCAAGCCGCAGATACAGAAAGCCGGTTCCCGACAGCAGCAGACAGCAAAAGAACAGTATGCCTGCCAGAACGGGCCGGTTTGTCCGGTGATTTTTGCTGTTATGTTTTCTGTTTCGCTCGATCGTCATTTCTCTGTCTGCCCAGGAGTTTGATTTATATCATCTATTCTAAACCGCAAAGGCATATTTGTATAGTGCGACGGGTTGAGATCTATTTGGCCAAGATATATTGTTGAATGTTTTTGGCGCAATATGTTATACTGGAAAAGTGTTTTGAGGAAAATTTTTGATTGAGGTCATAAAGAGGAAGCTTCATATGCTTAATATTTATTATGGCAGGATGCCGGAAGCGATTTTTAATACTGCCGTATATTTCAAAAATGTATACGAAGACAGCTGGATCACAGATTTTTTTGCCAAAGAAATGATTCTGGATGTTGATAAATCTGTCGTGTTGGGTGAGGCGGTAATAGACAGTCCCGTTTTGGGGAAAATATCTCCCTTGGGTTTGTCAGGAGGTGTTAAGACATTGATCTTGATCAAAAATGAACCGCAGAATATTTTTAATGCGTCTACCTGTGGAGATAACTGTGCCAAATGGATCCTGAAAATAGCAGAGAAGCAGGATACTACGATCAACTTGCGTCATCTGATGGATTTTGGCGATGAAAAGTTTGATATCTGTATCTTAAACACAAATCAGATAGTACACAGTATGAAAGAACTGGTTCCGATAGCCGGTCTGTATGTATAAAAGGGGATGTAAATGAGAGGAACACACAGGGTTATCGTGCAAAATAAACGTATGCGTTATGATTTTGCAGTAAGAAGAAATATGTATTGTTTTTATTGATGAAGGAAACGAGTTTGTTTTAAGCGATGAATTTGCATCTGCTGCGCAAAAGACGGGAAATTATTACGTGATCGTAACAAGAGAAGGAGTACCATTCCTGCCCTATAGTGTAGAAGAAATATATGGAATTCGTAATGCAGGGAAATATGGTACGTTAAAACAGACTTACAATGAATTTTACCAGCTTTATGGATTGGAAGACAACCGGAAAGCCATAAATCCAACGGTGGTCATTACAGAGGATTCTAATTCCGGATATCAGTTCTTTAAAGCGATTTGTGATAAAAATCAAATTGCCTGTATATGTGCCGGAGGAAAATCAAATATTTTTGCGACAATGGTAAATCAGGATGCAGATAAACAGCAGGGGACAATTTTGATTATCGCAGATGGTGCCGCTTTTGGGGCGGAAATGGAAAAAATAATGCATTTTATGAAGACGCATGAGAGGATTGCATTGTATTTGCCAGAGTCCTTTGAATGGTTGATTTTGAAGTCCGGCATTATAGAAGATGGTGAGATCAGCGAGATACTGGCGGCACCGGGAATCTATGTTGACAGCCGGGAATACTTTAGCTGGGAACGTTTTTTTACTGCTGTGCTGGTAAGGAAAGCAGATCATACTTATTTAAAATATACCAAAAAGATATTGAACACGGCATACTTAACGGAGAAGCTGCGAAGCAAAATACTAAAGACAATTCAGCAGGTCATATTCGAGAAAGAGACTACGGGACAGTAGGCAGTCTATCCCGCAAACATACAAAAAGACGCAAAATGGAGGAAAACGATCATGTATCCGACTCGACAGGAAGCAGAAGCATTATTGGCAGACGCCGCGAGCTGTAATCCCGGCCCATGGGAGGCGCACAGTCGTGTGACGGCATGGTGTGCGGAGAAGATTGCGCAGGCGTGTCCGGGGATGGATGCGGAGAAAGCCTGGGTGCTGGGACTGCTGCATGACATCGGCAGGAAGTTCGGGGTGAAGCATTTAGGGCATGTCTATGACGGGTGGCGGTATATGATGCAGGCAGGATATGATGAAGCAGCCAGAATCTGTCTGACGCATTCTTTCAACGAGGGGAAGCTGGAGAGTTATATCGGGAAATTCGATATCACGGAGGAAGAAACGAAGGAGCTCCGTCAGGCACTTGCACAGACGTCTTTTGATGATTATGACAGACTGATCCAGCTGTGTGACTCTATTGCCGGTGCGGAAGGCGTGGTGAACATAGAAGACCGGATGAACGATGTTAAGAGAAGATATGGCCGGTTTCCGCAGTCGAAGTGGGATAAGAATCTGGAATTGAAGGCATTTTTTGAACAGATGGCCGGTGAAGATATTTATAACGTAGTGGGTGGAATCGGGGCAGGTATTTGAGGAAGCATGGAATGTCCAGGATCCCTTTTTTGATGATCGGAAGAAGGAAGCAATATGCCGGGGCCGGAGAAGAAGACAAAGCGTTCTAGACTAATAGGACAGAAACATAAGCAGCTTGAGCAAATAAGACAGAAGCATAAGCAGCTTGAGCAAATAAGACAGAAGCATAAGCAGCTTTAGTAAATAAGACAGAAACATAAACAGCTTGAACGAATAATACATAGGTATGCAGAATAAAAGATACAGCAGAAGGGAGAAACTAAAATGAGAGAGACAGTAACGATCAAAGTGGAAGAACCGCAATATTCCGTGGTCACGGGAATGGCATTTTCACAGGTAGACGCCTGGTTCGGGCATACGAGAAGGGATCTGAAAATGGATATCATCTATCCGGAAGATCAGGAGAGGCTTTATCCCTGTATTGTATGGATCTGCGGCGGTGCCTGGGTGCAGATGGACAAGTCGGCTCATCTGGCTTATCTGACAGAGCTGGCACGGACAGGGTTTGTGGTGGCCAGCGTGGAGTACCGTACCAGTAACGAAGGCCCTTATCCGATGCCGCTTATCGACATCAAGGCGGGGATCCGTTATCTGCGCGCGCACAGTGAGCGGTTCCGGATCGATCCGGAACATTTCGGTGTGATGGGAGAGTCGGCCGGCGGGTATCTGACGGCAATGGCGGCTTTAGCCAATGATCCGGCCTTCGATGTGGGAGGTTACACAGACTATTCCAGTCGGGTACAGGCGGCATGCCCATGGTATCCGCCGACGGATGTTTCCGGGTTCCCTTACAATTCGCCTGTGGAGGCGGCGGCCTCGCCGGAATCGCTGATGCTGGGGATGAATGTCATGCTGCAGAAGGAAGAAGCCCTGAAAGCATGTCCGGTCAGCTTTGTGACAAAGGACGCTCCGCCGTTTATGATCCTGCACGGTATCAATGACCACACGGTTCCTTTCGGGCAGGGAGAAGTCCTGCATGATAAGCTGGAAGAGGCGGGATGCGATGTCAGGCTGATCGCCATTGCAGGAGCGGATCACGCGGATAAACAGTTTTTCCAGAGAGAGACCTGGAAGTGGATCGCGGATTTCTTCCATGAGAAATTAGGCTGAAAGAGTTAAGGATCAGTCGTGCGGGAGTTGAAGGAAACCTGTAACAGAAGCAGGGCGGAAATAGCGATAGAGAGGTAGTTTATGCAGTTATTAAGTGCAAATGATATGGCGAAACTGGGCTGTGGCGAGTGTGGCGGCTGCAGTGCCTGTTGTCGGGGGATGGGGCAGTCCATCCTGTTGGATCCCTATGATCTCTTTTTACTGCAAAAGGCGACCGGCCTGCATTTTGGCGGGTTGATGCAGGAGAAGCTGGAGCTGTGCGTGGAGGAGGGACTGATCCTTCCGGCGCTTAAAATGCAGTCCGGAACCGATGCCTGCGGCTTTCTGAATGGGGAGGGCCGATGCAGCATTCATCCGTACAGACCGGGCCTGTGCAGGCTGTTTCCGCTGGGCAGAAAGTACGATGGGGAGGGTCTGCACTATTTCCTGCTGGAAGATGCCTGTGAGATCAGAAACCGGACCAAGGTCAAGATCAGGAAATGGCTGGGACTGCCGGCACTTGTGCAGTATGAGAGATTTCTGACCGTATGGCATGAGCTGCGTATAAGTCTGCAGGAGCAGATCGAAAAACAACCGGCAGACAGTTTTGCACAGGAAATTAACGTGAAGTTTCTGGAGCTGTTTTATCCAGAAGCCTTATGCGGAAGAGGAGGCTTTCTATGAGCAGTTTGAGAAACGCAGGGATGAGTTCATGCATCTGTTTATGTGCAGTGTGCGCAGCTTCAACAGAAGCGAGGCAAACGCAGGGCAGAAACAGCAGAGCAGCAATGAAGAAACAGAGAAGCAATAGATAAATGAAGTAACAGATAAAAGAAGCAATAGATGAATGAAGTAACAGATAAATGAAGTAATAGATAAATAAAGCAACAGTAAATGAAGTAACAGATAAAAGAAGCAGTAGATAAATAAAGCAATAGATATAGTTTGAATAAAGATGAAAAAGGAGCAGAGAAACGGAAATGAAGACAAAACATGTAGTAGTAACGCTTATGCTGATCATGACAGGATTATTATGCTGTGCCTGCGGGGCACAGAAAGAAGGGAGCAGCGATCAGCTGGAAGGCAGTCTCGGGGATATCATAGCCGGTCTTTATGAAAAAGCGGAGTTGTCGGAAGATTTTAAAGCAGGGCTGGACAGTTTTGAGACCTTTGAATTGACGGAGGAAATGGAAGTTTCGATCCTGGGCACGGATGAGATAGAATATACGGAGGCGACGGCATCCATTCCCATGATCTCCCCCAATGCTTTTCAGCTCGTGCTTCTCAGAGTGGAAGAGGATAAAGTAGACACAGTCAAGCAGCAGCTGAAAGACAATGCGGATCTGAATAAATGGATCTGCGTCAGCGCGGAGACGATGCTGATCGAGAGCCGCGGCAATGTAATCTTTTTTGTGATGGGAGACAGCGATTCAACCTATGCGCTCAACAGTGCTTTTCAGAAATATTGATATATAGTAAACGAAATTTCTAATGTCGTTAGCGATAAAATCAAAAAGAACCAGAGAAGAAAGAATGAAAAGCGCCCGGTTCATTTCCGTCTTATAATATAAGAGGAAATGAATCGGGCATTCTTTCAGGCTGTTATCTTCTTCATGAAGAGCATCATCAATTTCATTTCTAATTCGACTTAACTTCCTTCCACAGTTCATTGTAGAGGGCGTCTCCGTCTTCACCCAGATATACGAATGTTTCCAGGTTATTGAATTTGGACAGATCGGGGAAGGCGATCTCGGAGTTGCGGATGTCTTCATCCTCGATCAGCTCTCTTGCGGCATCGTTGGGCGTGGAGTAGGTAATGTACTCGAAATTCTTGACAGCGATATCGCCGCGGCACATAAAGTCGATAAATTTTTCGGCATTTTCCTTATTGGGGGCATCTTTCAAAATGACCCAGGAATCAATCCACACATTGGTGCCTTCCTCGGGAATAACATACTCAAGGTCGGGATTTTCGCGCTGCGTATAGATGGCCTCACCGGAATAGATCACGCCGATCGCGGCTTCGTTTCCGATCATCTTGTCGCGCACCTGGTCAATCACGTAGGCCTGTACCAACGGTTTTTGTTCGATCAGGGAATTTTTTGCCGTCTCCAGTTCCTGCGGATCGGTGGTATTCATGGAAAAGCCGTTTAATTTCTCAGCCACCATGAAAGCATCCCGCACGGAATCCTGCATCAGGATGTTGTCGGCATATTTTTCATCCCACAGCTGCGCCCAGCTTGTGATCGGTTCCTCCACCATAGTCTTGTTGTAGAGGATGCCCACCGTACCCCAGCAGTAGGGAACGGCATATTTATTTTCCGGATCGAATCCTTTGGACTGTTCATAGTATTGTGCTCCGATGTTCTTTTTCGCATTGGGAATGTTGTCAAAGTTGATTTCGGCCAGCATATCATTGGCGATCATCTTGCTGATCATATAGTCGGAGGGGCATACCACATCATAGGAAGCCGCGCCGGACTCCACCTTCGGATACATGATCTCGTTGGTCTCGAATTCGTCATAGACAACTTCGATCCCGGTCTCTTCCTCAAACATCTCGATAGTATCCGGGTCGATATATTCTCCCCAGTTATAGACAATCACCTGGCCGCCTTTTCCGCCGCCGGAGGAACCGCATCCAGCTATTCCGGCCGCTGCCAGCAGCATGATACCGCCAAGCAGCGCTTTGCTTTTCACATTTCTATGTCTCATGTCTTTTATACTCCTTTTACATTGTGTTGTTTGGTGCTGTTATTTGTTATGTCGTTTACTATATGCCGTTAACAATGGTAGATGTAAACGATGATCAGAACCGCGCGGCCTGCTTTTTATCTGCCCTGGCGTCCTGTTTGTCCGGTACCGCATTTACAAGCAGCAGCAGTACCAGCACAGCCAGGAAGATGATCGTAGACAGCGCGTACATCTCCGGCTTGATCCCTTTTCGCACTTCCGTATAGATCTTGGTAGACAGGGTGTCTACGCCGGCTCCTTTCGTAAAGTGGGTGATGATAAAGTCATCCAGTGACATGGTAAAGGCCATCAGGAAGCCGGACAGGATACCGGGCAGAAGATCCGGGAATACCACCCTGCGGAAGGCGCTGACCGGGGAAGCCCCCAGATCCAGCGCCGCCTCATAGATACTGGGATTGAGCTGCTTCATGCGCGGCATAACACTGAGGATCACGTAAGGAATGTTAAAAGTGATATGCGAAAGCAATATCGTCCCAAACCCGAACCGGAAGCCGAAGCTGATAAAAAGCAGCATCAGGGAGATACCTGTCACAATATCCGCATTCAGCATCGGAATGTTGGTGATGCCCATCATAACAGTGCGTGTCCGTTTCTTCATATGATTCATGGCGATACAGGCAACAGTGCCGATCACCGTGGCGATCACGGAGGAGAGCAGTGCGATCAGCAGCGTGTTCCCCAGCGCTTTTAAAATATCGTCATTTTGTATCAGCCGGGTATACCATTTGAAGGTAAAGCCGCCCCATTTGGCCCTGGTCTTGCTGGCGTTAAAGGAAAGCACCATCAGCGTGGCGATGGGAGCGTACAGGAAGAGGAAGATCAGGGCGATATAAATTTTTTTTGCAGTATTTTTCATAACATCGATCCCTCCCCGTCTTTATCAAATACGGCGGATGCGATCATATTTAAGATAATGAAGAGCATCAGCACGATGGAAAGTCCGCTGCCCAGATGCCAGTTGGAGGCCTGTGTAAATTCCTGGTCGATGACGTTACCGATCAGCAGGATCTTACTGCCGCCCAGCAGGGAGCTGATGACGAAGGTGGTCAGCGCCGGGACAAAGACCATGGAAATACCGCTGATGATACCAGGCACTGAGAGGGGCAGTATAATACGGAAAAAAGTATGTACGTTGTCTGCGCCCAGATCCCTGGCGGCGTTGATCACATTCTTGTCAATCTTGGACAGTGCATTGTATAGAGGCAGTACCATAAAGGGCAGGAAATTATAGACCATGCCCAGGATAATGGCGTAAGGCGTATTGATGATATTGATATTCGGCAGGTGGAGGAAGGTGAGGATATTGTTGATCACTCCGTTTTTTTCCAGTAAGGTCTGCCAGGCAAGGGTGCGCAGCAGAAAGTTCATCCACATCGGCAGTATGAATATCAATATGATAAAACTGTGCTGGCTTACTTTCATATTTGCCAGGATCATGGCCAGCGGGTAGGCCAGCAGGAAACAGAGCAGCGTGCTGATCAAAGACAGCAGGATGGAAAGACGCAGTGCCTTGGCATGTTCCGCCGTTGCAATGGCCATGATGTTTTCCAGCGTGAAGGCGCCGGTCTTATCTGTCAGTCCGTAGTAGAAGATCATGCAGAGCGGAATGATGATAAAGACCACCGACCAGAGTGTGTAGGGCGCAGAGAGCCATTTGTTCTTAGATGTCAATTGCCACCGCCTCCTCGTCTTCAGATTCCGGTTTGTTCATGATCTGGATGTTGTAGGGGTCGACCCGGATGCCGACCTTTTCCCCTACCGGGTGCAGAGCCGTGGAATGTACCAGCCACTCAAAGCCGCCCGCCATGACTTCCATCTCATAGTGCACGCCCTTGAAGATCAGATGGGTCACTTCGCCTGTCAGCGTGCCCTGTGCAGGAGCGACAAGCTCCACATCTTCCGGCCGGATCACCACATCCACCGGCTTGTTATGTCCGAATCCTGTATCCACGCAGGTGAAGCGGGTGCCGAGAATGCTGACCAGCTTATCCTCGATCATGGTCGCGGGAATGATATTGCTGTCTCCGATAAAGTCCGCCACGAAGGCATTCTCCGGCTCGTTGTAGATGGATTCCGGGGAGCCGATCTGCTGGATGTAGCCCTGATTCATGACGACGATGGTGTCGGACATGGTCAGCGCTTCCTCCTGATCGTGGGTGACATAGACAAAGGTGATGCCCAGCTCGTTTTTCATGCGAATCAGTTCGTACTGCATTTCCTGGCGCAGTTTCAGGTCAAGCGCACCCAGAGGCTCGTCCAGAAGCAGGACTCTTGGTTCATTGACAATGGCGCGGGCGATGGCGATCCGCTGTTGCTGGCCGCCGCTTAGAGAATCCGGCATCCGGTTCTCGTAGCCCTCCAGATTGACCAGTTTCAGGGCGTAACGTATCTTATCTGCTATGTAGTCTTTGGATTTCTTCCTGATCTTTAAGCCGAAGGCTATGTTCTCGGCGATGTTCATATGGGTAAAAAGGGCGTACTTCTGAAATACGGTGTTTAAAGGCCGCAGGTTCGGCGGAAGTTTCGTAATGTCCTGTCCGTCGAAAATGACACTGCCGGTGTCCGGGGTGGCGAACCCGCCCAGAATGCGCAGGGTAGTGGTTTTGCCGCAGCCGCTGGGCCCAAGCAGCGTGACGAATTCATTCTCGTGGATGGTCAGATTCAGTTCGTCTAAGACCATCTGTCCGTCAAAGGATTTGGAAATGTTGTTTAAGTGGATCAATTCTTTGGACATGGACGAATCCTCCGTGTTTTCTGTTTCGTATTTTGTATTCTCTACTCTAAGAGAGCGGACCGGATCGAACGACTCTAAAAATTCGGCGGCGTGCTGATCCAGAGGAAGACGGCGCCGCTCCTGCCGCCGGCTTTGATGTAGTGCTCCGAGTTGGCCGTGTAGTAAAAGGCTTCCCCCTTCTTCGCCTTCATGCTGCGGTTCCCGATGACGATGGTGATCGTGCCGGACAGCACATAGCCGAATTCCTCCCCTTCGTGGGGCTGGTCGGGATAGGTGGAACCGCCGGGATTAAGCGTCACGCGGATGGGTTCCATCATGTTCTTCTGTGCGTTGGGAATGATCCATTCCACCTTGTTGTGAAGTTCCGTGTCGGTCTTCTCGAAGAAGTCCTCGCTGTGAAAGACGATCTGCTCATCGTCGTCGTCGCTGAAGAAATTTTTCAGGTTTGTGCCGAGGCACTGTAAAATATCGACCAGGGTGGCGATGGAAGGAGAGGTCAGGTCGTTTTCCAGCTGGCTGATAAAGCCTTTGGACAGTTCGCAGCGGTCCGCCAGTTCCTCCTGAGTCAGTCCTTTCTGGTTTCGCAGTTCTCTGATCTTATTGCCGATCTCCATTCGGCCGGAATTATTATCCATAATGATATCTGTCTCTTTTCTGTTTCTTTCTGTGTATTCCTGTCTCTTTGCGGATTGTGCAAAAGACAGGGTTTCCAGGCTGCGGCGTCTGTTGTCCGGCGGCCTTTTGCTCAGTCATAATAAACTCAAAGTTTACTAAAACTAAACAGAAGCTGAATCTCATTATACAAAAAAGAAGTGCCATGTCAATGGGTTTTTAAAAATAAAATCATTTTTTGTGAAAATGATTAACACAGCCAGAAATTTGTGATAAAATTTAGTAGCATAAAAAACTTCTGCGGCAAAACCTTACGGACTGCCGGTATGCGCCACGTTGATCACCGAGGCGCATACCGGGCATGTGCCTCGGGATTTGGGCTGGAAGTGTTAGAGAACGATACTCAAAGAAAGGCATGGTTTGAATATGAGTCAGGAGAAATATGTGGCATACGTTTCCACGTACACCGTGGGCAAGGTAGACAAGTACGGCATCAGAATTTATGATGTGGATCTGGAGAACGGCCGGCTGACCGAGAAGAATCAGGTGCGGATCACCAATTCTTCCTATATTACGATTTCCCATAACAAGAAATTTCTGTATTCCATTACCGATTTTGGTGTGGAATCGTACAGAATCCTGCCAAGCGGTGACCTCGAGGTCATCAATGCGAGCAGTATCAACGGTATGCGCGGGTGCTATCTTTCCACCGACTATGAAGACAGATTCCTGTTCGTGGGCGGCTATCATGACGGGAAGATCACGGTGCTCAGGCTGCGGGAAGACGGCGGTACCGGAGAGATCACGGAGGAGATTTATCACAAGGGGCTGGGGAGTATTGCGGAACGGAATTTCAGACCCCATGTCAACTGTGTGAAGATGACGAGAGATAATCGTTACCTGTGTGCGGCAGATCTGGGACTCGACCATGTGAATGTATACCGTCTCAACCATAAGACAGGGCGTCTGCGCCACATCGACATGATCCGCAGCGAGCAGGAGTCGGCGCCCCGGCATTTGAAATTTTCAAAGGACGGCCGGTATCTGTATATCGTACATGAGTTGAAGAATTATATTGATGTCTACACCTATGAGGAGGTGGACGGCAATCCGGAGTTCGAGAAGATCCAGACGGTCTCCACGCTGAATGATTATCATGCCGGCGGTTCGGCGGCAAGTGCGCTGAATATTTCCGAGGATTTCCGGTATCTGGTGAGTTCCAATGCCGGGGACAACAGCGCCGTTGTCTTTCGGATCGACCAGGAGACTGGGATGCTCTCGAAGCTCCTTTGTCTGCCGATCAGCGGCGATTATCCGAAGGATGCGAACCTTTTCCCGGACAACAGGCATCTCGTCTCCCTGAATCATGAGTCGGATACGATGACTTTCTTTACGGTGGATCTGGAGAACGGACTGCTTATCATGAACGGAAGAGAGGTACAGGTAAATCAGCCCAACTGCATTATTTTCCACAAAATTGAAGAAGGAACCGAATAGATGAGCTTCCTCCTGCATATACATTTACCAGTATAAGCAGGAGGATTTTTTATATGGATTTCTTACAGAATAATACATATGACCTGTATAAAGATATACAGCTCCGCACGGGAGGAGAAATCTATCTGGGCGTGGTAGGACCGGTGAGGACGGGAAAATCGACGTTTATCAAGCGTTTCATGAATCTGCTGGTGCTGCCTTTTATGGAGGATGAGAACGAGAAGGAGCGGGCTCAGGATGAGATGCCGCAGAGTGCGGGCGGCAGGACGGTCACCACGACGGAACCGAAATTTATTCCCAAGGAGGCGGCGCATATCCGGCTGGGCACGGATATTGATGTGGATATCCGGCTGATCGACTGTGTGGGCTATATGGTGGAAGGGGCCACCGGTCATATGGAAGAGGATGTGGAACGTATGGTGAAGACCCCCTGGTCTGCGGAGGAGATTCCTTTTACGCGGGCGGCAGAGATCGGCACCCGCAAGGTGATCAAGGATCATTCCACTATCGGTATTGTGGTGACCTGCGACGGTTCTTTTGGCGACCTTGGGAGGGACAGTTTTCTGGAGGCCGAGTCACGCACGATCACGGAGCTGCAGGCGCTGGGGAAACCTTTTATCGTGCTGCTCAATTCCGCGAAGCCTTATGCGGAGGATACCAGGATGCTGGCGGATGAGATCAGCGAGAAGTATCAGGTGACCGTGATGCCGGTCAACTGCGAGCAGTTAAAGCGGGAGGATATCAATCACATCATGGAAAATATCCTCTACGAGTTTCCGCTTACGATGATCGAATTCTACATGCCCAAGTGGGTGGAGATGCTGCCTTACGACCACAAGATGAAACAGGACATTATCGCCCGGATCAAGAACCTGATGAGCAGTTTGAGTAATATCCGGGATATCACATCGGGGAGCTTTATGCCGGAAAGCGAATATATCAAGAAGTGCAAGCTGGACGGCATCAATATGTCCGACGGCAGTGTGAAGATCCTGCTGGATGTGGACGATTCTTATTATTATGAGATGATCAGCGACCTGGTGGGGGAGACGGTGGGAAGCGAGTACCAGATGCTTGCCATGTTAAAAGAGATGGCGAAGATGAAGCGGGAGTATGTGAAGGTGCTCCATGCGCTGGAATCTGTACGCTATAAGGGATACGGCGTCGTGATGCCGGACCGCGAGGAGATCATGCTGGAGCGTCCGGAGCTGATCAGACAGGGCAATAAGTTCGGCGTGAAGATCAAGGCGGAGAGTCCCAGCATCCATATGATCAAGGCCAGCATCGAGACAGAGATATCCCCCATCGTGGGTACGGAAGAACAGGCCAGAGATCTGATCCAGTTTATCTCGGATACGGAGACCAGCGAAGAGGGTATCTGGGAGACGAATATCTTCGGAAAGACGGTAGAACAGCTGGTAAATGACGGTATCACGGGTAAGATCTCCATGATCAATGAGGAAAGCCAGGTGAAACTGCAGGAGACCATGCAGAAGATCGTGAATGACTGCAACGGCGGGATGGTATGTATTATTATTTGACGCAGCTTTTTCTGCGGGACGGGTGAAAGGCCGGAAGAGAGAAGGAAGCAATCTGTTATGAGAGCGGGACAGGAGACTGTATCCTGCTCTTATATTATGCGATAAAAACAGATACAGTATTTACGGCGGCACGTAATAGTGTTAAAATATAAAACATCAGAGCAGACAGGAAGCGCTTGGGAAGCCGGAGAGATCACAATGACGCGTCCGGACAAACCGAACAGCCGGAATCAGAAATATGTCGTTACGCACAAAACGCCAGTAAAGATTTCACGCCAAAGTGAATGATAAATAAATAACATACAAAGAAAGGCGGTAAACAAATGAATCCAGTATACGAAAAATTATTAAAATGCTATGAGTGCTACAAGGCAAAGATTGACTTTGCGCCCAGTGTGGCGGTAGTGCTGGGATCGGGGCTTGGCAATTTCGCAAAGACCGTGGATGTGAAGGCGGAGCTTCCCTACAGTGAAATCGAAGGGTTTCCGGTATCTACGGTGCCGGGACATGCGGGTAAGTTTATTTTCGGGTATATTAACGAGGTGCCCGTGGTGCTGATGCAGGGGCGGGTCCACTACTATGAGGGATATCCGATCACGGATGTGGTGATGCCTGCCCGTCTGATGAAGATGATGGGGGCGAAAGTATTGTTCCTGACCAATGCTTCCGGCGGTATCAATCCGGCTTTCCATGCGGGCAGTCTGATGCTGCTGAAGGATCATGTCTCCATCTTCGCACCGAATCCGCTGATCGGCGCCAATATCGAGGAGCTGGGAACGAGGTTCCCGGATATGTCCCACGTCTACGACGAAGAACTGCAGGAAATCATCAGAAGCACGGCAAAAGAAAACGATATCGAGTTGTTTGAGGGTATCTATGCCCAGCTGACAGGGCCTTCTTTCGAGTCTCCGGCGGAGATCCAGCTGCTGCATAAGCTGGGCGTGAGCGCAGTAGGCATGAGCACGGTCGTGGAGGCGATCGCGGCCAACCATATGGGCATGAAGATCTGTGGCGTATCCTGTGTCAGCAATCTTGCGGCAGGCATGAACAGTGCACCTTTGACGCATGAGGAAGTACAGGAGGCGGCCAACGCGGTGGCGCCGAAGTTTGAGAAGCTGCTTGTGGAGTCGATCACGAAGTTTCGGGAACTGATTTAATTTGATATCCTGCGGCATGTGTACATGGAAGCAGAATGGAGGATGCAGTGACAATGATGCATGAGGAGAGTATTCAGGCGTCTTTGTGCAAAGCATCGGTGTACACTGTTATGCAGAATGGAGGAAAAGACAGATGAATTACAGATTTTATAATGCGCGTATTCTGACAATGGAGACGGACAGGCTGATCACAGGCGAATTATGGGTGCAGGACGGAAAGATCCTGTATGTCGGTGACGGCAGCGATACGGACGGTGTCTGTGCCGCCGGCCAGGGTGCAGAGGATGGTAAGGGCAGATGGGACAGGGAGATCGACTGCGGGGGCAATCTTCTGATGCCCGGTTTCAAGAATGCCCATACCCATTCCGGCATGACGCTTCTGCGTTCTTATGCGGACGACCTGCCGCTGCAGGACTGGCTGTTCAAGCAGGTCTTTCCCATAGAGGATAAGATGGACGGGGAGATGATCTATCACCTGACGAAGCTGGCGGTATTGGAGTATCTTACCAGCGGTATCACATCCATCTTTGATATGTATCTGACGCCGGAGACGACGGCGAAGGCATGTGTGGATATGGGGATGCGCTGCGTACAGGTCAGCGGAACGAGCGGGCAGACGGATTTTGAGCCATCCCTGAGACTGTTGGAGCAGCGCTATCAGGCGTTGAACCATGACGATCCGCTGCTCAGTTATTTTATCGGATTTCATGCGGAGTATACCTGTTCCAGAGAGTTGATGGAACGGGTGGCACAGATTGCACATAAATACAAGGCTCCGGTATACACTCATCTGGCGGAGACGAAGGCGGAGGTGGAAGGCTGTCGGGAACGCCACGGTATGTCTCCGGCAAAACTGCTCGACACGATCGGCATGTTCGATTACGGCGGCGGCGGTTATCACTGTGTCTGGATGGACGAAGAGGATATGGAGATCTTCCGCAGACGCGGGCTCAGTGTGGTGACCAACCCGGGCTCCAACACCAAACTCGCCAGCGGCATCGCGCCGATCTCTGCTTATCTGAAAAAGGGGATCAACGTAGCCATCGGTACGGACGGGCCTGCCAGCAACAACTGCCTTGACATGTTCCGGGAGATGTTTCTGGTGACGGGGCTTGCCAAGCTGCGGGAGGAGGACGCCTCTGCCGTGGATGCCTGGGAAGTGCTCAAGATGGCCACGGTGAACGGCGCCAGAGCGATGTATCTGCCGGATAGCGATGTGCTGGCACCGGGCAAGGCGGCAGATATCATCATGATCGATCTGCAGCAGCCCAACATGCAGCCTATCAATAATATCCCGAAGAACCTGGTCTACAGCGGCAGCAAGCAGAACGTGAAGATGACCATGATCCAGGGTCGGATCCTGTATGAGAACGGCATTTTCACAGATGCTTATGATGTGGAGGAAATCTATAGAAAGGCAAACGAGATCATAGACAGTCTGCGATAAGTATCACACAGTTGTGACGGCAGGCGGAGCCGGTGCATTCAGGACAGGTTCCGCCTGACAGGTTGTCTTTGAAATCAGGAAGTGCATATGGATGGTTTGGTGTTGGCGGGTATGATCCTGTTTTTGATCGTGCTCATCATGGGAAAGGAATATATTAACAGCAGGTCTTTTCACAGGCATAATCTGCAGAGGATATTCGAAAGCTACGGTATGCCTTCCGAGCGGGTTTACAAGACGGGCGAGCTTGAACATATCCAGAAATATTATCTCAGGCATCCCGGGAAGAATCAGCTGGACGATATCACTTGGAACGATCTGAACATGGACAGCCTTTATCAGCAGATCAATGTCTCCTGCAGCGCTGCGGGGGACGAATATCTGTATTACAGGCTGCGGACGCCGCTTGACAGTCGGGAAGATCTGGAACAATGGGAGTCAAGGATCAGTTTTTTTATGGAGCATGAGGAAGAACGGCGTCAGGTGCAGGGCCTGTTCTATCAGCTGGGGAGAATGGGACGCTATTCACTGCATGAGTATATTGAGAATCTGGATATTCTGGGTGAGCGGAAGAACGGTAAATATATCCTGTACAATGTGACTTTGTTTTTGTGTATCGGGAGCATGTTTGCGTCGCCGCCGTTGGGAATCGGCGCGCTGCTTTTGGTGGTGTGCCACAACTTGATCGGTTATTTCAGGGAGTACAAGCAGATCGAGCCTTATATCACCAGCTTCCGTTATATTAAGAGGATGCTGGATGCGGCGGAGAAGATGGGCCACATGAAGACAACGGGGATTGCCGGGGAACAGGAGCGACTGCTTGCCTGTCATGGGAAGATGAAGAGCTTTATCCGCAATGCCTATCTGCTCGTCTATGTAGAGAAGGGGAACGGCGATCCGCTCAGTCTTATCCTGGATTATGTGCGTATGGTCTTTTATCTGGATCTGATCCAGTTTAACAATGCGCTGCATGCGGTACGGGGGCATCTGGAGGAGATTGACGAGATGGTGACACTGCTGGGTAAGATTGAGACGGCAGTGGTGATCGGTTCCTACAGGAACAGCCTGCCGGAGTACTGCCTGCCGACGCTTCGTTTTGAAGAGGACGCAGGACGGCGGATGGTGATCGAGCAGCTCTACCATCCCTTACTGTCAGATCCGGTGAAGAATTCCATTGATACGCAAAAAGGGGTTCTGCTGACCGGTTCCAACGCTTCCGGTAAATCCACTTTTCTGCGTGCCGTGGCGTTAAGCGCCGTACTGGCGCAGACTATTTTTACCTGTCCGGCGAGGCGCTATGAGGCGCCGGTGTTCCGCATCTATTCGTCCATGTCTTTAAAGGACGACCTGATCGGCGGACAGAGTTATTATATGGTAGAGATCAGAGCTGTCAAACGGATCCTTGACCAGGTGAGGCTGGCCGGGGAAGAGCACGGCTGCGTGCTCTGTTTTGTGGACGAGGTGCTGCGGGGCACCAATACGGTGGAAAGGATCGCGGCCTCCACACAGATCATGAAGATGCTTTCGGCGGGACATGTGATCTGTTTTGCGGCGACCCATGATGTGGAATTGACCAGGCTTTTGGCAGGGGAATACGAAAATTATCATTTCGAGGAGCGGATCGAGGAGGATGATGTGTTCTTCCCGTATACGCTGATGCCGGGGCCGGCCACCACGCGGAATGCCATCGCACTGCTCAGGGTGCTGGGATACGACGACAGGATCATTACGGAAGCGGAAGCCATGGCGGGACATTTTCTGGCGGAAGGAAACTGGAATCAGAATGAGAAGTAAAGAGGAGGACACAGACCTGAATGAAAGTAACGATCTACACTGACGGTTCGGCCCGCGGCAACCCGGAGGGGCCGGGCGGTTACGGGACGGTGCTGCAGTATATTGACCCGAAGGGGACGCTGCATGAGCGGGAATATTCGGCGGGATATAAGAAGACCACCAACAACCGCATGGAGCTGATGGCGGCGATCGTGGGGCTGGAAGCGTTGACGAAGCCCTGCGAGGTCACACTGGTCTCGGATTCCAAATATGTGACGGATGCCTTCAACCAGCACTGGATCGACGGATGGATCCGGAAGAACTGGAAGACGGCGGGCAACAAGCCGGTCAAGAATATTGACCTGTGGGAACGGCTTCTGCAGGCGAAAAAGCCTCATCAGGTGACATTTCGCTGGGTAAAAGGGCACGACGGCCATCCGGAGAACGAACGCTGCGATAAATTGGCCACAACTGCCGCGGATGGCACAGACTTACTTGACGATACCTTCTGATTGGTGGTATCATAGATATGGTTTTTGAAGAAAGATATTTTATTACGTAACATGATGGGAAGGGGAAAACAGATGACGAATTTGATCTTGTTTGTAAACGCTTTTTTATCTTACTTATTGGTGTTTGTATTTATTGTGGCAGTGGTGGTCGTAGCATGTGTGATCGGTGTGAAATGGAGAAAGAGCAAAGATGCCAAAGCTGCTGCACAGACGGGCATGAACGCACAGGCAGAAGGCGTCGGCGGGAAGACAGCCGTATGATGTCTCTGGATGGAGATGGTTTGAAAGTCAGGCCGGCGGGTCTGGCTTTTTCCGTATTGCAGAATCTCTGTTATGAAGCCGGTCTGCGGCGCAGCAGGCGGCAGGGCTGCGGGAGATCAGGCTGCGGATGGGAGAAAGACGGAGGTAAGAATGGGAAACTATACGACGATCCTGTGGGATCTGGATCAGACGCTGTTGGACTTTGACCGTTCCATGGACTATGCGATCAGAGAGGTCTTCGCCCGGTATGATCTGTATATGGATGAAAAGATCGCCGCCCGGTATGAAGTTATCAACCGGGATCACTGGAACAGGCTGGAGCGTGGTGAGATCACGAAGGAAGAAGTGAAGGTGGGCAGATTCCGGGTACTGCTTGCGGAACTGTCGATCGGGCACATCGATCCGGCAAAGATTGCGGCCGACTATCAGGATGTGCTGGGCAGTGTCTACTATTATATAGACGGCGCCGTGGAGGTGGTCACCAGGCTGCGGGATCTTGGTTTTCACCAGTATGTAGTGACTAATGGAGTTAATACAACCCAGAGCAGTAAGATGAAACTGTCGGGATTTGACAGGCTGATGGACGGGGTTTTTGTGTCGGAGCTGCTGGGATATCCGAAACCGATGAAGGGCTATTTCGACGCGTGTTTTGCGGCGCTGCCGGAGGGGACGAGGGAGCAGAGCATTCTGGTGGGAGATTCGCTGACCAGCGATATGCAGGGAGCCAACAATGCGGGTATTACTGCCTGCTGGTTTAACCCGAAAGGGCGTAAAAAGGATGTCGAGGTGCGGATTGACTATGAGATACGGCATCTGAGGGAGCTGCCGGCCATTCTTGGCGTTGGAGAGGATCCGGCAGGGTAACGGCGTCAGGCAGAAGCGGTACACAGGGCAAAAATTCAGCCCGGGACGTTGCTTTGGCAAAGTCCGTAATGAACATTCAGGAGTTTTGCATGGCAAAAAGCGGTAATCAGAAGTTAAAACTATTATATCTGGTAAAGATCCTGACGGAGCAGTCCGATGAGGAGCACTGTCTGGGGGCGCAGGCGCTGATCGATGGTCTGGCGGAATACGGTATCAGGGCGGAGCGCAAGAGCATCTATGACGACATCGCGCAGCTGATCGGGTTCGGGTATGACATCGTGCTGGTCAAGGCGAAGACGGGCGGCGGTTATTATCTGGCCGGACGGGAATTTGAGCTGGCGGAGTTGAAGCTGCTGGTGGAGACGGTACAGGCTTCACGGTTCCTTACGGTGAAGAAGTCGAGGGAGCTGATCGGCAAGATCGAGAAGCTGGCGTCGAAAGCGGAGGCCGGACAGCTGCAGCGGCAGGTCTATGTGGCCAACCGGGTCAAGACGGCCAATGAAAGTATCTATTACATAGTGGATGATATCCACCGGGCGATTCAGGACAATGAGCAGATCTCGTTCCAGTATCTGGAGTGGAATCTGGAGAAGGAGCTGGTGCCGCGCAAGGACGGTAAGCTCTATCGGATCAGTCCCTGGGCGCTGACCTGTAAAGACGAGAATTATTACCTGATAGGCCATGACGGGGAGAGTGATACGATCAAGCATTTTCGTGTTGATAAGATGGGACAGATCCGCGTGCTGGCCGGTGTGGGACGGCAGGGGGCGGCGCTTTTTGAGCGGTTTGACATCGCCGCCTACGCCAACAAGACCTTCGGCATGTTCGGAGGCCGGGAGGAGATCGTCACGCTGGAATTTGAAAACCGGTTTATCGGTGTCGTTATGGATCGCTTCGGGAAGGAAGTACCTGTGAGGAGACGGGAGGAAGAACACTTCTCCGTGCGGGTGCAGGTGGCCCTCAGCGGACAGTTTTACGGGTGGCTGACGGGGCTTGGCACAGGCGCCAGAATCCTGGCGCCCGCGGAGGTGGTGGAAGAGTACAGGGCACATCTTACAAAGGTGCTGGGGCAGTATATTGACGGGTAACGAAACATACAGAAATGAGGAAACAGACATGAACATAAAATTTGCACACAGGATGAAAGACTATGAAGCCGGTATTTTTCAGGTGTTGAACGAGAAGAAGGACGAGGCGGAGCGGCAGGGCAGGACAATCTATAACCTGTCTGTGGGGACGCCGGATTTTCCGCCCGCGGCGCATGTGGTGGAAGCGGTGGTGAAGGCTTCTGCGAAGCCGGAGAACTATAAGTACGCGCTGATCGATATTCCGGAGCTGATCGAAGCCGTGCAGACGCGCTACAAGAAGCGCTATGGCGTGACGCTTCAGAAGGACGAGATCATGTCCGTCTACGGTTCCCAGGAAGGGATCGCTCATATCTGCCTGTCGTTGTGTGATCCGGGGGACGTGGTGCTGGTGCCCAATCCGGGATATCCGATCTTCGGCATCGGGCCGTCGCTGGCGGGGGCCGAGGTGGTCACCTACGATCTGAAGGAGGAAGACCACTATCTGCCGGATCTGGACGGGATGGCGGAAGAGGTGCTTGCACGGGCAAAATGCATGATCGTTTCCTACCCGCTGAATCCTGTATGCAAGGCGGCACCGGATGAATTCTACGAGAAACTGATTCCCTGGGCGGCGGCCCATGAGATCCTGATCATTCATGACAATGCCTATTCGGATATCATCTATGACGGCAGGGAGGGCAAGTCGATCCTGCGCATTCCCGGGGCCAAAGAGACGGCGGTGGAGTTCTACTCCCTGTCCAAATCCTTTAATTATACAGGAGCAAGAGTCAGCTTCCTGACGGGAAATAAGGACGTGGTGGCCTGCTTCAAAAGACTCCGCTCTCAGATCGATTACGGCACTTACCTGCCGGTACAGTACGGAGCGGTGGCAGCGCTCAACGGTTCCGACCAGATGGTGAAGGATCAGTGTGCGGAATATCAGAGAAGAAGAGATACGCTCTGCGGCGGCCTGCGTAAGATCGGCTGGCCGATGGAGGACAGCGAAGGGACGATGTTCGCCTGGGCGAAGATTCCGGCAGGCTATACGGACGACGTGGCGTTTGTCATGGAGCTGGTGGAGAAGAGCGGCGTGCTGTGTACACCGGGCAGCAGCTTCGGCACTCTCGGAAAAGGGCATGTGCGGTTTGCCCTGACGATGCCGGTTGAGAAGATAAAGGAAGCGGTGGAGGCGATCGCGGCTTCCGGTATGATACGCGGATAAGTGGTAAGACGGGATTGTCAATAGCATTTTCATGGAAAAATATTTTTTGGGATATGTCACAAAAAGGCATATCCTTTTTTAGTATTTTTTCTATTGAAGGGGTCATTGACAGAGTATGTGGGTTGGCATATACTGAATGTACGCCACAAAATATGGGAATTTTATGTCAACCAATTCTATATTTTGTATTTGTTATTCTGTTGCGCATCAGTTGTGTTTTGTGGCAGATTCAATACTGTCAGGTACGGGCAATAAGAAAACGTCAAATCATTGTCTGAATATTGTTAAGGGGAATCGCGTTCGAACGCATGGCCGTTTTATATGGAAATCTATAGTAACAAGAACGAAGCAGTAAATACCATGGAGGGGAGTTAATGAGCAGTAAGTTTGGAACAGACGCTACGGCAGAAGAGAATTTCAGGATGGAGTACCAGCCGGATAAGATCGTGAAGGTGATCAAGAAGGATGGGAGTCTGGAGGAGTTCAATGTCCAGAAGGTCATCGACGCCGTAGGGAAGAGTGCTTATCGTGCGCTGACCAAATTCACGGATGAAGAGAAGCGCCATATATGCCAGACTGTGATCGATAAGGTTAACGAGCTGGGGGAGGAGCAGATTCCGATCCAGATCATGCACAATGTGGTGGAGAGTGCGCTGGAGGATGTGAAACCCATCGTTGCCAAGAGTTATCGGGACTATCGCAATTATAAACAGGATTTCGTACGTATGATGGACGACGTGTATAAGAAGAGCCAGTCCATCATGTACATAGGGGACAAGGAGAACGCTAATACGGACAGCGCGCTTGTCTCCACCAAGAGAAGCCTGATCTTCAATCAGTTTAACAAGGAGCTGTACCAGAAGTTTTTCATGACCACGGAGGAGATTCAGGCGTGCCGGGACGGGTATCTGTATGTGCATGACATGTCCGCCAGAAGAGACACAATGAACTGCTGTCTGTTCAATGTGGCGGAGGTTTTAAGCGGCGGCTTCGAGATGGGCAATATCTGGTATAACGAGCCCAAGACGCTGGATGTTGCTTTCGACGTGATCGGCGATATCGTGTTGAGCGCCGCCAGCCAGCAGTACGGCGGTTTTACCGTACCGGAGGTGGACAAGATCCTGGAGCCCTATGCGGAGAAATCCTATAAACGGGATATCGAGAAGTATATGCGGCTGGGGATTGACGAAGAGACTGCCAAAGCGGAAGCGCTGGCAGATGTGAAGAAAGAATTTGAGCAGGGCTTTCAGGGCTGGGAATATAAATTCAATACCGTAGCCAGCAGCCGCGGGGATTATCCTTTTATCACCGTGACGGCGGGGATCGGCACGGGAAGATTTGCGAAGATGGCGACCATCATCATGCTCAATGTGCGCCGCAACGGACAGGGCAAGAAGGAATGCAAGAAGCCGGTGCTGTTCCCGAAGATCGTTTTTCTGTATGACGAGAACCTGCACGGGCCGGGAAAAGAGCTGGAAGAGGTATTCAATGCGGGTGTGGAGTGTTCGGCCAAGACCATGTATCCGGACTGGCTGAGCCTGACCGGCAAGGGTTATATCGCCAGCATGTACAAGCAGTACGGCAAGGTGATCTCCCCCATGGGGTGCAGGGCCTTTCTGTCTCCCTGGTATGAGAGGGGCGGCATGCATCCGGCGGATGACGAGGACAGTCCTGTATTCGTGGGCAGATTTAATATCGGCGTGGTTTCCCTGCATCTGCCGATGATTTTGGCGAAGTCCCGTCAGGAGAGCAGAGATTTCTATGAGGTGCTGGACTATTATCTGAATCTGATCAGACAGCTGCACATCCGGACTTATGCTTATCTGGGAGAGATGCGCGCGTCCACCAATCCGCTGGCATACTGCGAAGGCGGATTCCTGGGCGGTCACCTGCAGCTGCACGACAAGATCAAGCCGATTCTGAAAACGGCAACGGCCAGCTTCGGCATCACGGCTTTTAACGAGCTGCAGGAGCTGTATAACGGCAAGTCGCTGGTGGAGGACGGCACTTTTGCTCTGGAGGTTTTGGAACATATCAATGAAAAGATAGCGGAATATAAGGAAGCGGACGGTAATCTGTACGCGATCTACGGCACGCCGGCGGAGAACCTCTGCGGCCTGCAGGTGAAGCAGTTCCGGGCTAAATACGGCATTATCGAGGGCGTATCCGACAGGGAGTATGTCTCCAACAGCTTCCACTGCCATGTGACGGAGGATATCACGCCCATTGAGAAGCAGGATCTGGAATATCGTTTCTGGGAACTGGCCAACGGCGGCAAGATCCAGTATGTAAAATATCCGATCGACTATAATATCGACGCCATCAAGACCCTGATCCGTCGTGCCATGGAGATGGGATTCTATGAAGGTGTCAATCTGTCGCTGGCGTACTGCGATGACTGCGGTCATCAGGAGCTGGAGATGGATGTCTGTCCTGTATGCGGCAGCCGTAATCTGACGAAGATCGACCGTATGAACGGCTATCTGGCATATTCCCGTGTGCACGGGGATACCAGATTGAGTGAGGCGAAGATGGCGGAGATCGCAGAAAGGAAAAGTATGTAATGAGATATCACAATATAACCAGGGATGATATGCTAAACGGCGATGGCCTGCGCGTGGTGCTCTGGGTGGCCGGCTGTTCCCACTGCTGTAAGGATTGCCATAATCCGATCACGTGGGATCCGGACGGCGGCGTATTGTTTGACGAGCAGGCCAGGCAGGAGCTGTTTAGTCAGCTGGAGAAGCCCTACATCTCCGGGATCACCTTTTCGGGCGGAGATCCGCTGCACGCAGCCAATCGGCTGGCGGTGCGGGAGCTGATGGAGGAGATCAGGGAGCGATACCCGGACAAGACCATCTGGCTCTACACCGGGGATAAGTGGGAAGATATCCGGCATTATACCCTGCTTGAGTTTGTGGATGTACTGGTGGACGGGGAGTTTGTACAGGACTTAAAAGATACGAAGCTGCGCTGGCGGGGAAGCGCCAACCAGCGGGTGATCGATGTGCAGGCCAGCCTGCGTAAGGAGGATCCGGCAGTGCCGATACTGCACTGCAGTGACTGAACGGTAACAGAGACACCGGGAGATATCAGGAAAAGGAAAATGCAGAAGTAAGATCCGGCCGGAAACGGATAGCGGTATAGAACGGCTGCAGCGGGAAAGGGTTAACAGAAGAGAGTGGAAACGATCAAGATCAAATATTTTTCGGATAAAATTGAGAAACTGACCTATATAGACGGCAAGTCTGACTGGATTGACCTGCGGGCGGCGGAAGATGTGACGCTGAAGCAGGGGGAATTCAAGCTGATTCCGCTTGGTGTGGGGATGGAACTGCCCAAAGGCTATGAGGCGCATGTGGTGCCCAGAAGTTCGACCTTTAAGAATTTCGGCATTATCCAGACGAATCATCAGGGTGTGATCGACAGCTCTTACTGCGGAGACAATGATCAGTGGTTTATGCCGGTTTACGCCCTGCGGGATACACAGATTCATATCAACGACAGAATCTGTCAGTTTCGCATCATGGAGAATCAGCCGAAGATCGTCTTCGACGAAGTGGCGCATCTGGAGCATGAAGACCGCGGCGGACATGGCAGCACGGGGAAGCAGTAATCACCGGATGATATGTCTTGTAAAAAGACAAATGCTTTACTATAATGAAAGTATGGGAAGCAAAGTTATAAGGAGGTGTTTAGATGTCAGTATTTAAAAGTTATCTGCGACAACTTATAAGACAGTTAAAGGCATTGAAAAAGGCAGAGGAAGAAGGAAACAAAGACGAAGTCAGAAGAATTATTGAAGAACTTCTGAAAGATGCACAGGACGGACTGGAAGACGACTAGAAGGTGATATGAATAAGAAAACTCCTTTCAAGACATACTAGCAGCAATAAGTAATGTCTTGGAAGGAGTTTTTGACAGTGCAGAAAAGAGAAGAAGCGAACGAGAGAATGACAACCTCCCTGCAGCAGTCCATGGTGTATATGAAGGAGAGGATGGCGCCGGACTCCAGCTTTGACGTGGTCTACCGCGTGATCGAGGTAGGAGGAAGACAGGCGTGTATCTATTTTATAGACGGGTTCTGCAAGGATGAGCTGATGATGAAGATCCTGCAGTACTTTATCGGCCTGAAAGCGGAGGATATGCCGCAGAATGCCTATGAGATGGCCAAAAGGGCCACCCCCTATGTGGAGGTGGATCTAAAAGACAAGTGGGAGGATATTTTCTACAATATCCTGTCAGGTGTCTTTGCACTGTTTATTGACGGCTACGACAGATGTATTCTGCTCGATTCCCGAACCTATCCTGCCAGAGGGGTGGAGGAACCGGATAAAGATAAGACGCTGCGCGGTTCCAAGGACGGTTTCGTGGAGACGGTGGTCTTCAATACGGCACTGATCAGGCGCAGAATCCGGAGCACGGAGCTTCGCATGGAGATGATGAATGCCGGAAAAAGCTCCCGTACGGATATTGTCCTGTGCTATATGGACAACCGGGTGGATCACGGCTTTCTGGAAAAAGTCAAAAAACGGATCGAAAGCATTAAGGTGGATGCCCTGACCATGAACCAGGAGAGCCTTGCCGAATGTCTGTATCAGCGCAAATGGTTTAATCCTTTCCCGAAATTTAAATTCACGGAGCGGCCGGACGTGGCGGCGGCGCAGGTACTGGAAGGAGATATTGTCATTCTGGTGGACAACTCGCCTTCGGCCATGATCGTGCCGACTTCCATCTTCGATATCGTGGAGGAGGCGGACGACTACTATTTTCCACCGATCACGGGAACTTACCTGCGGCTGTCAAGATTCGTGATCTCGATTTTGACTTACATCATGACGCCGACTTTTCTGCTTCTGATGAACAATCCCGAATGGGTGCCGCAGTCCTTTGACTTTATCATGCTGCAGGAGGATCCGAATATCCCTCTGCTGGCGCAGTTCTTGATTCTGGAGCTGGCGATCGACGGCTTGAAGCTGGCGGCGGTCAATACTCCGAATATGCTAAGCACACCCTTAAGCGTGATGGCCGGTCTGGTGCTGGGAGAGTTCTCTGTCAACAGCGGCTGGTTCAATTCGGAGGTCATGCTGTATATGGCGTTCGTGGCCATCGCCAATTACACCCAGCAGAACTATGAACTGGGATATGCGCTGAAATTCATGCGGATCCTGAATCTGATCCTGACGGCACTGTTTGGCCTCTACGGCTATATCGGGGCGATCCTGTTCTTTCTGCTGGCGATCGTCTGCAACAAGACACTGTCGGATAAAAGCTATATCTATCCGCTCATACCCTTTAATTTCCGCCAGCTGGCCAAGCGGCTTCTGCGTCTGCGTCTGCCGGAGGCAAAACAGTAACACGCGGGTATTGTCAAAAATTCCACTGTCATTTACCGGAAGATTATTGGAAGAAGGGAATTGCTAAATGTCCGTTCTTCTGGTATGATACGATAATGGAGACAAAAGAACGTATGATATTAACAGAACAGACAAACAAACAGATCATATTTTTAAAGCCGGCATTCAGACAGATGGTTTGGGGCGGAGACAGGCTGGGCCGGGAATGGCACTATGAGATTCCGGACAGCAATACGGGGGAGTGCTGGGGCGTCAGCGCTCACCCTAACGGCGACTGTACGGTCAGAGAAGGGCGTTATGCGGGAGAAGCCCTTTCAGCATTGTGGGAGAAGCACCCGGAGCTTTTTGGCAACACCGGGCTGGACAGGTTCCCGCTGCTGGTGAAGATCATTGACGCCAGAGCAGATCTGAGCATTCAGGTGCACCCCGACGATGCCTATGCCGGCATTCATGAGAACGGCTCCCTGGGGAAGAGTGAATGCTGGTATGTTCTGGCCTGTGACGAGGATTCCCGACTGATCATCGGCCATAATGCAAAAGACAGGGCCGAGCTTGTGGAGATGATCCGTCAGGGTCGCTGGCAGGAACTGATCCGGGAGATTCCTGTGAAAAAGGGTGACTTTATCCGGATCGAACCGGGCACCGTGCATGCGATCAAAGGCGGCATCATGGTCATGGAGCTGCAGCAGAGCAGTGACATTACATACCGTGTTTATGACTATGGCAGGCTGGTGGACGGTAAACCGAGAGAACTGCATATCGACAAGAGCATTGACGTGATCACAGTGCCGGCGGCCAGGATTGAGGATACCATCGTGAAGGCGGACGAACTGCCGCAGAATGTGATGAATCTACTCTGTGCCTGTGCATGTTTCCGGATATGGAAAGCGGACGTGACACGCACGGTTACATTTGAGCAGGCCTATCCTTTTCTGATCATGAGCGTGATCGAAGGCAAGGGGACGGTGAATGGACAGGCGGTCCGTAAAGGAGATCATTTTATATTGCCGGATGGATTTGGCGAGGTAGTCATGGAGGGAAATATGCAGGTGATCGCTTCGACGATCTGAAGATATAAAACATCTGAATACAGTAGGAGTACAGACGAAAGCCAGTATACGCAGAAGAGTATACTGGCTTGGCTGTTTTATGATAGTTCATATTGCCGTTTCTTAGTTGAGACAATCGGGACAATCCTGTGCTGTGTTATAACGGCGAATGGCTGTCAGTTGTCAGCCGGAACGACCCGGGCGATGGTCTCCAACAGGATCGGAACATCTATGGGTTTCGTCAGGTGGGCGTTCATGCCGCTCTCCGTGGACAGCCGCTTGTCGCTCTCAAAGGCATTGGCAGACAGGGCGATGATCGGAATATGGGAAAGAACAGGGTCTTCCAGACGGCGAATGGCTTCCGCGGCTTTGCGCCCGTCCATAACGGGCATCTGGATGTCCATAAGGATAAAAGCATATTCTCCGGGGGTGGAGACCTGTAGCTTCTCGATGGCCTGCAGGCCGTCCGGTGCCGTTTCGATGCAGAAACCAAGCTCCTGAAGCAGTTCTGTCTCAATCTCAAGATTGATCTCATTGTCGTCCACCAGAAGAATCTTACGGCCGACTAAAAGCGCATGAGTGTGATCTATGCTGCCGTCCGGTGCGGAAGGGCTGCTCTGCTGTCTGAGCGTGAGCGTGACCGTAAAAGTGCTTCCCTGGCCGGGTGTGCTGTCGGCGCTTATCGTTCCGTTCATGGTCTCTACGACATTCTTGACGATGGTAAGACCCAGGCCGGTGCCGTAGATACCGCTGAAAGTAGTATTCCGTTCTCGTTGAAAAGGTTCAAAAATATGCTGCAGGAAATCCTGGCTGATACCGATGCCGGTATCCTGAACCGTAAACTGGTAAACGGCATGATCGTTTGGAAGCTGTTCTTTCCTGGCGGCGATCAGATCGATGCGGCCGTTGGCTTCCGTGTATTTTACGGCATTGCCGGCCAGATTCAAAAGAATCTGAGTCAACTTCTCATGATCGCTGTATACATCACTCTGCTGCAGACCGGAAAGATCAACGTGCAGGGTGATTTTCTTATCCTCGGCCTGAGGCTGGATCGTCATTCTCACTTCGTTCATGATATCCACCAGACTACAGGGAGATTCTTTAAGGTAGATATCCTTGGACTCCATCCAGGAAATTTCCAGAATCTGCTCGATCATATCCAGAAGCTGACGGCCGGCGACATTGATCTTGTCGAGATAGGAATCCACCATGGAAGCGTCGTCGAGATATTTTTTGGCAAGGGCCGTATACCCGAAGATGGCATTCAACGGCGTACGCATGTCATGCGACATGTTGGAGAGAAAAGTGTCCTTCGTGTTATTGGCGGTCTTGGCCTGATCCAGCGCCTCCTGCAGTGCCTTGTGCTGTTTCATTTCGTGCAGGATCTCGTCGTCAACCCGCCGGTAACCGATGACGATCTGGGAAATCCGGGCGTTGTTGCCGACATTAACGACACGCAGCTGCAGATACTGCGTCTCGCCGCCTGAAATAATGCGGTAATTGATATAGTAAGTCTTGTTCTCGGATAATTTCGCACGTATATAATCGGGATCCGTGGCGTTTGACACAAGCTGACGATCCTCCGGATGCACCCAGGTGGACACATAGTCCTGTGTATACCACCGGAGGCCGCGGGACCGGTTCGGATCCTGAAAAACCTGCTCTGTCCGAACACTCAGACGATAGGGCAGTATGGTATCCGAGTCAAGATCCACGTACAGGATGGATTCATAGTTGATGCTGAGGCCTTCGATCACTTCCAGGCGGCGCAGATGCTCCTGATAGATCAGGCGGCGCTCCTCGTCGTAAGATTCGATCAGGGTGCGCAGCTTAAGTTCGTTTTCCGCGGTGGCATTCTTGATCATGGCGCGTTGTTCCGTCAGCTGGCGCTGCCTTTTCTCGGTGGCATCACTGATAAAAACATAGAAAATATCGCCGATGGACTGGCTGTGCACGAAATGGCCGTAATCCTCGATCCAGCGGATCTCACCGTCCCTGCGGATGATGCGGTATTCCACATAGTCCAGATCATACTTGCTCTGGGCAATCTGTTTCCGGATGCTTTCTTCCACGGGAGCCAGATCTTCCGGATGGACCATCCCCTTAAAAGAGTTCCCGGTCAGGCGGCGGAATTCCTCTGCTGTCTCGCATTGGAAAATGCGCAGAAGCGCCTGATTCACGTAGATGATCTGTTCCTTGTCATCGGCATGGTAGATAAAAAAGCCGCCCGGCATCTGGTTCATAAACCGGATGATCCCGTTTGGAACATGATCGCTGTGCTCTTCCAGCATGGCAGGCAGAGGCTGCACGGAAGAAGCGGCTTTCAGGTTGCCGATCGTAGAGAGAAAGTCAGGGTCGCCGTCCGCGTGATCGGAAATATTAAGCAGGGTCAACATGTATTCGATTATATTGGAATCCGTCGGATATTCGTTCATGGGAAATCGAAACCTCCATCTTGCGGCCAGACAACGGATATGTCATAGTATGCCAACACAGTTATTGATAATTTTATCATAGATTGGCTGTGTTGTCATTACCTTATGCACATGACATTGGGTATGGCGCATGACAGGAAATTTTTGTGAGTCAGCAGGAAAACTGATATAATTGGATAAGATGATTTATATAAGATATGTAACAGAACTATTTTGGACGAATGATCAATATTTGAAAGGAATACTGAAAATGAAAAAGAAAATCCTTATAATCGTTATTATCATTGCAGCAGTCAGTGCAACAGGCATCTGGTTGATGAGCAGACCTGAGCTGTTAGCGAATATGAGCAACAGCTATTCAAAGCAGATGACTACAAATTCTGACATTTCGTTTTCAGGAAAAGCAGGTGACAGAATTAAGTTTTCATTCAGGTCTGATATTGTAAGCGGAGATTTAAATATGGTTTTGTATGATTCGGCCGGCAATAAAATAGATACATTAGACAGGGCAAAAGCGTCGGAAACTTTTTTTACTGTGGAGTATTCAGATACATATACTCTTGCAGCTGAATGTAATAAATTTATTGGAAAATATAAGATTTTTATTTACAGGATGCCGGATTAAGCCGCTTTGTCCGGTACAGAAATCCGTCCCTCTATGAAGCGCTGCAGTGGTATCTGGAGACGGGCTGCCATGCAGATCTACTGAAAGAAGACGGCATCTGGATCGAAGTTGTGTGTTGCAGCGTGGATGCCTGTCGAGATTAAAATCCGGCGGCGGTTTTCGATAGTGTATTTGGAAACTAAAAATGGACTTGAAGAAGTACGGATTCGTTCTGGTTAAAAGTATGAGGAGACGGTATGAGCATAAAAGATGATTTCACCCTGCGGACTGTTCGCAAAAAGATCATTATGGTTTCCAAGATCGCAGGAATGATACTGATCATTTCTTATATTATATCGACAAGGCTGCCTGTCGATCCGGATCTTTCTTTCTGGATCTGGCTTTGTTTTGTAATGATGATGGTTTTAGTGATCAACTACCTGATGGGACGCTTTATTTCAAGACCTGTTTCCCGGTTAAATCAGGCGGCCCGCCAGATGGCGCAGCTTGATTTTTCCGCGCCCTGTAACGTCAATACAAATGACGAGTTTGGCGAGTTATCCCAAAACCTCAATAAAATGTCTCAAAATCTGCAGCAGACCCTTTTACAGTTACAAACGGCAAACTGTCAGCTGGAAAAAGATATCGAACAGAAAAAACGGTTGTTGACAGAGCGGAAAGAACTGGTGGACAGTCTTTCCCATGAGATGAAAACACCGCTTGGGATTATCCGTGCTTATGCCGAGGGTCTGCAGGATGAAGGGGACGAGACAAAAAGGCAAAAATATGCCGAGGTGATCGTCACGGAAACGGAACGTCTGAATGTGCTCATCACGACGCTGCTTGATTTGTCCGCACTGGAAAACGGAGCTTCGCAGCTGCAGCCTGAACGCTTTGACTTTGTCGAATTTCTGGAAACGGTTGCCGGACGCCTGCTGATCGACACCCCGGAGGCCGATTTTGAACTGCAGTATGAGCTGCCGGAACAGGCGGTTTATGTGAATGCGGACCGGGGCAGGATGGAGCAGGTATTGGATAATCGGATCGTCAATGCAAAGCGGAATGTAAACCTGGGCGGTGTTTTGAAAGTATCGCTGAAAGAGAATGACGGCGCTTTGGATTTCTCCATTTTTAATCAGGGGCCTCCGATTCCGCAGGAAAACCTGTCAAAAATCTGGACAAAATTTTATCGTGACAGAAATTCCAAATACAGCGGTTCGGGATTGGGGCTGGCGATCGTGGCACAGATCCTGTCCATGCAGGATCTGCCTTACGGTGTTTCCAATCAACCGGACGGCGTTGTGTTTTACTTTTCTGTTCCCTCTGTAAGTAATAGTTAACGACATAACAAATTTCTGCGTCCGGCTCCTGCCAAAGCCATATACGGAAGCTTTTGCAGGACCGAACGCAGAAATTTCTATGTTCCAAATCTGTTGTAGTTCCATTCTGATAATCCACAATCTTTCAAAAGAGTCATTCTTTTCACGAAAAACAAAATCCAAAAAATTTAGAAAAAAGCCGCACATCTGCCGGGCTGTTTCGTTATACATTATGAGAGGAGTGATACGGGACATGCCCATGGATCCGGGGGAACAGTACGACAGGATATACCGTTACTGTTATTTCAAACTGCATAGCAGAGAACTGGCCGAGGATATCACGCAGGAGACATTCCTGCGTTATCTGGAAAGATACCGCTGTGATTCGGTACAGGAGGCCCTGCGGTGTCTGTACACGATCGCGGGGCATCTTTGTGTGGATGCGTATCGAAGGCGCAGGGACGTGCCGCTGTCGGAGCTTTCGGAAAAGAGAGCGGACGAGAGTTTGTTTTGCAGCGAAGAAGCAGGAGCCTGTGAAGCGGAGCAGACCATCAGCCGCCTTGCGGTTCGTGCGGCGCTTAACGGGCTGCAGGAAGAGGAAAAGGAACTCCTGTTGCTGCGTTATGTGAATGAAGTTCCGCTGCAGACGATCGCGAAGATTCTGGGGATTTCCAGATTCGCGGCATACCGCAGAATTATGAACGCATCCGGAAAACTGAAGGAAAATCTGCGAAGGGAGGGATTTTAGATGGAAGGAAAGAACTGGAAAAAGAAGCGGCAGAGGAACCTGACAGGGAACCGGATAAAGAATCGGATCAGGAGCCGGAAAAAGAATGCGTTGCAGGAAGAACTGCAGCGCGCATTTGCAGCACCAAAACCACAGCACAGGGAAGCATTTCTGCAGCTGCTTTCCGAACGGTCTTTGGATATTGAACAGTCCGTAGAAACAGAACAGTCTTTGAAAGCAGAACGGTTCGCGGCCGACACGGAAAGCGCAGCCTGGCCTGGCCGATGGATAGACGCAGGACTGCCGGCCTTTGTGCTCTCGCAGATCACGTATATCAGCAAAGGGATCTGGTGGCTGTCGGCTGCGGTTTTTGCGGCGGCCTGTCTGTTGGCGGCCAGTCCGGGGATGGCGGGAGACAGAAACCAGAATCAGGTAATATGGGGGATTTCGGCTCTGGCACCGCTGTTGGCCATGACCGTGATCGCGGAAAGCGGACGGTCGCAGAGCTGTCAGATGGCGGAGCTGGAGATGGCGACAAGGTTTTCTTTAAGGAGCGTGGCGCTGGCAAGACTGGGGATTCTTGGGCTGGAAAATCTGGGGATGCTTATCTTGTTTGTCTTTATGGGAAGGGGAGGAGACGGCGCCGGTCAGGGCGGCAGTATGGTACAGGCCGGACTTGGTATTTTGCTGCCTTATCTGCTGACCAGCTTTCTGGGCCTGCGGATCGTCCGCAGCTTCCGGGGACGGGAAGCAGTTTACTACTGTTTTGGCATGGCGGCCTGTATCAGCATCCTGGTCTTCATGATGCCTGATCATATGCGGTATCCGGAGCAGGAGAGAAACCTGCTCTGGTGGGCGGCGGGAACGTTTGCGCTTGGCGTGGGTACGGTAAAGCAGTATGTCCGGTTGGTGGGAGATACGGCAGAGCTGGTATGCGGTTCATACTAAGAATGGAATTTAAGAACGGAAAAGGAGACGGAAATGGAACTGGTGATCGATCGATTGACGAAACAATATAGAAACCGTATCGCAGTGGACAGGGTGAGCGTAAAGATGCAGCAGGGCGTGTACGGTCTTCTGGGGGCCAACGGCGCCGGCAAGACAACGCTTATGAGAATGTTGTGCGGGATTTTGCGGCCCACAGGCGGTACGGTAGCTTTTGACGGCATGGACGTGAGCGAGGAAGCCTACCGCGCCGTGCTGGGGTATCTGCCGCAGGATTTCGGGTATTATCCGGAGTTTAACGCCACGGACTTTCTGCTGTATCTGGCGGCGCTAAAAGGAATACCGAGGGCGCAGGCAAAGAAGAAGGCGGCAGAACTTTTGGAGCTCGTGTCGCTGCAGGAGAGCCGGCGTAAGAAGATCAAAACCTTTTCCGGAGGGATGAAACAGCGGCTGGGCATCGCACAGGCCCTGCTCAACGATCCGCAGCTGTTGATCCTGGATGAACCGACGGCGGGGCTGGATCCGAAGGAGCGGGTGCGGTTCCGGAATCTGATTGAGCGTCTGGGGAAGGACAGAGTTGTGCTTCTGTCTACCCATATCGTCTCTGATATTGAGCATATTGCAGACCAGATCCTGATGATGAAAGCGGGGCGGCTGATCTATCAGGGCGGCTGGGATGAGGAGATGGGAGATCTGGAAGCATTTTATCTCAGCCAGTTTGCGGAGGAAGAGGGGGAAATGAGAGATGCGGAATCATAATTTGGGGACACTCTATTGCTATGAAATGAAAAAGATCATGAAACGAAAGCTCGTCTGGGCGACAATGTTTGTCTGTCTTGTGGGAGTGATCGTGGCTGTCTGCAGCGGTCTGATGGGCAATTATTATGTGGATGGAGAATTCCGGGATACCCATTATCACATGTACCAGGTGGACCGGCAATATATGGAAGCGTTGTCCGGCAGAGTTGTGAATCAGCAGCTGCTTACACAGATGGAGGAAGCCTATGCCATGATTCCGCCCGGGGCAGAGCGGTATACGTTGACGGAAGAGTATCAGACTTATGCGCGGCCTTACAGCGAGATCTTCAACCTGGTACGCACATGGACGGGAATGAAGATGGAGGAGGTGAAGGCGTGGGAAGCGGATGAGCAGGCGCTTTACAGGATGCGGCAGGAGAATCTGGAAAAAGAATGGCAGGATGCAATGCTCACGGAGAAAGAGAAGGCGTTCTGGCGGGAAAAGGAAGCACAGATCAACAAGCCGGTCACCTATCTGTATTATGACGGGCTGGGGAGATGCGCGGTTCATTTTGTGCCGACGATCGGTGTTTTGATGCTTTTGTTTGTGGCGGTCAGTCTTTCGGGGATCTTTGCGGAGGAGCATACCCGCAGGACGGATCAGCTGATCCTGACCGGCGCCAAAGGGAAAAGCACCGCATACTATGCAAAAATTCTGGCGGGTATCAGTTTTGCGGCTTTGGGGACGCTGGTGATGGAGACGCTTACGGTCATTCTGGCATTGAGCCTGTATGGAGCAGGAGGCTTTGAAGCTGTTTTTCAGCTTGCCTATGCAGGATACTCTTATCCGCTGACAGTGGGGCAGGCATGTCTGATCGAATATGGGATCATACTTGTCACTGCCGTAATAGGGGGCGTGTTTGTGATGGTCCTGTCGGAGGTGCTGCACAACAGTCTTGCCACGCTGGCGGTCTGCAGCGGCTGGATCATTGCCGGTATGATGATCCATATACCGGAGCAGAGCCGGGTGCTCTGTCAGATCTGGAACTGGCAGCCTTCTAATTTTCTGGCAGTCCGGAATATTTTCGATGAGAGGATGATTCCGCTGTTTGGGCGATGTCTTGTCTCCTGGCAGATCGTGCCGGCGCTGTACCTGTTCTTTGCCCTTTTGGCTGTGGCTCTGGGAATACGGGTCTACAGGCGGTATCAGGTTTCTGGGAGATGAGTTGTATATTATTACCGGAATTCCGTTACCCCTTCGTCGTTCCTCCATAGGCATAAGCTACCGGCAGGCAGACCAGCGGCGGTTTGGCCTGCCGGTTTTCCTGTAAGAGAAGTTCCACGCACATCTCGGCGATCTCTGGCACAGGCTGTACGATGGTGGAGCAGGTGTACTCCTGATCTCCAAAGTGTCTGGTGCCGTCAAACCCGATGACCTGCACGTCTTCCGGAACCCGCAGTCCCATATCGCTGAGCATTTTGATGATCGAATGGGCAAGCGTATCCGTCACACAGAAGATGCCGTCGAAGGCCAGCTTTCCATTCTGCATGTGCTCTTTGAGAAACAGGGCAAATTTTTCGTAGGATTCCCCGTCATTGAGGATCTTCATCTCATACGAAAGGCCGCGGGAAAGACAGCCGTTCTCGAAACCGGCCTTGCGCTTGTTGGGCTCATTGTTTAAGGAAGAGCCGATGCGCAGGAAAGCGACATTGCGGCACCCCAGGTCTGCCAGTTTCTCGGCGGCCAGCTGTCCACCGGCGAAGTTGTCGCTGGTCACACAGGGGATTCTTGGACCCATGGAGCGGTCGATGGCAATAAAAGGCGTGGTCTCATCAAGGATCAGGTCGGGATTGTAAGTAAGTCCGATGATGCCATCCACCTTGTTCTGCTGCGCCATGGCCACGTATTCCTGTTCCAGTCCCGGGTCGTAGTCGGTGGAGCAGAGCAGCATCCTGTATTTCCGTTTCAGGAGCGCGAGATTGATGTGATAGACGAGGGCGGCGAAAAAGGGGAAGTACGTGTTGGGAATCAACAGCGCTGCCGTGTGGGTTCTGTTTGCTTTCAGTCCCTGGGCGTAACTGTTGACCTGATAATTCAGTTTCCGGATGGCTTCTTCGACACGGATCCTGTAGGGTTCACCCACCGGAAGGCCGTTCACGACTTTCGATACGGTGTCCAGCGCGACACCGGCTTCTTTTGCCACATCTTTCATTGTCGGGGCGGAACTTCCTCACGGAGTCGTCGGCTTTCCGCACGATCTATATCGCATCCGGTATCTGGCAGGATGCGGGCTGGGGCATCATCATATATATGGCCACGCTGGCGAACATCGACACTTCGCTCTATGAGGCGGCCAAGGTGGACGGGGCATCCTTATTCCAGAGAATACGGCATATTGACATTCCGGGACTGACCTCCATCATGGTGCTGAATCTGATCATGAGCGCCGGCAGCCTGATGAATGTGGGATTCGAGAAGGTCTGGCTTCTGCAGACGGATTTGAACAAAGCCACCAGTGACGTGATCTCGGTTTATGTATACCAACAGGGTATCGAAAATGCCAAGTACAGTTATTCCACGGCGGTAGGGCTTTTTAACACGGTGATCAATATCATCCTGCTGCTTTTGGTCAACAGGATGGCCGGACGGATATCAGACGAAACCAGTTTCATATAAGAAAAGAGCTGTGAGCAGAAGCAGTGCAGAAATGGAGGAAACAATGAGAACGAAGACAAAGAGCGGGAAACTGTCAGGGTTTTCCGAGAAAACGAGTGATATTATCCTGGTGGTGGTCTGTGCGGTGGTGCTGTTTCTTGTGGCGTATCCGCTGTACTATGTCCTGATCGCATCGGTGTCGGATCCCTACGATGTGTTTGCGGGCAAGACCTTCCTGTTGCCCAGCCAGTTTACGCTGGACGGCTACAAGGCGGTGTTTGCGGAGCCCCAGATCGTGACGGGACTGTTTAACAGTTTCAAATATACGATCATCGGTACGGTGTTCTCGGTGGTGGTGCTGTATCTGACAGCCTATCCGCTGAGTATCAAGGGACTGCCGGGCCGGAAGTTTTTGAGCATTTTCTTTATCATCACCATGTATTTTGGCGGCGGGATGGTGCCGACCTATCTGATCGTCAAGCATACCGGGCTGATCAATAACATGTGGGCGCTGTTTCTGCCCGGCGGCGTTGCGGTGGGGAATATGATCATCGTGCGCAATTTCTTTGAAAACAGCATCCCGAAGGAGATGACGGAGGCTGCACAGATCGACGGCGCTTCCAAGTGGAAGATTTTTATTCAGATCGTGGTGCCCTTAAGCCGTTCCATTATGGCGGTAATGGTAGTGTTCAGCATGGTGGCGTACTGGAATGACTGGTTCACCTCCCTGATCTATCTGCCGAGCCCGGAAAGAGCGCCCCTGCCGCTGGTGCTGCGGAATATCCTGATCAAAAGCTCCGCCAGCGCCAGCCAGGCCAGCACCATCTCCGGCGGGTTTGCGGAACTGAACAAGATGACGGAGATGATCAAGTTTTCTTCCATTATCATTGCGGCGCTGCCGATGCTCGTGATCTATCCGTTTGTACAGAAATATTTTGAAAAAGGTTTTATGGCCGGTGCCGTAAAAGGTTGATTTGAACAGAAAGGCGGTTTGTGTTATGATAAAATACAAGGAGTTAAACAGAGACTTTTTGATCACTGGCTGTGCAGACACAGAGGCAGCGCGGGAAAACAGAAGCGGAAGCAGAAACGGAAGGAAGAGCAGAAGCGTGGCAGGCGGGTCGGTTGGAAAACTGGCCGGTATGGCGCTGGTCATGGGGCTTTCGCTGTCGGTCACGGCATGCGGCGGCAAGGAGTTCGGCGATCATGAAAAAAGGGTGGCGAATCCCGATACGACCCAGACATCGTTTGCAATCATGGGCGGGCAGAGTGCGTTAAGCCCCGGCTACACCGACAATGTGGTGTTAAACGACCTGCAGGAAGATACGGGAATCAAGATCGACTGGACGACCATGAGCGAGTCGCTGGCAGAACAGGTCAATATCCGGATCGCCGGAGAGGAGCTGCCGGACGCATTTTTGGGAGTGGGATTCAGCAACTATGATATATCGCGTTACGGGGACGACGGTACCTTCATCGACTTGACTCCTTATCTGACGGAAGAATATATGCCGAATTTAAGCAGGATCCTGGAGGAAAATCCGGATATCCGCAGCGCCATCACCATGGACGACGGTTATATCTACGGCCTGCCGTCAGGAGAGCGCATGGGAACGGCGGGTATCGGCGCGGCGGAGGACTACAGCATCTATTCCGTGCCGCAGTTTTCCATGATCAACAAGGCATGGCTGGACGAACTGGGACTTCCGGTGCCCACGACGCTGGAGGAACTGCACACTGCACTCAAAGCCTTCAAGGACAATGACATGAGTGCGAAATATTACGGAAACGCGGCGGGCAGCACTATTCCCATGAGTACCGGTTTTGGCGAGTGGTGCTGGGGACAGAATATCTTCTATGCCGGCTTCGGGTTTACCAACTGGCCAAACGACGTCTGCAAGGATCTGGTACTGCGTGACGACGGCACGGTTGACTTTATCTGTGTGTCGGATGCTTACCGGGAGGCGGTCACCTACTTTCATGACTGGTATGCGGAAGGTCTGATGGATCCGGAGATGTTCAGCCAGACGGACTCACAGCTGATCTCGAAATGCTCGCAGGGTTATGTGGGCGTTGCCACCTGGTGGTACATAGAAGAGGTGATGGGCGATCATGCGGAGGATTATGTGTTCCTGCCGGTTTTGGACGGGCCGGACGGCACACACAACGTGACGATCCGCACCGGCGGCGGGATAGGCAGTGGCAATCTGAATATCACGAAGGCCTGCAAGAGTCCGGCCAACCTGCTGAAATTCTTTGACAGGTGGTATGATCCGGAAATCGTCATGCAGCTGCAGTACGGTCCGATCGGTGTCTACTTTACCGAACAGGATGAAAACGGCGTGTGGCAGAGTATTTCGGATGAGGAAAGCCGCGAGAAATACGGCAAGGGTTCCGGCGAGCTGAAAGGCGAGTACGAAGTGGCGGGACCGAAATTGATCTTAAGCGACTATTATCAGACTACATTCAAGATGGAAGACAGGGCCATCGAGCGTCTGACGGATCTGTACGAGTACTGGATGCCTTATGTGGACTCTACGGCCACCTATCCGGTGGACTGCGTCTATACCAGCAGGGAACTGGACGATATCGACTGGTACAAGGCCAGCTTTGAGAATGCCGTGGCGGAGCAGGAAGGCCTTTGGCTGAAAAACGGCGGCCCCACGGATGAAGAGTGGGAAAGCTATATCAAACATCTGCGGGATAAGTGCGGGATGGATAAGCTGTTAAAAGTTTATCAGGCGGCTTACGACAGATATGCGGGCGTAGAGAGTGCGGAATAACGGGCCGGCCGTGAGCGGATGCGATGACCGGATCTGCTGAGAAATGGGGCACCATAGAGGGCGGAAAGATTGATTTTAAAATTAACATTATAAGGAGAAGTTGCGTATGACAAGCCAGATTTTACGGGATGCGAGAAGATATGAGGAGGAGAAAGAGCGGAAGATCGCGAAAGAGCCGCGGCCGGACTTTCACCTGTCCGCGCGGGTCGGCTGGATGAACGATCCCAACGGTTTTTCCTATTATAAAGGAGAATATCATATGTTCTACCAGTATCATCCGTTCAGCCCCTATTGGGGCCCCATGCACTGGGGCCATGCGGTGAGTGAAGATCTGCTGCACTGGAAACATCTGCCGGCGGCGCTGGCGCCGGATATGGATTATGACAGGGACGGGTGCTTTTCCGGCAGCGCGGTGGTGATGCCGGATGGCAGACACCTTCTAATGTATACGGGCGTGGTCAAGGAGACCCAGCCGGACGGCAGCAGCAGGGAAGTGCAGACCCAGTGCATCGCGGTGGGGGACGGCCTGGATTACGAGAAATATGCGGGCAATCCGGTACTGGACAATAAGCAGCTGCCCGAAAACGGCAGCCGGTTCGACTTCCGCGACCCGAAACTGTGGCAGCGGGCGGACGGCACTTACCGCTGTGTGGCCGGTAACTGTACTCCCGAGCATGACGGTCAGATCCTTCTCTACAAAAGCCAGGACGGATTTACCTGGCAGTTCGAAAGGATCCTGGCTTCCAACAACGGCCGCTTCGGTATGATGTGGGAATGCCCGGATTTCTTCCGGCTGGACGGTAAAGCGGTGCTGATCACCAGCCCTCAGGACATGATGCCGCAGGGCTTTGAATATCACAACGGGAACGGCACGCTTTGCCTGCTCGGAACCTTTGATGAGGAGACGGGTGAATTTCATGAGGAGACTGATCAGGCGATCGACTACGGCATCGACTTTTACGCGCCGCAGACGGTAGTGGCACCGGACGGCCGCCGGATCATGATCGGCTGGATGCAGAACTGGGATACCTGCAACCTGCATGCGCCGAGCCGCCCCTGGTTCGGACAGATGAGCCTGCCGAGAGAACTGTCTGTCAAAAACGGCCGCCTGTACCAGCAGCCGATCCGGGAAATAGAGGGCATGAGAGGCGGGAAGACGGTTCATGAGAATGTGACCTTTACCGATATCATCCGGCTGGAAGGGGTAAAAGGGCGTAAGATCGACATGACGTTGAACGTCCGTCCGGCGGATGCAGAGAAGATCTACCGGAAGTTTGCGGTGCGCTTTGCACAGGATGATGTCCATCAGACTTCTGTCAGCTTCCGCCCTTATGAGTCCATCCTGAAGATCGACCGTAAGCATTCCGGCTCCAGGCGGGCCATCATTCATCAGCGCCGCTGTCTGGTGGATAATGACGACAGCAGGCAGGGTATCCTCAAGGTGCGGATCATTCTGGATCATTTCAGTGCGGAAGTCTTCGTCAACGACGGAGAGTATGCGCTCTCGGCAACCCTTTATACGGACATTGCCGTGGACGGTATTTCTTTCTTTGCAGATGGTCAAGTGACGATGGATGTGGTACACTATACCTTGGATGATGCGCAGTGACAGGCCGATTGTCAGGGCCTGCACTGCAGGAGGACAGAGACATTGTATGGGAAAGGAGCTTACATACTATGAAACAATTTGACGTGATCGCATTAGGAGAGCTGTTGATCGATATGACGGATAACGGCGTGTCGGGGCAGGGCAATACACTTTTCGAGGCCAATCCGGGCGGAGCGCCCTGTAATGTGCTGGCCATGCTGACGAAGCTTGGCCATAAGACGGGCTTTATCGGCAAGGTGGGAGAGGATCTGTTTGGCCGGAAACTGAAAGCCGTTCTGGAGGAAGTGGGTATCGACACCTCCAATCTGTGTGTGGACAAAGATGCCAGAACCACCCTTGCTTTTGTGGAGACGAAAGAAGACGGCGACAGGGATTTCTCCTTCTACCGCAATCCGGGTGCGGATATGCTGCTTCGCAGGGACGATATCCGGACGGAAATTCTTGCACAGACGAAGCTGTTCCATTTCGGTACCCTTTCCATGACCCATGATGCGGTGCGGGAGGCTACGAAGTTCGCTGTGGAATATGCGAAGAAGCAGGGGGCGGTGATCTCCTTTGACCCGAACATCAGGGAGCCGCTGTGGGAGTCCATGGATCTGGCGAGAGAGCAGGTGGAATACGGGCTTGGCATGTGCGATATCTTAAAGATCTCAGACAACGAGATCGTATGGCTGACCGGGGAAGAGGATTACAGCGCAGGCGTTAAGAAGATCAGAGAGAAATACGATATACCGCTGATTCTTGTTTCCATGGGAAAAGAGGGAAGCCGGGCTTATTATAAAGACATCATGGTGGAGAAGGCGGCTTTTGTGCAGAAGAATACCATCGAGACGACGGGCGCAGGGGATACCTTTATGGCCTGTGTGCTCCACAAGGTGCTGGAAGCCGGTCTGGAGGCCCTTACGGAGGAACAGCTGGAGGAGATGCTGACCTTTGCCAATGCGGCGGCGTCCCTGATCACCACCAGGAAAGGCGCGCTGCGGGTGATGCCGGAAGAGAGTGAGATTAAGGAGCTGGCAGAGGATAGATCATAAGGCAGTCAAACAGTTTCGGGAAAAGGGGTATGGTATGCCAGGAAAAGCAAAACTTCCCATGGGTATTGAGGATTTTGAGCGGATTCGGAAGGACGGATTTTATTATATTGATAAGACAGGGTTTATCAGAGATCTATTGGAAAATATGGCCTATGTAAATCTGTTTACGCGTCCCAGGCGTTTCGGAAAAACCCTGAATATGAGCATGCTGAAGCATTTCTTTGAAACTGGCAGTGACCGTACACTTTTTGACGGTTTGGAGATTTCCGGGGAAAAAGAACTCTGTGACGGATATTTTGGGAAATTTCCGCTTATCTCGATCAGTTTGAAAAATGCGGAAGGGGATACTTTTGATAAAGCAAAGAAGAAACTGAGATCGATCATTGGGAATGAAGCGGTCAGATTTTCATTCCTGTCAGACAGTGACAGGCTGCATGAAACAGAACGACAACAGTATGGAAAACTTATTGAACTGGATGAAGCAGGAGAATTTGCGATGTCAGAGGAGTTGTTGGAAAACAGTCTGTTGATGTTGTCGCGTTTTCTGCAGAAACATTATGGTCAGAAGACAGTCGTTTTGATTGATGAGTACGACGTGCCGCTCGACAGGGCCTATCAGTCAGGCTATTATGAAGCGATGGTGGATTTTATCAGATCCCTGTTTGGCCAGGTTCTCAAAACAAACAGCAGCCTGTATTTTGCTGTTCTCACCGGATGTCTCAGAATATCCAAAGAAAGCATTTTTACGGGGTTGAACAATTTTAAGGTATATACGATAAAAGATGTGCGCTACAGGGAGTATTTTGGCTTTACGGATGCAGAAGTCAGGCAGATGCTGGAATATTATGGATTTACCGGCCAGTATACTGCCATGAAAGAATGGTATGACGGATATCTGTTTGGCAATTCCGGAATATACTGTCCCTGGGATGTGATCAACTATTGTGGTGACCTGTATGACAAAAGTGTGACAGAACCACAGAATTATTGGGTAAATACGAGCAGCAACAGTATTGTCAGAAGATTTATAGATAAAGCCGATGGGACAACCAGAGACGAGATTGAGCGGTTAGTAAACGGTGAAAGTATTAAAAAGAAGATAAAGCAGGAGTTAACCTACAGAGATCTGGATTCCGGGATTGATAACTTGTGGAGTGTGCTTTTTACGACCGGCTATCTGACGAAATGCGGGCAGGATGACGGCGTCATGACAAGTCTTGTCATTCCAAACAAAGAGATAAGGTGGATATTTAAGGAACAGATACAGGAATGGTTTGCAGCAGAAACAAGAAAAGATACGCAAATGCTGGAAAGATTCTGCCGGGCGTTTGAGGAAAATGACGCCGCTGCGATCGAGAAAGGCTTCACTTCATATCTGCGCAAAACCATCAGTATTCGGGATAATAATGTTCGAAAAGAAATGAAGGAAAATTTTTACCACGGAATTTTGCTGGGATTATTCGCTGGTATGGATGGATGGAAAGTCAGGTCTAATGCCGAATCCGGAGAAGGATACAGCGATATCAGTGTGGAAGTGGAAGAGAAAGAGATCGGCATTATCATCGAATTCAAGTATGCAGAGGATGCTGCCTTCGACAAAGGATGCCGTGAAGCGCTAAAGCAGATCAATGACAGAAAGTATGAGGAAATGCTTATTGATGACGGCATGACTACGATCCATAAATATGGAATCGCATGCTATAAGAAACGCTGCAGGGTGATTTCGGGCTGAATTTGTCGAAAGCAAAGTCCCGGGCTGAACTGTTGTATTCAGGCAGCTGAAATATGCAGGTGGCGAGGAAAATACTTGCATATTTTAGCTGCGAATGTTTTTTTTCCATTTCCACTTTTCTATTTATATAGTCTCTCGGAATCTCTAAGCCTTTTCTTTCTACAAAGTGGAGGATGTCATGTATATATAGTAAACGGAATTTCTAATGTCGTTAACTATAGCTTACAGCATTAAGAAGGGAAATGTGTATGCCACACTTACATCTTCTGCCCGGGATGGTGACAATGACGTGATTGATATAAACATTTCAATCTAAAATGTCCATAAGAAATACTATACACACAGACAGAGGATAAATATGCCAGAATGTAGAGAGAATTAACTGACGGGAATTACGGATAATGGTTCTATTTGAACACAAAAAGGAGCACAGTCATGAAAAATGACTTTCATTTCAATCTGCTGTTCCCTATGCCCCTTTGATTTATCCGGCGCGTGAACATAAACCGCTTTTACCATGTCATTTAAGACCGCGGGTGTTAATTCGTCCAAGTCCAGATACTTCCGTACTTTGCTGATGAACCTGTCAATGTTCTTGTTTGTTCTTCCTGTTCGTTAATTTCAGTTTTTACTTGAACAAATATATAAATAGGGAAACATGCAATCTTTATGATATACTGGAGAGGACAGAATAGAAATTGATAAAATTCCGCGTAATCTGATATTATCTAAGGCAAAATGAATGAAACAAAGTTAATAGGAACAATTCTTAAATGGATAAATGGAGCAGAATGATGAAAAAGTGGAAACCTTGGAAAGGTACGATAAAACTGTGTATACTTAGCACAGCGCTTTTCACAGTAATCATATGGACCATATGGGGCAATACGGCGTTGATGGTGAACACAGTCACGGTCACAGCAGGCCGTATCCCTGCTGCATTTTCCGGCTTCCGGATTGTACAGGTGTCAGATCTGCACAATGCCGAATTTGGTGAAAACAATGTAAGGCTGTTAGAGCTGCTTTCAGAGAGCGGGCCGGACATCATCGTGATTACAGGGGATCTGGTGGATTCCGGGCATACGGATATCGACATAGCCATCAGCTTTGTAGAGGAAGCGGCTCGGATCGCACCGGTTTATTATGTGACGGGCAACCATGAAGCGAGGCTGTCACAATATGACAGACTAAGGAACGGGCTGGAGGCGGCTGATGTGTCCATGCTTGAGGATAGGGCGGTGGAGCTGGAGCGGGACGGTGAAAAGATCACACTGGTTGGGCTTTCCGACCCGGACTTTACAGTGAGGAGCGATATATTCGGGGAAGTACCTGCCATGGTCAGCACAAAGTTGGAGAGTCTGGCCGATACAGAAAGCAGCTATACGATCCTGCTCTCACATCGGCCGGAACTGTTTGAAAGTTATGCGAGCAGCGGCATTGACCTGGTATTGAGCGGCCATGCACATGGCGGTCAGTTTCGTCTCCCGTTTATAGGCGGTCTGGTCGCTCCGAACCAGGGTCTGTTCCCAAAGTATGATGCAGGGTTATATACGGAGAGCAGTACACAAATGGTAGTCAGCCGTGGTATCGGCAACAGCATCATACCAGTCCGGTTTAACAACAGACCGGAGATTGTTGTGGTGGAACTATTTGCAGGGCAGTAAACAAATTCAGACAAAGAAATTCATCTGCTTTTCCTCAAATATTTTTTTTAACAGCAGCAGCCCTTTTCTTAAATCATCTTCCGTATCGGGTGAAGCAATAGATACCCGGACATAGGATGATTTGTTTTCGTTCTGCATTGCGAAACGGTGTGAGCCAAGTACATGAATCCCTTTCTGCAATGCCAGCAGCTCCAACTCCTCGCTTGCCAGATGGCCGGGGAGTGGCAGCCAGTGGAAAAACCGCTCGATAGTATCAGTCTCGGATAATGGAAGAAAAATCTTCCGTGAAAAAATGGTTCTGAATATCTGGTTTCGTTTCCGGGCAGAAAGGATTTTCTGCCTCACGATATTTTCCGCTTCCCCGCTTTCAATCAGTTCTGCAATGATCTCACTGTTGAGGGACACGGTTTTCAGATTGATGCCCAGCATCCCGGAGACCAGCAGGTCCCGATATCGGTCCGGAAAGGCAAGAAAGGCTACCCGCAGTCCTGCGCATAACGATTTTGAGATGCTGCAGATGTGGACGGTCTGTTCCGGCAGAAGGGAAAAGAACGGCTCTGCAGCAGGAGCGGCATGGCCATAAGCGGAGAGGAAGGAATAAATGTCGTCCTCAATCATAAGCAGATGGAACTGCCGGATGATCTCTGCCAGTTCCATCCGGCGTGATTGCGGCATAAAGATACTTGTGGGGTTGCTGCAGGTCGGCATGAGGTAGACGCCGTTTATCCCCGTATTCCGGCAGGCTGCCATAAGCCCATCGGGAGACATACCATCTCCATCCGAGGGTACAGCAATCAGTTGGATGTGCAGGAAATTGGCAAGTTCCTTAAAGTTTGTATAGGTAAAGGTATCTACGGCTATTTTATCCCCGGCCTTGAAAAGTGAAATAAGTATGACAGACAGGGCATTCTGCGCCCCGGCAGAGAGCAGGATGTTTTCTTCCCCGGCGTTTACTCCAATCCGGCGCAGCCATTTCCGGGCGGCGCTTATCTGCCGCTTCGTTCCCAGGGGGCTGCTGTATTCAAAAAGCCTTATGGATTCATCTCTTTCCAAAACAAGCCGCGCCGTACTTTGGATGGTATGGTTGCTTTCATAGAACGGCTTGATCATGCCCATTTCGATGATGCCGCCCTCTTTTTCCATAAAAGTATTTTTGGCGGATGTGCCGGGGGAAACAAAAGTTCCGCGGCCCGTGACGGCATACAGGAGTCCTTTCAGTTCACACAGCTTGTATGCCCTTGTGACTGTGCTTAAGTTCAGGTCGAGGAAGTCGGCAAGTTCCCGCTGGGGCGGCAACTTTGTGTCAGCCGGCAGTTTCCCGGACAGGATATCAGCCTCAAGGCTGGCGGCTATGGAAATGTAATAGGGCTTTTCCAGTCTGGATTTCTGCGGTCTCCATGACATGGGGTAATCTTCAAAGGAATTAACAGGCATGAGTTTCCCTCCATAAAATTGTATGCAATACAATTCTAACATTGTATGCATATAATTTCAAGTTTATAATGGGCCATGTACAAAGCAATCCAGTTGAAAACAAGGAGGGAAAACGGTTATGAAGAAAATCACGATAAGGGAGATCGCCCGGATTGGAATCATGGCGGCGGCAGTGTATGTGGCATCGGCCTTTCTGCAGGTCCCCATCCCCACGGCGATAGACAACACAAGGTTACATATGGGGAACGTCATGTGCCTGTTATCCGGTATGCTTTTGGGACCCCTGCAGGGCGGGCTTGCGGCTGGAATCGGCTCCATGTTCTTTGACCTGACTAACCCGGCCTATATAGCATCTGCGCCTTTTACCTTTATCTTTAAATTTGTCATGGCATGGATATGCGGGAAGATAACCTCCGGCAGCCCGGCACATCTGAAACAGCGGTATGTGGCCGGCGGCATTGCGGGCGCTTTTGCCTATGTGGTCCTTTACCTGTCAAAGAGTTTTATGGAACACAGGTTTGTATTGGGGCTGCCTCTGGAAGCGGTCATGTTGACGGTCACGCAGAAAGCGGTGGTGTCCAGTGTAAATGCCATTGTAGCCTGTGTGGTGGCGGTTCCCCTTGGCCTTGCCCTGCGCCCCGTGATGGCGAAGATGATAAAATAATTATGGAAATGGATATGACAAAGGGAAAGCACGTTAAGGCGCTGCTGAAATTTTCCGTCCCGCTGTTTGCGGGGAATATCATGCAGAACCTCTACAATGTTTTTGATACGGCGGTTGTGGGGCATGTATTAGGCAAAAACGCTCTGGTTGCCGTGGGAAACTCATATGTTCCTATGCTGGTCATAAACAGCATTATTCTGGGGCTTTCCTCCGGCATTCTGATTTTGTTGGCGCAGGTGTATGGTTCAGGGGAAAAGGTACAGGGCTGCATGGGTTCCATCCGGACGCTGGTCTTCCTGACCGGCGGCGGTCTTGCCTGCATATTTTTTCTGTCTGCGGGATGGATTTTCAGGGCGATGGGTATTCCTGCGGCGGCTGCCCGCCCTGCGGCAGAGTATTTGAGGATCACGGCATTGGGAATCCCATTCCTGTCAGCATACAACTTTTACTCAGCGGTGGCGAAGGCCGGAGGGGACGCACGGACGCCGGTACGGGATATGTCCGTTTCCTGCCTTATGAATATGGTGCTTGATTATGTGCTTGTCGTAATCCTCCGGCTGGGGATAAGAGGGGCGGCGTCTGCAACGGTGATTTCCCAGGCAGCAGCGGCAGGGCTGGCTGTTTTCCATTTATGCAGTAAAGATAAAAAGGCACTGGCGGTGCGGCCTGATTTTAAGCATGTACTGCCCGTTTTCCGTCTTGGAGTGACGAGCATCGTGCAGAATGGAGCCTCCGCTGTCAGTATGTTCTTTATCCAGGGAGTGATCAACCAGTTTGGCATCAATGAGATATCGGCCTATGCAGCGGCATATAGGATTGAAACGATACTGACAATCCCGGCAGTCAATCTGGGGGCTTCGCTCAGTGTTTTCACAGCACAGAATGCGGGGGCTAAAAATTTTGAAAGATGCCGTAAGGGGTTAAGGGACGGTTTTAAGATTTCAGTGGTATTTGCGGCAGCGGTGGTGGCTGTTATATGGGCTGCCTCGCCGCAGTTCATGTACTTGTTAGTGGGGGACGAAAAGGAGGTTGTCCGCATCGGGGTGCGTTACCTCCATATCGTTTCCCTGACATTCCCTTTCTGCGTCAGCCTTTATCTGCTCACGAATTTCCTGCGCGGGGCAGGGGAGATTGCATACCCGGTTTTTAATACCATGCTCGAATTAGGGTTCCGTACAGCCTTTGCCTTTGTTTCGGTGCGGTATATCGGGTTTTATGGAATCATGCTCTGCAGGCCATTGAGTTTTCTTATAAGTACGGCCAGTCTGTCCTGCCGGTATTTCACAAAAAAATGGCAGGGACGGTAAGGGATAAGACGTTCTGATAATTCAGAAACAGTCCGTGAGGTTTATCGGCAAAGCACGAAAAAACTGAAATCCTATATGTAGCGCCAGTGGAGCCTTATTGGGGGAATAGCTGGCACGTTCAAGGAGATGGGATAAGTGTTAAAGCCGGAAAAGGACTGTTATCTTTTCCGGCAGCGTAATACTCAGGAAGAAACATTATTCTGTGTTCGTTCAATCTCATTTCTATAAAACTCGATTTTTTCATCCAGTTTTATCTTATGCTCCTGTAGCCGTGTAATCTGCTCATTGAGTGCCTGTCGGTGTTGCACCAGCATTTCCATTCTTTCAGAAAGGGTTGGATCACCGTCAGCGCCTAGCTCGGCATAGTGTCTGATTTCCTTAATGGGCATGCCTCACCTGGAGAAGGAAAAGATAACGGAATAAAGGGAAAGCACCGGCAAAGAATGACTGATGCTTCCCCTTTTTTTGAATTTACTTAAATCAGCACGGTTGGTTTTTAATAAGCTGCTGGTTTCATTGACCTTTATTTAGTGCAGTCAAAGCCCGGATTAAAGGCATAGAAGTTCTTCTCGTTTAATCTGTCCTGTACGATTCTCAGGGCTTCACCAAACCTCTGGAAGTGCACAATCTCTCTTGCGCGCAGGAACTTGATCGGCTCACAGACGTCAGGATCGTCTCTTACAAGGCGCAGGATGTTATCGTAAGTGCTGCGTGCCTTTTGCTCTGCCGCCATATCCTCAGTCAGATCTGTAATGATATCCCCTTTCGATTGGAACTCACAGGCATTGAACGGCACACCGCCCGCGGCCTGGGGCCAGATTCCGATAGTATGATCCACGTAATAGTTGGCAAATCCGGCTTCCTCGATCTCTTCCATGGAGAGGTTCTTGGTCAGCTGGTGGACGATAGCGGCCACCATTTCAAGGTGAGCCAGTTCTTCCGTGCCGATATCGGTCAGCACTGCAGCCACCTCTCTGTACGGGCAGGCGTAACGCTGGGACAGGTAGCGCATGGAGGCGCCCATCTCACCGTCAGGTCCGCCGTACTGGCTGATGATCGCCTGCGCCAGCATGGCGTTGGGCGCTTTGATGTTGACAGGGAACTCAAGTCTTCTTTCATAATTCCACATTAAGCACAGCCTCCTTCCCAGGGCATAGGCAGGGTCGCCCATTTCCAGTCACCGCAGTCGGATATGTCGGCAAGAGCCAGTGTCAGGGGACCGAATTTTTCAGAGTATTCTTTTTTGGCCTGATTCGTCATACGATTATAGTGGTTATAATATTCCATGGCGTTCCGGTCAGTAGGATGAGTGTCCAGATAGAGGGCAAGCTCGATGACTACGAAATCCAGAACGCCGATATCATGGAGCAGTTTTTCCTGCTCGTTTGCAAAGTGCACATTCATGATTTGCAGCATCTCCTTCCTGTGAATGGTTTGTCAAGCTCAGGGAAAATGGTTCCTTCGCAGTAGCCTTCTTCCAGATTATCGCAGATTCCGTTGAAATGCTGCCAGGGAACATAAGCCATCGCAACAGGAAACTTGTCAATATTATCTCGGTACATATAGTCTTTCATGAAGAATCCTTTCTATTTTTCAGATGTTTTTAATAATATATTATGATATAATCATAGTCGTGTGTTTGCGTTTGACGATTTTTTGACGGGCATGAACACACAATTTTCACACTTTGATAAGATTCGTAACACATTTGTACGGTACATTAACAGGAGTGCCTGCATATAAGATCAAACAGCGCAATGCCTGGTGCACAATGTCAGGCAACGTAATGTCAGGCCAAACGTTCCGGGACAGAAGGGAGGATTTTTGTTTTGATACAGGTAGAACATATAAGTAAAAGATACGGAGACCATGTGGCGGTGGAGGATCTGTCTTTTACGGTGGAAAAGGGGCAGATTTATGGTTTTCTCGGGCCGAACGGCGCCGGAAAGTCTACGACCATGAATATCATGACAGGCTATATCGCCGCCGGCAGCGGCTGCGTGAGGATAAACGGTTTCGATATCCTGACGGAGCCTGAGAAGGCGAAGAAGTGCATCGGTTATCTGCCGGAAATTCCGCCGTTATACACGGACATGACGGTTTATGAATATTTGATGTTTGTGGCGGAACTGAAAAAGGTGCCAAAGAAGGGGCGGGTTTCGCATGTGGAAGAGATCATCGGCAGGACGCAGCTGGAAGATGTGGAGGGACGGCTGATCCGCAATCTTTCCAAAGGTTTTAAGCAGCGTACCGGGCTGGCGCAGGCGCTGATCGGTTATCCGGAGGTGCTGATTCTGGATGAGCCTATGGTGGGGCTTGACCCGAAGCAGATTCTGGAGATGCGGGATCTGATCAGGGAGCTTTCCAGCGAGCACACCATTCTTTTGAGTTCGCATATTCTGTCCGAGGTCAGTGCGGTCTGTGACCATATCATGATCATTTCCAGGGGAAAGCTGGCGGCCAGCGGTTCGCCGGAACAGCTGCAGGAGATGATGCAGGTGAAGACCGGTCTGGAGGTTGTTATTCTCGGTGAAAAGGCGCAGACGGAGGAGATCTTGGACAGCATCGGGCAGATTGATTCCTACACGATCGAGCCGGCCGACGAGGCAGGCAGCATCAGGGTGCAGCTACAGGTGGCGGACAATGCAGATATCCGCAGGGAGCTGTCTGTTGCGCTGGCCGGAGCCGGTATGCCGATCCTGGCCATGAACAGGCTGGAGAAATCGCTGGAGGATATTTTCCTGGAGCTGACGGAAGATGCGGCACAGGAGGAAGATTGCGAAGACGATGATGAGGACAATGCGGATGCGGACGGGGAGGACGAGACCTCCGCGATGGAAGAGGCAGAAGAAGCAGTAGAAGCAGTAGAAGAAGTAACGGAAATCGAAGAGAAAGAGGAGGCGGCAGACGATGAGAGCAATCTATAAGCGGGAATTAAAATCCTTTTTTCATTCTTTTGTGGGCTGGCTGTTTCTGGCGGCCACGCTGTTTCTGGCAGGGATTTATTTTACGGTATACAATATCATGTCGGGGTATCCGACCATCTCTTATGTATTACAGAGTATCGTGTTCCTTTTCATCATGACCATTCCGATCCTGACCATGCGTGTCCTTTCGGAAGAGCGCAAGTATAAGACCGATCAGCTGATCCTCACGGCGCCGGTTTCGGTGGGGAAGATCGTGACAGGCAAGTATCTTGCACTGGTAACGGTTCTGGCTATTCCCACGGTGCTGGTCGGTGTTACGCCGCTTTTTTTGATGCGGGCGGGAGAGTTCCAGACAGGTATTTCCTATGCGTCTTTGGCGGGCTTTTTCCTGTATGGGTGTCTGGGATTGGCGATCGGTCTGTTTCTGTCGTCCCTGACGGAGAGTGTCGTCATCGCGGCGGTACTGACGTTTGCGGCGCTGTTTCTGGGGTATATCATGGCGGGGCTGTGCAGTATGGTCTCCAGCGCAGGAACAGGTGTTGTCGCGGAATATGTGGCAAAAGTGCTGTACTGTTTTGACATGGTAGGGCGGTTCGACGCGCTTTCGAACGGCTATTTTCAGATAGAGTCGGCGGCTTACTATATCACGCTGACGGTGTTTGTGCTGTTTTGCACGACGCAGTCTATCCAGAAGCGGCGCTACAGTGTATCCGGAAAAGGCATCCGGCTGGGCGCCTACAGCACGCTGGGGATCGCAGCGGCGGCCGTGGTGACGGTGCTTATCAATCTGGGGTTAAATTATGTGCCCGACCGGTACACTTCTTTTGACGTGACCGCGAATAAGCTGTACACCCTGACGGAAGATACGAAAAAGATGATCGGCGATCTGACGGAGGATGTGACGATCCATGTGCTGGCCGACGAGATGTCGAAAGACGAGGATCTTGACAACACGCTGCAGCAGATCAAAAGTCTGTCGAAGCATGTGAAGGTAGACTATATCGACCCGCTGGCCAACCCGAAATTTTACTATAATTATGCCCAAGAGGAGCCTGCGAACAACAGTCTGATCGTGGAAGGACCGCAGGGCAGCGCCGTGGTCAGTTACGATGATATCTACCAGTATGAGATGAGTTATGCCACCTATCAGTACACGTTGACGGGGTATGACGGGGAAGGGCAGATCGCAGCGGCGATCGCGCAGGTGACTTTAGATGAGATCCCAAAGTTCTATATTATTATGGGGCATGAGGAGCTGGCGCTTGAGGAAACCTTTTTAAATACATTGAAAAAGGAGAATCTTTCTTACGAAAATCTGAATCTGAACACGGTAGATGAGATTCCGGAGGATGCGCAGGGCATCATTTTAAACGCGCCTGCCGGGGATTATTCGAAGGAAGATGTGGAGAAGATAACCCGCTATCTGGACAGGGGAGGAAACGCGCTGCTTGTGCCCACATGGACGGATACCGATATGACGAATTTCGAGCAGATACTCGGCTATTACGGGGTGTCCTTGGTGGACGGCATGATCGTGGAAGAGGACAGGGCGCATTATTATCAGATCCCTTACTGGCTGCTTCCTGTCGTGGAGGAAGACGACGTGACGAAACGCGTGACGGGCGGCTCTGTTTTTGTGCCTTATGCACGGGGACTGGAGTATGCCGACGACAGGGAAGATGTCTACTACAGTCCGTTTCTTTCGACGAGCGACAGTGCATTCAGCAAGCTGGAGGTGCTGGGCAATGAAGATTACAGCCGGGGAGCGGAAGATCAGGACGGCCCCTTTGTGATCGGTCTGCGTGCGGAGAAAAGTGCGCAGGACGGCACCGTATCCAAAGCCGTGATCATAGCGTCGGAGCAGATCTTTACGTCTTCCGCAGACCAGGTTGTGCCCGGCTACAATATGAAGCTTTTTGGCAGTGTTTTAAGCAGTCTGGCGGAGCATGAGAGTTCGGTGTCTGTTCCGGTGAAATATTTTGACATCGGGTATCTTGTTTTCAGCGCCCGTGCTGTCTATGTGGTGGGATTTGTTTCGATCATCGTGCTGCCTGTTGGCTGCCTGATCGTCGGCCTTGTCATCTGGCTGCGCAGAAGAAGACTGTAGAAATTGTTCCGGCCCCTCTTGATTTCCCCGTAGGTTTGTGCAAGAATAGATTAAATGCACTTGCTTGCGGGGATTTTTTCCTTGCTTTTTAAAATATTGTTTGTTAAAATATTAACATTGAAGTGGAGGAAAGCGATGCCCTGCCGGGCTGTTTTTTTGGTAAGGGATCGGGAAAATGTGACAGGGAGGTTCGATCATGAGAGGAATTGATACGCAGGTTCGTAAGAACAGACGTCGTATTTTTAAAGAAGTGGCCAGTCTGGCTTATCAATCGGAGAATCTGAAGGATGACGTGGAGGCCCTTCCTTATAAGATCGTGAATTATGAAGAATCGGAATATGAGAATATCTACAGAGAGCGGGCCATTGTGCGTGAGCGGATCCGTCTCGCCATGGGGCTTTCCCTGCGGCCGGAGAATCAGCCCGTGCATCTGACGCAGGGGCTTGAGGAGAGCAATATCGACGAGAAGTACTATGAGCCGCCGCTGATGCAGGTCATTCCTTCGGCCTGCAATGCCTGCCCGGAGAACCGTTATTATGTGACGGATCACTGTATGGGCTGTGTGGCGCATCCCTGCCGCGAGGTCTGTCCCCGCGGGGCGATTTCCATGCAGAACGGCAGGTCGGTGATCGATCCGGAGAAGTGTATCAAATGCGGTAAGTGTAAGGCGGTATGTCCTTATGATGCCATATCCCATCAGGTAAGGCCATGTGCGGGAGCCTGCGGCGTGGGTGCGATCAAGAATGACGAGAAGGGCAGGGCGGTCATCGACAACGACCTGTGCGTTTCCTGCGGACAGTGTATGGTAAACTGCCCGTTCGGTGCGATCGCCGACAAATCCCAGATCTTCCAGCTGATCCGCGCTCTGCAGTCGGGGCATAAGATCGTTGCCCAGGTGGCGCCGGCTTTTGCGGGACAGTTTGGGCCGAATGTGACGCCGGATATGCTGAAGACGGCTTTAAAAGAACTGGGCTTTTATGATGTCTATGAGACGGCTATCGGGGCGGATCTTGGCGCTGTTGCGGAGGCAGAGCATTATGCTTCGGAGGTGGCTACGGGTAAGCTGCCGTTCAGTCTTACTTCCTGCTGTCCGTCGTGGTCGGTGCTGGCGAAGAAGTTTTTCCCGGAGACCATCGACAAGATTTCCAATGCCCTGACGCCGATGGTGGCTACGGCAAGGATCATCAAGCAGGATCATCCGGATGCCAAAGTAGTGTTTATCGGGCCCTGTGCTTCCAAGAAGCTGGAGGCTTCCAGAAGGACGATCCGCTCCGACGTGGATTTCGTCATCACTTTCGAAGAACTGACGGGTATCTTTGAGGCCAAAGGCATTCTGTTAGAGGAGATCAAGGCGTTAGACGAGCTGAAAGGGGCGACCGGTGCGGGCCGCGGTTACGGTGTGGCCGGCGGTGTGGCCAGCGCCATTGAGGAATGCGTGCGGGAATATTATCCCGATGTGGAAGTCAATATCGAACATGCGGAGAGTCTGTCCGAGTGTAAGAAGATGCTGATGCTGGCCAAGGCCGGCAAGAAGAACGGCTGTCTGATCGAAGGCATGGCATGTCCGGGCGGCTGTGTGGCAGGCGCCGGCACCAATATCGCCATACCGGCAGCGGCCAGGGCAGTGGGCAGCTTCAAGAACGCGGCCGGTAAGAAGATCCCGGATCAGTCATAGGACATACGGCTTTATCCTGCATAACGGTTTTCTTCAAGGGAACTGTATGAAAAGCAATCAGGAATCCTGTGCCGGAACAGGTGGTTTCAGGCAGAGGCAGTCCAAATAGAAAATAAGATGGAGAAGAAGAAATGAGTCAGAAAATAAGAACAAGATATGCCCCCAGCCCCACAGGGCGCATGCATGTGGGGAATCTGCGGACGGCTTTGTATGCATATCTGATCGCCAAACATGAGGGCGGCGATTTCATATTGAGGATCGAGGACACGGATCAGGAACGTTACGTGGAAGGGGCGGTGGATATCATATACCGCACGCTGGAGAAGACGGGACTGGTGCATGACGAGGGTCCGGACAAGGACGGCGGTGTCGGTCCCTATGTACAGAGCGAACGGCAGAAACAGGGCCTTTATCTGGAGTACGCGAAGCAGCTGATTGAGAAGGGACAGGCTTATTACTGTTTCTGTGACAAGGAGAGGCTGGCGACGCTGACCTGTACGGTAGCCGGGAAGGAGATCAACGTATACGACAAGCACTGCCTGCATCTTTCGAAAGAGGAAGTGGAACAAAAGCTGGCGGCGGGTGTCCCCTACGTGATCAGGCAGAACAATCCGACGGAAGGGACGACCACCTTCCATGACGATATTTACGGCGATATCACGGTGGATAACAGTGAACTGGACGACATGATCCTGATCAAGTCGGACGGTTACCCGACCTATAATTTTGCCAATGTGGTGGACGACCACCTGATGGGGATCACCCATGTGGTGAGAGGTAATGAATATCTGTCCTCTTCCCCCAAGTACAACCGTCTCTATGAGGCTTTCGGCTGGGAGGTGCCGGAGTATGTGCACTGTCCGCTGATCACCGATGAGAACCACCAGAAGCTGTCCAAGCGATGCGGCCATTCTTCCTATGAGGATTTGATCGAGCAGGGCTTTTTGTCGGAGGCCGTCGTGAATTTCGTGGCGCTTCTTGGCTGGAGTCCGGAGGACAACACGGAGATCTTCACGCTGGAAGAGCTGGTGGCGAAGTTTGATTATCATCATCTGTCCAAATCGCCGGCGGTATTCGATTATACCAAGCTGAAATGGATGAACGGAGAATATTTGAAGGCCATGGATCCCGACCGCTTCTACGAGATGGCCAAGCCTTATCTGAAAGAGGTGCTGACTGGCAGTCTGGATCTGAAGAAGATTGCGGCCATGGTCAAGACGAGGATCGAGATCTTTCCGGATATCAGGGAAATGGTGGATTTCTTTGAGACACTGCCGGAATATGATGTGGAGATGTATGCCCACAAGAAGATGAAGACCAGCAAAGAATCTTCCCTGGAGGTATTGCAGGAGATTCTGCCGCTTCTGGAGGCGCAGACAGATTACAGCAACGATGCGCTTTACCAGACACTGGCGGGCTATGTGGAGCAGAAGGGATGTAAGAACGGTTATGTGATGTGGCCGGTACGGACGGCGGTCTCCGGCAAACAGATGACGCCGGCAGGCGCGACGGAGATCATGGAAGTGCTGGGGAAGGAAGAATCCCTTGCCAGAATCCGCAGAGGAATCGAGAAACTGCAGAATGTATAAGCAAATGTCCAGGCAGGTCGTCAATCCCAATCAGGAACTGGCGATCCTGCACACTGCCGGTCCCGCGCAGGTCATTGCGGGTCCCGGCAGCGGCAAGACTTTCGTCACCGTACACCGCATCTTACATCTCATCACAGAATGGGGCGTCGATCCCGCCCGCATCCTGGTCATCACATTTACGAAAGCGGCGGCACTGGAAATGCAGGAACGCTTCTTTCGTCTCACGCAGCCGAAACGGCCGCCGGTAAGGTTCGGCACCTTTCATGCCGTATTCTATCACATTCTGAAACAGTCAGCCCGTTATCAGGGCTATTCCATCATGACAGAATCAGAGAAAAGAAGACAGATCCGTCAGATCGTGCGCATGTACAGCAGATTTGCTTCTGTACAGGAAGAGGATCTGGAGGAGTTGACTGCTTTGGTCGGCAGCCGAAAGACAGGCGCAAAGCAAAAGAAAATATCCATACAGGATATTACGGAGGAGGACATTAACTTTTTACTAAAAGAATATGAAAGCTATCAGCAGGAATTTGGACAGATGGATTTCGACGACATCATGATCCTGTGCCACCGGCTGCTGGCCGGGGAGACGGATACGCTTGCCCGGTGGCAGGAACAGTTTCAGTATATCCTTGTCGATGAATTTCAGGATATTTCCCCGCTGCAGTATGAGATCGTGAAAATGCTGGCGGCGCCGCAGCACAATCTCTTTATCGTGGGGGATGACGACCAGTCCATCTATGGCTTCCGGGGCGCCAGTCCGGACAGTATGCAGCAGTTTAGGCAGGATTATCCGCAGGCCTCGTTTATTCTGCTGGATCAAAATTACAGGTGCCACGGCCGGATCGTTGCGGCCGCCCTGCAGGTGATCGGCGAAAATCACAACCGGATCGACAAACAGATCCAGGCGGTACATGAGACGGGCGACGGCTTTTGCCTGCGGCAGTATGAGCATGAAGAAGAGGAACAGCAGGCGTTTTTGCAGGAGATGTGCCGCATCAGGAAGGAGGGGAAGCTGTCCGGCTGTGCCATGATCTGCCGGACGAACTATGACTGCGCCATGTGGGCACAGATCCTGCGCAAAGGCGGGATACCCTTTTCCATGAATGAGCGGCCGGCGAACCGGTTCCGGCATTTCGTCGTGCAGGATATCCTGGCTTATCTGACGCTGGCAGAAGCGGCGGACGGCTTTCAGCGCCGGCATTTCCTGCGGATCATGAATCGCCCGGTCAGGTATTTGAAAAGAGACAGTGTAGCGGGAGAGATTGTGCGGGAGAAGGAGCTTATGTGCTGGTATGGCGGCTCGCCGGTCCAGCAGGAGCGGATCAGGAGGCTCTTTCAGGATATCAGGCATCTCAGCGGTATGAGGCTTTGTCTGCAGATTCACTATATCCGGAATATCATCGGTTACGACGGCTATCTCAGGGAGAAATACGGACCGGAAAAAGCCGGGGAGCTGGTGCGGATCGGGGAAGAGTTTCAGGAATTTTCCAGACAGTTTGCAGCCTTACATGAAATGCTGGAATATATCGCCGGTTATGAGGATACGCTAAAGGATATGCAGGAGCGGAAAAAGAAAGAGGAAGATGCGCTGCATCTGCTGACGATGCATGCTTCGAAAGGACTGGAATTTGACCGGGTCTACTTACCGGACTGTCAGGAGGGAAAGATCCCTTCCGCCAAATCAGTGACGGAAGCGGAGATAGAAGAGGAGCGGCGTATGTTCTATGTGGCCATGACCAGAGCGAAACACAGCCTGTGTCTGATGACCGTCAAAGGAAAAACCGGAAAAGATGCACCTTCCCGGTTTCTGGCATGTCTTATGCTATGACTCATCTTCCTGACCGCCCACCAGTTCGTCGAATTCCGCGGCGTCCAGGTACTCGTCAAAAGCCTCCGCCACGGCTTCGTACTCGTCGTCGTCCTCGATATAATCCAGCACCGGTTCCTCGTTTGGATCATCGGGATTCTCGCTGTAGCGGTAGAACCATACTTCGCCCTCCGTATTCTCTCCTGATTCGTCCAGCGGAAGCAGTACGATGTAGTCTTTTTCGGATACGGTGAGAATGGTGATCACGGCGCAGGTGACGGTGGTGCCATCCTCCAGATCAAGATCCACGGTCATTTCCTCGGCGTCGTAGCCGTTGTCGCCGCCCGGCATGTTATTTTTGCTCATATTGGGCCTTCCTTTCCTTCACAGCGGTTGTGGGCTGTGAACATTTTGCAGATGGTTTATGGTTATTTTACTGAAATCTGAATAGATATTCAATGGATTTTCAGAAAATAAAAGAAATTTTTGTTTAGAAATCTTATCTTTTGTGATAGAATGATAACATGGCATTTAATTTGTATTATGTCCGCTGTGTTATGGGGGATGCAGTGATCAGCTTCAGAAATGCTCTAACGGCGCAATCAACCATAGACTCACATTTTGTCGGAGGATTTGTCATGCATAAAGACTTCAAGATCGTTAAGACACAAATTTATCCTTTAGGCGTGTATTTCCGGCATGCAGGGCTGCACATCGCGGCGGTGCACAGAAGAATACATACTGACGAAACAGCAGAGTTCGGCATCATTCTGTACGACAGGAAGCACAGAGGAGGCGTCAGGATCCCGTTTCCGGAAGAGAACCGGGTGGGTTCCGTCTACGCGATGCTGCTGGAAGGTTATCAGAACAGAGAATTCAGTTATCTTTTTTACTGCGGAGACAGGACCTGGCCTGATCCGTACTGCAGGAAAATAGAATGCAATACAAAATACGGCGTGCCCGGAAAAGGGCCGATACGCTGCATGGTGCCTGATGCACACTACGACTGGGAGGAGGACCGGGCGCCGGGAATCCCTTACGAGAATACGATTCTCTATGCCCTCCATGTGCGGGGATTTACGAAGCACAGATCTTCCGGCGTGGAACATAAGGGCACTTATGCCGGCGTCACGGAGAAGATTCCTTACCTGAAAGAACTCGGGATCACCTCGGTGCTGCTGATGCCGGCCTACGAATTTGACGAGATCCAGAGGCAGGAAAATCTCCAGAACATCCTGACGATGCAGAAGGCGGCCTGTAAGCAGGAGGAAGAGGAGCCGGCGGCCGAGATCCCTTATAAGATCAATTACTGGGGATACCGCCGGGGCATGTACTACAGTCCAAAGGCCGGCTATGCTGCAGGTAAGGATGCGGTAGCGGAATTCAAGGATATGGTGAAGGCGCTGCACCGCAACGGTATGGAGATCCTTATGCAGTTTTATTTTCCGACGGAGGTTGCTCCGGCGGAGATGCTGGACGTATTGAAATACTGGAAGGTAGAATATCATATAGACGGCTGCCATGTGATGGGAGTGAATCTTCCCGTGGGGATGTTTGCGGAAGAACCGCTGCTGAGCGACACGAAACTTCTGACCATACAGCAGTACAGCCCGGCAGCGTCCGGGCCTGCGGCCTTATCCCGCACCATCGGCTGGCTGAGCGAGGGATTCCAGTATGATATGCGCCGTCTGTTAAAGGGCGACGACGATATGATCAACCAGTTTATCTTTCATGTGCGCAACGCCCGTCCGGAGACGGGGATCATTAACTATATCGCCAAATGGGACGGCTTCCGGCTGGCGGATCTGGTATCTTATGACCGGAAACACAATGAAGATAACGGAGAAGACAACAGGGACGGCACGGACTACAACTGCAGCTGGAACTGCGGCGTGGAGGGCAGAAGCCGCCGTAAGTCCGTCACCAGACTGCGCATGAAGCAGATGAAAAATGCGATGATGCTTGTATTTCTTGCCCAGGGTACGCCGCTTCTCTACAGCGGTGACGAATTCGGGAACACCCAGAACGGCAACAACAATCCGTACTGTCAGGACAATGACACGGCATGGATCAAGTGGAACCAGATGGAAAGCGGCGGGGAGCTGTTAGCCTGTACGAAGATGCTGATCAGGCTGCGCCGGGAGCATCCGATCCTGCACAGCGCCATGCCTCTTAAGGGGATGGATACGCTTTCCTGCGGCTACCCGGATGTCTCGTTCCACGGCAAGGAGGCGTGGCAGCCGGATACAAGCCCGGCCAGCAGATCCATGGGCGTCATGTTCTGCGGCTATTACGGGGAGATTGACGGTCGGCGGGATGAAGATTTCCTCTATTTCGGAGTGAATCTGTACTGGGAGCCATATGTGCTGGGCCTGCCCAAGCTGCCAAGGGGCAAAGCCTGGAGGCTTTATGCATCCACGGACGACCAGGCGAAACCGGAAGAAGAGTCTGAGGAGCCACTGCAGAAGATTACCATTCCGCCAAGAACCATCGTACTCTATACGACGAAGGACTGTCCGGTGTCTGCAACCGCACAGAGACAGCGCCGCAGACGAGGCAGGAACGCTGTCGGAAAAGAATCAGGGAAACGGGAAGTATCATCATGATCAAAGCATGGGAACATTTTAAAACAATTACGCATCACAAGCGGCTGGTCATGGAAGGCTGCTTTAAGGTGGGACTGTATCGGCAGGGAATCCTGCATGATATGTCCAAATTCAGCCCGTCGGAATTTCTTGTGGGCGCCAGATACTGGCAGGGTAACAGAAGCCCTAACAACGCGGAGCGGGAGGCAATCGGCTATTCTTCTTCCTGGCTGCACCACAAGGGCAGGAACAAGCACCATTATGAATACTGGATCGATTACAGCTGCCACGGCATCGAAGGCAGTATGGCGCCGGCGCCCATGCCGAGACGGTATATCGTGGAGATGTTCATGGACAGGATCGCCGCCTGCAAGGTCTATCATAAGGATGCCTATACCTGTAAGGATCCGCTTTTGTACTACCAGTCGTCACAGACACCGCCGCCACTGCATCCGAAGACGAAGAAGATGCTGGAATTTCTTCTGCACATGCTGGCTGACAGGGGCGAAGAGGAGACCTTCCGCTATATCAGAACAAGGATTTTAAAATAAGTAACCTTCTCTCTCTTTTTTGCATAGGATAAGGTATGAAAAAAAGGAGATGAGAATATGAATTGTAGTATTATTCTGTTATTTTTATTATTCTGCGGCCGGAATGGCTGTGGGTGCGGCAGAGATACAGGATGCGGCTGCGAAGAACCAAAGCCCGTCCCACCGCCGTGCCGTCCGAGAGAGCGGGAGTGTGGAAGAGAACGTGAATGCGGCAGGGATCGCGACTGCGGAAGAGAGCGTGAGTGCGGCAGAGAACGCGACTGCGGCAGGGAACGTGAGCCGGAGCGCGATTGTTCGTGCGGCAGCGATTCCCGGTTTGAACCCCGCTTCGAGCCGAGACCGTTTTCCGATACCGGATGCGGATGCAATGACAAATAGCGTATACGGGTAAGTAACGGCGCTGCCCTTTCTTTTCGGTTGACGGGAGGAAAGGGCAGTGTTAAACTGTTTTTGATAAAGTGTGTAAGAATACCGAAAGATCCCGGGAGGATTTTTCGAGATGGAGGAAGACTATGTTAGACGGAAATAAAGTATTATTCAGCGGAATGCAGGCGACGGGCAATCTGACACTTGGCAATTATCTGGGCGCGTTAAAAAACTGGGTTACGCTGTGTGACGAATATATGTGCTTTTACTCGGTGGTCGATCTGCATTCCATCACGGTGCGGCAGGATCCGGCGGAGCTGCGGAAAAGGGCAAGGAATCTGCTGACTTTGTACATAGCGGCGGGGATCGATCCGGAGAAGAACTGTCTTTACTACCAGTCCCATGTATCCGGCCATGCAGAGTTGTCCTGGATCCTGAACTGCTTTACCTATATGGGAGAATTAAACCGCATGACACAGTTTAAGGACAAGGCTTCCAAACATGCGGACAACATCAACGCCGGGTTATTTACTTATCCTGTCCTGATGGCGGCTGATATCCTGCTGTATCAGGCGGATGTGGTGCCGGTGGGCAAGGATCAGCTGCAGCATCTGGAGATCACAAGGGATATCGCGCAGCGCTTCAATGGCGTTTACGGGGATGTTTTCACGATTCCGGAGCCTTATCTGGGCAGGACAGGCGCCAGCATTAAAAGCCTGCAGGATCCCTCGAAGAAGATGTCCAAGTCCGATGAGAATCTGAACGCCAGCATCTACCTGATGGATGACCCGGATACGATTATCCGTAAGTTCAAGCGGGCAGTGACAGATTCGGAGGCTTGTGTCCGCTATTGTGAGGAGCAGCCGGGAATCCGTAACCTGATCGATATTTACTGTGCCTGCACGGGGAAGACGCCCCAGGAGACGGAGCAGGAGTTTGCGGGTAAAGGTTACGGCGATTTTAAGATGGCTGTGGGCGAGGCCGTTGTCGGTGTCTTGAAACCGCTGCAGGACAGATTCCATGACCTGTCCGGCAACAAGGACTATATTGATAAGATCATCAAGGAAAATGCAGAGAAGGCGGGCTATTATGCCACCAAAACGCTGCGCAAAGTACAGAAGAAGATCGGTTTTCCGGAGAAGATTCGTTAAATGACATAAGAAAAGGCCATGCTTTATCCGAAGCATGGTCTTTTCTTATGTGGTATAGCAGGTATGCCGGGTATTACAGTCGGTGTATCTTTCGTCATCCCTGGAAGACATCCGTAAAATAGCCGGCGGCGGAGATCGGTTCACCGCCTTTTGTCAGGTGGCTGGCATCTCCGATGACCTGCGCCCGGAACTGGGCGATATTGCCCCGGCGTTCTTCCGTACCAAGGATGGTTACGGAGGTGGGAGCCAGATAGAGGCTGTGGAACAGCAGCGCAGGGGATATGCCCAGCAGATGGCTCATCATCACACAGGTCACGCCCAGATGGCAGAAGATCACGATGGTGCTTTCGGTCCTGTCCGCCGGGCCTTCTGCCATGTGCGGGGCGGTGGCTCCGGAATCCGTATACGGTGCCTGGCCGCTGTGGTTTTCGTTCAGATAATGATTGCCGTTTCTTTTGTAACCATAAGAGGCAAGGATATCGTCGATGCCTTCACAAACCTGTGTATAAGCGGGAAGCAGCTCGGGGTTGGAACGGTAGATTTCCGTTTCCTTCCAGCCTTCCCTGTCATACATCTGGGGAATGTTCGTCCAGTATTCCGGCATGAAGTCCCAGGGTACGCCGACCCGGCCGGTGACGGGATCTTCGATCGGATAGAAGAATTCCTTCATCCAGTCATGGGTAATGGCTTCCCGTCCAACCCGCTCGAGGGTGTAGGAGGCGGTTTTCTGTGCCCGGCCAAGGGGCGAACAGTAGAATTGTGTCACCGGCCAGTTTACCGTGCGGTCCGAGAGCAGCTTTGCCTCCCGGATGCCTTTCTCCGTCAATGTGTCATGTTCATAATCAGGATCTCCGTGTCTGACAAAAATAATTTTCATAATGTTTTCCTCCGTAGATTACGCTTTAGCAAAATTTAATTAGTGTTTTTGTTTATTATAGTATATAATAACAGATATGTATAGAAGATGTATCGCATTAATTTCACAGGGAGGAGAACTATGTTCGGCGCGAAGAAGAAAACAATGGAAAACCTGCATAAATTTGACAGGGGCAAAGGGAAATCGGCAGTCGGCATCATTATAGCCATAGCAGTTCTGGTCATTTTGGTGAGCGGATCTTATTATTCCATTCAGGAGGAGGAGCAGGCGGTTGTCTGCACGTTCGGGTCACCGAAGGCGGTCACCACACCGGGTCTGCATTTCAAGATCCCGTTCATTCAGACTGTCAATAAGGTGAATACGACGATCCAGGGCTTTTCCATCGGCTATCATGATGATGGGGAAGAAGACGATGCGATGATGATCACATCGGATTATAACTTTATCTATGTGGATTTCTATGCCGAGTATAGAGTGACCGATCCGGTCAAGGCTCTATACGCCTCCCGCAATCCGGAGGAGATTTTGAAAAATATCGCCCAGAACTGTATCAGGACGACGATCGGTTCCTACAGTGTGGACAGTGTCCTGACCACGGGGAAGAACGAGATCCAGTCCAATATCAAGCAGATGATCCTGGATAAGCTGGAGGACTATGATATCGGTATCCAGCTTGTGAATATCACGATTCAGGATGCCACACCGCCTACCGCGGAGGTGGAGAACGCCTTTAAGGAAGTGGAGACAGCCAAGCAGGGGAAAGAAACGGCCTTAAACAATGCCAACAAATACCGCAACGAGCAGATCCCCAACGCGGAGGCCGAGGCAGACAAGATCCTGCAGGATGCCGAGGCGGCCAGACAGGAGAGGATCAACGAGGCCAACGGTCAGGCGGCACGTTTCAATTCCATGTTCCAGGAATATGCGAAATATCCCGAGGTGACGAAGAAGAGAATGTTCTATGAAGCGATGGAGAATATCCTGCCGGATGTGAAGGTTGTGATCCAGAGTAAGGACGGAAACATGAATACGATTCTGCCGCTTGACAGCTTCGTGTCGGAGGAGGGTGACTCTTCCGCGGCGAAGACGGGTGGTTCAATCAACAGTACTGTGAATACGCAGACAGAGGATGACCAGGCAGAGGAATGATCGCGGTGGTTTGGAAGATTGTTTTAGGGTCGGAACAGGTTTAGAGGCAGATTTGTGCTTGTGTCCAAACGCAGATCGAGCAGGAATGGGAGATTATTATGGCTGATTTTAATCAAAATTTTAATACAAATAACGGCGCCGGAGACTTTGAGCGGTTCAATTCCGACGGCACAAGGAAAAAGGGGAAAGGGGAGAAGAACAAAAAAGGAGCAGGAGCCGGCATTCTGCTGGCGCTCATTGCCGTAGTGGCTTTGATACTGCTTGGCAATTCCATGGTGGTGACGAAGCAGAACCAGTTTAAGCTGATCAGACAGTTTGGCCGGGTTCAGCGCGTGGTGACAGATGCAGGCCTGTCCTTTAAGATTCCATTTATCGAGTCGGTGGACACGATCCCGAAGGAACTTCTGCTTTACGATCTGCCGTCATCGGATGTCATCACGTCCGATAAGAAGACGATGATCGTGGACAGCTATGTGCTCTGGCATGTGACGGATCCGCTTAAATTCGCACAGACGCTGAGCTGTTCGGTAAACAATGCGGAAGGACGTATTGACGCGATCGTATATAATGCGACCAAGAATACCATCTCCAATATGAAGCAGGACGAAGTGATCCGCAGCCGTGACGGCAAGATGACGATCACGGTGGACCAGGATCCGGAGGAAGTGAAGAACAACGACATGGTCATCTCTGAGGAACATGAAGAGGTGGTTGAGATCACTTCTCTGACGGAAGAGATCATGGCCCAGATCAACCATGTGGAGGAGCAGTACGGCATCGAAATCTCCGCGGTGGAGGTGAAGAAGCTGGATCTGCCCGACGACAACAAGCAGGCCGTCTATACCCGTATGATCTCCGAGCGTGAGAATATCGCGGCCCAGTATACGGCGGAGGGCAAGTCCGAGGCGAAGATGATCGAGAACACCACGGATAAGGAAGTGTCCATCATGCTTTCCGATGCGCAGGCCAAGGCGGAGGCGACTGTGGCAGAGGGAGAAGCCGAGTATATGAAGATTCTGACGAATGCCTATTCCGATCCGGCGAAAATGGATTTCTATTCGTTTGTTCGTGCGCTGGATGCGCTGAAAGAAAGTATGCGGGGAGATAATAAGACTATCATCCTGTCGGATGATTCGCCGATCGCGCAGATCTTCAACGGACAGTATTAGAGCGACGAACGTAGAGGTTTTATGTATAAGGGCCGGCGATAATTTTTGACGGACAGATTAGTGTGACGCCGGGTGCCGTAGTGCGGTATGGCGCCGTTTCAGGCAGGACAGATGAAGACTACATTTTGAAGGGGAATTTTGGAGCAATGAAATTAGACAAATTTTATGAAGAATTGGATTCCTATTTTGCAAAGCAGGAGATTGATAAGGTGGATCCGTTTCTTGTGGCTTCTCTTGCGCAGGCCAAAGAGGAAGAGGACTATGGAGCCTATATCGGCATTTGCAATGAGATGATCGGATTTTACCGCAGTGTGTCGGCTTTCGAGAAGGCATATGTGGCGGCGGAGGATGTGCTGCTTCTGATGGAGGAGCTGCAGATGGAGAACACGGAGCACTTCGCCACCACCCTTCTGAATGCGGCCACGGCTTACCGGGCGGCGGGGGATTATGCCACCGCGCTGCGCTATTACAGACAGGCGCTGCAGATCTACAGCGGTGTTCTGCCGCCGGAGGATTACCGGTATGCGGGGCTTTATAACAATATGAGCATCCTGCTTGAGAAGACGGAGGAGAACGAGGAAGCGATCGCCTGTGCGAGGAAGGCGCTGGCCATTATCGAGAAGCTGGAAGGCGGCGAGATGGAGACAGCGACGACGCTGACCAATCTTGCGCTGCTGTATTTTAAGATGGGAGAGGCCGGGCAGGCTAAGGAACTGTTGGAACGGGCGCTTTCCCTGTTTGAGCGAAGCGGTGAGAATACGGATGCCCACTACAGCGGTGCGCTGGCCGGCGTAGCGGAAGCCTGGTATCGGATGGAGGACTATGAGAAGGCACTGCAGTATTACGAGAAGGCGCTGGCCGAGGTTAAGGTGCATTTCGGGGAAAATATGAGCTACGCCATTCTCTGCGAGAACTGTGCCGCAGTCTGCGAGAAGCTGGGCAGTCAGGAGAAACAGGCGTTTTATCTGCAAAAAGCGAAGGAAGTGAAGGAAGCGATCAAATGACAAAAGGATTGGAATTGGCGGAAGCATACTATAAGGCATACGGGCAGGAAATGCTGCGGACGAAGTTTCCCCAGGTGATCGGACAGACCGCCGTGGGGTTGGCAGGATACGGCTCGGAATGCCTGGGATTTGACGATGAAGTGTCGATGGATCATGACTATGGTCCATCTTTTTGTGTATGGCTGCCCCGGGAGGTATACAGACAGTACGGGGCACAGATGCAGGCGGCCTACGAGGCGCTGCCGCAGGAGTTTATGGGCTGTAAAGGACGTGTTACGGAGGAACAGGGCAGAGGGCGCGTGGGTGTGCTGTGTCTGGAAGACTTCTATCTGGGGATTCTCGGGCGGGATACGGTCCCGGAGACGGATGCGCAGTGGCTTGCCTTGCCGGAGGAGAGTCTGGCGGCGGCCACGAACGGTAAGGTGTTCGAGGATCCGTTGGGGAGATTCAGCGGGATCAGGAACGGACTGCTGCAATATTATCCGCAGCGTGTGTGGATCCGCAGGCTGGTGCAGGCGCTGGCGAAGGCGGCACAGGCCGGGCAGTACAATTATGCCCGCGCCATGAAACGCGGGGAGCGGATCGCGGCGGAATTGTCGCTGGCCGAATTTATTCAGGAGAGTATGAAGATCGTCTATCTGCTGAACCGGAAGTATGCGCCTTTTTATAAATGGATGCACAGAGGGCTGCGGGAACTTGCCGTCTGTTCGGAGGTGGGAGACATGCTGAACCTGCTCTATCAGATTCCCGATCCCGCGCAGGCATGGGAAGGCGTGCAGGCAGAGGACTATCTGTATCATCTGAATACCAATGACGGCAGGGTGCTTGTCATCGAGGCGGTGTGCAGCGTGATCGTGCAGGAGCTGAATGCGCAGGGACTGTCGACGCTGCAGGATAATTTTCTGCAGAATCATCTGCAGACGCTGTTGGAGAAGGGTTGAGAAGAGAGTTAAAATGGCGTACAGGATATTGATCATTGATGATGACGCTGCACTTCTCAAAATGCTGCAAAAATATTTTGAAATGCAAAAATATGAGATCATCACGGCGGAGAATGGTGCAGAGGGGATGGAGAAGTTGAAATTCCAGCCGGATATCATCCTGCTGGATATCAATATGCCCCGGATTGACGGGATTGAGGTATGCCGGAGGATACGGGATAAAGTAACCTGCCCTGTCATATTCCTGACGGCACGGGTGGAAGAACAGGATGTTGTGAACGGGCTTTCTTCCGGTGGCGATGACTATATTCTAAAGCCGTTTCGTTTAAAAGAGCTTGAGGCAAGGATTGCGGCGCATCTGAAACGGGAGGGCCGGCAAAGAGAAAGGACCGAATGCTGTTTTCAGGGCGAGTTAACCGTTGATTATAAGGCAAAGACCGTGCAGATCAACACGGATTATGCCTTGAATACTGCAAATAATATTTTGTATAATCCCATAACCAAAAGCAGACTTGAATTTACCAACAAAACAAGGAACAAGTCTTTTACAAAATACCATACTACCCATAATGGAATACCTACCATATAGGGCAAACAGAGTGACAGTAGTGGCAATATGCCATGCCTTGTAATGTCAAAGAGTATCAGTCTCGTTGTCTGTTTCTTTTTCTTCCATTTTCTTATTGTTGCTATTGGATACACAGCCGCTGCAACCAACGCTAAATATACCCCATTCAGCAACAGGTGTCTTACAATATACGGGCTGCCAGATATATCATATTGTTCTCTGCCCAAAAGAGCAAATATCACATTTTTGCTTATAATATCTGCCAGTTGGTTCGTGACAGGATAATCGTTCACATTGATGAGGAAAATGATTCCTAATCCGCTTTCCGGCAATAGAAACATATTTGACATATAATTCTCAACCAGTCCAGAATGCCCCAATACAGGCTCTGTATATTCCTCCGTTAAAGTCTACCCCGCCGTATGGCTCATTCTTAGAGGGAAAAAATGTTTTTGTTCATATACTCTGAATAGCTAATTCCGCTGACTGTTTCTATAATTTCTCCTAACAATCCATTTTGTCTGATTTTAGAAAAGGGGGTCACACCTTACCGTTACCTTGAGACGATCCGTATCAATGAGGAAAAAAAGCTGTTATCGGAAGGTGTTCCGCCCGTGGAGGCGGCCATAAGGACAGGGTTTTCAGACCAGAGCCATTTTACAAATTATTTCAACCAGTTCATAGGGCTTGCGCCGGGTACTTACCGTGAAATATTCTCGGAGAAAGACGAGGACGGTTCTGTCGGAAGGGGATATCCCGGAGAATATACACAGGTGCGGGGAAATCAGCCGCCAGTGCTGGGCAGCCGCCCCTATATCGGACAAATGGCGAAAAACTTATTTTGAAACGGTTATTACATAAAAAAGCACGTTCGTGTCATCAACAAAACTTTATGCACGTTTTTGTCGATATATACGATATACATATATAAGGCAGGTGATGAAATGCTCTCAATAGCGGTTTGTGATGATGAAGTCATAGAATGCTATAACATGGCGAAAAGAATAAAAGAAATTATGGAAGAAATGAAGATACCATGCATCATCTGCCAGTTTCGAAGTGGAGGGGAACTGCTGCAGGCATTGGGAAATTTTGATATTGTTTTCCTTGATATCATTATGCGGGATTTGGATGGGATGAAAACAGCACAGATTTTGCGTGAAAAGGCATCTGATAAGATACTCATTTTTGTATCTTCCAGCAGGGAGTATGTGTTTGAAGCGTATGATGTGGAGGCTTTCCAATATCTGCTGAAGCCTGTGGATGACAGGAAACTGAAAAGTGTATTGCAAAAAGCCGTCCACAAAACAGAAATCCGTTCACAGGAATTTATCATTGTCAGCAGGGAAAGGCAGAAAAAGAAGATATTTCTTGATGATATATACTATTTCGAGATAAAAGGAAGGATTGTCGATGTTCATGGACCAGAGGGTATTTTTACTTATTATGAACAGATTGGGGAGTTGGAGGACAAATTGCGGGACAAAGGTTTTTTCAGGTGCCATAAAAGCTATCTGATAAATCTGAAATATGTTGAGGGGTATAACAGGCAGGAAGTGCTCTTGGAAAACGGGAAAAAAATCGTGATTGCAAAGAGAAGGTATGATGAGTTCGCGCAGAAGATGCTCAAGGTTATGAGGGAAAATGGAGGGATTCTATGAAGCAACTCTCAGACTATGTTGATATTTTAGTTGTAGTGCCATTCTGTCTGGGGTATCTGTGGGCGGCGGGCAAGTTTTGCATGAAATTTTTAGGGGCTTCCAAAAGGAGGGAGCGGTTGTTTTTAATTATTTCCTTTTGCAGCCTGCTGTTAAGGAATATTTTGGGTCGGCGGTATCCCGACCTGTATAGCTTCTTCGCAGTGTCGGGTTCTATATTCTTTGTGGGATTGGTGATGCTGTTTTTTCGGTCAGATAGGGAAAAAAGGATTTTGGCGGCCTCTATTCTGATAATGGTTATAAAGCTGGTATCAGAGTTTTGCGCTTCTCTTTTAGACTGTCTGATGCTGTTTTTTCTACATACGGTAAAAAAGATTCCGGAACCGCTTTTTGGAGATTGGGGAGGCGGACTGGTCAGCGGTATTGGCTATTGCTTTGCCATATTTGCGATATATTTGATGTCCAAACGTCTTGAGCCTGTTTTTTGCGGCAAGCCGAGAAAGTGGTATGTCATATTGGCTGTTCCTTTGCTTGCAATTGTTACAGTGTATGATATGGCAAGCCTGGGTGCGAGCAATGGAATTATGGTCAGAAGCGGGGGCGACATGGGGTTGTATTACGACCAGATTTTCAGCCATTCTGAATTTTTGGTTTTGGCGTTCCTTTCTATGGCAGCGGCTGGGTTTTATGTGTTTGGGATGAACCGGATTTATCTGGAGCAGGAAAAGAGCGGACGGTACCATTCGCAGATTGCGGTTTATAAAATGCTGGCGGAGCAGTACAGACAGTCGGAACGGTTACGGCATGACATGAAAAATCATATTATTGCCTTATCGGCGCTGTCACGGAATAAAGAATGGGAGAAGCTGGATGACTACCTGAAAAATATGGAGGGTACTGCCCTGGATACAGCCGGAGACCTGACGGGGAATAAGGCGGTGGATGCGATCCTGTACCAGAAGCAGAGACAGGCGGAATGGGAAAATATCAAATGGGAATGTGATGTGCGGATGCCAAAGGAATGTTGCATCAATGAGTTTGACCTGTGTGTATTGTTTGGAAATATATTGGATAATGCCCTGGAAGCGTGTGGAAGGATGCGGGGAGACGAATGCCGTTTTATCAATATCCAGGCGAAAACTGTAAAGAAATGTTTCCTGATCGAAGTAAAAAACAGTATGGACAAGGCGGAAAAGTTTACAGAAGGCTGTACGAATAAAGGGGATTCACAGAAACACGGTATCGGTCTGATGAATGTAAGCGATGTGGTGGATAGCTATAACGGGGCAGTGCATAAAGAATTCGGAAAAGGTATCTTCGTGATATCCATTTTAATGCCGTTTCCGGATACCGCACATGGCATCAAAACGGCTGTTTGAAACATAAACCTAATATCAGTCAGAGCTGACTTCTAATATCGGACAGCATGCATTTGAAAGAATGGCAGGACAGTTATAAGCTGTACAGAAGATCAGGGTGTCCGACACCTACACGTCCGACGAACAGCAAAAGCGGGTGAAAATCCGGGAAATTGAGATCGTCTATCATAATATCTCATCCCGCTTCTGAAAGGAGAATATAGACGTTAAGTTAGTTGAAGACTGGAGGTGGTAGAAACGATAAAAACTGCGGTATGTGATGATGAAAAAAATATAAGGTTTCACCTTATTTTACTCATCAAAAAGCAGGGCGGGGAATGTAGCATCACGGAATATACCAGCACACAGGCAGGACACAGAAAAATACTGCAAATGGAGCAAGTTTTATAGGCTCCGCAGAGACAGATCAGGAAATTTACAGGAGAGGGTGAAATAATGCAGGTCAATTCGTCAAATGGTACATTGCAGAACAGATACTTTTCAGGGACAGGAAGCATAGGCGGTATCCATCTGCCCGACTTCAATGATAAATATGTTTTCTCCAAGAAGAAAAGCGGCATCAGTGATGAGGAATACCGGAAGCAGATCAGGGAACAGGCATATGAGGATTTTGCAAAAGGTCAGTTCCAGAACAAATCCGAAGGGTTTAACAGACTGATGAAAAGTTACACATCGGAAGTGTCCCCGGACAGAAAGGGGATCATCACTTCCGGACTGAAAGCTGTTTCAAAGAAGAGACAGAATGTGCTTAAGCCCATAGATTTTGTGGCGACGCTGCTGGAAGGGAAAGTAAAATATCAGAAACTGCCATCGGGCAACAGCGATTACATAGAGTTTTACGATAAGAACGGTGAGATGGTGGCGACTTATTCCAATAATGGGTGGACGATGTA
>ERZ808054.194-NODE-194-length-78857-cov-31.921414_pt1 | contig 78857 bp, 65 predicted proteins | sample MGYA00380201_ERZ808054 | MGnify/ENA primary metagenome ERZ808054 (study PRJEB31490, sample SAMN06133419) | mouse gut metagenome | isolation source: Z5_2 | host: mice | place: China: Chengdu | collected 2015-05 ... | reverse complement strand
CCAAAAAGCGGCTGCTTTTTGCTGCCCAAAATGCCGGGTGCAGACTTCTCTTTCTTCCACCCTACTCCCCGGAACTCAATCCTATCGAACATTTCTGGGCTTGGATGAAGCGCTTTTTGAGAAGAATCCTTCCCGCTGTCTCTTCCTTTGATGATGCCCTTTATACCGCTTTTCAACTGTGGTGACTATAGCCTCATGAGCAACACCTACCGCCCCGTCTATGATGTGCTGCGGGATCTTGCCGGGAAGCTCCCAGTGGAGGGCAAGGCCAACGCCGCCGTCATTGGGCGGCTGATGAACAATGTGAAGATGGGCTGCTATCCCACCGATCCGGACAATATTTCCCTTATCCTGCGGGGTATCCGGTTCCCGGAGGGCGTCACCACCAACCTGCTTGACCCATGCTGCGGCTGCGGCAAGGCCCTCCGGCAGCTCGCCCAGGGGAACAACTGCTACGCTTACGGCATGGAGCTGGACGAGAGCCGGGCGGAGGAGGCGCAGACGCGCCTGCACCGCGTTGGTTTTGGCAGTTTCTTCTACAGCCGCATCAGCCATGAGGCGTTCCATCTGCTGTTTCTCAATCCGCCGTATCTGTCTGTACTCAACGAGAGCGGCGGACGGGCCCGGCATGAAAAGAAATTTCTGATCGAAAGCCTGTGCCATCTGGCATACGGCGGCCTGCTGATCTATGTGATCCCCTACTACCGGTTGACGTTGGATATATGCCGTATCCTCTGCGACAACTTTGACGATCTCACCGTCTGGCGATTTACTGGCAGCGAGTTTAAAAAGTTAAGCAGATTGCGGTGCTTGGTATCCGAAAACGCAGGGACATGGAACCGTCAGACGCCTTCTGGCTGGAGCAGTACACTGTTGATCCCACCGCTATTCCCTGCCTTGCAGAGCTGCCGGAGGACAGATATGTTCTCCCAGCCCAGCCGCTGGAGGTATCAGTATTCAAGGGGGAGAAGTTCAACCAGAAGGAGCTGGAGCAGCAGCTCCGCCGTTCCGGCAGCTTCACCCGTTTGATGGCCCGCAGCGAACTGGACGGAGGGGTAAAGCACCCGCTTTTGCCGTTATCCATCGGGCAGATCGGCCTCATTGGCGGGTCCGGCATGATAAACGGGCTGATCGAATGTGGTTCGCCCCATGTCATCAAGGGTCGGATCGTCAAGGTGGTTTCCACGGAGGTAGAGGATCAATTTACGTCTTCGGGAAAACATTACGGCGCGATCGAGCGGCAGGTAATATCCAACAAAATGATTTTCAACGTCCTGACGCCTCAAGGCTTCCGGGCGCTGGCATGAAGGAGAACGATATGGCTGCGACAGCAAGAAACATCCGCGTCCCTCTGGGCCGCACTTTGGCAACGTCCGGGGTGCTGGAAGTGACAACGGCAGCGGAACGAAACATAGCCTTCACCCGCCATTCCCACGGCGATTGGGGGGATGTATGCAAGGAAGACTGGCACACAAATGACCAGGCCCTGCGGGACGGCGAACGGCTGCTCTCCATCTATCATACGTTGAACGGAACAAAATTCTATATCATTACTGAAGCAGACAGGTCGGCTACCACTATCCTGCTGCCGTCAGAATACTAAGGAGCAGCGTATGAAGGGAACAAATTTGGCAGTCGTGTGTTCCGCATCCGGGCTGCCGCAAAATACGGAGTTGGCCCGTCAGGCTGTATGGGCCAGAGCAGCGCAATTTCTCCAGCCGAGCTTGGGGAAGCTATATGCCAGCTTCTACCCGGCAGTCCACGCCTGGGGGATCGATCTCAACGTCCGCTTCGGCGTACTGCTGGGGCGGGAGGCCCCTGAACAGTTTATCCGTATCCTCGTTGCTGCCACAGAGGCGCAGAATGCCTCCATTGACTTCCATGTTGGAGGATTGCTGAGCCGCATAGATATGGGTCAGACCCAGCAGATGGGCGATACCATTATCTGCCCGGTTACTCTGGATGGAAGGGACAAGGAGCTGGAAGCTCACAGCATCTGGCATATAGCCATGGCTGCGGGTAAATTTCTGCCGGACTGCGGTATCTACTACATGGACCGGAGTACGGCGATTGCTGATCTGGAACTGAGGCGGGAGATCTCCCGCAGTATTGAAAACCACGCTGTTTGCGTGGTCAGATTGGAGGCAATGACATGAGATTGGATTTGGAGCTGCTGTCCATACGCTTTTCGCAGAAAAAGGAGGAGCCGCCTGTTCCTCAGGACGGCCTTAACGCCTATCTTTTGGAGAATATCCTGACGCCGGCGCTGGACAGCAAGGACATCTACCTGAAAGACATTGATTTCACCGCGTTTGACGTGGACGACATAGACGAACTGGAAGACTACTACAATCAGCTTTATAGCAGAGGGCAGGGGCTGGATCAGTTTATCCAGACAGTAGCCCAGACACTGCCTTCCGCCAGCAGCGTCCGTTCCTTTTGCTGAGGACAGCAGTATGGTCGAATTATATTCTGAGATTTTCGCCATGCTGCGGCTGGCCAAAAGACTGTATGGCAGTTCCCTTGTGGACAAACTCCCAGGCGGTTTTCAATCGCGGAAGTTGGATGCGGACCACTATATCGAGCTGACCTACAATGCAATAGACACTGTATTCGAGAATACCTGCGAGTATTATAACGAGGAGATCGGTGAAGGTGTCTACGTCTTCTGCGACCCGATCATTGACAGCTTCTGCCGACTTTGCTGGCAATATGAGCAGCGCAGACACCTGACCGAGGAGGAAAATCCATACCGGAAGAAGATACGGGCGGTCATTCGCTCGGGCTTTGGCCTGTGCTACTATAATTATTGTTATCGCTTTAATTGGAAACTGTCCGCAAATGACCGGGGCCGCCGGAGGCTGCTGTTTTTCTATGGAGAGGAGTTTTGCGATTTTGATGAACTGCCGGGGGGACTTATGGAGATCCGTGATGGTTTTCAGGAATTGAACCTTGAGCTGGAGAAGGCCCTGAGCAATCTGACAAAGCAAAGTGCAATAGAGAAGGAGGCTGCGTAATGTTGGAACCCTACAATATGAGCATCCACATCAATACAGCCACCGCACAGGTGTTGGTGGAACAGAGGAAAAAGAACGGCGTGATTTCCAGGAAAAACATCTCGCCCCAGTCCCTGTCGGAGTGTTTTCTGACCAGCCGGGTGGATGATGAGCGCCACAGCACCGGTCTGCTGCCGGAGAACTGTATCATGGTGGTAATGGAGAGGAAGTTTACCTACTATTTTATCCGTTACCCAGAACTGAGCGCAGATTTCCAGTATTTTGATACGGAATACCGGCGCTTCCCCATTCCGCGCCTGGTATTCGGCTTCAAGTATCTGCCGATGGACCATAAGGTTGCCGGATGCAGCGTTTGTGTGGTAAAGGATGAGCGGCTGAAAGAGGATACCATTCTCTATCGCTATCCCTTCTCCAATGTGAACGGGGGTGGCCATATCTGCCTGGGCAACAACGCCCTGCCGGTCTACAAGGACCCATCCAAGCTGCACACGCTGGCAAGCTATATTCTGCGAATGCCAAATAATAACGACCACTCTTCCAAAGACAACAACCGTTTGAACGCCGAGTATCGGGATCTGCTGGAGCAGATGAAGCGCAAAACGTCCTCCCACTATTACACGGACGTGCTGGTAGAGAGCGGGGAGACGCTGAAAGACTTTTTGAACAGGAGGTAGCCATGGCACAGATGGACGCGAAAACGATCCGGGCGGAGCTAGCAGAGCCCTTTGCCCCGGAGGATCTGGAGTGGCGCATTCAGTACACAGATGAAAAGAAGAACCGGGGCATAGTTGTCCCTTATGTGACCAACCGGGCGATCCAGTCCCGACTGGACGATGTGGTGGGCCCGGAAAATTGGTACAATGATTTCAAGCCTTGGCATGGCGCGAGCAAAAAGGAGGCGCAGATCTGCGGCATCTCCATCTATTTTGAGGAGCGAGGACAGTTCATTACCAAGTGGGACGGCGCGGAGGATTCCGATATTGAGCCGGTGAAAGGCGGACTTAGCGACAGCATGAAGCGGGCTGCCGTCCAGTGGGGCATTGGCCGGGTCCTTTACAGCATGACGGAACCAGTGTGGGTTAATATCGAACCGCGCGGCCGCAGTTGGGTCATAAAAAAGGGCGAACGGCCCACTATGGACAAGGCGTATCTCGCTTTGCTGGACAAATTGAAGCTTCAGCCCGCCGCGCCCATTGGCACGCAATCCGAGCTGACGCCACGCCAGGCAGAGGACAACGCCAGTGGGAAAGGCTCTCCGGCCTCTGCTGCCGGACAGGAAAACCCGCCCCCGCAGCTGCGGCAGAAACCGGCCCCGGCCTATGACTGCATTGTACGGGCCGCTATGCTTCAGCCAGGTATGACTGGCAGCAACACGGTGGTTTCGCTGGAGTATCCGGATAAGAAGACCGTCAATGCCTATGCACGCGGCGAACATCCGGAGTTGGTTTCCGGCGCGCGGCTCACCTGCGTCAAGCTGACCCATCGACAGCAAGATACGGTGGTGTTCTATGTACTGGACGCGTATCAGGTGGTTGCCATTCAGCAAGCAGCGTGAGAAAGGAGCGAGATCGTGAACAAGATCGAGGAATTTCAGATCACCGGTATGACCATTTCCGGCTTCAAGTCCTATGAGAAACCTACAGAGTTGGTTTTCGGAAATCCCACCGCCATCACAGGCGGCAATGGCCGGGGCAAAACCAGCATCGCGGATGCCATCGCCTTTGCCGTTACCGGGCTCCCCTTCTTCGGAGAGAGGGGCCTGGACAGGCTGCACAACGAGGTCAACCCCGATGTACTCGTCCAGATGCGATTTCTGGATGAGTACGGCGCGCCCCACGAACTGACCCGCACCCGGCAAAATGAGCGCACGACCATTCAGTATGATGGTTATACGGTGCGGCAGATGGACATATCGGATATGTTCGGAGAACGGGATGTGTTCCTCTCCATCTTCAACCCGCTCTATTTCATCGAAGAGCTGGGCGATGAGGGGAAGAATCTGCTGGAGATGTACTTACCCAAGGTGTCCCAGAAGGATGTGCTGGCCCAGCTTTCGGAGCCGGTGCGGCTTCATCTGGAGAAAGAAGAAATCCTCTCTCCGGAAGCCTATCTTCGGACCCGCCGGGAGACGATCCGCTCTCTGGAGGAGAAGATCGTCTATATCACCGGCCAGCGTGACCAGGCGGCGGCCCAGAAGCAGCGCAATGCCGAGCGGAGCCAGGCTCTGCCGCAGCAGTACGAATCCTTGTAGCAGGAACTCGCCGGCCTGAAAGAAAAGCAGTTTGCCGGTCTGGACGTTGCCGCTATGAACGAGAAGCTGATGGAGTGCAGCGCGCGCTACAGCGAGACCCGGAGGGACGGACAGACGGACGACGCTGGACTGCGGGAGCAGCTTACCGCCCTGCGGGAAAAGATCGCTGCCCGGAGGTCGGAGCAGTACCAGTCAAAGTACATCCAATCTCTGGCGGAGGCCCAGGCCAGGGTACAGGCTCTGGCAGTGCAGTACAACCGGGACGCGGCGGCTTACAGGGCTCTGGCACCCGGCGCGCCCTGTCCCATTTGCCGCCGGCCTGTTACAACAGAGGAGCTTCCCCAAATTCAGGAGGTGCTGCGCAATTCCGCCACACTGCATCTTACCCAGGGAAAAGACCAGCAGGCGCAGGTCAAAGAAATTCAGGATTTGGATCAAAAGGCCAAAGAGGCGTTTGAAAAATTCCGGTCTGACGATCTGGAAAGGTGGGAAGCCGACGCGCGGCAGTTGGAGGGCAAAATCCAGCAGCTCGTCAAGGATGCCGCCGCTCAGGCAGAGAGCCTGCGTATAGAGATCCAGCAGCTTACGGCGGATCTGGAGTACGGCAATCTCACACAGGAGGAGTACGACCGTCTCCGGGAATGCCAGGAGGCGTGCTGCCAGTGCGAGGCTGAAATGACCGCGCTGCAATCGGCTGATGAAGCGGATGCCGCCAGCTTTGATAAGCAGATCGCTGACCTGAAGGCGGAGATCTCCGAGCAGAAAAAGCTCATCGCCGACGCGACGGTCTACGCCAGCAAGCGGGCGGAGATGACCTTTGCCGCCCTGCGGATGAATCGGGTGGAGATCTCGCTGTTCGATGTGGTGAAGTCCACCGGGGAGTGGAAGGACGCCTTCAAGTTTACCTACAACGGCCGCAGGTATGACCGCCTCTCCCTGTCGGAGAAGGTCCGGGCGGGGATGGAGCTGTCCGAGCTGGTAAAGCGGCTCACGGGGCGCAACTATCCGGTGTTCGTGGACAACATGGAATCCATCGACGATCTGGAGAATGTGCGGCCCACGGGTCAGCTCCTTCTGGCGAAGTGCGTCAGCAGGGCGGAGCTGTCCGTCCGGCCTGTGCGGCCCATTGCGGCGGCTATGTCCAAGGCCGCGTGAAGAAAGGGTGAGCCCGCTTGGTCTATGATAAGATCCCCATCGTGGACACGGCCAGGCGGTGCGGGCTGGTCATCGACTCCCGGACGCTCCGGCGTTCGGAGGTCGAGGCCAGCTGTCCCTTCTGCGGCGACCACGGTGCGGGAAAGTATCATCTGAGCCTCAATACTGACACCGACCAGTACCGCTGCAACCTCTGCGGCGCCCACGGGAACAGCGTGTCACTGTACGCCAGGATCAACGGCGTCAGTAACAAAGAAGCATATCTGGAGTTGAAGAAGGGCGGGAACATCTACCGTTTCCCCCAACAGCCAACTCCCCAAATTACAGAGCGGCAGCCATTTCCTCTGGAGGCGCGCCACGCCGCTTACTCTGCGATGCTGGAGCATCTGACGCTCCTGGACAGACACGGTGAGAATCTGCTGGGCCGGGGACTGTCGGAGGAACGCATCCGGCACAATCAGTACCGCAGTATGCCGGAGACGGAGCGGGGGAGGCGGCTGCTGGCTGAACTCCTTCGCTCCCAAGGGCATGAGCTGCTGGGCCTGCCGGGATTCCGGACCTGTTACGGTGACTGGACCCTGCATGGCCCCAACGGATTTCTGATCCCTGTCCGAAACAGGGATGGTCTGATCCAGGGGCTGAAGATCCGTCTGGATGATGAATAGAAGTGTAAATACCGCTGGCTCTCCAGCAGGAAGATGACCAATGGGACCCGGAGTTACTCCTGGATCCACGTCACTGGCGACACCACAAGGAAACGGGCCTACCTGACGGAAGGCCCGCTGAAGGGAGATGTGGCCAGTTTCCTGGCGAAGGACGCGCTGTTTGTCTGCCTTGGCGGCGTCAGCGCCCTGAGCGGTCTGAAGGATACCATTCTTGATCTGGGCGTTACGGAAGTGGTGGAGGCCATGGACACGGACCAGATGACCAACAAGGATGTACGAAATGCGATCCTGAAAATGCGGCAGGAGTTGAAAACAGTCCAGGGGCTGAAGTATACGAAATACACTTGGAACCCGGCCTACAAGGGAGTCGATGATTATCTGCTCAGTTGTGCGGCCAGGGCATAGAAAGGAAATTGGATAATGGGAAACGTACTTGATATGAAAGATTTCATCGGCACATCTCAGGGCGACAAGGCTCACATGCTGGGGAAGTTCCTTTACTTCTCCCTGGCGAACCTTCTGGTAGAGAAGGAGGCCCTGTCTAAGCTGTGTAATGATCTGAACATCCCCTACGCCGGCAGCAACCGGCTCTCCGTGGCCGATGCCTTCCGCTCCGCTACCGGTGACATCCGGGAGCGGGTCCCGGTGACCAGTATGGGTGAGACTAACATCTATCTGGTCTACTGCCGGGACAACAAACGGGAGGGCGGCATTCTCTCCAGAGAATTGGTGAAGGAGACCCTGAACCGGCAGACCAACCGGTATGAGAAGCTGGCCAATATCAGCTATGATAAGGCCGATAATGCCTTCCGCTATGAAAACCTGGTGCCGGACCCCGACATTGACGTGCTGGCCTGCTGCCGGAGGGCGGAGGAGCTGTTTGAGCTGTATCAGATCTGTGCCAACCGCAAACACGTGGAGACGATCTGCGCCAGCTATCTGCGGAGTCTGGAGGCCACCAAGCTGAGCATCACGGGGCATATGTACTTTGTCCCCAGGACGCACATGGACGGGGTGGATATTTTCGAGGACTTTATCACGCTCCTGAGCAAGTTCAACAAGAACGGCGCACCGCTGATGGTGAACAGCTTCTATATCATTGACGATGAGAAGCAGCGGGGCAAGATGTCCGAGGAGTTCTACGCCGCGGTGAGGAAGGAGATCGCCGCCTATCAGGAGCGGGCGGACTATCTCATCAAGTCCGGGAGCCAGAGTCCGGCGGTCATGGATCGCTGGGTGCTGAAGATCCAGGGCCTGGAGGAGAAGAAAAAGCACTATGAGCAGGTACTCCGCCGGGAGTTGGACGGTCTGGATGACGAGTTCGGTATGCTGAAATTTATGGCGCAGGAGTTACAGGTAAGGGCACAGAATTTGAGAATAAAAAAGGCAGCGTAGGCGATATGATGATGCGCGGGGAGAATGAAAATTCTCCCCGCGTCAGCTTGTCGAAAAATGGCCTGTCTGGCTTCATAACCAGACAGGCCACAAGGTTAATGAGAGATAAAATGTACGAGGAGGGTGTAGAGCAGGGATGAGCAAAGCGCTTTCCGGCTTTCCATCTTGCCAGCTTTTTGAGGTTCATGGCAGCAAATTTAAGCCTCACCCATTTGGAGACCCGGGCCAGACCACGGTAAAAGGTATAGCGCATGGCGTGTTTTTCCTTTGCATCGGCAAAAACCCGCTCAATGGTTTCTTTGCGTTTGGCATAAAGATCTTTGTATTCCGGGGTGTATCTGGCATCGTCGGCCAGTTCTTCGTAGTCTTTCCAAACATGGCGCAGGACAGTTTTCACGCAGTCTTTGGAGCGGGTGCACAGCTTCCGCGTGGGGCATTGAACACAGATCTTCGGATCGCTGCAATATTCCCGGTAACCGTCCCGGTTGGTGGTGCGGTAGGACAGAATGTGGTATTCCGGACAGATCACGCAGTCATAATATTCATCATAGACGTAAGACCACCAGGGATGTCCGCCTTTCATCGTCATGGGCCGCCTGTAGGCTGTAGACAATACCCGACCATCATCAAATACTTTTTTGCAGATATGGGGTGTCTTATAGGCGGAATCCGCCACCACTGTTTCCACCTCTTGAAACGATTGAACCAATTTGTCGTAAACATCGTCAAACGCCACGCTGTCATGGACATTTCCGGGGGTAACCACTGCTTCCAATACGTAACCGTTCTTGTCACAGGCGGTATGGGCCTCATAAGCAAAGCACCGCCTGTGTTCCCCTTTATGGAATATTCCACACTCCGGGTCTGTGGTGGATACCGTTACTGTTTTCTGCTTTTTTCCCGCTTTCTTCCTCCTGTCAACGCCAACCGGAAAATGTCATTTTTCGCCGGAATGTAATGCCATTTATTGGCGGTCAGCATGCGGTGGGTATGCAGCCTTGATTACCCGTTATTTGTCGGCTTGAAGCCCGTCAAGTCCTGATTTATCAGTGCATTTTAGACTTGACGGGCGAAAACGACAAGTATAATCATTCAAAGGCTGCACACCTTTACCCGCCATTTTCTTACATTCCCTGTTCGGCGAAAAATTGCAAAATCGCATCGACGCTGACAGTCAAATCTGAAGAAAGGCAAATAAAGCTACATTAAATAAGGTTCTCTTACGACTAAAAGATGCGGTAGCTCCCAAGATAGGAGTGAAACAGACTTGTTTGAAAAACACAAGAAGAAACAAAAGACGATAGCTAACCCAAGCCCTGCCCCTGAGAATTTTTGAAACAGGGCTTATTTGTCAGAGAGGCAAGCGTGAGCTCAGCCCTCCGGCGGCTTATACAGGCGGTTGTCCTTTAGCAGTCGAAAGACCAACCGAACCAGTTTTCTGGCAGTTAAAGCGAGAGCGCGTTTATGCTGGTACTTGTTTGCCTCTTTGTACTTGAGGTTGTAATAACGCCGGAACTCGGAGTCGCATCCTCTCACGGAGTTGGCGGCTTCCAGCAGGTAGTAGCAAAGGAAACGATTGCCGGACTTGATGAGCCTGGTGTCTTGGACCTCAAATTTCCCAGACTGGTGCTGTGTCCAGACAAGGCCAGCGAACTTGGCCACGGAGGCTTGGGATTGGAAATGATTGATATCACCGATTTCGGCGATGATACCAGCGGAATAGACCTTGCCAATGACGGAGATAGGGGGCAGCGTGTTTGGGATGATCTCAAACTGTTGCTCAATAGCCTTGTCCAGCACCTTGATTTGACTATCCAGCGCCCACATGGTGGCAATGGAGACGGACATAACCTAGTTTACTGAATCGTTCACCGTCTTGGGTAAACGGTAGGAGCCTCTGGCAGTAGCTTGCACGGCTTTGGCGGTGGCCTCAGTGATTTCGCCGTATTTTCACGTGCTATGATTAACTTGATGTTATCTTTTTTTGCCTTTATCTATTTGGCTCTTATTGTTAATGCGCCTATGTGAACACTGCCTAGGACACGATGAACAGTTCGGGATATTGGGTCGCATAGACCCTTTTTGCCTTTCCCTCATAAAGTAATGTCTGCTTTTCCATTCTCTCTCTTCCATGTATCTCAAATTTCAGAACCTGTCTTGCATTTCCGCTCCATCGATGCAGCCACGAACTCCCGAAACAGCGGGTGTGCCCGGTTGGGCCGGGACCTCAGCTCCGGGTGGAACTGGCACGCCGTGAACCAGGGGTGGCCCGGTAGCTCGATAATCTCCACCAGCTGCTCGTCCGGGGACAGCCCGGACAAGACCAGCCCCTCTTTTGCCAGTGCCTCCCGGTAGTCGTTGTTGAACTCGTAGCGGTGGCGGTGGCGCTCGCTGATCTCCTGCGCGCCGTAGACAGCCGCCGCCAGGGAGCCCTCCTTTAACCGGCAGGGGTAGCTTCCCAGCCGCATGGTGCCGCCCTTGGCCGTCACCCCTACCTGGTCGGGCATCAGGTCGATGACGGGGTGGGGGGTATTGGGGTCCAGCTCGGCGGAGTGGGCCCCCGCCAGGCCGCACACATTCCGGGCAAACTCCGCCACCGCCAGCTGCATCCCCAAGCAGATACCCAGGAAGGGCACCCCGTTCTCCCTGGCGAAGCGGATGGCCTGGATCTTGCCCTCCACGCCCCGGCCCCCGAAGCCGCCGGGCACCAAAATTCCATGAACACCCGACATCAGGCGGTCTGCCGTATCCGCCGTGACCTCCTCGGAATTGACCCAGCGGATGTCCACCGAGACGCCATTTTCGATACCCCCGTGGGTCAGCGCCTCCGCCACCGACAGATATGCGTCGTGGAGCCCCACGTACTTGCCTACCAGGGCGATGGTGACGGCTCCCGCGGGATGCTTGGCCCGGTGGACCATGGTGGCCCACTCGGTGAGGTCCGGCGCGTGGCAGATCAGTCCTAAGCGCCGAACCACCACGTCGGCCAGCCCCTCCCGCTCCAGCATGAGGGGCACCTCGTACAGCAGCTCCGCCGTCAGGTTGGGGATGGCGTGGTCCACGGGGATATTGCAGAACAGGGAAATCTTATTCAAAATGTCCTGGGGGACGGGGGCGTCGCTGCGGCACATGATCACGTCGGGCTGGATGCCCAGGCTGAGCAGCTCCTTGGCGGAGTGCTGGGTGGGCTTGGACTTCAGCTCCCCGGAGCCGGGGATGGACACGATGAGGGACACATGGATGAACATCACGTTCTGCCGCCCCCGCTCGGCACCCACCTGCCGGATGGCCTCCAAAAAGGGCTGGCTCTCGATGTCGCCCACGGTGCCGCCGATCTCCACAATGGCCGCGTCCACATCCGGGCCCTCCAGCGCGTAGATGTGTCGCTTGATCTCGTCGGTGATGTGGGGGATGATCTGCACCGTGCCCCCTAAATAGTCCCCCGCCCGCTCCCGGTTGAGGACGTTCCAGTAGACCCGCCCGGCGGACACCGAGGAGTTCACGGTGAGGTTTTCGTCGATGAACCGCTCGTAGTGGCCCAGGTCCAGGTCGGTCTCCGCCCCGTCGTCGGTGACGAACACCTCCCCGTGCTGATAGGGGGACATGGTGCCCGGGTCCACATTGAGGTAGGGGTCCAGCTTTTGCACCCGTACCCGCAGCCCCCGCTGCTTCAAAAGCCGCCCTAGGGACGCCGCCGTGATGCCCTTACCCAGCCCGGACACCACCCCGCCAGTGACAAAAATATACTTTGTCATACAAATTCACTCCCACTCCACCGTAGCCGGAGGTTTATTGGTAATGTCATAGGTAACGCGGCTGATTCCTTCCACCTCGTTGATGATCCGGGTGGATACCCTGTCCAGTAGCGGATAGGGAATGCGTGCCCAGCCGGCCGTCATGAAGTCAGAAGTGGTCACCGCCCGAAGCGCCAGGGTGTAATCATAGGTACGCCTGTCCCCCATCACCCCTACCGAGCGGGTATTGGTCAAAACCGCAAAATACTGGCTGAGATTTTTGTCCTCACCGGCTCGGGCCACCTCATCCCGGAAGATAAAATCGGCCCGGCGCAAGGTATCCGCTTTCTCCTTTGTCACCTCACCAATGATACGGATGGCCAGCCCGGGACCGGGGAAGGGCTGGCGGGATACCAGGTACTCAGGCAGGTTCAGCTCCCGGCCCAACCGGCGCACCTCATCCTTAAAAAGCATCCGCAGAGGCTCCACAATCTCATCAAACTCCACATGGCCGGGCAGACCACCCACATTGTGGTGGCTCTTGATAACGGCGGCACTTCCCGCGCCTGACTCGATCACATCAGGGTAGATGGTGCCTTGGGCCAGGAACTTCACCTTCCCCAGCTTTTGGGCCTCTTCCTCGAAAACCCGGATAAACTCATCTCCCACAATTTTCCGCTTTCGCTCCGGATCCTCCACCCCGGCCAGCCTGGACAGGAATCGGTCTCCGGCGTCCACCCGGACAAAATCTATGTCCCAGGGAGCGAAAGCCCGTTCCACTTCATCCGCTTCCTTTCGGCGCATAAGACCATGATCCACAAAGACGCAGGTGAGCTGTGGTCCCACCGCCTCCGCCAGCAGGGCGGCGGCCACCGATGAATCCACACCGCCGGACAGGGCCAGCAGGACGTTTCCCGCGCCAATTTTCTCCCGTAGCCCAGCGATAACGGTGGTTTTATAGTTCCCCATGGTCCAACTGCCCTTGGCCTGGCAGATATCAAACAAAAAGTTACGGATCATATCCATGCCGTACTCCGTATGACCAACCTCCGGGTGAAACTGTACCCCATAAAACCCTCGATGCTCATCGGCAATGGCCGCGCTGGGACAGGCGTCGGAATGGGCGGTTGAGACAAAGCCCTCCGGAACTTCGTCTATGTAGTCGCTGTGGCTCATCCAGGACACGCTTTGGACGGGCAGCCGCTGGAACAGCTTGCAGGAAACATCATAATAAGTGCGGGTCTCACCGTACTCCCGGGCTGTGTCCTCTTGGGCGGAGATCACCCGCCCCCCCAAGGACTGTGCCATAAGCTGGCATCCGTAGCAGATCCCCAAAATGGGCACACCCCAAGTAAAGATCGCCGGGTCTACACACGGGGCGCCGTCCAGATAGACAGACCCTGGACCGCCGGTGAAGATAATACCGATGGGGTCCATGGCCCTCATCTGGGCAAGCGGGATGGTCCAGGGCTTGATCTCGCAGTAGACATCACACTCCCGCACACGCCGGGCAATGAGCTGGCCATACTGGCCGCCAAAATCAAGGATTAAAATAGTCTGCATCATCACACCCCACTGTCTCCATAGTTTGCCAGCACCCGGGCAGAGGGGTCGTCCACGTTGCAGCCCTCCCAGTCTCTGTTGGGCATCCAGAAATCCGCCACCATCCGGCTCTGGCCTGGGTAATATTTCTCGAACAGCTCCCGGTAGAGCAGGGACTCTTTGGTGAAGGGACGGGCATGATCGTACTTCCGCCGCCGCTCATCAAACTCCCCATCGGTGTACCGCCCCCCGGCGTATTCCTTCAGGTCGTCTACCAAGGAGTGGCCCACCGCGTCGGAGAAGGCCGCCTTTTCCCGCCACAGGATGCTCTCGGGAAGCCAGTCTCCTTCAAAGGCTTTGCGCAGAAGATACTTACCCATGCCGTATTTGTTCAGCTTTTTCTCCGGGTCGATGGACATGACATACTCCACAAAATCCAAGTCGCCGAAGGGCACCCGGGCCTCCAGGGAGTTCACCGAGATGCACCGGTCCGCCCGGAGCACGTCGTACATATGCAGCTCCCGGAGCCGCTTCTCCGCCTCCTCCTGGAAGGCCCGGGAGTCGGGGGCGTAGTCGGTGTACTTGTAGCCGAACAGCTCATCGGAGATTTCCCCGGTGAGGATCACCCGGATATCCGTCCGCTCATGGATGGCCCTGCATACCAGGTACATCCCAACGCTGGCCCGGATGGTGGTGATGTCATAGGTGCCCAGCAACTCCACCACCGTCTCCAGGCTGTCCAGCACGTCCTGACGGGTGATAATGACCTCCGTGTGTTCGCTGCCGATGTGATCCGCCACCTGGCGGGCGTATTTCAGGTCGATGGCATCGGCGTCCATACCGATGGCGAAAGTGCGGATCGGGACGCGGCTCCGCCTGGCGGCGATGGCACACACCAGGGATGAGTCCAGCCCGCCGGACAGGAGAAAGCCCACCTTGGCATCGGCGACCAGCCGCTTTTCCACTCCGGCGACGAGCTTTTCCCGGATGTTGGCACAGATAGCGTCCACGCCGTCCCGGCAGACGCGCTCCACTTGGGCAATGTCCCAGTAGCACACAAATCTGCCGTCTTTGTAATAGTGCCCGGGCGGGAACGGCAAGATGTGCTCCACAATTCCCACTAGGTTCTTTGGCTCACTGGCAAAGACGGCGGACCCGCTGCTGTCATGTCCGTAATAGAGGGGCCGGATGCCGATGGGGTCCCGGGCGGCGATGAACTCCCCCGCCGCGCCGTCATAGATGACGCAGGCAAACTCCGCGTCCAGCATGGCAAACATAGCCGTACCATACTCCCGGTACAAAGGAAGTAGGATCTCGCAGTCGGACCCGCTTCGGAACTCATAGCCTTTTCCTTCCAAGATCCTCCTAAGCCGCTCAAAGCCATAGATCTCGCCGTTACACACACAGTAGCTGCCCTCCCGCTCAAAGGGTTGCATCCCCTCGGGGGTGAGGTCCATGATGGACAGCCGGTGGAAGCCCAGCAGACCGTCTCCGGCCCGGAGCACCCGGCTATCGTCCGGGCCGCGGCTGACGGTGCGGCCAAAGCCCCGTTGAAAGTCGCCAAAATCGGCCACAGGGCCGCAATAACCGATGATTGAACACATATGTCTCCTCTTTCCGCCCTTCTGGTTCCCGCCGGAACCGTGGGGCTTTTATTGTTCCCTAGGTCACAGGGGTATGGGGTACTTCCCCGTAAGGCGCCCGTCGCAAAAGCTGCGGGCGGCGTCCGGGGCAATACGCTTCAGCGCGCCTAGGCTCAAAAGGCCCAGACTGTCTGCCCCAGTCCGCGCCCTGATCTCTTCCACCGAACAGCGGCAGGCGATTAGCTCATCCTCGTCTGGGATATCCGTGCCAAAATAGCAGGGAGCTATAAAGGGCGTCGCGGAGGAACGCAGATGCACTTCCGCAGACCCCGCCTCCAGCAGCAGGGACACGATCTGCCGGGAGGTGGTGCCCCGGACAATTGAATCATCCACCAGTACCACCCGTTTCCCCCCACACAGCTTCTCAGCGCCCCCAGCTTGATGTGTACCGCCTGCTCCCGGTGGCCGGCCGGGTGTGATGAAGGTGCAGCCGATGTAGCGGTTCTTCACCAGCCCCACCCCGTAGGGGATGCCGGGCTCATCTGCATACTATCCACGAAGGGGTAGTTGCTCGTGTTCTGGAGAAGAAGGGCATCACATCTGACCGCTGTGAGCTAAACCGGCAATACCCTGCTGCGGGAGTTGAAATCGTTGGTTAAGAAACTAATGGACGCAGTGAAGAACACTGCTGCATATTGGGACTGGAAAAAGACAGATTACCGATACGCTCCGAGCTGTTCAGCCGGATATCAAGCGGTATGACGATGTTGTTAGGGTTCGTTTGAAAAATAGATATTGCACAAATCGTAGGCAAGTGCGAAAATAGGAATATGAAACGGTATGAATTAACAAAAGAACAATGGGAACGTGTGAAGGAACTGCTTCCGCCAGAAAGGACGGGGAAACGAGGCCGTCCACGGAAAGATGACCGGAGGATGCTGAATGGGATGCTATGGATCGTCCGCAGCGGAGCACAGTGGCGGGAACTACCGGAGGTATATGGCCCCTGGCAGTCTGTATATGCCCGATTTGCCAAATGGCGGGATGACGGCACATTGGAAGCCATATTTCGCGCATTGTCCGCAGATGCGGATATGGAAAACCTGAGTCTGGACTCTACCTGCATCAAGGTTCACGAAAGTGCCAACGGAGGGGGAAAAAACGGCGAATAAGGCAGTTGGGCGAACCAGAGGCGGACTGAATACAAAGCTGCACGCAATCGTGGATGGACTGGGGAACCCAGTTGAGTTCATGTTATCTGCGGGGAACGACCATGATTCGATCCATGCTGTTGAGCGGCTGGAAAAGGTAGATATCAGCAGCAGTAATGTATTGGCAGACCGCGCTTATGGAGCAACGACGATTCGGGCATATATCTCAGAACAGGGCGCCAACTACGCGATTCCCCCACAGAGCAATGTTTCTGAGCCGTGGCCGGTAGATTGGTGGCTATATAAAGAGCGCCATTTAGTTGAGTGCTTTTTCCAGAAGCTCAAATGGTTTCGCAGAATCGCCACCAGGTATGACAAGTTGGATGCTTCTTTTCTCGCCTTTGTTTACTTAGCTTCTATCGCTATTTTGTTGATTTAGCACAGCTGCCTTGATTTTTCAAACAAGCCCTAAGCAGATTAAGACCAAAATCAAGGAGCGCCGGGTTTTGTTGGCTGAAAAGAAAAATACCATGGCAATCCAAGTATTTCGGCATCGGGAATTAGCGCAGAAAATCGCCGGTCTGACAGAAGATATTGCGGAATTGAAAAGCAAGAAGGCCCTCCTTCTCAATCAACTTAATTGTACGGACGATCATGGCATAGACGAGATCAAACAGCATATTGCGTCCATGGGGGCTTCCCTGGAAACGCTGAACCAGCAGGAAGAAAAATATAGTGCCGAACGGGATGTAGCACTGGCACAGTACGCCGAGCTGCAACAACGGGTGGTGGATGTGGATACCATTGAACTGGAGGATGCCCGTCACGTTATTTGGCCTGATAAAGAGCGGGAAACAGTTCAGCGCCTGCAAGCCGTCCATGGCAAGAAGTTTGATTCTGGGACGCTGGCACAGGGTCGGAAAGATGTTGCTGAAATGTTAGAGGAATCAGCAGAATCGGTATCTATCCGCCATAAACTGCAACCGTTTCTGATTCAAGAGGACAAGCGAGGCTATGGAAAAGATTGAGGCCGAGAGAGGTGATATTCCTAGTTTCTGTTAATATTATCAACAAATCATCCGTCCAATACCGTTGCTCTAGCAATCAAAAAGAAATGTCTGCTGGATCTTCTCTATGATCCAATCGTGAAACTGTCATAAGTGCCGCTCCGACAGTTTCCGTTCAAATCGATCCTTTCTCGTGTCAGAGGGGACAGCCGTGGGATATTCCCCTGTAAAGCAGGCGCAGCAATGACAGGTACAAAGCTCTTCCAGGGCGGAGGCCGGCAGATACCCCAGCGAATCCACACCGAGCATCTTGGCAATCTCTTCCACGCTGTGATGGCAGGCAATCAGGGTTTCTCTTGAATCAATGTCCGTTCCATAATAGCATGGGTTCAGGAAGGGCGGCGCGGAAATCCGCAGGTGGATATCCAACGCACCCGCTTCCCGGAGGATCCCGGCGATTCGGGCGCTGGTAGTTCCCCGAACAATAGAGTCGTCCACCAGGACGACCCGCTTTCCGGCCACGCTCTCCTGAACGGCGCTGAGCTTCAGACGAACCTGATCCATCCGGTACTCCTGACCGGGGGCGATGAATGTGCGGCCAATGTACTTGTTTTTAACCAGGCCGATACCATAGGGAATGCCCGATGCCCTGCTATAGCCCAGCGCCGCGTCCAATCCGGAGTCCGGCACACCCACCACCACGTCCGCCTCCACCGGATGCGTCCGGGCCAGGACTTCTCCCGCCCGCAGACGGGCGGCGTGGACGGACATGCCGTCGATCACGGAGTCCGGGCGGGCGAAGTAGATGTATTCGAAGACGCAGTGGGAGGCGGGACATTTTCCGCAGTGCTCCCGCCGGGAGGCGACCGTGTCCCCCTGGAAGATCAGGATTTCTCCCGGCTCCAGGTCCCGCACAAATTCGGCGCCTACGGCGGTCAGGGCACAGCTCTCCGACGCCGCCGCATAGCCGCCTCCCGGCAGCTTTCCGTAACACAGGGGCCGGAACCCATGGGGGTCCCGGGCGCAGATCAGCTTCTGAGGGGACATGAGCACCAGGGAGTACGCCCCCTCCAGACGGTTCATGGCGGCGCTTAGGGCGTCCTCGATGGAGGGCGCTGTCAGGCGCTCCTTCGTGATGATGTAGGCAATGGTCTCCGTGTCGCTGGTGGTATGGAAGATCGCTCCGGTCAGCTCCAGCTCGCTGCGGAGCCGTGCGGCGTTGCTGAGATTCCCGTTGTGGGCCAGGGCCATGTGTCCCTTCTGGTGATTGACCTCGATGGGCTGGCAGTTCCGGCGGCTGGAGGCCCCGGTGGTACCATAGCGGGTATGGCCCACCGCCATGGTCCCCTGGGGAAACCGTTCCAGAACATCGCGGCTGAACACCTCGCCTACCAGTCCTAGGTCCTTGTGGGACGCGAAAACGCCGTCGTCGTTGACCACGATGCCGCAGCTTTCCTGTCCCCGGTGCTGGAGGGCATAGAGCCCGTAGTAAACGATCCGTCCCACATCGGCGGGCGCCGGACGGATGACGCCGAATACGCCGCATTCTTCATGGATCGACATAGACATTACCTCACAATCAAAAAATAACCAAGCAGAGAAAACTATCCATCGCCGCGCGCGCTCCGGCGGTTAATTGTATGCAAAATAACAGTCCGGCGCGGACCGCCGCAAATTTTCTTTACATCCGCCGCCTGACCGTCTATAATGAGCAGGCGTATGGGACAAAGCGGACGCCGCATAGACTCCCATACACCGCAGCGGGAGAGGAGGATATGGGCAAAGGTCCATCAGAAGCGCCAGCGCCCGCCTTCCGGCGGGACGACGAGGCGAGGGGAGTATCGAACTGTTCGGCGGATGCCCCTCCGCGCCGGCTCCGGGCGCGTACACAGCCAGCAAATATGCGGGCGACCGCAAAACAGAGGGGCTGTGACCGGAGAATGAGGGCAAATGGCTGCGGATTTGCCCTCCTGATTTTATCCGCCCTTTTTCTGCCGCAGACGCGGGGAGGGCGGAGCAAGGAGGAAAACAGAATATGTGTGGAATCGTTGGCTACATCGGCCGGGAACAGGCCGCGCCCATTCTGCTGGAGGGGCTGTCCCGGCTGGAGTACCGGGGGTACGACTCCGCCGGATTGGCGGTGTTCGATGCGAACAGGGACGCGCTGGCGGTCTATAAGGCCAAGGGGCGGCTCCAGGTCCTCTCCGGCCAGCTCCACGGCGGGGCGGACCTGAACAGCACGGCGGGGATCGGCCACACCCGCTGGGCCACCCACGGGGCCCCCAGCGACGTCAACTCCCATCCCCAGGTGAGCCGCAGCGGGAAAATCGCCGTGGTACACAACGGGATCATTGAAAATTACGCCGAGCTGAAGGATTTTCTCACGGCCCAGGGGACGCCCTTCGTCTCGGAGACGGACACCGAGGTGGTGGCCCAGCTGATCGAATACCTCTATGAGGGCGACCTGCTGGCCGCGGTGAACCGGGCGCTCCACCGGATAGAGGGCTCCTACGCCCTGGGCATCCTGTGCGCGGACTGTCCGGACCAGATCGTCGCCGTACGCAAGGACAACCCGCTGATCCTGGGCTGCGGCGACGGATGCAGCTTTCTGGCCAGCGACGTCACCGCCCTGCTGCGCCATACCCGCCGGGTGATCTACATGGAGGACGGGGAGCTGGCTGTCCTCACCCGGGAGGGCGTCCGGTGCTATGACCATCTGATGCAGCCCGTCCGGAGGGAGCCCGTTGCCATCGACTGGGAGATCGATGCCGCCGAAAAGGGCGGATACGAGCACTTCATGTTCAAGGAGATCATGGAGCAGCCGGAGGCCCTGCGGCGGTGCCTCTCGCCCCGCATCCAGGATGGGGAGATCGTCTTTGAGGACTTCTCGCTCAGCGAAGAGTACCTGAGCGGCATGAGCCGCATCTATATTGTGGCCTGTGGCTCCAGCTACCATGTGGGCATGGTGGGGAAATACCAACTGGAGCGGCTGACCCGCAAGCCGGTGGAGGTGACCCTGGGCTCCGAATTCCGGTACATGGACCCGATTGTGGATGCGGGCACCCTGGTCATCGTCATCAGCCAGTCCGGTGAGACCCTGGATACGCTGGCCGCCCTGCGGGAGGCCCGGCGGCGGGGGGCGCACATCCTGTCCATCGTCAACGTGGTGGGCTCCTCCATTGCCCGGGAGTCGGATCAGGTGCTGTATACCTGGGCGGGGCCGGAGATCGCCGTGGCTACCACCAAGGCGTACACCACCCAGCTGGCCCTGCTCTCCCTGCTGGCCCTCCGGATGGCCAGGACCCTGGGGACCATCCCGGAGGAGGAGTACCGCGCCGCGCTGGACGGCTTCCGGGAGCTGCCGGACAAGATGGAGCAGGCCCTCTCCCGCCGGGAGGACATCCAGTATTTTGCCTCCCGGTACTTTAACCACAGCTCCATCTTCTTCATCGGCCGCAACCTGGACTACGCCCTGGGACTGGAGGGCTCCCTGAAGCTGAAGGAGATCTCCTACATCCACTCGGAGGCCTACGCCTCCGGCGAGCTGAAGCATGGGACCATCAGTCTCATTGAGGACGGTACGCTGGTGGTGGCTCTGAGTACATACGGCAGGCTGTTTTCCAAAGCCATGAGCAACGTGGTGGAGGTAAAGGCCCGGGGGGCCGGCGTACTGGCGCTCACCACGGCTAACCATCGGGAGGAGATGGCCTGCACTGCCGACGCCGTGATGACCATCCCGGAGATCCACGAGCTGCTGCTGCCCGCGCTAGGGGTGGTCCCCTTGCAGCTGTTTGCCTATTACGTGGCTCTCATGCGGGGCTGCGACATTGATAAGCCCAGAAATCTGGCGAAGAGCGTGACGGTGGAGTAAGCCCCGCCGCCTTTGGGCGCGGACCGCCGCCCACTTATTCAGCCCAGATATCCGGATAGCGCAAGGCCATTCGGGTATCTGGGTGTTTTCACTTCACGGAGAACAGTAGCTCAGTATAGCTTGGGTAGGGCCAAACTTCGCTGGCAGTAATGACTTCCAAACTGTCTACAGCCTCCCGCAGCCTGCCCATGATCTCGAACACGGTATAGCGGTAGTAGTGGGCGGCCTCGTAGGCATCCGCGCCATGGGGCGCGGCCAGAGCGGCCTCCAGGGCCTTGACCTGCCGCATCATCTCGGCAGACAGGGCGGAGAGCTGCCGCAGCAGCGCCTCCTCATCGCCGCAGTCCAGGTCGGACAGCACAGCCTTCTTGGCGGTCACGGCCCCGGCCACATCGCCGGAGAACCGGCTGACGGCGGGGAAGATGTCCTTCCTGACCATGCCGATCATGGTCCTCGCCTCAATGCCAATGACTTCGCAGTAGTTCTCCAGATGGATCTCGTTCCGGGCGGTCAATTCTTCTTCGGTGAAGACATGGTGCTTGCTGAACAGCTCAATATGCTTGGGCTGGAGATAGGTCGTCAGCGCGTCGGCAGTGCAGGTCAGGTTGCTGAGGCCCCGGCGCTCAGCTTCCTCCACCCAAGCATCCTCATAGCCGTTGCCGTTGAAGATGATCCGCTGGTGCTCGGTGAGAGTGCGCTTGACCAGGTCGTGGAGGGCGGCGTTGAAGTCCTCCGCGCCCTCCAGCTCGTCGGCAAACCGGCCCAGCTCCTCGGCCATGATGGTGTTCAGCGCGGTGTTGGGGCCGGAGATGGACTGGCTGGAACCCAGCATCCGAAATTCAAACTTGTTGCCAGTGAAAGCCAGAGGAGAGGTGCGGTTGCGGTCCGTGGTGTCCTGGGGGATGGCAGGCAGGGAGTCCACGCCAATGGACAGCGTCTTCTTTCCCTGCTCTACATAGCGGGTGTCGTGGATGATGGAATCCACAATGGCGGTCAGCTCGTCGCCCAAGAAGATGGAAATGATGGCGGGCGGAGCCTCTTGGGCGCCCAGCCGGTGGTCGTTGCCGGTGTTGGCCACGGAACAGCGCAGCAGGTCCTGGTACTCGTCCACGCCCTTGATGAACGCCGCCAGGAACAACAGGAACCGGGCATTCTGGCTGGGTGTGGAGCCGGGACGGAAGAGGTTCATCCCGGTGTCGGTAGAGATCGACCAGTTGTCGTGCTTCCCGGAGCCGTTGACCCCGGCGAAGGGCTTCTCATGGAGGAGGCAGACCATATTATGCCGTCCGGCCACCTTCTTCATGACTTCCATGGTCAGCTGGTTATGGTCGCAGGCAGTGTTGGCATCAGAGTAGATCGGAGCTGCCTCGTGCTGGGCGGGGGCCACTTCGTTGTGCTTGGTCTTGGAGAGAATCCCCAGCTTCCACAGCTCCTCATCCAATTCCTTCATGTAGGCTGCCACCCGGGGCTTAATGGTGCCGAAGTAGTGGTCCTCCAGCTCTTGGCCTTTGGGGGGCTTGGCCCCGAAGAGGGTCCGGCCGGTGAGGAGCAGGTCCTCCCGCCGGTCATACACATCCTTGTCGATGAGGAAATACTCCTGTTCGGGTCCCACCTGGCTGACAACCTTCTTGACATCCGTGTCCCCAAAGAGGCGCAGCACCCGTACCGCTTGGCGTGAAAGCTCGTCCATGGAGCGCAGCAGCGGAGTCTTCTTATCCAGGGCCTGGCCGCTGTAGGAGCAGAAAATCGTAGGAATGCAGAGGCTTCCGTCTTTGATGAAGGCGAAAGCAGTGGGGTCCCAGGCGGTATAGCCCCGGGCCTCGAAGGTGGCCCGCAGACCACCGGAGGGGAAGGAGGAGGCGTCCGGCTCGCCCCGTACCAACTCCTTGCCAGAAAAGCCCATGAGTACATGGCTGGTCCCCTCGGGGGTGATGAAGCTGTCGTGCTTCTCGGCGGTGACGCCGGTCATGGGTTGGAACCAGTGGGTGAAGTGGGTGGCTCCCCGGTCCATGGCCCAGTTCTTCATCTCCGCCGCCATCTCGTGAGCAGTGTCCAGAGAGAGGGGCGACCCCTCGTCTACACATTTTTTCCACGCCTGATAGCAGGTGGTGGACAGGCGCTGTTTCATGACCTCCTCGTTGAAGACCATGCTGCCGAATAATTCTGTGACTTTTTCCATTGCTAGTGGCTCCTTTCTATGTCTTAGTACAACACACTGTTTGTGTTACAATTTGGCATCCTCATCCTGGAGGGCGTCGTAACCCTGTTCGCCGGTGCGGACCTTCACCACGTTCTCTACGTTGTAGATGAAGATCTTCCCATCTCCGATCACGCCGGTATAGAGTACCTTCCGGGCGGTGTTGACCACTTGGGAGACGGGTACCTTGCTGACCACGATAGAGACCTGAATGATAGGCAGCATGGTGGCCTCCACCTTCGCGCCCCGGAAGTAGCCCTCGGTCTTGCCCCGCTGTTCGCCGCAGCCCATGACGTTGGCGGCGGTCATGCCGGTGATACCGATGTCGAACATGGCCCGCTTGAGCGCGTCGAACCGCTCCATTTTGCACAGGATGTCCACCTTGGTCAGTTTCACCCCATCCTTCAATACCGGCTGGGGCACGGCGGGAGAGGCGACCTCTACCGGCACCGCCTCCTGTACGGGGATGCCGCCGGACACGGTGACTGGCAGGCCGTCCGGAGTGTCGTCATACACGAAGGCAAAGCCGCCGTAGGCGGAGGGCAGACCGTGCTCGGTGATGTCCAGGCCTTTCAGCTCCTCCTCCGGGGAGACCCGCAGGCCGATGGTGTGCTTGATGACTAGGAAGACGATGCTAATCATCACCGCTGCCCAGGCCGCTGTGGCCAGCACCCCCAGACACTGGATGCCCAAAAACTGGACTCCGTGGCCGTACAGCAGGCCCTCGCTGGTGGAGAAGAGGCCCGTGAGGATGGTCCCCATAGCGCCGCACACGCCGTGGACGGAGATAGCACCCACCGGGTCGTCGATCTTCAGAACGGAGTCGAAGAAGTTTACGGAGATGGGCAGCACCAGTCCGGCTGCCGCGCCGATGGCGGCGGCTCCCGCAGTGGAGACCGTGTCACACCCGGCGGTGATGGCCACTAGGCCCGCCAGGGCGGCGTTGAGGGTCATGCCCACGTCTGGCTTCTTGTAGCGGATCCAAGTGTAGGCCATGGTGACCACGCTGGCCACGGCGGGGGCCATGTTGGTGGTAACAAAGATGAGGCCCGCGCTGGCGATCACATCATCGCCCTCCATCGCCGCAGTGGAGCAGCCGTTGAATCCGAACCAGCAGAACCACAAGAGGAACACGCCCAGCGCCCCCAGGGACAGGCTGTGGCCCAGGATGGCCCGTGGCTTGCCCTCCCGGTCATACTTGCCCAGTCGGGGCCCCAGGATGGCCGCGCCGATACAGGCGCACACGCCGCCTACCATGTGGACCGCCGTGGAACCGGCGAAGTCATGGAAGCCCAGCTGGCTCAGCCAGCCGCCGCCCCAGATCCAGTGGCCGGAGACAGGATAGATAAAGGCGGAAATGCAGAAGGAATAGAGGCAGTAGGAGATGAATTTTGTCCGCTCCGCCATGGAGCCGGAAACGATGGTGGCCGCCGTGGCGCAGAACACCGTCTGGAAGATCAGATAGGCCAGCAGTGGTACGCCGTCCGGCAGGACGGCGCTGTAGTCCCCACGGACAAAGGGGTCCAGGCCCCCGATGAGCGCTCCGCTTCCGGCGAACATCAGTCCGAAGCCCAACACCCAGTAGGTGGGGGTCCCGATACAGAAGTCCATCAGGTTCTTCATGAGGATATTCCCGGTGTTCTTGGCCCGGGTAAAGCCCGCCTCGCACATGGCAAAGCCCGCCTGCATCAGGAAGACCAGGGCAGCTCCCAGCAGGACCCAGATGGTGTTGACAGACGAGTACATAGTGATCCCTCCAAAAACAAAAATAGGCAAAGGCGCCCGAGAGATCGACCTCTCGGGCGCCTTTGCCCTTGCGATGGAAACACTTTATCACGATACAGGGACACCGTCAATGGACGGGGTCCACAAGGATTTATCTGAATCACACAAAAATTTCTACAAAAATTATACAATTCGCACAAGGTTCGTGTACCCGTTCAGATACTCGTCCACCTCCGCCGCCACGGAGCGGCCCTCGGCGATGGCCCACACCACCAGAGACTGCCCCCGCCGCATGTCGCCCGCAGCAAAGACCTTCTCCACGTTGGTGGTGAACCTGCCTTCCACCGTGCGGACGATCCGGTCATAGGATACCCCGAAGGCATCGCACACTGTGCTCGCGCACCCGGCGAAGCCGGTGGCGGCGATCAGCAGACCGCAGGGGATCGTATCTCCATCGGTAGTGGTCAGGCCGGTAAGGCACTCGTTCTCCGCTGTCAGAGACTGCACCTGTACGTCAAACCGCCGGGGGTCCTGGCCGAAGGCGGCTATCGCTTCCTCATGGGCGTAGTCCAGCGGCAGGACGCCGTTTTTCAGGTAGTCCTCCCTGGGGCGGCGCACCAGTTGGGTAACGGACCGGCACCCCTGCCGCAGGGCGGTGGCTACGCAGTCGCTGGCGGTGTCGCCGGTGCCGATGATGATCACGTCCCGGCCTTCCGCTGTGGGAACCGCCGGGTCCAGTCCGAAATGCTGCCGCTCCACGGCGGCTTTTAGGTACTCCGTACCGTAGCAGATCCCGGAGGAAACGCCCTCCGTATCCACGCCCAGCGGCCGGGGACGCTCCGCGCCGCAGCAGAGGATCACCGCGTCGTAGTCCGCCAGCAGACGCTGGGCCACCGCAGGGTCTGAGGCGTCCAGGCCCGTGACAAAGCTGACCCCCTCGTCGGTCATCAGCTCCACGCGCCGCCGGACCACGTCCTTGGGCAGCTTCATGTTGGGGATGCCGTAGGTCAGCAGGCCCCCGCAGCACTCCTCCCGCTCCACGACGGTGACAGAGTGGCCCCGGTGATTGAGCTGGTCCGCCGCCGCCAGGCCCGCCGGGCCGGAGCCCACCACCGTCACCTTCTTCCCGGACCACTGGGGCGGACGGCGGCGCTTTACAGCCTTTTGCGCGAAGGCATCCTCGATGATGCTCAGCTCGTTGTCTCGGACAGTCACCGCGTCGCCGTACATGCCGCAGATACAGGCCTGCTCGCAGGGCGCGGGGCACACCCGGCCCGTGAACTCCGGAAAGTTGTTGGTTTTCAGCAGGCGGCTGAGGGCGTGGGAGGGATTCCCGGCGTAGATCATATCGTTCCACTCCGGGATCAGATTGTGTAGCGGACAGCCAAAGACACTCCCCTCCCACTGGATGCCGGACTGACAGTAGGGCACGCCGCAGTTCATGCACCGGCCTCCCTGCTCCCGCCGGACGGCCTCTGGCAGGGGAATACGAAACGGCTCCCAGTCCCGCACCCGCTCCTCCGGCGGACGGTCCGGGACTTCCTGCCGGACATATTCCCAAAATCCTGTGATCTTTCCCATTTCTCTTACCCCTTGCTCACCGCGCAGAACGCGTCCATCTCCGCCTGCTCTCGGCTCATGCCCTTCTCCTCCCGCTGAGCGATGGCCCGCAACATCCTGTCGTAATCCCTGGGCATGACCTTCTTGAAGCAGGGCACGTAGGACTGGAATGCCGCCAGGATATTCTTCCCTCTGGGTGACCCGGTGGCGGCCGCGTGTTCCTCAACAAGCGCCCGGAGCTCCGCAATGTCGTGGCTCTCCGTCAGCTCGGTGGCCTGTACCTGCTCCTTGTTCAGCCGCAGGTACAGGTCGTGGCGCTCGTCGAGTACATAGGCCACGCCGCCGGACATGCCGGCCGCGAAGTTTTTCCCCGTGGGTCCCAGGATCACCACCCGGCCCCCGGTCATGTACTCGCAGCCGTGGTCCCCTACGCCCTCCACCACCGCCATCGCGCCGGAGTTGCGCACGCAGAACCGCTCCCCGGCCATGCCATTGATGAACGCCTTGCCGGAGGTGGCCCCGTACAGGGCCACGTTGCCCACAATGATGTTCTCCCCCGGCTTGAAGGCGCTGCCCCTGGGGGGATAGAGGATCAGCTTGCCGCCGGAGAGGCCCTTGCCGAAGCCGTCGTTGCTGTCACCCTCCAGCAACAGGGTCAGACCCTTGGGGATGAACGCTCCGAAGGACTGTCCTCCGCCGCCCCGGCAGATAATGACGTAGCTGTCTTCGGGAAGATCATTCCCGCACTGCCGGGTGATCTCAGAGCCGAACAGCGTTCCGAAGGCCCGGTCTGTGGAGGATACCTGAACCTCCAGCCGCCCGGATTTTTTATTTTTCAGACTTTTGCCCAGCTTCTCCATGAGTACGCTCATGTCCGCCGTCTTCTCCAAGTGGAAGCCGTAAGCGGCAGCGGGGTCGAAGCGGGGCACACGCTCCCCGCAGGAGTTTTGCAGGATGCCGCTGAGATCCAGCGTTTCCGCCCGGTGGGTGACCAGCTTCTCCCGGACCCGCAGCAGGTCGCTCCGGCCCACCAGCTCGTCCACCGTGCGGATACCCAGTTTTGCCATGTACTCCCGCAACTCCTGGGCTACGAACATCATGAAGTTGATGACGTACTCCGGCTTTCCGATGAACCGTTTGCGCAGCTCCGGGGCCTGAGTAGCGATGCCCACCGGGCAGGTATCCAGATTGCACACCCGCATCATGCAGCACCCCATGGTCACCAGGGGTGCAGTGGCGAAGCCGAACTCCTCCGCCCCCAACATACAGGCAATGGCCACGTCCCGCCCGGTCATCAGCTTGCCATCGGCCTCAATGACCACCTGAGAGCGCAGGCCATTCTGGATAAGCGTCTGGTGGGCCTCCGCCACGCCCAGCTCCCAAGGCAGGCCCGCGCCGGTGATGGAGCTCCTGGGGGCCGCGCCGGTGCCGCCGTCGTGGCCGGAGACGAGTACCACCTGGGCTCCCGCCTTGGCTACGCCCGCCGCGATGGTGCCCACGCCCGCCTCGCTGACCAGCTTGACGCTGATCCTCGCCCGCCGGTTGGCGTTTTTCAGGTCGTAAATCAGCTGGGCCAGATCCTCGATGGAGTAGATGTCGTGGTGGGGCGGCGGGGAGATGAGGGTCACGCCGGGGGTGGAGCACCGGGTCCTGGCGATCCAGGGATAGACCTTCTTCCCCGGCAAGTGTCCGCCCTCCCCAGGCTTGGCCCCCTGGGCCATTTTGATCTGAATTTCCTGGGCGGAGCCTAGGTACTCCGCCGTCACCCCGAAACGCCCCGAGGCCACCTGCTTGATGGCGGAACACCGCTCCCCGTCCAGCCGCTCTAGGGCCTCGCCGCCCTCGCCGGAGTTGGACTTGCCCCCGATGCGGTTCATGGCAATGGCCATGCACTCGTGGGCCTCCTGGGAGATGGAGCCGTAGCTCATGGCCCCGGTCTTGAAGCGCTTGACGATGCTCTCCGCGCTCTCCACTTCCGAAAGGGGGACGCCCCCGTCCTCCGCCAAGCGGAAGTCCAGCAATCCCCGGAGGGTGTGGGGCTTGTCAGCGAAGTCCACCAGGGCGGCGTATTCCTTGAAGGTCTCATAGCTGCCCTCCCGGGCGGCCTTTTGCAGCAGGAGGATGGTCTGGGGGTTGTACATGTGATCCTCCTTGTCCGCTCCGGAGCGGAATCGGTAGGCTCCCATGGAGTCCAGCGTGGCGTCGAAGCCCAGGCCCAGTGGGTCGAAGGCCTGGCTGTGGTTCCACTCCACGCCCTCGCCGATCTCCTCCAGGCCCACGCCCTCCACCCGGCTGACGGTGTTGGTGAAGTATTTGTCCACCACCGCCCTGTTGATGCCCACGATCTCGAATATCTGGGCGGACTGGTAGGACTGGACGGTGGAGATACCCATCTTGGAGGCGATCTTCACGATGCCATGGAGGACTGCGCTGCTATAGTCGCTGACCGCTGCGCCCTTGTCCTTGTCCAGCAGGCCGCGCTCCACCATCTCCTCCACGCACTCCTGAGCCAGATAGGGGTTGATGGCCTGGGCCCCGTAGCCCAGAAGGGTTGCAAAGTGGTGGACATCCCGGGGTTCCGCACTCTCCAAGATCACGGACAGGGCCGTGCGCTTCTTCGTGCGTACCAGGTACTGCTCCAAGGCGCTCACCGCCAGCAGGGACGGGATGGCCACGTGGTTTTCGTCCACCCCCCGGTCGGAGAGAATGAGGATATTGGTCCCCTTCTTGTAGGTCCGGTCAACCTTGACCAGCAGCTGATCCAGCGCGTTTTCCAGCGGCGAACCCTTGTAGTACAGCAGGGAGACCGTCTCCACGTGGAAGCCGGGGCGGTCCATGTAGCGGATCTTCATCAGCTCCACACTGGTTAGAATGGGGTTGGGGATCTGCAAAACGGTGCAGTTGGATGCCTTTTCCTCTAGCAGGTTGCCGCTGGGCCCCACGTAGACGGTGGTGTCGGTGACGATCTCCTCCCGGATGGCGTCAATGGGCGGGTTGGTCACCTGGGCGAAAAGCTGCTTGAAGTAGTTGAACAGGGGCTGGTGCCGCTCGCTGAGCACCGCCAGGGGCGTGTCCACCCCCATAGCGGAGGTGGGCTCCACCCCGTCCCGGGCCATGGGCAGGACGGAATCCTTGATCTCCTCATAGGTGTACCCGAACGCCTTGTATAGCCGGTCCCGAACGGTCTGGGGGTGGGTCTCCACCCGGCGGTTGGGGATGGGCAGCTCCCGCAGATGGACCAGGTGGGCGTCCAGCCACTCGCCGTAGGGTTGCCGGACGGCGTAGGACTGCTTGAGTTCCTCGTCGTCCACCAGCCGCCCCTGGCGCAGGTCCGCCAGCAGCATCCGCCCCGGCTGGAGCCGGGATTTCTTCACAATCCTCTCCGGCGGGATGTCCAGCACCCCCACCTCGGAGGACAGGATCAGCCGCTCATCGTCCGTGAGGTACCACCGGCAGGGCCGGAGCCCGTTGCGGTCCAGCACCGCGCCCACGGCGTCCCCGTCGGAGAACACGATGGCGGCGGGGCCGTCCCAGGGCTCCATCATGGTGGCGTAGTAGTGGTAGAAGTCCCGCTTCTCCCGGTCCATCCGCCTGTCGTTGGCCCAGGGCTCGGGGATGCACATCATCACCGCCTGGGGCAGCTCCACGCCGTTCATCATGAGAAATTCCAAAGTGTTGTCCAGCATGGCGCTGTCGCTGCCCCGCTGGTCCACCACGGGGAGGATCTTGTCCATGTCGTCGTCCATCAGCCGGGAGGAGATGGTCTCCTCCCGGGCCAGCATCCGGTCCACGTTGCCCCGGATGGTGTTGATCTCCCCGTTGTGAAGGATGTACCGGTTGGGGTGGGCCCGCTCCCAGGAGGGGGTGGTGTTGGTGGAGAACCGGGAGTGGACCAGGGCGATGGCGCTCTCGCAGTCCGGGTCGGTGAGGTCCGCGTAGAACTGCCGCAGCTGACCCACCAGAAACATGCCCTTGTAGACGATGGTCCGGCTGGAAAAGGAGGGGATGTAGGTATTGATATTGGACTGCTCGAAGGTGCGGCGGACGATGTACAGCTTCCGGTCGAAGTCCAGGCCCCGGGGGCAGTCCTCCGGGCGCCTCACGAAGCACTGGCAGATCCGGGGCATACAGTCCAGAGCCTTCTGCCCCAGGACCTCGGGGTGGACGGGTACGTCCCGCCAGCCCAGAAACTCCATGCCCTCTCTGGCCACGATGATCTCCAGCATTTTCTTCGCCTGGGCCCGCTTGAGCCGGTCCTGGGGGAAGAAGAACATGCCCGCGCCGTAGTCCCGCTCCCCGCCCAGCTCGAAGCCCAGCTCCCCGGCGGCGCGTTGGAACAGCTTATGCGGAATCTGGAGCAGTAGGCCCACGCCGTCGCCGGTCTCCCCGGCGGCGTCCTTGCCCGCCCGGTGCTCCAGCTTTTCCACGATTTTCAGGGCGCTGTCCACGGTGTCATAGGATTTGCGGCCCCTGATGTCCACCACCGCGCCGATGCCGCAGGCATCGTGCTCAAACTGCGGGCAGTATAATGGTGAGGTATATGTCATAAGAAACACTCCGTTTCTGCTAAAAGTCTATCTTTACAATGTGTAGGAATCGATCACCCACCCGGCGGCCTCCGCCAGAGGGACGCCCCGCTCCATGCTGCGCCTTTGCAGGAGGCGGTGGGCCTCCTCCTCGGTCATGCGGTTGACGTCCATCAGCAACTCCTTGGCCCGGCGGATCAGCAGCCGCTCCTCCTCCCGCCGGCGGGAGGTCGGGTGGCGCAGATGGGACGCCTCGAAGTCCAGCAGCAGCGCCAGCGTGGCGGAAAACTCGGCCCGGGAGGCGGGCACCGGCAGTTTGAACAGGTTCTCCCCGCCGCACAGCTCCAGGTGAGATGCCTTGGCCACCGCCATCACCGCTGCCAGTCCCCGCAGATCCGAGGCCAGCGCGTCCGCCGTCATGTCCCGGAGCCGGAAGCCGCAGATCACGGCGGCGCTGCCCATCTGACGGACCGTGCGGATCACCTCTGCGCCGCAGGCGCAGACCGCCGCGGCCTCCAGGCCCTCCGATGCCAGCAGGCGCAGGGTCTTCTGCCGCAGCTCCTCCCCGGTAAACGCCACCACGATGCGCGTCAAAGGCTCCACCTCCCTTCCCGGGACCGATGCTCAACAATTTGCCAGATATTGGTCCAGCTCCCACTGGGAGATCTGCGTGCGGTACTCCTCCCATTCCCGCCTTTTCCCGGCGGCGTAGCGGACTGCGTAGGGCCCCAGGGCATCCATGACCACCGCATCCGCTTCCATGGCCCGTACGGCGGCGTCCAGGGAGGCGGGCAGGCCCCGGATGCCCCGTTCCGCCAGCTCCTCCGCCGTCATGGCGTACAGGTTCCCCGCCACCGCTGGAGGCGGCGTCAGCTCCCGCGTCACGCCGTCCAGCCCTGCGGCCAGACAGGCGGCGAAGGCCAGGTAGGGGTTACAGGCCGGATCCGGACTGCGCAGCTCCACCCTTGTCCCCCGCCCCCTGGGATCCGGGATGCGGATCAAGGCGGAGCGGTTGGACGCCGACCAGGCCGGATAGCAGGGGGCCTCATATCCGGGAACCAGGCGCTTGTAGGAGTTCACCACCGGATTGGTCAGGGCGCAGAAGCCCCCGGCGTGCTCCAGCAGGCCAGCGATGAACTGACGGGCTAGGAGCGACAGCTTCCGCTCCCCGCCTTCCTCGTAAAACAGGTTGCGGCCGTCCTGAAACAGTGACATATTCACGTGCATCCCGTTTCCCGCCGAGTCCCGGAGGGGCTTGGGCATAAAGGTGGCGTAAAGCCCGTTCTTCTGGGCCAGTGTCTTCACCGCCAGCTTGAAGGTCATGATATTGTCGGCGGCGGTGAGGGCGTCGGTGTACTTCAGGTCGATCTCATGCTGTCCCGCGGCGGACTCGTGGTGGCTGGCCTCGATCTTTACGCCCATTTTCTCCAGCGCCAGCGTGACCTCCCGGCGGGTGCCCTCGCCGTGGTCCAGGGGACCCAGGTCAAAGTATCCCGCCTCGTCAGAGGTCCTGACCGTGGGGCGGCCCTCCTCGTCGGTTTGGAACAGGAAAAATTCCAGCTCCGGCCCCACGTGAAAGTCGAATCCCAGCGCCTCCGCCTTTTGCAGCGTCCGCTTGAGGATATTCCGGGGATCGCCCTCGAAGGGCGTCCCGTCCGGATTGTAAATATCGCAGATCAGCCGGGCCACCTTTCCGTACTGGGGCCGCCAGGGCAAGATGGCGAAGGTGTCCGGGTCCGGACGCAGATACTGGTCCGACTCCTCCACCCGGACGGAGCCCTGGATGGAGCTGCCGTCCAGCATGATCTCCCCGTCCAGCGCCCGTTCGATCTGTGAGGCCGTGACCGCCACGTTCTTCAGCTGTCCGAACAGCCCGGTAAACTGCATCCGGATAAACTGGACGTCCTCCTCCTTTACTATGCGGAGGATGTCTGCTCTGTTGTAGGTTCCCATCATCGTCTCCTTCCGGCCCGAAGGCCCGCTCTTTATCATGCGTATCGTGAAATAGAAAAAGAGCAAAGGACACCCTCTGAGGGGGCGCCTTTGCTCTCTCTTACTTGATTATACGAGCAGAAATGCTGGCCTGTCAATGGTTTTCAGCAGGAAACACGTTCCAAACGCCGGATTTCAGTGACTACACCAAAAGCTCTGGTCCTAGGAGAGCGCCCTTTGTATATTTCCACACGGCGTACACCCGCACTCCAGCTGTGGACACACGATCCTGAGCCGCGAATGATATGCTGCGAAAGCTTCCGAATGCTTTGTGCAAATTGCCCCTTGACGGCGAGCCGATTATGCACTATACTGCGCCAATAAATCGTTGAAGCGGAAATCAAACCGGTTATGCCTCCACAGAGAGCCCGTGACGCTGGGAAGCAGGCGTGAAACAGGTCGGCAAATGGACCGCCGAGGGCACGGACAAAGGCGTTTTCGTCGAGTACCCCGCGACGTGTGGGCATACGTCAGTTGTCGGGGGTATGCTGGTACTCCGCTGAGGGCGCGGCCTTTTGGGGCCGCGAAGCAAGGTAGCACCGCGAGCGATAGTTTCGCCCGTCCTTGACTTATTGCAGTTGAGGCCGGGTGTTTTTTGTTTTGTCCGTCCCCAGAAGGAGGAATGTTTAATGTACTATTCATCTTTAAGGGAGGCACGGGAATTGGCCATGTCCGGCGAATACCGTCGGGTGCCCGTCAGCCGTGAGCTTCTCTCCAATTTCATCACTCCCATCCAGGCCCTTCGGATCCTCCAGGCCAGGAGCGGACACTGCTTCCTGCTGGAATCCGCTACCGACAGCGCAGACTGGAGACGCTATACCTTCCTAGGCTATAGCAATTTGGTGCTGATAACAACTGACATTCATCGGCTGCTTCACGCAACAAAGCCAGAAACAATAAAGGCTTATATGGATATGCTTAAGCCAGATAAAAAGCAGATGGCTAAAATCAATCGTCTCAGAAAAATGCTCGACCTACCCAGTATTTAACAGAAAATTGTGTTTAGTTTCAGGTGCAGTTTAAGTTGCAAAATTCAGTTTTGATGGAACACCGTGTGCGGGGAAATCTGCTTGCACGGTGTGGAGTGGGGGAAAAGTTAGAGATGACATCAAAGACTTACCTATCACTATGAAAAGAAGGATCTGAGATCTTGCAGGACAATTGCCAGGACACGATCTTTGGAGGCTTCGCGCCCAATAGTCAGACTGCGGAAGTGTTGTCCAAAGCACTGGGCAATCAGACCGTGCAGAGCGGCTACATCAGCAAGGCTAGGGATGGCGTCAACCAGTCTCTCCAGATGGTAAGCCGTCCGCTCATGAATCCGGATGAGCTGAAAGCAATTCCTAAGGGTTCGTTTGTGGTGATGAAGACCGGAACAAATCCTATGCGGACACGGCTGCGCCTGTTCCTGGACTGGGGCATCACCTTCGGTGAACCCTACCGAATGCAGGAACACGGACAGAGAAAAGTCTACTATGCAGACCGCCGGGAGCTGGAAACGGCGATTCTGAAGGAGTATCCGCCACCCAATATGGGCCTTGCTCCCCAGGCTACAGCGGAGCGATCCAGATCCCGGCAAACGTTTTGTGAAACAGATAAGGATGGATCTTCGCTGCGCACATGAGGGTAGTGTTATGGGATACTTTAGCTCAATTTATGCTGCCGACCTGCCCCACCGGGCGGTTGCTGTGTATATGTACCTCAAGGATCGTACCAACAAGGAAGGCGCTTGCTGGCCATCTATTAAGACCATAGCGCGGGAGCTGAAACTCTCCCGCGCTACGGTGTGCCGAGCATTGGACGATTTGTGTCGGGCTGGATTTCTGACCAGGGAGAATCGCTGGCGCGAAAACGGCGGGAAGACCTCAAATCTTTATAAAATCCTATAACGACTCAAATTTAACGGACAGACTTCTCGCCAAGGAGGAAGTCTGTCCGTTTGCTGAGACATGCCTCGTCTCATGGCTGGGCATCGGAAGGGCTCACTTGAAGAATTTAAGACAGAGAGAAAACATATGTTGTTTGCTGCTGTTATAGTTTTGTAGCTTTCCAAAGAAGAAATTACAATTAAACAGCCTCGCAGAAACGCATCATCATGGCGGAAATCTCCGCACGGGTAGCCGTACCGCCAGGTACCAATGTACCATCTGGTTTGCCTTGGATGATCCCATGTCCCACAGCCCAACCCATGGCTTCAATCATATCTTCGCTGACATCACCTGCATCTGTAAAGGCGTCCAATTCCTGTGCCGAAACGTCCTTGCCTTGATAAACAGTATAACGATAAAGGAAGTCAGTAACCTCCTCACGGGTAATCGGCGCATTGGGTTCAAACGCTTTATCGCTTCGGCCCTCAGCAATCTTATTGATACAACACCACGTAACAGGCTGGACATACCAGGAGGCGTCGGAAATATCCGAATAGTTGCTTTCCCCGGAGACATCAGGCTTGCCAGCCATGTTATAAATGATCTGACACATCTGCGCTCTGGAGAGAGGATCGCCGGGTGCAAAGGACACAGCAGTTACACCATTCATAATATTCTTGGAAACAACGTAGCTGACCGCATCCAGATACCACGCGCCGTCCTTCAAATCCGTGAAGGCCGCCGGAGAAACCGTGGTTCCATTGCCAGCAAAAACCTTGTCGCCGTCTTTGGTGAACTTTACTCCGGCGGTCTGACCATCGTAAAATTCAATGACCAGACTGATCTCGCCCTCCGCGCACTCATTGAAGAAGGAAGGCTTCATGGTCAGTGTCCCCTCCGCATAATCGGGGACAAAGGTCTCCGTGTGCTGAAGGTACCGCCACCAGCTGGACTGGGGGCCGGTACGCTCCTCTCCGGCATAGGCGGTGATGCGGCGCACCTTCGCGCCCTGATAGGAAACCGGGATCGTCAGCCCCTCGCTGGCAGTGCCGGAGGCATCGGAGAAGGCGGGTGTTCCATATTTCACCAGCGTCTCCCGCCAGTCCGCGCCGGAGCTGAATTGGAATGTCAGCACAGCCAGTTCACCATAGCCGTCCTTTGCTTCAAAAAGTTTGTTGATGTAATCCGCTTTTAGCATGACAGTGGACGCCTTTGCGTCATAGGAATATTCTGTCCCCTCGGTCAACCCCTCAATGCCCTTGAATGTATTGCCATTGAGCATCAAAGGAATTGTCACATCCGCATCAGTCCTGTCCTTGAAATACAGAGTGTCCAGCTCTGCGGCATAGGATGACCGTCCCTTGATCGACGCCTCCAGCATCGCGCCCACCACGGGCTTCTTCCACTGGTAGGTATTGCTGCGGCGGTCAATGCCGGAGCCGTTGTCCCAGAACATCAGGCACAGGCCATACTCCCGGCCCAGCTGATTGATGTACTCATAGCATTTCAGCTCTTCGCCTGGCTGATTGCACTCCTCGCCAGCATCGTAGCCCAATACGCCGTATTCACCGATCACTGTGCCGATCCCGTTTTCCGTAAATGCCTTGTACACCATTTCCATAGCATTCTTCGCGGCCTTCCGAGGTGTGTTGCCGTCATCGCCCATCACCTCGTCATAGCCGGTGATGCCCAAATTGGCGCTATAGACCCACTCGCCGTAATAATGGACAGTAGCGATGATGTTCTCATCGTCCAGCCCCTGGATCAGTTTCAGCAGCGGAGCGCATTTCTCATGGTTCGTGTTCAGCGTGGGCATGACGATCATGCGCTCTCCGTTTTTCCCGCCGCTGCCGCGGATGATCTTGTACGCGGCCAGATTCAGCTTGTCCAGCTTTTCCTGCTTCTCCTCCTCTGTACCATCGTTGAACTGCGGTTCGTTGATGGTCTCGAAACAGACCTGTGCCGGCTCATCCTTCAGGCAGTCCGCCAGCTGCTCCCACATCTGCTGGAACCGGACATATTCCGCCGACTCCTCCTTGCCATCCCAGCCGCTCAGCCAGATCCAGCTGTCGTGGTGGATATTGACCATCACATACAGATCCGCTTCCACAGCCCAGTCTACGACTTCCTTGTACCGGGTCAGCCACTCCGGGTCAACGGTGCATTTGCCGTCTGCCTCTGTATATCGGGTAGAGAGCGTCAGAGGTATCCGGATGCTGTCGAAGCCCTTGGCCTTGACGGCCTGGATAAGTTCCCGGGTGACCACCGGGTTCCCCCAGCTGGTCTCGTCCGAGACAGCGCCTTCATCGGAGTTGAAGCCATCAAAGCTATTGCCCAGGTTCCAGCCATGGCCCATGGCCTCCACGTACTTCTGGGAGGCGGAGGGCTCACTGCCAGCCGCCAAAGCTGTTATGCCCTGGGACAACGCCAGCGTCAGAGCCAAAATAGTGGAGAGTATTCTTCGTTTCATCACAGTAAAGCTCCTGTTCAAAATTTTCGGGATTTTGCTGGGAAATTACACCCACACCTCTTTCTCCGTCCGGATCTTCATCTCCAGAGGGCGCAGATGCACCCGCTCACCCTGGAGCTGGAAGTTCTGGCCGTGGACGGTGTTATTGAAGAAGAACTGATAAGTCCCGCCCTCTCCGCTTCGTGTAGTGACCTCCACCCCCTGGGGCAGAGTCTCCAGCAGGGGAACGCCCCGCTCCCGGAACGCCTCAATGAGTAGCGTCCGGTACATTGCCTTCTCTCCCACTGTTCCCACATAGTAGGCGGTGCCCTCGCCGAAGCGGTTCTTCGCAACGGCGGGCACGCCGCTGTAAAACCGGCCTTGATATCGGGCCCACGCCTGGGCGGTGTCCAGCTCCAGCAGGTCGCACCAGCTGGTGATCTGATATGTCCCGCCCTTGGTCAGGTTGACCGTCTGCTTCACAGGGCCGATGGGGTCGTACTCAGTCACATGGCAGCCGCAGAGATCCCGGAACACCGTGGGCAGATCCTGGCCCAAAATGCAGTTGCCGTTTTTGTCCTGCACGCCGCTTCGGTTAGTGATGACCACGGTCCCGCCCCGGCGGGCGAAGTCCTCCAGACGGGAGGCCAGATCAGGGTCAGTTACAAGGTGGGTGGGAACCAGCACCACCTGATAGTTGTCCAGGGGTGCGTCCTCCCGGATAACGTCCACGTTCACCCCCAGCCCCACGCAAGCCTCGTGGAACAGGCGCAGCTGAGTCCAGTAGGCGAAGCCATCGGATTGGGTCTGATTTTTCAGTGCAAACTCCTGATCCGCCGAATAGAGGATCGCCGCCGGACTGCGCAGGGTCGTATCCCCCAGTCCCGGCAGCTGTGCCAAACGGCGGAACAGCTCCTCCAGCTCCCGCAGGCGGCGGTTGGGGACGTTGGAATGATCCAAAATGCCGTGGCAGAACATCTCCGCCCCGGTGCAGGCGGTGCGCCAGCGGAAGAAGCTGAGCAGATCCGCCCCGTGGGCCACGGCTTGCAGGGCGTAGCCCGACAGCATCTCCGGCTCCGGCGTGGGGGAGATGGGAGGCCAGCAGCCCATGTGGCCCGCGAACTGCTCCAGGATCCAGAAATTCTTCTGCTTGAAGCCCCGCACAAAGTCCAGCACAAAGGCGTTGGAATACAGATCCTCAGCGTCCTCCGGCAGGCGGACGGGCGGGTAGTCATCGTAGGCGGCTACATCCAGCTCTGCAAATTCCTTGTGGAAATCCGGCATGTTGGCCGGGATGCAGGCATTGGTGGTAATGACGGCTTGGGAATCGTACCGGCGGATGATCCCGCTCTGGAACCGAACATAATCCGCCGTACAGTCCGCGCCGAACCGCTCATAGTCCAGCAGACAGGCCGGGTTATGCCACCGGGGCAGACACTCCGGGGCCAGCAGGGGCTGGATCTGCTCCCAATCGCTGACCTCACCGCTCCAGACCATATTCCCCCAGGCTCTGTTGAGGCTATCCAAGGTTCCGTACTTCTCCCGCAGCCAGTCCCGGAACGCCGAGCGGCAGGCGGGGCAGGTGCAGTGGTTGTTCTCCAGCTCGTTGTCCAGCTGCCAGGCGAAGACCTCCGGCCTCCCGGCGTACCGCCTGGACATCTCCTCTACGATTCTTCCGGCGTACTGCCGGAAGGTGGGGCTGACCATACAGCGGTGTCCCCGGATGCCAAGGTCTGTGGGCCTGCCATCCCGGCCCCATTGGATAGTATCCTGATGCTCCTGATACAGCCACAGCGGCGCGCAGTTGGTCGGCGTACCAAGAATCACCTGCATCCCCTGGCGGCTGATGATCTCAATGGCGTCGTCCAGCCACGTAAAATCAAATACGCCGTCCTTCGGTTCCATCCGGCTCCAGGCAAACTCTCCCAGCCGGATCACATGAGCCCCCAGGGCCCTCATCCGGACCGCGTCCTCCTCCCAGAGGGCGCGGTCCCACTGCTCGGGGTAATAGTCGATTCCGATTCGTATCATAACATCCTCTCAAATACCGGCATATAGTCGATGGGCGCATCCACTGTCACCGTCTGTCCACCCTGGAACACCTCGCCGGTGGAAGTCAGCTTCCAGCTGCCCGCGGGCAGATAGACCTCCCGGCAAAACTGGTTTAGCCGCAGGACAGGCGCAACAAGATACTTTGCCCCGAACATGTACTGATCCTGAAGCTCCCAACACTTCCCGTCTTCTGGGAACTCATAGAACATGGCCCGCAGCAAGGGAGAACCGTTCTCGCTGGCCTCGGCGTACAGGGACTTGATATAGTCGTGCATAGCAATGCGAAGGTCATAATATTTCCGCATAATGGCGTAGTTCTCCTCGCCGTAGCTCCACAGCTCATTGGGCTGGCCGGTGTGGAGATAGCCGCCGCCCCAGTCCCGCTCATCCAGCGGCGGAATGTTGTAAGGCCCGCGGTCCCCGTGCATTCTCAGCACCGGGGAATACACTGCGAACTGATACCACCGGATCAGCAGCTGCCGGAAGTCCGGGTCGTTCACGTCGTCGGTCATGAAGCCGCCGATGTCGGTGGTCCACCAGGGGATACCGGCAAGACCCATATTCAAGCCGCATTGAAGCTGGTCGGCAAACGCCTCGAAGGTGCTGGGTACATCCCCGGACCAGATAACGTTGCCGTATTTCTGGGACCCGGCCCAGCCGCACCGCAGCAGATTCACCACCGGGGCATCCTGGAGCCTGCTCATCTCATCGTAGAAGGCCCGGCTGAACATCTGGGGATACAGGTTGCTGACACTCAGAGCGGGGCCGGCGCAGTAGCGGTAGTGGTCGAAGTCGTACACGCCCAGATCCGGCTCGGAGTTGTCCAGCCAGAAGGCGTCGATGCCAAGGTCGTAGTAGTTCCGCTTGCAGACCTCCCAGACATATTTTCTGGCTTCCGGATTGAAAGCGTCGATCTCCACGCAGTCCCCCTGATAGTCGTAAGTTTGCAGTGCGCCCCGCTCGGTGCGCATGAGCAGGCCCCGCTCCAGCATGGGATAGAAATTCTCGCTCCGGCGGTCTACCGATGGCCATACGGACACGATCACCTTGACACCCATGGCGTGCAGTTCATCCACCATAGCCTTGGGATCGGGCCAGTAGGTCTTGTCAAATTTCCAATCGCCCTGGACGGTCCAGTGAAAGAAGTCGATGACGATCTGGTCGATCTTAATTCCTTCCGCCTGATACCTCCGGGCCACCTCCAGCACCTCATCCTGGGTGCGGTAGCGCAGTTTGCACTGCCACAGGCCCATCAAATCCTCCGGGAATATCCCGGCTCGACCGGTGACAGCGGTGTAATTCTCCAAAATTGCCTTGGGCGTATCGGCGGCAGTGATCCAGTAGTCCATCTCATGGGTGGACTGGGCGATCCATTCATAGTAATTCCTGCCGAAGGTCACCCGCCCCACTGCCGGATTGTTCCACAGGAAGCCATACCCCAGGGAGGAGACAGCAAAGGGAATGGATATCTGAGAATTGCGCTGGGCCAGCTCCAGGACACAGCCCTTCAGATCCATGCACTCCTGCTGGTACTGGCCCATACCGAAGATTTTCTCGCCTTTATTGCTCTCAAATTTGACATTCAAAGAATACTCACTGCCGCCGGTGATGCCCTTCCACTCCCGGTTTACCACCTTCAAACAGCGGCTCTCCCGGGAGATCGTGCCGTCATAGGAGCGGAAATACTCCCGAAGGAAGAGTGTATCGTCCCGATAAAAGGAGATCACGCCCGCATGGTTCACTACGGCCTTCATCCGGCCATTGACGATGGCTGCCAGCTCCCGTTTGTCAATGGAGCCGTCGCCCACCCAGTGGTCCACTTCCTCCACTGTGATCCGGGCCTCGCCCTTTTCCACGTCCTCTGTCAACGCCCAGTCCCGTCCGGAAAAGTCAGGAAGCATCGTGGCCCGTACCCGCAGGGAATCCCGTCCCCAAGGTTCGATACGGAGTTTCTCCCCCTGATGGATGCACAGCAATGCGCTGCCGTCGGTTGTAAATTTCATAGTATTACCTCGTTTCTTAAATCGTCTTTTCAAACGCAAACCGTTCTATATCCAACTGCCCCGTCCCCTCAAAGCGGAAGTACAGCGGGTGGACACCCTGCACGTCGAAAGATATCGCAGCCTCCCTCCAATCTGCAGACGGGGAAACTGGGATACAGCCCAGCTCTATCTCTCCAGCCGCCGCATAGATGGTTCCCTCAGCCTCTCCCCGCAGCCGCAGATTCAATCTGTGTTTTCCATCGAAGCGGAAATACTTGTAGCCGATGACTGTACCACTATCGATTTCCGCGATATAGCGGCACTCCCTGCAATTTGTGACATGCGGCAGGGACACGGTAATAGGTTCCAGTCCCTGCTGGGGCATCCGACTATTGGTCAGATTGCAGCAAATCGGCGCTGGATACTCCCCCTGGGCTTCCAGAGGCCCACCGTTCAGTCCACAGCTGGTCATCTCTACCTGGAGAATGCTGCCGTCGGGCAGGATTTGAATGGGCTCGGCGCACCCCTGACGGCTGAAGATGGTTTTATGGGTCTGGCGGTGGTAAAAGATATACCACTGACCTTTTATCTCTACGATACTACCGTGATTGTTCCCGGTAGTAGCCAGCCGGTCCTCCGGGGCGCGGCCCTGATACCCGATGTCGCCGTTGGAGATGATGGTCCCGCCATAGACAAAATCCCGATCCGGGTACTTACTGACTGCATAGCAGAGCTCATGGCTGTGCTGGGAGGAGTAGATGAAATAATAGGTATCCCGGACTTTCCGCATGGAGCTGGCCTCAAAAAAGGCGTGCCCCTCAAAAGATGTCCCCACAGCCTCCCAGGGCCCCGGAACTATGCGGACAGGTTCGTTTAGAATAGTGAGCATATCGTCCGCCAGCACCACGGCGTTAGCGCCCATATAGCACTCCGGCTGGGCTGTCAGTTCCTCCCTTGTTTTGCCGAATACCTGTGTTTGCAAGCGCATACGTTCCTCCGGATCCGGGATTTCTTCCGGCGGCGTGGACAAGGCCCAGCCGTAGTACAGCCAGATGCGCCCGTTGTCATTGAGGATGCCGGGGTCGAAGGTAATGTATTTTTCCATCTCTTTTCCGTCCGGCGTGCGCACAGAGCCGTAGTATTCGTACTTTCCTGCCGGCGTGTCGCACACCGCCACATGGATAGGGCCGGTGAACCGCTTCCCTCCCGCCATTGCGTAATAAAGATAGTAACGTCCGTCCGTTCCCCGAACTACGTCGGGAGCGTACATGACTTTATCCATGGTCCCGTAATCCGGATCCTGCTCCGCCCGGTAGATCGTCCCCTCACACCGCCACGACGTCAGATCATCCACCGGCGTACTCCAGCACTCATAGTCCAGTACGCAGAAGGAGGAACCGCCCTCTTGATCATGGGATCCATAAACATAGAGCCTGTCACCAAATACGTGGGGTTCGCCGTCCGGGATGCAGGTTCCCAGCGGCAAATAGGGGTTATACACCTGCTTTTCCAATCGCATTACCTCCAATCAAAAAGGGTTGTTTCATAAAGTTTATGGTAAGCCCCTCCACCGGGGGCATATTCGTCCGCTTTAATACAAATCACTGGTAATCTCAAATTCTTCCGGCGCGCCGCCAGTTTTCTCCACCTGCCGGAATATTGGCATGGCAATCTGACTGGCGGTGTAGATCATCAATATCGGCAGGCAGAAGAAGCCCGCGAAGATCAGAATGGTGTTCACCTGAGTAAACAGCAAAAATTGCAGGAACAATATCCCCACCAGCCCCAGGCTCCGTCCGGCGTAGCGGATAAAGAGCTTCCGGGCGTTGGAGAGATTCATTAAGAGCCGGTTGTCATACCGGGCCTCCAAAGGAAAGACAAACAGGAAGTGAACCAGCAGCAGGAAGATCACCACCAAAGCCAGGATCAGAAACCCAATGGGATTGCCTTCGACCTTGTCGAAGATCTGCCAGTCTATCCACACGCTCCAAATCCCCGCCAGGAGGATGAGCGTCAAGGGTATGCCGTGTTTGAGGTTCTTCACATAAGCGGACCAGAACTGGACAGTCATACTCAGCCCCTCCCGGCCCTCGGTCATTTTCAGCGTCACGGTGAACGCCGCGATGGTGGCGGTCCCGATGGTGACAATGGGGACGCAGCCGATGACCCAGAAGAGGTTGAGAATCAGCAGATTGGTGATCTTGATGCCCGTTTGGATAAAAGGCGAGTCAATGCGCAGCTTCATAGCGGGAGCCTCCTTTTTATTGTTTGGGGTCGCCCCCGGACCGCCGCCGGAGCGGCGGTCCGGGGAAAAATCTATTGGTAAATCAGTTCTCTTGAGCGGCGAAGCGGATCGCGGCCTGCTCCTGGCACCAGTCGATGCAATCCTGGTAGCCGTAGGCACTGGCGGACGTGCGCATCTCCTCCACCAGGGCGCTGAACTCCGCGTCGCTGGCGGCATACATCGCTTTCCAGGATCCGTTTTTGATGCACTCCTTGCACTGGTCCCACTTCAGCTGCAGCTCGGGGGTTTTCTCCTCCACGGAGAAGTTGGGCGCGGCAGGGAACACCTTGTACGCAGTGGTCTCCATGTAGGACTGGGTACCTTCCGCGCCGGTGACAGTGCGCCAGTCGGAATCCGCGTCGTTTTTCGGCTCGCCCATCTGGCTGGCCCAGGTGAGCTTGTGGTAGCGCTCCCCGTTGGAGTCGGGGTTGACCGCGCCCTGGGCCCAGGTGGTATTGTTGGCCTGGATGAGGCCGTCGTTGAAGGTGCCCTCCAGGGTGTAGGTCTTGCCGGTGTCGGGGCTGGTCCACTCCACGCCCGTCAGGTCATAGGAGGGGTCGTTGGCGCACATCTGGCCCAGCTCGGTGAAGTAGATATTGCCGTTTTCGTCGTAATCCCACATGAGTCCCTTGATGCCGTACCAGGTGGTCATGCCGCCCTCCGGGGTGTAGAGCCAGTTGATGAGTTGCATGCACTTCTCGGGATACATGGAGTTGTTGCCGATGGACCAGATGCGGGTATTGCCGCCGGTGCTGAGGCCGTAAACGATGGGCTTGGCCTCCGTCGGAACCAGGGGCCGCATGATGGAGCCAACCTTGTCCCCCGTATCCGTCATGTGCTCGGGGGTGTTGTAGAGGTTGCTGCCGGCATAGTCAAAGATAGAGAACAGGCAGTTGCCCTTCTGCATCTTGGGCATCATCTGGTCGTAGGTCTGGGTCATGGAGTCCGGGTCCACCAGGCCCCTCTGATAGAGCTTGTTGAGGAATTTCAGCGCGTTGAGATAGGGTCCGTTCTCCTCCAGACTGGGGTAGAACTTGCCAGTCTCACCGTCGTACAGACCCATGCCGATGCAGTCGCCGTCATAGCCGTAGTAGGCGCTGGCCAAGCCCTTGACGTACATGACCATCTCGCCGTCCCAGTCGGGCCAGATGCTCACCGCGTAGGTGGGCCTGCCATCGTCGCCAGTGGGGCAGAGTTCCTTCATCTGGCCCAGTACGTCGGCGAGGTCGTCCAGGTTTTTGACCTCGGGGTGGCCCAACTGCTCATAGAGGTCCCAACGGATGCCCCAGTCGTAGATGAAGGTGTCGTGCTGGCCCTTCTGGTTGGTGATCCCGTTGCCGATGCCGTAGACCTTGCCGTCGGCGTTGATGGCCTTGTTGGCGGCGATTCCGTCAGGGAGGTTGCTGGAGATGTAGTCACCATAGGTGGTGAGGAGATCCTCCTCGTCCCAGTCGAAGAGCAGGCCCTGGTTCACGGCGGCGGCGTACTCCTCGCCGTTGCTGCCCCAGATGATGATGTCGCCCAGGTTTTTGCTCTCCATACGGGTCTGATAGGCGCCGTTGGTGTCGGGGATGATGGTCAGCTCGATGTTGAATTTGTCCTTTAGCAGGGTAGCGCCCCAGCCGGTCTGAGCGCCGGACCAGTTGGCGGTCTGGCTGAACACAGTCAGGTTGATGGTTTCTTCGTTGTTCAGCAGGGGATCGTCAGCCGGATCGGCGGCGCTGCCCTGACTGTCCGGGGAAGCGGGTGTGTCGGTATTACTAGGAGTGCTGGGGTTCCCGCCGCAGGCGGTCAGGAGGCTGAGCGTCATGACCATACTCAGCAGCAGAGCGAGAATACGAGTGTGCGTCTTTTTCATGTGATTGGTTTCCTTTCTGAAATTAGTTTTTATCCTTTCACCGCGCCCAGCATCATGCCTTCTTCAAAGTACCGCTGCATGAACGGATACACCAGCATGATAGGGATGACAGTGACCATGGAAATGGTGTATTTGATGACCTTGTTGTTGAGCATACCTGTCGTTACCGCGCCGCCGCCGGACATCGCCGCCGCCAGGTTGGAGGAGCTGTTGAGGTACACCCATAACCGGTGCTGCATGGTATACAATCCCGGAGAGTTGGACATGAGGATCAGGGAGTCCTGCAAGCTGTTCCAGTTGCCCACCGCGCCGAACACGGCGATGGTAGCCAGGATAGGCTTGGACAGGGGCAGGATGATCTTGATAAACACCTGCATGGTGGTGGCTCCGTCGATGGTGGCACTCTCCTCCAGGGAAGCGGGGATGGACTCGATGTAGGTCTTCACCAGGATGATGTTGTAAGGGGCCACGATGGCGGGGATGATGTAGCCCAGGTAGTTGTCTGTCAGGCCCAGGCCAAGCATGTTCAGGTACCAGGGAATGGTGCCGGCGTTGAAGTACATGGTGATGACCAGTGCCCGGTACCAGAAACTGCGGTTCCACATCTCCCGCTTTGTGGTCAGATATCCGGCGAAGGCGGAGCAGAGGACCATCAGGGCCGTGGCCAGGATAGTGCGGCTGACGGTGACCATGACGGCGTTGCCGAAGTCCTGCACGTCCTTTAAGGCCACGTAGTTGCCAAAGTGGATCCCCTTGGGCAGCAGGGTGATGGCGTTAGCCCCTACCAGGGCGTTGTCGGAAATGGTGTTGATGAACAGGTAGTAGAAGGGGAAGATACACAGGATGGTGAACAATGTAAAAACGACGATGTTCACCACATTGAAGATGGTATCTCCCGCAGTCTTGCGGTAAAAGTTATTTCCCATGTCGCCGCCTCCTTAAATGATACTCTCGCCGCGCATTTTCTTGGACGCGGTGTTGGCGATGAAGAGCAGGGCCACGCTGATGATGGACTTGCACATACCCACCATGGTAGACAGCGGGATCTGACCGTTGACGATACCCAGGTTATACACGTACAGGTCCAGCACCTCGATACTCTGCCGGTTCATGGCGTTGGAGAACACCAGGTACTGCTCCATGCCGTTGGAGAGGACGTTGGCGATGCTCATCAGCAGCATGACAAAGAAGGTGGAGCTGAGCTGGGGCACGGTGACATGCCACATCTGCTGGAACCGGCCCGCGCCGTCCACGGTGGCCGCCTCGTAGAGGGTGGGGTCGATGCCGGTGATGGAGGAGATATAGATGATGGCGCTCCAGCCCAGGCCCTTCCATGTGCCCCACAGCCACATCTTCAGCCACATATGGCTGCTGTCCATCAGGTAGTTGGCATCGGCGGTGATATGCAGGATGTTGTTAAGGAACGTGTTGACGAAACCGTCGGTGGAGAAAATGGCCAGAGCCACGGCGTAGATAATGACCCAGCCCAGGAAGTTGGGGACTGTGGTGAAGGTCTGCACCAAACGGCGGAACCGCTTGCTGCGCACCTGTGTCAGGAAGATGGCGAAGGCCATGGGCAGCCAGCTGGTGATGATGCCGATGCCGCTCAGGCACAGGGTGTTCTTGATGACGCGCAGGATGTCGGCGCGGGTAGCGTCACTTTGGAACAGGTAGGTGAACCACCGGAAGCCCACGAAATTCTCCGCCGTCAGCTCACCGCCCGCCTTGTAGTCGAAAAAGGCGTACCGCCAACCCCACAGGGGCAGGTAGGAGAACACGAAGGCCAGCGCCAGGATGGGCAGGAACATGAGGAAAATCTTGTACTTTTCCTTCATCTCCATTTTCTCTTCCAGCTCCACGCCCTTACCGGACGCCAGCTGGAGCAGGGTGGTCAGCAGGATCACCGCCGCCAGTACGGCATACAGCCAGAAGCCGGAGGCGGAGTTGGCAGGAACCCGGTCATTAGCGGCTGTCACGATCTGGGCGTGAGCCATGAAAATGCCGCCCAGACCGCCAGCCATGACAATGGAGCCGGCGAGAGGGAAAATCAGTCCCTTGCGCTGCATCCGGGTGTTGCCCACGGACATGCACCCACCGATGGCGGCAAGGACGATGCCCAGTACCAGAATGATGCTGGCGATCATCACCAGTACAAAGGTGCTGGACTGCACCCACCCTCTGGCCAGGGGCCGCTGAAGCTCGCTTACCAGGGAGTTATAGGAGATACAGGCCGTGAACAGGGAGACGTTGCGGTTGATGGCGGTGGTGATTCGCCCAGGGTTGAAGCCGGGGTAGAAAATGGCCGCGCAGGCCAGGAGGATGGCGATCCGGTGGACAATGTATACCGGGTTCGCGCGGGTCTTTGCATTTGCTTGAGCCAGTGTCGCTGTTGGCATGTGCATCCCTCCAATTCTCTTTTTGTGCTGCTGGGGAGTACTCCCCAGCAGCAGGCGGCATATGCCGCCTGCCGAGTATTAAACGTTTTCTTTGCGCTGCAAAAAATAAGCTGATAGGCACCTCTCCTTTCAAATCTTACTATAAAGACCTCTGTCAGCCGCTCATAACTGGATGGTCAGGAGGTGTGTGCCGCCATCCATGGGCCTGGGGGCCTCTCCAGATACGGGAACACCATCCAGGAGATACGTCGTCCCCTCACCAGCCCGGAAGCGGGTCCCATCGCTCTCTATCTGAACCTTTAACAGGGTATCAGCCCAACGCAAGGTGTAACCGGTGGCCGTCTGACCCGGCCTCAGCACCGGCGCGGTGGGGATCGTCTCCGCGTTTTCCCCCAGCCCCAGGAACTCATACACCGCCAGCGTCAGCCAGGAGGCCGTGCCGGAGAGCATGGGACCGATGTTCTCGCCGGTCTCGCTGTTGTTATACTGGGTGCAGAACCGGGGATTGCCCTTGAGCCGGAAGGGATCGTCCATGGCGGTATAGGGAAGGGTGCGGTCGATCATGAACCAGGCCAGCTCCGCCAGACGTTTTGCCAGGGCCTCATCCTTCACGGTTTTGGCCGCTTTCAGGGAGGCTGCCGCTGCCATCATGGCTGCGTGTTTGAAGACGCCGCCGTTCTCCCGGTCGCCGGGGAAGTAGATGGCCGTGGCGGTGTTGACCCCCAGCTTCTCATAGTCCACCAGGGTACAGAGCTTCAGGCCGGCATTGGTTTTCAGATACTTTTCCACATTGTGGAGCATGACCTCGATCTGTTTCTCGGAGGCCACACCAGCCAGGATGGACCAGCTGTAGGAATTGAGATAGTAGCTGCCGTTGATAGCCGGATCCAGACTCAGGCCGTCACCGCCTGCGCCTAGGTAGGTGTAGGGCCGTCCGTCGTTGATAAGGCAGCGGGCGAAGAAGTCACCCTTCCAGGCGTTCTCCTGCATACTGCTGTAAATACGCCGGGAAAGTGCGGCAGCGGTCTTGCCATCCGCGGCCTTGCCGGTCAGCGCAGCCATCTCGGACACTTCGTCCGCCGCGATGCGCAGCAGGCAGGCATTCATGACGCTCTCGCACAGGGTGTTCTCCAGGGGGACGCCGTATTTCTGGTTTTTCTTCTCCAGCTGCTCCCAGTAGCGCCGCTCCTTCTCGGGACCCTTCATGACCTCTTTGTCCAGACGCAGGGTGTCGTTCCAGTCCGCCTTGTCCAGCAGGGGAAGGCCGTGGATGCCCACGGAAATATTGCCGCTGTATGTCAGGATCGCCATCAGCGTCTCCCAGAGGGGCCGCTTGGCCTCCTCTCCGGCAATGGGGTACTCCTCCAGCAAAAACCCGATGTCGCCCGTGAGCTTCACATACCGGTACACCGCCTGCACCAGCCAGAGCTGGTCATCGGAGCAGTCACCGGGTTCCTTGCCCTGGAAGGTGAAGTCGTGGTAGGCGTAGCCCATGCGGAACACGCTGCGGATCCAGTTGGAGAGCAGTTCCTTAATGAGGCCGTTCTCCCCCATGGCGCTGAGATAGTACATGGAGGCGTAGATATCCTGGATCTCCCGGAAGCCGGTTTCCCGGTAGGACTTCTGGGTCCATGCAAAAGCGCGGGAAACGTAGGTCTGGTAAAGCACCTGGAAGGGCAGATTGTGTCCCACATATGCGTCAAACCGGCTGTCCCCGGTTTCCGGCTGTAAGTAGGCCGGATAGCGTTCCCAAAAATCCACTACCGATTGGAAGGTTTCCTTCAGAGCTGAAGAATCTTTATACTTCTTCAGCAGACAGAAAAGGGCCTCATCTAAGGAATCCGCCGCCTGTGCGTCTTCTTCCAGCATTCCCACAAACCCGTCTACCGATATGGTTTCTCCAGCTAAAATGTTAAACGTTTTCTCTAGCGCGAAAAATGGGGCATTCTTGCGGCTGTAACGGCTGGGCAGATGGGCGATCAGCTCCGGATGCTCTAAGGTCCCGCAGCCGACGAAATCGGAGAGGCTGGTGCAGAAGCTGTCCATGTACTCCCCACGGCACAGCAGGGCGGCGAACCGCTGGGCCGACTGCTCTCCCGAGGGTTTGAAGTGTACGGCGAGGGCAGCGGGGAGGCCGCCGTCATAGTACGCTGCGCTTTCATGGACTATGTTGACGCAGACCACGTCGTTTGCGATATTCAGGGGTGCGCCTACGCCGAACACGCCGGTCATAACGATACTCATTCTCCGGTCCCGGCCCGAGTGATTCTCGATCTCTACCCGCTGGGCTTCCACGGCGTTGGGCATTCCCGGCTCCTGGGGCAGGAGGAAGATGGTGCGGCGGATGGTCAGGCCGCAGGCTGTTTCATATGTAATGATCGAGCGGTTCTGGGAGTGGAGGCAGTGAGCGGCGGCCACGTTTTCCTCCACGTTGGCGGAATAAAATATCTGCTTCCCGTCCTCCACCAGATAGAACTGCCGGTTGGCCGGTTCGCCATTTTCCTCCAGCTGGAGCGTGCAGCGGGTAGCCAGGACCTGTGTACCACCAGTTCCACGGAAGGAACCCCGGCCTAATGCGTCCAGTACGCTTTTGGGCGTTGTGCAGAGCGGATAGGGATATCCGGCCCGGCTGCCCAGCAGTAGATTCACCGGATAGTGGGGCCCCACCGGGCAGGCTTTCAGATCCAGCAGCAGCTCCCCCCTCTCGTTGAGCTGTCCGGGACCGGACATCACCCGGTGATAGACCGCCAGGATCTCTGCCGCCACATCCTCCGGTACGGCCTGCTCCCCGGCTTCCGTCATATGACATACCCTGCCGGTCTCCTCCTCCAGCCAGAACAGTTGACTGCCGGAAAACCGGGACAGGTATGCCGCCACGGCGGGACGACTCATCAGCCGCGCGCACAGGGGCGCCGCGAAAGGCAGTCTCCCAAAACCAAGAGCGGCTTTTCGTCCTCCGGAGAAAAACTCCGCCTCCAACACTCCCTCCTGCTTACCGAAAGCTTTGGTAATGCGTTCATAAGCTGTTGTTGTCTGTGTCCTGGCATATTCTGTGGAAAAATGCAAATAGATCACTCCCTTTTCAATGGTTATAATATGGTCAAGTCTCGAATGCTCCCGCCGGGCTGTATCTCGCCGGGAACAGTGATCACACGGGGAACGTAGCACTTGGGGTCCTCGATGGCGGCGATCAGCTCATTTGCCGCGTGTCGTCCGATGTCCTGGGCGTTTTGCCGGTAGGTGGCAATGCTGGGGGTCATGACAGAGGCCAGCCGGATACCATCGAAGCCGAAACAGCTGATATCCCTCGGAACGGACAGTCCCAGACCCTGGGCGGCGGCAACGCCGCTGATGCAGGAAATATCATCCGGATAGAGAATGCAATCCGGCGGCGTTTTTTCTCCCATCAGCTGCCGGGTAGCCCGGATAGAATCCTCCGGTTCGTGGAACCGGGCGGCGATCACCCAATGATCCGGTATCTCAATGCCACAGGCGCGGCAGCCCCGGTGAAACCCAGTCAGCCGGGCCCGTGTCACATCGCCCATCTCGCCGTGGATGAACGCCAGCCGCCGGTAGCCCAGACCATGAAGATAGCGGACGATCTCCTCCATACTGCCCACGTTATCACTCATGACAACGGTGCGGCCAGTGAATGCCTGCTCCACGGAAACCACCGGGATATCGCTTTCTGTCAGCCGCCGCAAGCCATCAAATTCAAAATTGCCTTGAGCGATGATCACGCCATCACACTGGCGGTACATGGCATGCTCATAGTAGCTCATCCCCGGACTGTGCCGGTTACCCAGGAAAGTTATATCATAATTTTTCTCTTCTGCCGTCTGCCGGACGGACTCCAGGATCAGAGAAAAATATTCATGGGCCAGTCTGTTCTGAAACAGGATGCCAATATTAAAGCTCCGCTTGGTTTTCAGCGTCTGAGCAGCCGCATTGGGATAGTAACCCATCTCCTGGGCAGTCCTGCGGACCATGGCGGCCTTCTCCTGGCTGATACCTGGCTGTCCGTTAAGGGCCTTCGAAACAGCGGCAATGGACAGGCCGCAGGCTTCGGAGATCGTTTTGATCGTAACGATGGCGTATCCCACCTTTCTGTCACCAAGGAAATAAAACGTTTTCTTTATCGTTATACAACAACATGGCGGAATCGTCAATTCCTATTTTGCATTTTTGCAGAATTTCGGCGATACCGCTAATTAACATGCCTTGATTTTTGGGCATTTTGCAGAATTGATTTTCCTTCTGTACCTGCTATATAATATTCTTAACAGAGAAAACGTTTAATTTGTTGAGGAGGATACGATTTATGCAATTTGGACACTTCGATGATATGCGGAAGGAATATGTCATCGACACCCCTGCAACACCTCTGCCCTGGATCAATTACCTGGGTAATGAGGATTTTTTCGGACTGATCTCCAATACCATGGGCGGCTACTGTTTCTACCGGGATGCTAAACTCCAGCGGCTGCTGCGGTACCGCTACCACAGCGTTCCTGCCGATGAGGGAGGGCGCTTCTACTACATTAGGGAAAAAGGGAAGTCTGCATGGAATCCCGGCTTTCTTCCCACCCGCACTCCGCTGGATTCCTATCAATGCCGCCACGGCCTGGGGTATACCGTATTCGACAGCGAGAAGGACGGCCTGCGGGCGGAGCTGACCTGTTTTGTTCCGCTGGGGGAGACATGCGAACTCCACGACCTGAAACTGATCAACCAAGGCGGCGAAGCTAAAACCCTCCAAGTCTATGGCTGCGTGGAGTGGTGCCTGTGGAACGCGGTGAGTGATGGAGAGAATTTCCAACGGAACCTGAACATTGCAGAGTCCGAGGTGGAGCCAGGCGTCATTTACCACAAGACTGAGTATCGGGAACGCCGGGACCATTATGCTTATTACGGCGTTAATGTTCCCGCCCAGGGCTTCGACACAGATCGAAACTCCTTTCTGGGCCACATGGGGACCTGGGCGGACCCGCAGATGGTGCGGGAGGGGACCTCCGGCGGTTCCCTGCGGGTAGGCTGGTACCCTATTGCCTGCCACCGGCTGGATGTGACACTGGAGCCTGGGCAGTCCTGGCGGTGTACCTTCGTACTGGGGTACGGACAGAATCCCAGGGAGCGGAAGTTCATTGCCCCCGGTGTCATCCGCAAAGATGCCGCCCATCGAGTAATGAAAAAATTCGCCTCCGGCGAAGCGGTAGAGGCGGCAAAACAGGCCCTTGCCGCCTACTGGGGCAAGCTTCTGGGCAAGTTCCAGCTTCAGTCCGGGGACGAAAAGCTGGACCGGATGGTGAACATCTGGCACCAGTACCAGTGCATGGTGACCTTCAACATGAGCCGCTCCGCCTCCTACTATGAGAGCGGTGTGGGAAGGGGTATGGGGTTCCGGGATTCCTGCCAGGATCTCTATGGCTTCATGCACATTATCCCCGACCGGGCCCGGGAGCGGATCATCGACATCGCATCCATCCAGTTCTCCGATGGCTCCACCTACCACCAATACCAACCCCTCACCAAGCGGGGCAACAACGACATCGGCGGAGGCTTCAATGACGATCCCCTGTGGCTGGTGGGCGCGGTGTGCGCCTATATCAAGGAAACCGGAGATTTTTCAATTCTGGACCACCCCACCCCTTTCGACAACAAGCCTGGCAGCGAGGCGCCTCTGCTGGAGCATATCCGCCGCAGCGTTCAATTCACCATGACGCACCTGGGTCCCCACAAGCTGCCCCTCATCGGTCGGGCGGACTGGAACGACTGCCTGAACCTCAACTGCTTCTCTGCCGAGCCGGGGGAGAGCTTCCAGACCTTCGGCCCCAGCGAGGGGCCGGTGGCGGAGTCGGTATTCATCGCCGGCATGTTCGTCAAGTACGGCGGGGAGTATGCCGCCCTGTGCCGCCAGATCGGGCTGACGGAGGAAGCAGGGGCGGTAGAAAAAGCCGTGGCAGACATGGAAAAGGCTGTCCTGACAGACGGCTGGGACGGCGAGTGGTTCCTGCGGGCCTACGATGCCGCCGGGAAAAAAGTTGGCAGCCGCGAGTGTAGTGAGGGGCAGATCTACATTGAGCCGCAAGGCTTTTGCACCCTGGCGGGTATCGGCAAGGAAACCGGCGAGATGAAGAAAGCCCTGGATTCCACCAGGGCGCGTCTGCTGGGGAAATACGGCGTGGAACTGCTGGCTCCCTGTTACACCGAGTACCATCTGGAGTTGGGGGAAATTTCCTCCTATCCGCCGGGCTTCAAGGAGAACGGCTCCGTGTTCTGCCACAACAACCCCTGGATCGTCTGCGGCGAGGCGGTCCTGGGCCGGGGGAACGAGGCGTTCGATGTTTACAGGCGCATCTGTCCCGCCTACCTGGAGGAGAAGAGCGAGATCCACGAAACGGAGCCTTACGTCTACTCCCAAACGGTGACGGGACGGGCCTCCGGAGAGCCGGGCCACGCCAGGAACAGCTGGCTCACCGGCACGGCATCCTGGACCTTCGTGTCCATCAGCCAGGCGATTTTAGGTATTCAGCCGGACTATGACGGGCTGCGGATCGTCCCCTGCCTGCCGGACGAGCTGCAGGATCTGACGGTTCATCGCCAGTTCCGAGGCTCGGAGTACCATATCCATATCCGTCAGACCGGAATGCGGTCTATGGCGGCGAATGGTCAGACTATGGAAGGCGATAGGGTTCCTCTGTTCCCCGCTGGGAGCAGGGTTCAGGTAGAAATTACATTGTAAGGAGGGCGCTATGCTATATATTGGAATCGACCTGGGGACTTCGGCCTGCAAGCTGCTGCTGGTAGACGAGGCTGGTCAGGTCAGAAACACGGTCACCAGGGACTACCCCCTCGCCTTTCCACGCCCCGGCTGGAGCGAGCAGGACCCCGCCCATTGGTGGAATGCGGTGCTGGAGGGCGTGCCGGAATTGCTGTCGGGTTTTGATGCCAACGAAGTGAAGGGTATCGGCTGCGGCGGACAGATGCACGGGCTGGTGGCACTGGACGAAGCGGACGGCGTCCTGCGTCCGGCCATCCTCTGGAACGATGGACGCACCGCGAAAGAGGTGGACTACCTCAACGAGACGGTTGGCCAGGATAATCTGAGCCAGTACACCGCCAACATCGCCTTCGCGGGCTTCACCGCCCCGAAGCTGCTGTGGATGAGAGACAATGAGCCGGAACTGTTCGCAACGATCGAGAAGATCATGTTACCCAAGGACTATCTGGTCTACTGCCTCACCGGCGTTCACACTACGGACTACTCCGATGCCTCCGGGACGCTCCTGCTGGATGTGGAGCATAAATGCTGGTCCAAGGAGATGTGCGGGATCTGCGGCGTGACAGAAAACCAGCTCCCAAAGCTCTATGAGAGCTGGGAGCCGGTAGGGACGTTGCTACCGGAAATCGCCAAAACCTTGGGATTGCCGGAGTCTGTTGTGGTCTGTGCCGGCGCGGGCGACAACGCTGCCGCCGCCGTGGGGACTGGGACAGTGGGTAAGGGCGGGTGCAACATCAGTCTGGGCACCTCCGGGACCATCTTCATCTCCTCTGACCAGTTCGGCGTGGATCCTCACAACGCCCTCCACTCCTTCGCCCACGCCGATGGCGGCTACCACCTCATGGGATGTATGCTCTCCGCCGCCAGCTGCAACAAATGGTGGCAGGAGGAGATCATCGGTACGGAGGACTATGCCGGTGAGCAGGCCAGGATCACCCCGGACAAGCTGGGGAACAACCACGTCTACTTCCTGCCTTACCTCATGGGGGAACGCAGTCCCATCAACGACACCAACGCCCGGGGGACCTTCATCGGCCTGACCATGGACACAACACGGGCGGATATGCTGCAAGCTGTCCTGGAGGGCGTGGCCTTCGCCATCCGAGACAGCTTCGAGGTGGCCCGCAGCCTGGGGGTGGACATCCCCCGCTCCAACATCTGCGGCGGCGGTAGCAAATCTCCACTTTGGAAAAAGATCATGTCCAATGTGCTGGGCATCCCCTTGGACATCGTGGCGACAGAGCAGGGGCCGGGCTACGGCGGAGCGATCCTCGCTATGGTTGCCACCGGTCAGTACCCAACTGTACAAGCTGCCTGTGATGCACTGGTCAGCGTATCGAATACCATAGCACCTGATCCGGCTCTCACCGCCCTCTACGAGGAACGCTACCAACAATTCAGGCAGATTTATCCCGCCTGTAAAACACTGTTTGGGAGGCTGTTATGAAAATTCAGTCTGTTTACGACCCTTCTTTCAAGCCCTACGGTCAGGTCCTGACCGGCTATGACACGGCGGCGCTGACAGCTGCCATGGAGCGCATCCCCCTGCCGGAAGTGGGTGTGGCCTACGAACCGTCTATCGCCGCCCTGGAAGCAACCGCCATCTTCGGCCAGCTCCAGAACAACGCCTACGGCGGTATGCCGGTCCAGATCGGTATGTGCTGGGGCCGCAACACCAGGCTCAACTGCCTGGAGTACCACCGGGACAGCGAGGTCAATATCGGTTCCGGTGAGTTCATTCTCCTGCTGGCGAAGCAGGACGAGATCACGGATGGCAAGCTGGACACCGCCAGGGTCAAGGCGTTCCGCGTTCCTGTCGGCGTGGCGGTGGAAGTTTACGCCACCACGCTGCACTACGCGCCCTGCCATGTGAGTGAAGACGATGGTTTCCGGGTGGCAGTGGTGCTGCCTAAGGGGACCAACGAGGCCAAGCCCGCCATTACCTCCATCACTGACGAGGACAACTGGCTGTGGGCACGGAACAAGTGGCTACTGGCTCACCCCGATTCCGATGAAGCTACCCAGGGAGCCTATGTGGGCCTTGCGGGAGAAAATATTGACATTAGAAACGATCTTTAAGGAGGAAAAATAATGGTTACCAACATTCCCGAAGTCAAGCTGGGCGTCATCGCCGTCAGCCGTTCCTGCTTCCCCGCTGCTCTCAGCGAGCGCCGCCGGACCGCCCTCAAGGCCGCTTACGGCGAGGGCCTCTACGAGTGTCCCGTCACCGTGGAGAACGAGGTCCAGGCCAGGGAGGCCGTCTGGAACGTGAAGGCCAACGGGGTCAACGCCCTGGTGGTATTCCTGGGCAACTTCGGCCCGGAGACACCCGAAACGCTGATTGCCGATTGGTTCCACGGCCCCATCATGTACGTGGCCGCCGCCGAGGGAGACGGGGACCTCCACGACGGTCGGGGCGATGCCTACTGCGGGATGCTCAACTGCTCCTACAATCTGGGCCTGCGGGGCAAGACGGCTTACATCCCCGAGTATCCCGTGGGCACCGCCTCCGAGCTGGCGGAGAAGATTTCCGAGTTCGTGCCCATCGCCCGGGCCATCCTGGGCCTCAAGGGCCTGAAGGTCATCACCTTCGGTCCCCGGCCCGACGATTTCCTGGCCTGCAATGCTCCCATCAAGGCCCTCTATGACCTGGGCGTGGCGGTGGAGGAGAACTCCGAGCTGGATCTGCTGGTGGCTTACAACAAGCACGCAGGCGATGAGCGTATCCCCGCCAAGATCGCGGAGATGGAGGCAGAATTGGGCGGTAATAATCCCTACGGCGGCATTCTGCCCCGGCTGGCCCAGTACGAGTTGACCCTGCTGGACTGGGCCGAGGAGCATAAGGGCACCCGGCAGTACGTGGCCTTCGCCAACAAGTGCTGGCCCGCCTTCCAGACCGAGTTCAAGTTCGTGCCCTGCTACGTCAACAGCCGTTTGGCGGCCATGGGTATCCCTGTGGCCTGTGAAGTGGACATCTACGGCGCGCTGAGCGAGTACATCGGCACCTGCGTCTCCGGCGCCACCTGCACCCTGCTGGACATCAACAACACCGTCCCCGCCTCGATCTATGAGAAGGGCATCAAAGGCAAATACGACTGCCGCCTCAGCGAGACCTTCATGGGCTTCCACTGCGGCAACACCGCCTGCTCCCTGCTGAAGAACCCCCACATGGGCTACCAGCTCATCATGAAGCGCGATCTGGAGCCCGACCTCCCCGAGCCGGACATCACCCGGGGCACCATGGAGGGGAACATCAAGGCCGGGGACATCACCTTCTTCCGCCTCCAGTCCACCGCCGATACCCAACTGCGGGCTTACGTGGCCCAGGGCGCGGTGCTGGACGTGGACTGCGAGAGCTTCGGCTCCATCGGAGCCTTCTGCATCCCGGAGATGGACCGGTTCTACCGCCACGTACTCATCGCCAGACGGTATCCCCACCACGGGGCCGTGGCCTTTGGCCACTGGGGGAAGGCCCTCTTTGAGGTGTTCAAGTATTTGAGCGTGCAAGACATCGCCTATAACCAACCCGCATCTCTGCCCTATCCGGAGGAGAACCCTTTCAAGTAACCAATAGAACCCGCAGATAATTAGACTTTCTATGATGATCTGAGTTTTCATTTTGATTTTCAATGGAGGCGAAATCAGGAAGTGGTTTAATAGTGAAAGGAAGCCAGGTATATGGGGGAAATCATCATTATTCGCGTACTGCATCCGGATGAAACCGTTTTTGAAAGGGTCATTGCAGCAGTAAACGGTGATTCAGAACAGCACTCAAATATAAGCAGCATAGAACTCATCTTCCCAGGACTCAGGATCAATATGGATAAAGGCATTGTAACTCGTAATGATTTCCCCATCCAGCTCAACAACTGCGAATACCGCCTCCTTTGCCATTTTGCACGATATCCTGGCCGCATCTTTACAAAAGACCAGCTATATGAGGCTGTCTATGGCGAGCCCTGCTATCACACCAACACGATCCCAACAGCAATATGGCGTCTGCGAAATAAGATCGGACGCGATCCACAATTTATCAAAACGGTCGTTGGTATTGGATATAAATTTGAAATACCAACGGAGTAAAAGGAAACGGCAGCCCGGTCAACGGGTCGCCGTTCCTTGTTTTCCGAAGAATCAGCCGAAAGCAAAATGTTATCTGATTTGGATTTTGTTTGCATTCAAACCAACTAAAATCCATTCCTGGCAGAGCATATTTCCATATCCCTGGCCTGAGTTTATTCTCTATAAATCAAAATGAAATATCATTATCGGCAAGGCGGCAGCTGGGACTGCCGATAAAAGGGGATGATTGCCGCCTGTGTGCCGGCCGCGTGAGCGGACAGAGGAGCTTGATGTGCTGTGGTACAAACCACCATGCACTGTAGGGTATCCTGTCCTCTGGCTCAGTCGAAGCATACGGTCATATATCGTGAACTTTCTTCCAGTGGATACCTGAATGTGCTTGATCCAGGAGCGGCCGGTTTCGTGCATATACGCGAAATCAGCCGCTCCCTTTCTTTTTCACCCTGTTTCACAAGGTGCCGGTCCCCTCCTGGTAAATGGACTGCCGTTGAAATCAAAAATGGCATTTTCAATTTCAATGGAAAGGGTATAACAAATGATGAATAGCGATATGTATGCTCATGTTACCGATCTTTTGAAAAGTTTCCGCCAGCGTGAGCAGAGGATCGAGCTTCTGCGCTATGAGCTGCTGCACCATGCCAATGTTTCTGGCGATGAATTGATCGATAATCTGAATTTTAGCACAGAAGATACTGCGCCCAATGCTTCCGGCAATATCTTTTACATCATGCTGAATTACCAGAAATTTGCAGACAGGCTCAATACGGAGACAGTCAACGAGATCGTAGCGGAACTGGTCGATCTGGAGAAAGAGCAGGACAGACTGCACTACTACGTATCGCTGCTGGACAGCCGGGAAGCGCAGGTGATCCGCAGAGTCTATTTTGAAGGCTGTTCATGGGAACAGGCCGCGGAAGAACTTGGAGTAGTATGCCGCACGGTCCATAAGATCAAAGAACGGGCATTGAACAACCTCGCCTGGATGTACGGGTACACAGACAGCTTCGGGGGCAATCCTGCGCCAACGGCACAGTAAAGGCACATTTTAGACACATAATTTTCATAACACAGGGGCTTGTAAGGGCATTAGCCCCTGTGCTATAATTAGGCTATCAAAAAGGGATGTCCTCCGGTAGCACAAGCTGGAGGGCATCTCTTTATCTTACATGACAGGGGTTGTGGACATGAGTGAAGAAAGCAGGAACAAAGCAGTCAGTCTTCTGGAGTCCTTCCATGAGCGGGAACAAAAAATTGCGCTGCTGAAATACGAGCTGATGAATTTTCCGCAGGCATCACCCGGCGAGGTAATTGACGGTATGGGCTTTTGCCATAGCTGCGAGCTGCCCTCTCACTCCGGGTACATTTCCAACAAGACTCTTTTTATCGCTCTTAATTACCAGGATCGGGCAGAGCAGATCAATGCGGAAACTCTGAACGATATTCTGGATGAGTTGGGTGAGGCAGAGCGTGTGCAGAACCGGCTGACATATTATGTTTCCATCCTGGCCCCGCGACAGAAGAAGGTCATCCAGAGGTTTTACTTTGAAGGCCGTAGTTGGGAAGAAATTGCCAGGGAAGTGAAGGTTGCAATACGAACTGTCCATAAAATCAAGAATAAGGCTCTCGATAAGCTGGCAGCATTTTACGATTTTTCCACAGCGTTTCAATGAGGGGGCACGCTATAGGCACAAAAAATGACCGCAGGGACTTAAACTTGCACACCGTTGGTACTTGCAAAGGCATTACGACCTGTGGTATGATTACAATGTCAAAAAAAGATGCTCTCCGGACGCTGTATGAAATATCCGGAGGGCATCGCTGCATTTTGCTCACCGTTTTATCGGCGTAGGGAAATAAAAATAAATATGCTGATACCCGTGCCGGCCTCTTGCATTGCCCGGAGAGTTATCGTAAAATAGCTATACGAGCCAGCAATGCACCTTGACAACTATACAGACTTCGGCACGCAGCGCACAAGGAGGATCATTATGTGTGAAGTTATTCAAGACACCTTAACTGTCAAAGAGGTGCAGGAAATTTTGAAAATTGGGACCAACTCTGCCTACAATCTGATTCACAGCAAAGCCTTCCCGGTTATCAAGATTGGACAATCCTACAGAATACCTAGAACGCCGTTTTACGCATGGATGGAGAATCCCTGCGCTGCGAAGCATCAAGGCTAAATCTCCAATTTGTCAAAATAATTGGAGGTTTTATCATGGCAAAGAGACGTTCAAACGGCGAGGGGAGCTACTGGCAGCTCCCGGACCGCACCTGGGTTCACCAGATCACCCTGGGCAGGAAAGAGGATGGTTCACTCATCCGGAAGTCGTTCAAGGGCCGTACAAAGGCCATCTGCAAAGAGCGGAAGGAGGAGTGGCTGGCCGAGCAGGCCGCGTTGAAGGAGAAAGCCGAAGCGGAGGCACAGGAAGCCGCAAGGGAAGTGGACGAAGAAGTCCGGCGGGGCCATTCGCTGGAATCGGAGACACTGTTTGAAGCCGCTTTCCTTGAGTGGCTGAAGCTTTACAAATCTCCACCCACCCGGAAGCCCTCTACCTACGCCAGCTACATCGCCACCTACAACACTCACTTTGCGGAGTTCTTCGGTGAGATGCCGCTGTACCTGGTCACCCAAGATGTTGTCCAGAACTATTACCAGCAGAAGCAGCTCAACGGCAACCGCAAGGACGGTAAGGAGGGCGGGCTGTCTCCCAAGACGATCCGCAACCATCACATGATCCTGAAGGACTTCTTCACCTACGCGCAGTGGCGGTACAAACTGCCCTGCAACCCCACCCTGAGCACGACCCGCCCAGAGGTTGTCCAACGGGAAATGCGCGTGTTGAGTCCCGAGGAGATGCAGATCTTCATCGAGGAGGTCATGAAGGAAACGCAGCGGATCGCCATTCTGACAGATCTGTTCGTGGGGTATCGCATCGGCGAACTGCTGGCGCTGGAGATTTCCGATTTCTACCCCAGGCGGCAGACGCTGACGGTAAACAAGAACCTGCTCCGCGTCTCAACGGAAGCCCTCTCCCTGGACAACCCCAATATCAAGATCCTCAACTATGATTCAGCCAAGAAGACCCACCTGATCGTGCAAAGCACCCCCAAGACGAAGAGTTCCAACCGGGAGACCGCCATTTCAGATGGCCTATGCGAGCTGCTGATCCGCCATCTTTTTACCATGGCCCACAGCGATTGGCCCAACCCCCACAATCTGCTATTCCCGTCCACAAAGGGGACCTACATTGATCCAAAGAGTTTCGAGATCCGCCTGAAGGCGGTTTCCAAGCGCTGCGAGATCAAGAAGGTGAACCCCCACGCCCTGCGCCATACCCTGGCGACCCGGCTGGTAGAGGGGAACGTTCCGCTGAACATCGTGCAGGGTATCTTGGGCCATGCTTCCATTGAAACCACCCGGAAGTACCTGCATGGGAACGAGGACATCGAGCGGGAGGCCATTGGTTCTATGACGGATTACCTTGACGTGGGGAAGCTGGTGACGGCTCCCAGGCTCAACGGAACGAAGACCCGGGGCAAATTTGCCGACATCCAGCTCCCGGATTTCTCCACCCGGACCGTTGCGCAGAAGAAGCAGAAGTAAGCGGCGTGTGCAAATTCTGCGGCGTTGCCTACTTTAGTGCAAATTCCGATTTCTAGGCATCCAATCACATCAGAAGAGGAGGATGCTATTTTGAGGGCACTTGATTGATCAAAACACGCTGGCGGCTCGCAGGGCAAATCAACTGCAAATTGCAACAGGGCATGAAGAAACCCCTGAAACCGTTGCAATTTCAGGGGTTTTGGTTGCGGCGGCAGGACTTGAACCTGCGACCTCCGGGTTATGAGCCCGACGAGCTGCCAACTGCTCTACGCCGCGATATATGGACTTATGGCAATCCCCGGATGGTGCCGGTGGCCGGGCTCGAACCGGCACGGTATCGCTACCGAGGGATTTTAAGTCCCTTGTGTCTACCAATTCCACCACACCGGCGAACATCGGCAGGTATTAGAATACCACAGGCGCCCCTGTTTGTCAACACCTTTTTCAAATATTCCCACGACTTTTTTACCAAACCCCTCCCCGCCGCGGAGAGGGGCCCCGGCAGCGCTTGCCGCCTTATTTTTTCTTTTTCCGGTCCTTCCACACGGCGGCCAAAATATCCTTCAGCACCAACATCGCGTCCAGCTCATTGTACCCATACGTGCGCCGCAGTTCCTCGATCATCTCGCTGAGCTTTTCCGCGTACACGTCCACATCCGTTACATCCTGCCGGTATGTCAGCAGAACGGGGTATTTCTTCCCCCAAGCCTTCGTCCAGTCGATCTTCTCCTCCAGCGCGGCGCTGGTACGCTCAATAGCCTTCTCCACCTCCTGGACATCAAAATCAAAGTCGATCAATTCATCCAGCGACAGCCGGTACAGGAGCGCCAGCCGCTTGGACTGCCGGATATCCGGCAGCGTCTCATCCGTCTCCCACTTCGAGATGGTCTGACGGCTCACTCCCAGCTTTTCCGCCACCTCCTCCTGCGAGAGCCCACATTTCTTACGCGCCTGGAACAAGTTGTTTCCCAAATTCATCATGGCACCTCTTTCTCCTTAGGATGTCCCCATTATACCGTCCCTTGTCCCCCAAATCCACCAAACAGCTCATACAATTCCGCCCGAATAGTTAACATCCCTCATGTGCCGCAAACTCCTCAAAGCTTCCATACCGCCGGATACGCCCTCCGTTCTCCTCAATCAAGCCAACAAGTTCTGCCTCGATTCTCCGGGCGGCCTCCGCCAGTCTGCCCAGCGCTCTATGGTCGAACGCCTCCAACAGATCATACTCACCCACCTCGTCTAATTCCCTCTGCAAACACACTGCCGAAAGAAACGCCAGGACCGCATTTCTCGCCTCACAGCACACATAAATTTTATTGAAGGTCGAACTGATCTCCTCATACAGTCCCGCAAGCTGCATTCCATCAATGGCCCCGCCTCCCGACTTTGCATCTTCCACCGCCGCCTGTACCGGCGGCACCGCGATCCTCAGATGCCTGCAAACATCCGTCAGCATTTTCCTGGCGTAAGCCGCCGCCTCGTCTCCGCTGGCCGCTTTTACCACGCTTCTGTACCCCTCCACGATTTCCTCCGGCACTTCCTGCATCTTCATCAGATCCTCAAATTGCCGTTTCAACCCCAAATGAAAGTACTCATGGTGGAATACTGCCACCGCATCCGCCAGCGTCATGATGACCATTCCCGCGAGCTTCCATGCCTCCGTCTCCGTGCGTACATGCTCCAGCATCCCACAGAGCCGCCCTGCCTCCCTGCACCGCTCCTCTGCGATCTCCCGGACATACGCGCCGTCAGCCAGGCAACACTGCAATTTCTCCTGCATCCCCTGAAACCGCGCCATGTCCTCCGCGCTGCCGCAGAAAATGATCTCAGCATCTCCCACCAGCGGCGTCAAGTTCTCCCGCAGACAGGCGATCCGTTCTACCCTCTTCCAGGACATCGGGAATATGTCATACCCCACGCCCTCCAGGATAAACCCCGTCGCCATCTCATATCCGCGTTCCGTCTTCGGAATAAAGCAGCAGTCCACATCCGACCTGCTGTTGGCCGTACCGTTGACATAGGACCCATATATCAGTACCAGGCTGATATCCTCCGCATATTCCCGCTCCGCCTTCTCAGCGATCCACCGGACCAGCCTGCCGTTGATCTCTTTCCGTCTTTCCATACGTTCTCCTCTCAACGCCTGCTGCCCCGCAGGCTCTCCAATACCTGCGCCACCGTCATTTGCAGCTCCTCCGGGATATCCTCCCTCCCCGGCAACACCGCCTGGTATGCCTCTCCGCCGGCTTCCTCGATCTCAAACACCGGCTCCGGAATGCCCAGCGCCCCGCAGACCATCTTCTCGAACGCAAAATAGTCCACCATATCCGTGGTCCCCACGTGGAAGATCCCCCGCAGTCCATGCCCCAGCACATACCGCGCCCAGTCCCCCACCTGTCTCGCCAGCGCAACATTCACCGTATCTCCCTGCCAGGTGTGATGGGGCTCTCCGCTCCGGCTGTGCCTCTCCAGCATTCTGACCCTGGGACAGTCCTCCGACCACACGGGAGGCAACCGGAAAACGATCAGCCGCTCCCCCAGCCTTTCCGCCAGCATGGCCTCACAGTCCCGCTTAAAAACGCCATATTCCGACTGCGGCCTGGGTACATCCGCCTCCCTCCAGGGCCGTGACAAATCGCCGTCAAACACGTTCGCCGTAGACACATACAGCAGCCGCGCCCCACTCCCCGCCAGCATTTCCGCCAGCGCCTCATGGAAGACCATCTGCTGCCCAAAATCCCCCCGAACAGAGGAGATCACGATCTCCGGCGCTTCCCGCTCCAGCACCTCCGCCAGCCGTCCCGGCTCCTCCACCGGCAGGCAGTAGCCGCCCTCCGGCGTACCGTGTCCCGCCGCGGGAACAACCTGATACGCCTCCCGCAGAGCAGCAGCAACCGCCCGACCCACCAGTCCATTTGCGCCTAACAGCAGCACCTTTTCCTTCATTTTTCTATCTCCCCTCATGTTTTTCCCTATCATACCACAAGCGGCCGCCGACCGCAAGGCGGACAATCAGCCTCAGGGCAACAGCATTTGCAAAAAGGGAAAAATAATGGTAAACTACGGGATATGGAGGCATTCGGGGAGCTAAGAGAGGAATGGCTACGCCATTCCTGGAGTTGCCGCATGGGATACCGGACAGTAACACGTTTCGGCGGGTATTTGGACGAATCGCCCCGGAAGCGCTGTCAAAATATCTGTACGACTGGTTGGGCTGTCACTGGGAAAAGAGCACAGTAGTAGCCATAGATGGAAAAACTATATGGGGCATCAAGAGCAAAATCTACAAGGCATATCATGTTGTGAGTGCGTTTGCAGCGGAAAACCAGATGGCAATCTGGGAACTGGTAACAGAGGAAAAATCCAATGAGGTCATGGCAGTTCCAGACCTTTTGGATGCACTGAACGTAGCGGGAAGCATCGTAACCGCAGATGCCATGAGCTGTCAGAAGCGCATCGTCCAAAAAATCCAGGATAGTCAGGCGAACTATGTGATTGGCTTGAAAAGAAATCAACCTGCTCTGTTGGAAGACGTTTCTCTTTATTCCCAGGAGTTCAGCCATGAACTGCCCTGCCTTGTCACAATGGATAAGGACCATGGAAGAATCGAAAAGCGGAAATACCGTCTGCTGACTAGCTTGTCCTGGCTTCCAGAGAGCAGTGAATAGGCCGGACTCAAGGCGATTGGCTACGTGTGCTCAACCGTGACCAGAAATGGCGCAGCAAGCACAGATGCTCGCTTTTTATTACCTCCTTGACGGATATAAACCGCTTTTCCTACGCAGTATGCAAGCATTGGTCTATGGATGTCATTTTTGAGGAAGATTCCTCCAGGGTCAGAAAAAATATGTCCCCCCCCCTCAACCTGAATATTTTGCGTAAGACTGCTCTTACGCTCTGTAAACATGCCGATTTTGGCTAAAGAGTCAGTGTCCAGAAAAAATGCTTTGCTGCAACTCTCGATCCAGCCCGCTTCCTCGATATCCTTTTGGCTAAATTTTAAGAAGCTGTATATATAATCGTTTGAGCAGCGTGTGGAGATAAGAAATTATAACCATAGCCTCAGCGGAAGAGATAGAGATCTCATAATCTTTGCTGAGGCATCTGGAATGATTGAGCCAAGAGAGGGTGCGCTCCACCACCCATCGCCAAGGAAGTTTTTCCCATTGATAGGGCTTGATTTTCTCTGAAATATCAACATCAAGGTCAAGCTGTTCCTTCAAATCAGAAATGAAAGTCCCCCGATATCCTGCGTCTGCACAGAACTTCTGATCAGATGGATACTGCTCATACGCTCGTTTGGCAGTAGATATTCCACCTTTTGTGTCATGAATATTGGCAACATGAACCACAACAGACAATAAGCAGCCTAGCACATCTACTAAGATATGCCGCTTCCTGCCTTTCGTTTTTTCCTCCGTCAATTCCGCGTTCTTCGCTGGTTGCTACCGTTTTCAAACTCTGGGAATCAATGATCGCGTAACTTGGACTCTCCTTGCGTCCGGCATTTGTTCGTGTCTTTTTTATAAGATGCTCCTAATGCAAATGCTGTTGCTCTGGGGACTACGCCCTTTTCATGTTCCAGTACGGAGACTTCTCAAAAAGTCAAGAAGATGCGGCCCGTACGAATGATGAGATTTGAGCGTGTGAAGCATACGGCGGCGGGGCATCGGGTTGTGGTTACATATCGGACGGAGCTGCGGCTGTACAGTCGCCGATTCAAGGTATTGGCGAGCTGAGCGGCTGGACTTTGATCCTGACTGAGAGCGTTATTACAGTAAAGGCGGAGACCCGAATGTACTTGACATTGGTTCTATATGGAGGGAGAGCAGCCGTTGAAGCTTCCTGGCCTTGAACTGTCCTGGCTGCTGGAGCGGCTGTATCAGTAGTCGGAGGCAGAACAAGGGACGGGTTTGCAGGATCGAAATAGGACCGGTATATTGGGGCCGGCGGTAGCTGGTATCGCGCCAGGAAGGGCGGCGAGGGATTTTTCTCTCGCCGCCCTTCCTGATGGTTTTGTCAAAGGAACACCGGAATGCGATCAATAGATTTTTTCCTGCTACGGAGCAAACTTCCTTCCCACCCGAACTCGAAGCTACAGATTCCGAAAATCCGCTGCTGATAGACCGGCGGTCTTTTTAAATACCCTGGAGAAGTATTTCTCATCCGTATAGCCAACCATGGCAGCTACCCGGAAAATTCGGTAATCGGTTGTTTTTAACAGGACTTTCGCCTGCTCAATCCGCACTTGTGTGATGTAGTTGACAACGCTGATCTGATAGCGTTCCTTGAAGACTCTGGCAATATAGGAGGGATTCCGGTAAAATTTTGCCGCAATGGAGGAGAGAGAAATCTGTTCGGCGTAATGCGTCCGGATCTCCTGCTCAATACAGGCGGGCAGATCGATGTGCTGGGTCTGTGGATTACCGAAATTGCCGGAAAGAATCTGTATCTGGGACTTCAAATAGTCCAAAAGCACCTCTGGCTGGAGACGCAGCTGATTTCCAAGGACCGGAAGGGACTGCTGAAGCAGAAACGCAGGGTGACTTTCCTCTGCTGCACTCCGGCTGGCCAAAAAATCTTCGCAGTGAGTGCAAAGCGTGTCCCACCATGCTTTCAAGTCGCGGCGGGTCAGCAGGCGGGAGCTCTTTAGAGCACTTACCATTTGTTCCGCCTGGGCAAAAGCCTTGTCTAAGCGGTTTGCTTCAATAGACGCAAAAAAGCTGCCAATGGACAACGGAAGCGTCGGTTTTCTGCCTGAATAGCACTCCAGCAGCTGCTGCTCCAGTAACGCCTCGGATGCCTGAGAGACCAGGACGGGCAGTGTGGAACAGTTCCAGATCCCGTCCGTATACAACCCATACAGGAGCTGACCGCCAAAATAGGTTTCTGCCAATGCCAGGAGTTCCTCCGCCGTCCTGCGCTGGGTCTCTTCCGGACCGGTGAGAAGCAGATACGTCATGCACTGGCGACCAATTCCCTGAAAGGCCCACCCGAGGGCTTCCGGCTCTATGCGCTGGCATATCTGATCAAAAAATCGCTTCTTTCCGGCGTGCGAGGCATCCGCTCCTGCCGGCAGGCAGAACAGGTCCAGAATCAGAAATCCAAGCGGTACCGTGAACAGGCGCTGGAGCTGGCTGTGGTCCGGCAAGGGCGCGTCTCCTTCGGCAAAAAGAGCAAGCATAATCCGTTCGTTTATATCCAGCTGCGGTGTGGACAGATCCCCGCGGTCCTCTTTGGCCTGCAGAATAGCTCCCGCCTTTTTCAGTAGGTCGTTGAGCTGTTTAGGCTGGATCGGCTTGAGCAAGTAATCCAGCGCACCGCAGCGCATGGCGCTGATGGCGTACTCGAATTCATGGAAGGCACTGACAACAATAACAACTGTCCGGGGATACTCCTGGTGAAGCCACTCCATCAGAGCAAGACCGCTGCTCTCCGGCATCCGGATATCCGTGATCACCAATTCCGGTTCCTCCGTATGGACGCAGGCCATCGCCTGCTGGACAGTTTCTGCCTCAAAAATCCGGTCAATTCCGCAGGATGCCCAATCTGCCAGCAGATTAATGCAGTCCCGGACGTGGGGCTCATCATCAACAATCAATACTTTCATGTCATACCTCCGATCTGGGCAGACGGATTGATACTTCAAATCCGCCGCGCGACCGGTTTCCAAATGTCAACAGGGCTCCCTGCCCGTAGTGCAAGCGGATGCGAGTGGACAAGTTCAAAAGGCCGATGTGGTCGGAGACTCCCGTTCCGCTATCCTTCTGCTCCATGCGGCAGCGCAGCGCCTGCAGCGCGTCCTCATCCGCGCCGCAGCCATTGTCAGCCACGGACAGGACCAAGCTGTCCTTATCATATTCTGCAACTACCAGGATGAATCCGTTAGGGCGGTTCTGCATGTGCCCATGCTTGAAGGCGTTTTCTACTACCGGCTGAATGAGCATTTTGGGGATATGTACCTCCCGTAGCTCGGGGGCAGCGTGGATGGAATAGACGAACCGTCCGGGAAACCGCGCCTTCTGAAAACAAAGATAGTGGTCTACATAAGTTAGCTCCTGCTCCAAGGGGACAAGGGTGCTCTCAAAATCCATACAGTAGCGCATCATGCTGCCAAAGTCAGAAAGCTGCTGGTAAATCTCCTGGCTGCCTGCCTGGAGGGCGCAGGTGCCGATGGACTGGATAGTATTGTTTATGAAGTGCGGGTTCAGCTGGGCCTGAAGGGCCAGGAGCTGATGGGTTTTGTTTGACAGCTCCAGCTGGTATCGCTGCTGGGTCAGTTCGTCAATATGATCCAGCATGGATTGAAACCTGCGGAAAAGTACACCGATCTCATCCATCCGGTTGCTGGCAATCCGTTTGGGCTTTTTACCTCCCTCTATACGCACCATATGCTGAACCAGATATTGAAGCGGAGAGGTAAAGCGGCGGCAGATCGAGGCCATCCCAACGGATGCCACCAGCAGACACAGCAGGGCTGCGATCCAATTCAACCGAATAAGCGTGGATGCACCGGCTGTCAGCAGCCCAGGAGGGATCGCTTTGATGAGAAGCAGCGACCCGCTGGCCAGATGAATCCGCCGGTAAATGAGAATCGGCATTCCGTCCTCACAGGGCATGATCTTGCCAGTGTCAGAGGGGGCTGGGATATGCTCCAGCCAGCCAGCAAAATCCACTTCCGCTTGATCTTCTAGAGCGTAGATCATCTCTCCCTCCTCGTTGACCAGAAAGATGGATTCCTCACTGCCGTTGACCAGTTTTTTCATGACAGAGGAGAGATACGAGGTATCAAGATCAATGTCAATATGCCCAATATAACGATATTCCGGAATCTGGTACAGGGTACGGTGCAGCGTGAATACATTCACCTCCAGATTGTCCGGTTTCACGCTGGACACACTGTAGTTATGGCTGACATGGAGCGGTTCAAAAAACAGATCCTTCTCCGGTCTCGGCTTGGCAGCGGTAGTCCGGTCTACGCTGGAGTGATTGATGAGATAGCTGGTCCGTGTCCCGTCCGCATAGAGATGCACCTTGCGGATACTGGAATCGGAGGAGGCAATGGCGTTGAGCGTCAGCTTGATATAGGAATCAATCTCGTAGGGCCGCGTATTAGACGAGGCAAGAAGGTTGTAAAACGTAGAATCGGCGTAAGGTACCAGGGAGGCATTTTCAATATTGTCCAGATAGCTCAGAAGATTCTCGCCGCCCTGGTAAACCAGCTGCTCGGAACTGGAGAGAACCGTGCTGTAGAGATAGCGGTTCATAATCTGACTGGTGAGCGCCGTGGATGTCAGCAAGATTATAAATATTGTGCAGAAAAGGAGCAGCCACAGCTGCCAGCGCAGGCTGGAGCGGAACAGAGACCGCAAGGATATACGCACAACTGGTTGTTGGTTTTCCATAAAAATCTCCTCCGACTTTTTACCTTGCAGTGCATTATATCATAAAAAGTCAAGATAATCCACCTTTTTTGTCAAGATTGTAAGTGTCCTTTTTTCCGATATACACGTAAAATAGGGAAAAACAAGAAAGGAAACGCCCGCGATATGGATAAGAAAAAAAAGAACATGCTACGGGAACATATGGAAGGCGCTGTATTCATCGGCCCAGCAGTTCTGGTCTTCGTGCCCGTGGTAGCCATCCCTTTTTTATATTCGATTGTGATCTCTCTGACCAAATGGGATGGCATTTCCAGTGAGATCACCTGGGTTGGGCTGACAAACTACTTGAAAATCCTGACCAGTGACAGTGATTTCAATAATTCCCTGTGGTTTACCCTGCGGATCAGCTTTGTTACCTCCACGGTTTCTAACATTCTGGGAATTTTCTTCGCCGTGTTGCTGACAAAGCGCCTAAAAATTCGAAACTGGGGCCGTACGGCGCTGCTACTGCCCAATATTATGAGCGGCGTTATTTTAGGCTATATCTGGCAGTTCATTTTTACACGCGGATTTCCCGCCCTGGGGAAGCTGCTTGGATGGGGGATCTTCCGGCTCAATTGGCTGGGTACGCCGCAGACCGCCTTTTGGGGTGTGGCAATCGTCAGCATCTGGCAGTGGACGGGCTATACGATGATTATCTACATTGCCGGCATCAACTCTATCAGCAGCGATGTCTGGGAGGCCGCCATGCTGGACGGCGCCTCCGGGCTGGGACAGTTCTTCAGGATCACCCTGCCGCTTATCATGCCGTCGGTGACCATCTGCCTTTTCTGGACCATCGTGCGCTCCTGCACCATGTTTGACCTGCCTTACGCCCTCACCGGCGGTGGCCCCTTCCGCAGCTCGGAAACCATCTCGATGAATCTCTATACCGAGGCATTTACCCGCAACAACTACGGCCTAGGGTCCGCAAAAGCCATGCTGTTTTTTGTAATCCTGCTGATTGTTTCACAGCTGCAGGTACATTTCAGCAGAAAACAGGAGGTGGAGATATGAGAGCGAGAAATACCCGGGAAAAGCGGCGCGATGCGCTTCTGACGGCGTTTATCCTTCTGGTGAGCTTTGTTGTGCTGAGCCCTCTGCTGCTGGCACTGCTCAACTCCTTTAAGGGACTGTCAGAGATTACCCATGACGTGGGGTCCCTGCCGGAGGCATGGCGGTTTGACAACTATGCCCGCGCATGGAGCAGTCTGAATTTTCCGCTGGCGCTTTGGAATTCGGTTGTGGTAACCGTGCTGAGCAACGCAGGCGTTGTCCTGATCTCCTCCATGGCGGCCTATCGTATTGTCCGGCATCCCTCCCGGGGAAATCAGGTACTTTACAAGATTTTTTTATCGGAGATGATCCTGCCCTTTCAGGTGGTCATGATTCCACTGACCATTGTGCTGAAAAAGCTGGGTCTCATCAATACCACCGGCGGTGTGGTGTTTGCCTATCTGGGCATGGGAGTGGCTATGGGCGTATTCACATACTGCGGCTTTATCAAGAGCATTCCCAGGGAATTGGAGGAGGCGGCGTTGATGGACGGGTGCAGCGAACTGAGGCTGTTTTTCCATATTGTGTTCCCGCTACTGCGGCCTACCACATACACCCTCGTCGTGATCAATACTTTCTGGTTCTGGAACGATTTTTTGCTGCCGCTGCTGGTGCTGTCCGCCCGGGAATTGCGTACCATCCCCATCGCGATAGACTCGCTGATGGGCCAGTATATCATGCAGTGGGATCTGGCGCTGCCGGCGCTGATGATGGCCATCCTGCCGGCGCTGATTGCGTTCCTGTTCATGCAAAAAAATATTGTAGACGGTTTAACCGCCGGTGCGGTAAAAAGTTGATTCTGCGGTAAAACGCGTATCAAAACACATACTATGACAAAAAGGAGAGGCAAAATAATGAAAAAGTCAAGAACATTTCTCGCTCTGGTCCTCGCACTGATGCTCGGTCTGCTGGCGGGCTGCGGAGCTCCTGATTCCGCTCCGGACAAATCAAACAACGACGCACCGCAGACAGACACACCATCCCAGACCACGCCTGACGCTCCCTCCGGCGGCGGAGGAAAAAAAACGATTGTAAAAATTCTCCAGTTCAAGGTGGAAATTGCCGATCAGCTGCTCGCCCTGGCCGATGAATACATGGAGCTCCACCCGGAGATTGATCTGCAGATCGAATCCGTAAACAGCGACAACTACAGTACCCTGCTGAAAACCAAATTTGCCAGCGGTGAGGCCCCGGATATCTTCAATAATCAGGGCTTCTCGGAGTTCAATCTGTGGAAGGAAAATCTGGAGGACCTGTCCGATCAGCCGTGGGTCAAGGATATGGCCTCGATTACCACCGAGGGCGTCAGTGACGAAAATGGCCATATTTACGGCCTCCCGCTGTACCTGGAGGGATACAACTTCTGCTATAACGTTAAGCTGTTTGAGCAGGCCAATATCACAAAACTGCCTGAGACGCTAGAGGAGTTGGACGTGGTCTGCCAGCAGCTGGAGGATGCCGGCATCCCCGCGGTCATCAATTCTCTGGGCAGCTGGTATAACATGGGGGTGTTCGGCGCCAACGTTGCCATGGCCCATCAGCCGGATGTAAACGCCTTCATTGACGGTCTGAATGCCGGAACGGAAAAATTTGAGGACAATGATATCTTCAACCAGTGGGTGGATCTAGTGGACGTAATGGTCAAACACACTTACCTCGATCCCCTGACCACCAGCTTCTCGGATCAGATGTCCCGCATGGCGAACGAGGAAGCTGCCATTACACTGTGTAACAACGGCGCGTGGCTGAGCTTTATGGATATTAACCCTGATATTGAAGTGGGCTACTTCAATATTCCCATCAACAATGATCCCGCCTATAACGATGTGCTTTTCGCCGGCGTCTCTACCTATTGGGTGGTCAATAAGGGCTCGGCCGCCAAGGAGGAGGCAAAGGAATTTCTGGATTGGCTGGTTACCAGCGAACGTGGACAATATTATCTGGTTCAGGAGTTTGGGTTTGTCAGCGGCCTGACCAGTATCCCTGCTCCCGAAAAGTATGTGGGGCCGCTAAGTGCGGCGGTAGCCGATGCAGTGGCCAAAGGGAATACCCTTGGATGGGAGTGGTCCAAATATCCCGCAGGCATGACGGAGGAGTTTGGCGTCGGCATTCAGAAATATGTCTCCGGCGCCTGCACCAAGCAAGAAATGCTGGAGGGATTTACCCGCTCCTGGCAGAGCCTGATGACGTAAATATTGGGAGAGGACCGGCCAGTACCTGCCGGCCGGTCCTTCCCGCTGTAAAGCTGTCAATATGTAGGGAGACAGCAGAAGGAGGCAAATATGATTGTTGAGCGGTTTGGATGCATTCCTTTCGGCGGAGACTACTGTCCGGAACAATGGGATGAGGCCACCTGGAAAGAAGACCTGCGGATCATGCAGGAATACGGAGTCAACACGGTGACCATCAATGTCCATAGCTGGGTGATGAACCAGCCGGCGGAAAATGTCTACGATTACGCCAAGCTGGACCAGATCGTTGATATGCTGACAGAAGCCGGCATCCGTATTATTATGGGTACAGGCACTACAGCAATCCCCAACTGGATGGGAAAGAAATATCCCGATATGCTGATGACAGATATTTCGGGAATGCAGCTGACTACCGGCCGTCGAGAAGTCTACTGCACCAACAGTCCGGATTACCGCCGGGAGATCCGCAGCGCTGCCGGGCACCTGGCAGCACACTATAAGTACAACAAAAATATCAAGCTGTGGCATATGGCCAACGAGGTGGGGTTGGTCTGCTATTGTGACAGATGTGCCGGGGCATACCGGACATACCTGAAAAAGAAGTTCGGTACGCTAGAAAAATTGAACAAAGCCTGGATTACCGATTTCTGGGGACACACCTACACGGACTGGGAGCAGATCGATCCGCCGCGGGCAGATACGGAGTATGCTCCGAATATCAACGATATTCCCAATAATAATTTCCATTTCCGCTCTACAGAGGCGATTGAGTATCTGCGCTTCTTCTCGGAATCGCTGCGGGAATGCTATGAGATTGAAGCATCCGCTATCCGCGAACACATCCCCGACGCGATTGTCACCAATAATTTTCAGTTCCGGACGCTGGACTACCGCCGCGTCTGCGCCGCCTCGGATGTGATCGCATTTGACAGCTATCCGGAGAAAAACGAGCATCCGTCGGTCAGCGCTATGCAGTACGATATTTGCCGGAACCTTCTCTCTCCGGGCAAACCGTTTATGATCATGGAGATGACGCCCAGCCAGGCCAGTTGGGCGCAGACGGTCCCCTTGAAGCGGCCGGGGGATGTGGAGCTGATTGCCATGCGTGGCCTGGCTCATGGAGCGGATTCTTCCCTCTTCTTCCAGATCCGGCGAAACCTCAGCGGTTTTGAAAAGTTTCACGGTGCCATGATCGATCATGTCGGCCACGAGAAAACCAGAACAGGCCGGGAGATGAAAGACCTGGGCGGCAAGCTCCGAAAGCTGGAGCCCTATTTGAGCGGTACAGAAGTCAAGGCGCAGGCGGCGGTCATCATGGACTTTGATACCATGTTTGGCGTGGAAATCCCATGTTCTATTCAGAAGCGGGTCAAGTATATGGAAGAGGTGGAGTACTACTACCGCTATTTCAATGAGCACAATATTCCGGTGGATGTCCTGCCAGCGAGCGCCGATCTGTCCAGCTACGCGCTGGTTGTTGCGCCTATGCTGTATATGCTGGACCGTGCCTTTGCCGAAGAGATCCGGCAGTTTGTGAAAAGAGGCGGCGTCTTTGTGTGTACCTATTACAGCGGCCTGGCAGACCTCAATGACGTTATTTATCCTGGAGGCTATCCCGGAGTTCTGAAAGAGGTGTGCGGCATCTGGGTGGAAGAGACAGACGCCCTGACCGACCAGGAATCCAACACGGTTAAAACCGGAGAGGAGTTGGGGAACCAGGAATTTGTATGCGGTTTCCTCTGCGATCTGATCCACCTAGAGGGGGCACGGCCTTTGGGAGAATATACACAAGACTTCTATGCGGGAATGCCCTGCCTGTGTGAGAACGAATACGGAAAGGGACGTGCTGTTTACATTGGTAGCAAACTTTCAAGAGACGGCGCGGAGGCTTTGATGTCTTACTGCTGTGGCCTGGCCGGTATGAAGAGCTTGCTAGAGACCCCGTCCGGCGTGGAGGCCTGCCTGCGGGAAAAGGATGGGGAAAAACTGCTGTTCCTGCTGAACAATCTTGTACAGGATGTGGATATCCCACTGCCGGCAGGCTGGGAGGCAGTCCTCTTCGGCGGCGAGCTCCGAGATAGATCGCTACACCTTCCCGCCAGGCGGACAGCGGTACTGCGGCAATAGCGCAAATAACATATCAGAATAGTGGATGCCCTCCAGAGCTGTTCGGCAGAGCGCGGAGGGCATCCGTTTTGTTGGCAGTTTCTTTAAGAACCTGTTATTCACAGGCATTGAACGTCGTCTGGGCGGGTCTTTTGCCACTCAGACGCATTAAAAAATTTGATATGCACCAAGCATTCCTGCGTGGATCGTGCAATGGGCGCATCAAACGCCCATGCGCGATTGAATTTTACACGGACGCTTTTTATCGCTCTAATGAACTTTTGCGGTTTGGGTGATTGGGTTCTTCTACATTGACTTTTATCTCACGGTATACTGCTGTTTTGGGTTTCTTCGGCAGAGACAGCGTAATAAGACCCCATTCAACCAGCGGAGCAACGTGGAACTTGATGGCATACGGGAGAGATCTGATCCCTAATAACGCTGCAATTTCCTGCCATGTACGGGGATCAGCACAGAATGGGAGTAGCTTTTCTCTGCCGTGTCACCGCCATAGACTGCATCAAATCCCATTCGGGGAGTTCCCTTTGTCTTTCGGAAGCAGACCACAAAAGTCCTATGCTTATTCCTAAACGCCGGTTTTCTCCAAGGAAACAGCATTTGAAATAAGGGAAAAATATTGGAAGACGTTTCTTTTTATTTTCAGGAGTTCAGCTGGGAACTGCCCTGCCTTGTCACAAGGGATAAGGGCCATGGAAGAATCGAAAAGAGGGAAATACCGTCTGCTGACTGACCTGTCCTGGCTTCCAGAGAGTAGTGACTGGGCCGGGCTCGAGGCGGTTGGCTGTGTGTGCTCAACCGTAACCAGAAATGGCGCAGTAAGCACAAATACTCGCTTTTTTATTACCTCTTTGACGGATATAAACCGCTTTTCCTACGCAGTACGCAAGCATTGGTCTATCAAAAATCAACTTCATTGGCCTATGGATGTCATTTTTGAGGAAGATTCCTCCATGGCCAGAAAAAATATGTCTCCCCTCAACATGAATGTTTTGCGCAAGACTGCCCTTGCGCTCTATAAACATGCCGATTTTGGCCGCAGAGCCAGTATCCAGAAAAAACGCCTTGCTGCAACCCTTGATCCAGTCCGCTTCCTCAATATCCTTCTGGCTAAACTTTAAATGCTGTTGCCCTGCCCTCACCGGTCCAGATACCATTTCAGTGTGATAGACGTGGAAAATCTGGATGCTGGACAGGAGTTTAGCGAACTGCCGGATGCCTACATGATTTTCATTGTTGAAAAGGACTTCTACGGCATGGGCAAGCTGGTATAATTGATTGAGCGTATAAACTTTGATACGGGTAAACCTTTTGAAGATGGGGAACATATTCTTTATGTGAATGGAGAATATCGGGGACCTCCGACATTGGAAAGCTGATACACGATTTCAACTGTACCGATGCCAATGATATGAACTTTAAACTGATAGCAGAGCGCACAAGGTATTTGAAGGAAAATCCGAAGGAGTGAGTGGGATGTGTAAGGACGGCGTTAGATAACGATACTTCTCGAAACACAGGAAAATCAATGGGCATGGGCGGCAGGCAAGCATGGTACGTACGAAACACAAAAGCGGCGTTTCTGGCCTTGATCTGGCCGGAGACGTCGCTTTATGCGCTGAAAGGAGCAAAAATGGCAATATTTCATGTCGAGAAAAATACAGATTATACAATCATGGCAAATTACCATCTGCGGGCCAAGTCCCTGTCCCTGAAAGCCAAGGGCCTTTTATCGCAAATGTTGTCACTCCTGGAAAAATGGGACTACACCCTGCAAGGACTGGCCTACATCAACCGGGAACAGATCAACGCCATCCGTCAGGCCGTCCATGAGTTGGAACGGGCCAGATATATCGTGCGGACGAGGGAACGAGACAGCTGGGGGCGGCTGCGGGGAGTGGAGTACACCATCTACGAAGAATCGCAGTTAGCATCTGATTTACCGGCGTTGGAAAATCCAATGTTGGAAACCCCTATGTTGGATAATCCAACGCAATAAAATAAAGATATAAGTAAATAAAGAAAAATCAAGTAAAGATTTATCAATTACCCATTCCTTTCCTATCCTTTCCCTTTCCCCTACCCCCGCCCGTGGAGGACAAGCGGCAGAGCCGCCAGAAAGGAATGGAACAGAAGCAAGAAGCAGAGCGGTCATATAGCAGCAGGGGTTATTGAACAGCCCCAGTAAAACCGGAGAATAGAGAAAAGCCCCCAGATGTAGGAAAATGGGACTACATCTGGGGGCATATGGCAAGGAGATACACGCATGTACAGGAGCTATTGCCAGAAATAAAGGCAATGTTGTCAGAAGGAAGAAGCCAACGGGAA